>Ga0315298_1010361_pt1 | contig 11260 bp, 9 predicted proteins | sample WHS_1_MG_FD_203077 | JGI IMG/M metagenome (GOLD analysis project Ga0315298, IMG submission 203077) | Extremophilic microbial mat communities from Washburn Hot Springs, YNP, Wyoming, USA - WHS_1_MG | ecosystem: Environmental > Aquatic > Thermal springs > Hot (42-90C) | place: USA: Wyoming... | reverse complement strand
CATTCATAATCCAGCCAAAGAAAAATCCCCATGCAGCGCAAAAGATGCTAAAGGCGATTTTCGATTCGAGCAGGCGCCTTCTTGCAAGAAGCCCTGCCGAGAGCCCTGAAAGGCCCCATGCAAGCATCTGCCATGGCGTCCATGGACCGTGGCCGAGGAAGAAATTCGATACCAGTGCGGTTGTTGAACCAACCATGAAACCGTGGAGAGGTCCGAAAACATAGCCGCTTAATATTATTATGAATGTTGAAGGCTGGACACTGGGGATTGGAGCGAAAATCACCCTTCCTGCTATTGAAAGAGCCGACAGTGCAGCAATTGTAGCGATAGTTTTTGAATCCGAGTGCTCCTCTTCAAAGCGCGCATAGTAGAAAAGCAAAATCAAAAGAACAGCAATGAGAGAAAGAAGAGCAAGGTTTCCGGCAAGGCGAAAATGTAGAAGCTCACCGACCACAAGTGTAGAAATAAAAATTAATAATGCCGAAAGCAGGATCACGGATTTTCTCATGAGATTCGGGAGAGAATATCCCTTGCCTCCTTTTCAGTTACAACCTTGTCATAAAGTCCCCTGAAGCACCTGTTAAACTGAGTTGTGAAGAAAAGCGAGCCGGAAAGAACTTCGTGTTTGTCCCCATCTGCAAGGATTTTCCCTCCCGAAAGGAGCAATACCCGGTTGCAGCATTCTGCAGCGAACTCGAGATCATGGGTGACCAGAATAAGAGTGTTGCCTGAGTCAACGTAATCTTTCAGATATCTCGAGAGAACTTCTTTCGTTTCCTGGTCAATACCTCTCGTTGGCTCGTCTAAGACAATGATCTTTGGCTTATAAACGAGGATTGTTGCAAGGGCAACTCTCTCCCTTTCGCCGCAGGATAGTTCCAGGGGATTTTTATCCTTAAGGTGCTTTATGCCAAGGAACTCAAGTGTGTTCCTGATCATTTCTTCCCAATTATCTGCTGGAACTTGCATAGCTTCAAGAGTTTTCACGAGTTCTTGCTCAGTGGTTTCGAATATAAGGTGGTACCCCGGGTTCTGACCGAGCATGCCGCATATTCTTGCAAGGCTTGATACCTCTTCTTTTGAGGTGTCAAGGCCAAAGAGCGTCACCTTCCCACGAGTTGGCCTTAGAAGGCCATTGAAATGCTTCACGAGAGTAGTTTTACCCGAGCCATTCTCCCCTATTATTGCGACAGATTCGCCACTGTGTATTTCGAGGTTGACGCCTTTCAGAGCCTCTGTTCCTTCGTCGTAAATTTTTGTAAGATTCTGAACCACAATTGCCCCCTTGCTTTCTGGTGTTTTTGCACTCTTGTTAGTTTTGAAAGCTTCGTATTTATTTCCGGCTTCCATTTCGTGCACCTTAAACGCTCCGACTCCATTACGCTTTTTCAAGGCATGACCGAGAATCTCGCTTTCTCTCCATGTTCTCCTTTCACCAAGCATTTGGTAAACTTTTCCCCTTCCTTCCTTTACAGTCAGTGGAGGAATACCATCATTTACTGAGAGGAAAAGCCGCGTTACTGGCGGCAAGGGAGCCCCCTTTATTCCTCGTGCCCATGTTGCATAATCATGCTTTGTACCATCAAAGGCAATGCTTCCCTTTTCGAGAAAAATTACTCTGTCTGCAAAGTGGAAACACCTTTCAATTCTGTGCTCTGCTGTTATTACTGAAAGCCCGAGGTCATCGTTTAGAGATTTTAGAGTGGCAAGGAATTCGTCAGCGCTTATGGGATCAAGCTGACTTGTTGGCTCGTCAAGCGAAAGGACAAAGGGGTGCATGGCAAGAACGGAAGCAAGCGCTATCTTCTGCTTCTGGCCGCATGAAAGTTCGTTTATCTTTTTCCCCGAGAGAGTGCCGAGTCGCAATGTTGCAACCACTTCATCGACCCTCTTGCGCATCTGCATCCGCTCTATCCCGAGGTTTTCAAGACCGAAAGCAACTTCTCTTATTGGATCATCGCAAACAAGTTGATTTTCCGGGTCCTGAAAGACCATCCCAACGTAACGTGCAAGTTCCCGAACAGAAGAAGTTTTTGTTTCAATGCCCATGACACGAATGCTTCCGGAAATTTTCCCACCGTAGAAGTGAGGGATGAGCCCATTTAGCGAGCGCAAAAGTGTTGATTTGCCTGAGCCTGAAGAGCCAAGCAAGAGAATGAACTCACCTGGCTCAATCTGAAACCTAACGCCCGAGATTGCAGGGCTTTCGGAACCGGGATAGAAGTATGTTAGATTTTCTACCTCAATAAGTTTTTCTTTCATTTTCTTTAACAGGCATCAATTCTCTACCTATTGCCTCAATCATTAAATTCTTGCCCTGAACCATCTTCTCTTCCAGAGAACTCCTAATAACCAAACAATAGTTGCAGGGATTACTGCTCCAATAATAAAAGTGAAGGCTTTGCCATTTGCTTGAAATGAGATTCTTGGATAAAAAGAGAAGGAGAGCCAGCCAAGTGTAATGGCGAAAACAATTGCAAATGCCATCAGCATAAACGAAAGAAGAACAACTATGTCACCGGATGAGAAATTGCTTTCTGTAAAGCTTGTTCGCTTTCCCGCGCCATATGCTCTTGACTCCATTGCTTCAGCAAGCCCAACTGCCCTGTCAAGTGCGACTTGTAATAACCTTCCAAGTGTGGGAAGGCGACTACGAATAATCTCGAGTTTTCCGCCAGAGTCCTTTACCATTCCTCTTGAGCGCTGAGCATCAAGAATTTCCTTTGCGTCTCCAACCGCGACTGGTAGAAGTTTCAATGTAATTGCCGTGAGAAGTGCTGATTTCATTCCGCTACCTTTGAGCATCCCAAGCACCCTGTCGGCATCAACAAAAATCGAAAGGAGTGAAAAGGCTAATATCACAGATGAAAGGCGCAGAGCCATGCCCGCACCATAAGCAATTGCCTCAAGCGTTATATCAAGTCTTCCAAGAACCGCTAACCTCGGGCCACGCCATATTAACGTTGCCCCTTCCCTTGAGACGAGTGCATTAATTACTATTGTAAAAAGTCCAACCCATGCGCAAAGCTTCCACCAGGATAGCCAATTGCGAAATTGATTTGCGCTCGCCGCGACTATTGCACTCGATAAAATCAGGGAAATTTCAAGAATTGGATTTGAGGTAGCGAGTGAAAGGAGTATGAGAATTGAAACAAGTGAGATTTGAGTTGCTGGATGAAGTTGCGAAAGGAAATTCTCTTTTTTATTTTCTTGCATAATTACCACCTGCCAAAGGAAGGTCGTAAACTTCCCCGCTTGAATCTACCGCAACTGCAAATTTCCCATAAATCTTCGAAGGTTCTGTCAGGAGTTCTTCCAATACCTTTTCAACCTCACCCTTTTCTGAAAGGATAACCCAGAGTGGATTTTCATCACCAATTCCATCAGAAAATGCAAAAATCGCACCCTTGATTTCCTTTCCTGTTTGCATTTCCTGGCCATTGTCATCTTTCAGCATTATTCTGCTTCCATCAAGCGACAAAAAAATCCCCGTGCTTCCGTAACTTGCAAAAATCCTCTTTAAATTCTCATCTTTTGAAACATCTTCTGCTGAAGCAAAAAGAAATGAAGGCCCTTGCCGTCTCCTTCCCCCCAGGTTTTTACAGTCACTTTCATACACTATCTCCGCACCTTTTGTTTGAAGAAACTTCCCAATCTTTCTTGCAAGAATTTCCATCTGCGGTTTGTAGTATATTGTTGCTTTTCTTTTTGCCTGACCACAAGAGGTGGAAAACGGCGCCGGGTAACAACCAATAACTGCTGGAACAAAGTTTGACGAGTTCCATGAGTGATAGTCCCACCAGATTTTATCCTCAGGCTTAACCTCGAAGGCGTCTGCGCCTCTTGATGGAAGTATTCCGTTTACGTAATAAAACCAGTCAGCAGGCTTTGCACTCGAGGAAGAAATTCCATCTATGCTCGCGACGAATCCCCCTCCGTATTGAGTTTCAACTTTCGCTACTTCATGCAGAACGTCCATAACTGAATCCCCACTTCTGACAAGAACTTTCCCGCTTTTCAAGACCTTTCTTCCAAAGTCCCTTGTTATCAGGATAGAAACCCGTCCTGCTACGGCGCGCTGTGAGTTCCAGGGCATTAGCGTGCAGCCCTTGAGCCCTGCGCCGATGATTAGCGCAAAAGCTGCAATTGCTAATGCGACGAAGAGTTTTTTCTTCATAACCTGATGATCCAGTATGGAGTTTTTCTTCGCATCACCCTAAATCGCCGGCCTAACCAGGCATTCATTTATCAACGATAATCCTCGGGAGTTCAATTACCTTTTTGAAATCAACTACCTCCAAATCCAAGCGAAACTCCTCCACCCTTGAAGCCCGAGAAGTTGAAGTACATTGGTCTTTCAACCACTATTGGGTTATCGGATTCAAGGTGCATGGAAACATCTGCATCTTGCCCTATAGCGTCGTTAACCCTTATTGTTGCCCTTGTACTTGCGCGGACTACCACGCCTTGAGTCTTTTTCTCAAAGGCTCCATCCTTGGCAACGAAGTATGTAATCTGGACTGCAGCGTCCCTTTTGCCGGGATTTGCAATGCACAGGTAAGTCTGGAAGCCGTCTCTTGTTGTGCCTTCTGCGAGGTCGTAGGTGTATGCGGAATACCGACTACCAACTGTACAGTGTCCGCCATCCCATATCTCACCAGGATTACCAGGGTTGTATCTGAAGTACATGGGGCGCTCGCACATAACGGGGAGATCTGCTTCTATCTCCATGCTTATGTCCTTTCCGCTCCCAACCTCCGCATTGATGTTTATGGTTGTCCTTGAGTTTGCCTTGAGCGTATAGGCTCGAGTTAGAGGTTCGCCCCCTTCGCTTGGAAGGAACTTGACCTGGGCTTGAGCATCATTTCCATTCGGGTTAAGTATACAAAGCCATTCCTGACACCAGTCCCGTGTTGTCCCTTCGGCAAAGTACCAGCGCTTTTCGGGTTTCTCATCCGAGAAAGCATTGTGAACGCCAGTACTAAATGTTGTTCCAAAGTACATTACACGCTCTGCAACTATGGGATTGTTTGATTTAACCGAAACTGAGACATCCTCGTCATAGCCAGCCTCATCATCAACATTTATTGTTTGCCTGGAAAGAGGACTAAGCGTGTAATTCTTTGCTTTTGGTTCCTTTCCACTTCCGTAAAAGTATGTAACGAGTACATTAGCCTCACTATTTCCAGGATTTTGCAGGGCTAGCCAGGTTTCATATCCTCCTCTTGTACAGCCTTCCGCAAATGTGAATTCAGTCTTCGGACTTTCTATACCCATAACCTGCTCTCCGCCTGAAATTGTGCCTGTGTTCACGTACATAGCGCGTTCAGCAATGAACTCTCCTTTACCACTAACAAGCGTCGCAACATCGAATTCGCCACCCAAGAAGTCATTTACGCACAGGGTTATGCGAGATTCCTTCGGTAACTTCACCTTTTGTTCAGCAGTCGAATTATCATTCTTCATGTAGGTTATTGTTATATCTATTTCAGCAGCTGTTGGGTTTTCAAGGCATAGGTATTCCCGATAGCCCCGCCTTGTGCATCCTTCAGCAAAATAGAAATTCCGCTGGGCTGCTCCCTCGCTTTTAACAATAACAAGTTGTCCACTTGGGTTTACGCTTAAAAGTCCGTAGTTAGTTGGAACAGGTGATGACTTCCCATCGTTTATCCTTGCAATTTCTTTTCCCGTTTGAAGGTCAAGAATTGCAATCCCGGGGTTTGACCAGTCATCGATTCCAACTGCGACCTTGCCCGAAGCAATACAGGCTGACATATTCCAGCCGCCTATTCCATCCGCACTCCAGAGTTGCTTGCCCCCGGATGAGGATTTGGCTCCAGCGCAAAATGCAAATGTCTTATTTCCAACTCCATAAAAATCTTTTCCTGCAGTTACGACAAAGCCATTCCCAACTGCTGGTGTCCCGCTTGTTGGAAGCACTCGCGCTTTCCATTCCTCTCCTCCGGTTTCTTCATTTAGGCAGTAGAGATAACTCTCGGGATTTGAACCAAATGGGAAGTCGTTAAAGTATATATATCCATCGGATACTGAGACGGAACCAGTTACATCATTTCCGTTGACAGTTTTGAAGTAACCGTTTTTCCCCCATGAGGTTACAGGCTTTCCGCTTCTCTTATCAATGCACCATACTTTTCCATTTGGTGGTTGCCCAAATGCGGCGCTCTGCCCAACAAAGACCCTCTCACCAGATACTGCAGGTGTTGATGCAGCCATTGAGTTTGCATCAAGGGGGAAAGTCCAGACATGCTCCCCTTTTTTGGTTACGTCGAGGCAGTAGTAGCAACCGTTGTTATAATCTCCAATATAGAGGTAGTTTCCGTCGATTGTAGGTGAACTATTGCAAACAAGTGCGTTTGCCTTAATTGATGACAAATCCTTCGCCCATAATTCCTTTCCTGTGAAGACATCAAGTGCGTGAACTTTTTTACCCGAACCAATGTAAACGACACCATCCGATACTGCAGGAGATGACCAGGACCAGCTTTCGGGAGGAGTTATTTGTGTTTGCCAGAGTAATTTATTTGTTTCAAGATCGTAGCAGATGATCGAGCCACTTGAACTATCCTCCCCGGCATAAATAAAGGCACGTTTTCCTGATACAACTGCCTCACTTCCGTCTCGTATCTTTAGCTGTGCAGTCGTTTCAACCTTTGCCCCTTCTCCAGGAATGTCAAGGGTAATGTATCCTGTATTTGAAGCATCTCTCTGGAATTGACTCCACTCATTTGTTTCCTGGCAGATCGCAGATCTTTGCGCGGGTAAAGCAAGGAGAGTGATAAGGGCTATCAAGCCGAAAACTATCGTTGCTTTTTTTGCCTTGGCAAACCTAATCCCCTTTAATGAATTTCCATTTTTCGCTTTCTTGTCTGACAAAATCTTCAACCCCCTTCTACTTTCTCTATGCTGAACCATTCCAAAACTCCCTCCTTCCTCAAACCTAAAACCAACACTTCTTAAGCATAAACAGCAAGACAGCTAAGTTCTTCTGACATCTCGCGGGGATTGCCGAAATAAATACCGCCCCCCGTTTTCGAGAGGCGGTATAAGTAATCTAAATTACCATAACCATTCCCGAGCGCGAGGATGTCATGGCAATCCGCGTAAGGCAGGTCTCCTGGCTTGGTTCATCGCTTCCCGCTCTTCCCAGCTTTCGCCAGTGATTTATGCAGGTTGCTCCCCATCACAGTGGCGCGTCCGCGCCGGATTCTCACCGGCTTCCCTATTAAGGCTTTGCCACCTTCGCGGCATATTATTCTGTTTTCAAGCGTTGAGGATGCTAACACACGAAAAAAAATAAGTCAACCCATGCGCTGTTTTGCCAGGATGGTATCCAATTGATGAACAGACTTGGTTTCAATTGAAAATAAGTGCGGCCATTTGATAGCTCGCTACTTTACATGAGCCTTATTGCTTTCATAGGGCAGGCGAGAACGCATTCTCCACATCCCAGGCACATACCAAAAATAAATGGCACTTCGTAAGGTTCTTCCTGCCTTATGTTTTTATGCTTACAAGCTTTTGCAGCAGCGCATTTCCCTTTGTCGCATTGCTCGGGGTGGCACATCATAGGATCAACAACTGCTACGTTTTTTGGCATAACTACCGCCTTGATGTTGTTTTGATATAAGTCGCTACCACAATAACAATGTACGAGAAGCTAAGCCACAAACCTTGTGGCCCTTTATATACTTCAAGTACTCGTTTGGCATGTCCCTGTAGAATAACTTGATTGAGATGAGCTAAAACTGCCTTTACCAATGCTGAAAGCCGAAATCTTTCTCTCAACATTTTTACTGCCACACTTTTTACACTTAATTTCCTGGCTATTTGCCACTACTCCCACGAGAATATCAAATTGCTCTCCACATTCGCTGCAAACATAAGTGTATATGGGCATATTCCCCTCCTATCTACTATCCCGCGGAGTTGCTGTTGTTTATTCGATGTATTTCTTAAACATTTGCTCAATTTGTTCTTTAGGTGCTGCGCCAATTGTTTCTTCAACAATTTTCCCGCCTTTGAACACTGCCAGTGTGGGAATGCTCATTATTTGGTAATGCATTGCAGTATTTCTTGCCTCATCAACGTTAAGCTTGCAAACCTTAATTTTCCCATCATACTCTCGTGCGATCTCTTCAACTGCTGGCGCAACCATCCGACAAGGCATGCACCATTCTGCCCAAAAATCAACTAAAACCGGGGTAGCACATTCCAGCACTTCCTCATTGAAGTTTTGATCGTTTACTTCAATCTCCATCTTAGACTCCTTTCCTTCCCTTAATAGCGTTTAAAATACTTTCTGCAAGTTCGGGCTCTTTAAGGAAGTAACACTTTTTGCTCCCGTTTTGTTCGCAATCTACTATCCTACTCAATCGCAATATGGAAAGGTGCTGAGAAACGTTCGCCTGTCCTTTGCACACTAATTCTTCAATGTCATTTACGCATTTTGGTCCCTTTAACAATTCTTCAATAATTTTCAAGCGTGTTGGATGAGCGAAAGTCTTTAGTATATCTGCCGCTCTCTTATGATCCAATGATTTCATTTTCAAACTAAACTCCATATACTTAAGATTATCAATATATTAGAATATTAGATTATTTTTATATATTTGTCAAATGACCTTTCGTACATTGGTGTCAAGTAAAGAATATTCCATATATAGTGTATTCAGTTTCTCTGGACGCATGCTTCTGTTAATTCTATGATCCCGGGTAGGTGGGCCAATGCATGGAAGAGGGAATGAGAAAGCTCCTAACCCCCGCATCAGGTGTGTGAATCCTTCTGCCTGTGCGTGTCCGCACGCAGACAGGTCTATGAACGCTTGGAAGGAGCTGTAGCATGGGATGTAAGGTTTCGAGTCCAAGAAATTGGATGTGGTACAGTTGCCTTGTAGAATCTTGGCGCGAGAATGAATTCACTTTGCTTTGAGAAGGGGAGGTGAAAGGGTGAAAACAATAAGCGTGAGAACATCATCACGGACCGAATTCAGGGAGATAACTCGTGAAGTTTCTTCCGTTGTAGCAGAATCTGGAGTTAAAGAAGGTGCCTGTGTAGTTTTCGTTGCCCATACGACTGCTGGTGTAACAATTAATGAAAATGCTGACCCATCCGTAAGGGAGGACATCATGGCAATGCTTGACCGCCTCGTTCCATGGACTGGTTCCTATAAGCACATTGAAGGGAATTCAGCCGCTCACATAAAAGCCTCGCTTGTTGGCTCGTCAGTTACCGTCCCGGTTCGAGGTGGAAGGCTTGTGCTCGGGACATGGCAGGGAATATATTTTTGCGAATTCGATGGGCCTCGCCAGAGGTCTGTACACGTGGTTGTTATTCCTGCGTAGTGCTTTTTGAATCAGTATCTATTTACGGTAAACTCCATAGAAGCATCAGGGCGTTCAAGGAATATATTGAAAAATTTCCCGAGGAAGCAATTCATAATTTCTTGCAAAGTGATTTAGAGAAAGTCGAGGCATCACAGGTTGATTAGAGTACAGAGGCTCTCAGTACTGATGAAAGCTTGCATCACCCCTTGAAATAACACCACAGATACTCCCTTCGAAGAATTGTTTTGCGTTCAACTCAACCTGGGAATTTCTACATAAGCGAGGACCTAGGAGGGGCAAAGGATGCAGGATTTTAGTTCAAGGAGTACCGCCAAAGGGATTATCATTGGCAAGAGGATAAGGTTCAGGAGCATTCTATTGGTAATCTCGTCTGTTGCAGAACCGATAACACTTTTCGAAAGGATTGTGACAAAAATCTTAAACTCATACTCTTGTAACTATAGTTGTTCCACATGGAGAAGACATAGGTTTTGCATTCTTTGCAAGTCCGGTAATCTTCTGGCATCAGTCTTGGGGCGTCTGCAATCGTCAGAAGCAATTTGGATCATGAGGAAGTAAAAATTTCCGCCAATCGGAGTTCTTCATGAATTTGTATTATCTGGCAGATTCTTGGATGGTCAGGATTGCTGATAGGCCACGCCCCACTTGTAATAATTCTTGTGCTGCAAATATTCTGTTGAGACAGGAAGAACCAGAATAGGTAAGTGGAAGTAATCCATGCCTTAACAATTAAGTGAATATACTTAGAGAGCTCGGGAAATGGAAGCCGGAGGATGTTGGACCTTTTCCTGAGAGTCTATCTTTCAAAACATTGTTGCGACTTCTATCTTCCTCTAACGAGTCACGTCCTTATAGATTATTTCGTTTCCACTGTCCTTTTATAATTATCCGATTGAGTATGATACAAGCTCGTCTCGAATAAATATAGCTTCAAAAATCTAAGCGACTGGCTTCAAGCCTTCACTCCGAATACCCACCTATGGTATCTGTTCCTGCACCTCGCCCGTTCCAGTACATTGCGCGTTCTACCATTATCTTCTTTCCGCTTGTCTTAGAGCGCACCATGATTGCTGCTCTTCCCTGTATACCAGAGTGAGCAAGCATATTGAATGTCTTTCTTGAGTTAGCAGGTATTGTCTCTGTCTTTGTAACGTTTCCTTTTCCTGTTGGAGTAAGGTATGAGATCTCTACCTCGACAGAAGTAGAGTTTGGATTCTGAACAAGAGTCCAGGTTTCTCTTCCGTTATCTGTCCATCCATCAGGTAGATAGAAGACAGTATGTGCAGAATCCATTCCTATTGAGTCATGGCATACCTCTTGTCCTGAAGAGGTCCAGTACATTGCACGCTCTGCAATTATTGGGTTGTTCCCATGTACATGGGTTGAGACATCTGTGTTTTGGGGAAGATAGTTGTTTAGTTTAAGGGATTGTCGAGAATTGGGAGCCATCTTGAAGTTGGGACCTTCGACTTGCCCAGATTGAGTCATGAAGGTAAGAGAGACCTGAGTCTCGGTATCATTTGGGTTCTGTACTAATACCCATGTTTCAAATCCTACATCCCATCCTACTGCTCCTTCTGCAAGATAATAGTCTGAGGCAGGAAGAGTAGTTCCTATTGAGTCATGTCCTTCACGACGGGAGTTTCTATACATTGCCCTTTCTGGTATTACAGGGATATCAGATGTTACCTTGATTGAGGAGTCTGCTTCTCCTATATGGGATGCCATATTGTAGGTTCTTCTGGAGGAAGCAGGAACATCTACCCTTACTTCCTTTGGACCCTGGTCTTGAGTCATATAGGTAATTGTTACATGAGCAGTAGTTGTGTTTGGATTCTGGATTAAGAGGAAACATTCAAATCCCCACTTAGAAGAGCCTTCTGGTAGGTACCAT
>Ga0315298_1010360_pt1 | contig 11260 bp, 6 predicted proteins | sample WHS_1_MG_FD_203077 | JGI IMG/M metagenome (GOLD analysis project Ga0315298, IMG submission 203077) | Extremophilic microbial mat communities from Washburn Hot Springs, YNP, Wyoming, USA - WHS_1_MG | ecosystem: Environmental > Aquatic > Thermal springs > Hot (42-90C) | place: USA: Wyoming... | reverse complement strand
ATCGTCGTGCTGTCGGTCCTCAGCACGCTCGTGATGCTGGCGGTGTTCGGCATCTCGAGCGTGCTGGCACTTCGCGAGAGCACCGACAGAACCCTCCGGGAGCGGCTGGTGCTGGCCCAAACCGCCGCGGACCTAACCGACCGTGTCCTGAAGCAGAACCTCCAGTACCTCCAGGACATCGCGATGAATCCGGATCTGAACATCCAGGATACCGACCTGGAGCCGGAGAAGCGGGCCCTGAGGGACGCCTACTTCCACACCATCTTCAACGATGGTGTCTACATCCTGGATCGTGAGGGCACCGTTCTGTGGATGGAGCCGGCCAGGCCCGACGTCTCCAGAGAGAGTTTGGCTTCCTATCCCCACGTCCGCCAGGCGCTGGAGAGCGGTAGACCCATCATCTCCAACGTCTACTCGACGGAGACCACCAACAGGCCCGTCATCTCGCTCCTGTACCCCATAGTGGACAGCAGCCGTCAGGTCATCGGGCTGGTCGGCGGGGACATCGACATCACTAGTTCCACCCTGACCACCCTTATGCAGCCGGTGCGGCTGGGCAAGACCGGATACTCGCAGATTGTGGATGGCAACGGCGTGGTTCTGGCCAGCGGGCGTCTGCAAGACATTCTTACCACCAGCGACCATGGTGACTTCCTGGCGGCTCTGATCAGGGAGAAGCGCACCAGCATGGGAACCTGTCACGACTGCCACGAGACCGCGCGGCAGCCTCAGCGGGAGACAGAGGTCATGGCCTTCGCTCCGCTCTCCATGGCATCCTGGGGCATCGCCATCCGACAGTCGGAGGAGGAGGCGCTGGCGCCCACGGAGCAGTTGCGGCACCAGTTCATCCTGTTCAGCATAGCCATGACCCTGCTGGCACTTCTCCTGGCCTGGGCCATCGCCCAGAGCGTCCTGCGGCCTGTCCGCGTGCTCACCGTCGCCGCTCAACGGATCGCCGCGGGGAATCTGGTGGAGCCCATCCAGGCCCTAGGTGAAGACGAGATCGGCGTGCTGGCCAGAACCTTCGACGACATGAGGCTCCGGCTGAAGGAGTCGTTGGAGAAGATCCAGTTGTGGAACCGGACGCTGGAGTCCAACGTCCACGCCCGGACGCGAGAGCTGAAGGAGTCTCAGGCCCAGCTGGTCCAGCGGAACCGGGAGCTGTCGATGCTCAACGCCATCGCGGGCGCCGTGAGCCAGTCGCTGAAGCTGGAGACGGTGCTGGAAAGCGCCATGGACCAGGTGGTGCACTTCATGGAGGCTGATGTGGGGATTCTCAGCCTCTTTGGCGGCCCTGAGGGCAACGGCGAGATATCGGTGTACCGGGGCTGCTCGCCCGAGGTGGCCGCGATAGCAGCTCGATTGGGCCCGTGCCGGAAACGCTGGGCAACGGGCGAGAAGTGCGGCCACCAGGTATCCCAGGACTGCGTGCTGCGAGAATCTCTCCTGGAGGTGTACCCCACCCTGGCGGCCGAGGAGCTGAAGTCCATCACCTGCGTACACCTCTGTTCCAAAGGGGAGGTGCTGGGCAATCTCTGCGTCGCCACCCGGGGGTCCTCGGGGCTCGGCTCCGTCGATTCGGCCCTTCTGGCCTCCGTTGCCCAACAGATAGCTGTCGCCGTGGAGAACGCGAAGCTATACCGGGAGCTGCAGCAGAAGGAGGCTCTTCGGGGAGAGCTTCTCAGGAAGGTGATCTCGGCTCAGGAAGAGGAGCGGAAACGGATCGCCCGGGAGCTCCACGACGAGACCAGCCAGGCATTGGCGGCCTTGGTGCTGGCGCTGGAGACCGCATCAGTGGCACCAGCCCGCGACGTGGACGAGATGAAGGAGAGAATCAGCAGCATCAAGCCCCGGGCGGTGAGAATGCTGGAAGAGGTTCGAAAGCTCACTCTGGATCTACGGCCTACCATCCTGGACGACCTGGGGCTGATACCGGCGATCCGATGGTACGCCGAGAACCGGCTGAAGCCCCTGGGGGTCAAGGTCCAGCTGGAGACCAGCGGGATCGACCGGCGGCTGCCTCCCCAGATGGAGACGGCGCTCTTCCGGGTGGTCCAGGAGGCGGTGTCGAATATCGCCAAGCACGCCGAGGCGGAAAACGTGGTCATCAGCCTCAACATCACCTCGACCACGGCCGTGATCGAGGTGGAGGACGATGGGAAGGGGTTCGACCTGGCGGCGCTCTCCAGGCAAGTGGACAAGGGCCAAGGGCTGGGGCTGATGGGTATGCAGGAGAGGGTGGCGCTCTTCTCTGGTATGATGACCGTGGAGACGGCACCAGGCGCCGGCACCCAACTGAGGATAGAGGTTCCGCTGGAAGGATCGGAAAATGGGCAAAATTAGGGTGCTCATCGTCGACGACCACGCCATCCTACGGGAGGGCATTCGCGCGCTGCTGAGCCTCTACCCGGACATCGAGGTAGTGGGGGAGGCGGCAGACGGCCTGGAGGCCGTCAACAAGACCCGGCAGCTTTCCCCGGACATAGTGCTGATGGATATCGCCATGCCGGGGCTGGGCGGGTTGGAGGCTACCCTCGAGATCCACAGGCAGAGCCCCACCAGTCGGGTGGTGATCCTGACTCAGCACGACGACAGCGAATACATCTTCCCTATCCTGAAAGCCGGGGCGGCGGGATACGTGCTGAAGAAGGCCGTGGGCACGGAGCTGGTGGCCGCCATCCGGGCCGTGCACGAGGGGGGCTCTTTCCTCTACCCATCCGTGGCGACGGCCGTGATCGAGGGCTTTGTCAAGCGAGGCGAGGATGCCGAGTCAGGGTACGACCGGCTGACCGACCGCGAGAAGCAGGTCTTGAAGCTGATCGCGGAGGGGCGCAGCAACAAGGAGATCGCGGAGCTGCTGAGCCTCAGCGTGAAGACGGTGATCGCCCACCGTGCCAACCTCATGGAGAAGCTGGATATCCACAACCGCACGGAGTTGGTGAAGTACGCCATCCGGAAGGGGCTCATCCCTGTGGATGCGTAGGGATGGCCGAGACCCGGCGCAGGGCGAACGGGATGCGTGGAATGGTCCCACAAAGGGGTAAGGCTCGCCCCGGGGGTGATCCGTGCGGCGCGGCCGCCTTCCGGGCGATGGGTCAATGTTGCCCGGCGCAAAGGGCGTTTGGACTGTCACACCACCCTCCAAAAACGGTACGATATGGGCTGCTTGGCAACCCTGATGCCCTGTCAGTCGAGAAAGGGCAGATGGGAACCAGGCAAGAGAGCGAGTAGCGAGTTCAGTTGTGCTGGGAGGCGCGACATGGCAGAGCCCAATGTGGAACAGTCCATTCTGAACGAGATCTCGGCCGAGGAGCCCTGGAAGCTGGTGGAAACCTTCTCCAAGATTGTCCGGTTGTCCGGAACGCCCGAGGAGAGAAAGGCCATCGACTACCTGGTGGGGCGGTTGGAAGCCCTGGGAATCCCCTACACTCTCCACGAGCCAGAGCTGTACGTGAGCCTCCCCCGGTGGTCTCGGCTGGAAGTGTTGTCCGAGGGCGGGCAGGAGTTGCGGTGCAAGACGCCTGCCTTCTCGGCCTCCGGCACTGTCCAGGGCGAACTGGTATACATCCCCGCGGGGCTCGCGGCCGGCATCGGCGACTTCTTCTACTCCAGCGCTAAGGACGACAGGACCGACGTGAGCGGCAAGATAGTCATCACCGAGGGTATGTCGCTGCCCAAGGTGATCAAGGACTACGAAGACCGGGGAGCCATCGGCCAGATCTACATCAATCCCGATCCCGAGATCATCCACGAGCTGATGGCCACCACTATCTGGGGTATCCCAACGCTGGAGAACGTGAAGGACAAGCCTCACACCCCCATCGTCAACACCAACAGCACCATCGGCCAAAGACTCAGGGCGCTGCTTGGCAAGGGATCGGTGCGGGTGCGCATCACAACGAAGCTGGATGAGGGCTGGAGAAAAGGCGCCATCCCTGTGGCCGAGATCAAGGGCACCGAGGAGCCGGAGAAGTTCCTGCTGCTCCACGGCCACCTGGACTCCTGGCACTATGGGGTCACCGATAACGCCACGGGAAACGCCGGCAAGCTGGAGCTGGCCAGGGTGCTCAACCGGCATCGCGACCAGCTTCGGCGCAGCATCCGCATCGCCTGGTGGTCGGGCCACTCCCACGGACGTTACGCCGGCTCCACCTGGTACGCCGACAACTTCGGCCTGGATATTGAGAGGAACTGCATCGCCCAGGTGAACATGGACTCCCCCGGTGCCAAGTGGGCTACAGCGTATGATGAGATGATGTGGATGGCCGAGGTGGACGAGCTGTGCCGGAGGGCCATCGTGGACGTGACCGGCATCACGCCCAGGGCGATGCGACCCATTCGCGCCGGCGACTACTCCTTTAACAACATCGGCGTCACCTCCTTCTACATGCTTTCATCTAATGTTCCCGCCGATCTGCGAAAGGAAATGGGCTTCTACGCTGTGGGTGGCAGCGGCGGAATCTCCAAGGCGTGGCACTCCGAAGGCGACGTGCTGGAGTATGCCGATCCGGAGAACCTGGTTCGGGACATCAAGGTGTACGCGGCGACCATCCTGAGGGTGATCAACGCCGATGTCTACCCCTTCGACTTCGTCAAAACGGTGGACGAGTCCGTTTCCATCGTGAAGGGCTACCAGGATGCGGCCGGAGGGAGGTTCGACCTTCAGCCGGTGCTGGACCAACTGTCGAGCCTTCGAGAGAAGCTGGTGAAGCTCAATGCCGTGGCCGAGAAGGTCGCCAGGTCCGGGGACAAGATGGCGGCTCGGCAGGTGAATCAGGCGCTGCTGGACCTGGGCCGGCTCCTGATCCCCACCAGCTACGCCAAGCGGGAGATCTTCGAGCACGATCCGGCCTACGACGTGCCCGCCTTTGCGGAGATTGCGCCGGCCCGCGACCTGCCCCGCTACGATGGGAAAGTGGAGCAGGGCTTCCTGAAGAACCAGTTGGTGCGAGGGCGGAACAAGGTGCTTCTCCGCCTGCGCCAGGCGGAGAGGGTGGTGGAGCCGCTGCTGGCCTGACCGGTCGCAAAGATCAGGTCGCGCGCCCCCGGGACGGCGACGTTCCCCGGTTCCGCTCCCTCACCATTGTTGGTGCGGACGCCCGCCACGCGCTCCTCCCGGTGCCGAGTCTGGGCACGCGACAAACAACCACAACGCGCCAGTCCCCCGCCACGATGGTTCTGCTGGCGTAGGGCTGGGCCTTGTGCCCTGCCGCGGTGGGGGACAAGCCCCCGCCCTATGTATCAAAATCAACGTGTCAGAACACTAGCCAGAGCGGGTTGCTACGTTTTCCCGGCTTCTGGAGCCGGTCGCCGACGCTCTCCCACCGCGAAGAGGAGCGGGAGCCGAAGGGTGCCGACGGCCAGCGCCAGACCCCAGACGATGGGGAAGCTACCGGTCGCTTCCAGAGCGTAGCCAAAGACCGACCCGGAGAGTGAGCCCCCTATCTGGCCCGCCGTGCCACTAATGGACAGGGCGAGGCCGGCGCCGAAGCGGTCGAAGCTTTCCCCTGCCAGGATCATCAACACCGGAATGCAGAAGGCGATGGCCACGCCGCCAAGCGCGCAGGCGATCAGAGCCACCAGCGGGTCCTGAGTAACCATCAGCATGCCCAGAACCAGCGCCAGCAGGATCGACCCGGCCAGTACCACCGGCGTGCGGGCTCTGAGGCGATCAGAGATGGTCCCGGCCAGAGGAGAGAAGGCGCCCATTCCTAGGTTGAGCAACGAGGCCACCAACCCTGCCTCCACCGCCGAGTAGCCGAACTGGGTACGGAAGTAGGTCGGGATCCAGCCCAGGAGTGCGTAGATAGAAAGCATGCCCAGGAAGTGGAAGGCCACCAGGTACCAGAACCGAGTGCTGCGAACAAGTCTCAGGAGATCTCCCGAGCCCTTACCGCTCCCGGCTGCCGATCGAGAGGGATGGAGTCCGCCGAGAATGCTGGCCAGAACCAGGCCCGCGAGGACGGGCACGCCCAGGAATGCCTGAGCCAACTCCAACCGGCCGGCCAGGAAGGGGAGCGCTGTGAGCGCAAAAATCTGGCCCACCCCGGCCCCCGCTTCCATGAACCCCATCACCGTGCCCCGCTGCTGAGATGGGAAGGAGGAGACGACGTATCGCAAGGACGGCACGTACATAATGGCTCCGGAGGCACCCTGTCCGAGACGAGCTACCAGAGCGATCGGGTAGCTTCCAGCCACGGCGAAGAGAGCGGAGGCCAGCATGCTCAGCGCCGCGCCCGCCGTCACCAGCCTCTTGGCGTCCATTCGGTCTGCCAGCAGCCCCGCTGGGACGGTGAAAAGGGCATAGGTCACCAGATAGGCGCCGAACAGATTTCCGGCGCCGACATAGTCCGTCGCCAGGCGAATCCGAAGCTCCTCCAGGAGGGGAACTGGCGCCATGCGCTGGGCGTTGTGCAGCATCAGTAGCGAGCACAGAATGCAAACCGTTTTCCAACTCGGCACGGATCCTCCAGATGAATGACGATCTGACATCCTGCCGCCTCTATCATGTCGATCGCATCCGGTAGCGCTACACTCCGATGAATACACCGCATCACCGGACGGCCACATCGCCCCGGTGGGTCTACACTGCCCGGATCGGGCGAAGCATCGACCGGGTGCGGTGCCCTATTCGTGGCCGACTCGTCGTCGGCCCGGTTGCAGGACTACCGCGCGACAAAGGCGGACCTATCCAGCGCCGACAGCTCCGTGAAGACCGCCGCACTGGTGCGAATGCCGCGCCAGAAGGCCTCGAGGGACATGTTCTCGTTGGGCGCGTGGTTGGTCTCGTCAGGATTGGCGTAGGGTACGAACACCATGGGCAGACCCAGGATCTTCGTGAAGGGATACATCGGCAGCGTTCCCCCGGCACTAGGCGTGATTACCGGCTCGGCCTTCCAGGTGTCACGAACGGCGCGGATTATAGCCTGCGCGGCCGGCGTTTCGCTGGAACTGCGTGCCGGCGGTACCGCGCCGCCGACCTGGCGCACCTTCACGTGAGGCGCATGCCGCGCGACGTACTCGGCAATCCGGTGATACATCCTGTCCGGGTCCTGACTCTCCACGAGCCGGATATCGATCTTGACCACGGCCTTGCTTGGCAGTACGGTTTTCGTTCCCTCCCCCAGGTAACCGCTCTTGAAGCCGGCAATGTTGAGGGTAGGCCGAAACATCAGTGCCTCGAAGTGATCCTGGGCCTCGAGCCCCACCTCGGGGGGAAGCCCCAGGGAAGCGGTGAAGTCCTTCTCGCTGAAGGGTAGGGCAGCGAGCAGTTGCCGCTCGTGAGGTGTTGGGGGCACGACCTCGTCGTAGAAGCCAGGGATCGTGACGTGCCCCCGGGCGTCTTTCATCGTTGCCAGCAGCTTCACCAGCGTCCAGGCGGGGTTGGGGACCACGTTGCCGAACTGTCCGGAGTGCAGGTCACGGTTTGCCCACTCGCATTCCAACTCCAGGTACAAGAGGCCACGGACACCGAACAGAATGGTGGGCCGCCCGCTGGGATCGTAGGGGCCGTCACTGCAGTAGAGTTGGTCGGCCTTCAGCCGCTCCCGGTTCGCCTGGACGAAGGCGGGCAGGCTGGGGCTCCCCATCTCCTCCTCGCCATCGAAGAGAAACTTGTAGTTCAGTCGGGGCAGCGCGCCGATGGCCCGTAGGGCGTCCACGGCGAAGAGATGTGGCAGCAACTGCCCCTTGTTATCGGCGCTACCTCGCGCGTATACGCGCCCATCCCGCACGGTCGGTTCGAAAGGAGGCGAGACCCAGGCTTCGTAGGGCTCCGGTGGCTGGACGTCGTAGTGCCCGTAGATCAGGAGCGTGGGTGCTGCCGGATGCACCTGCAGCTCCCCATAGACAACAGGTAGGCCCGTCGTGGGGAGCACCTCGCCGTTGATCTTCAATTCTCCCATCGTGTCACAGAGAAGCCGAGCGCACTCCTCGACACCAAGTCGCTGGGCGCTCACGCTCGGCTGTCGCAACAGGCGAAAGTACAGATCCAGATAGCGCTGTTCCTGGCTCTTCAGGTAGCTGTCGAGAGACATCTCCTCGTGCATCTCTCCTATCCCCATGTTGTGCCGGTTACTAGGCCGGCAGATGGCCATAGCGACAGCCATCCTTCATGATGAACCCTTTCCCTTCGCTCCGGCCAATTCCGGCCACGACGCCAGGAAGAGGGCCGTCACCTTTGTCCGCTCGGCTAGAGTAGGCACCACCATGAATTCCCGGTCGCTGTGGGCTTCGCTTCCCCGTGGACCCATTCCATCCAGAGTAGGGGTGAACTGAGAGGCATGGTTGCCATCCGAGCCGCCGCCCGTGGCGATGCCCTTGAGGTCCAGGCCCAGGGTCCGCCCGACTGCTTGGAGCGCCTCGAACTGCGCGCGTGCCTCGGGCGTCTGCTCCATCGGCGGAAAGTCGATGCCACCCGCCAACTCCGCCGTGGTATCGGGAACGGTGTTGGTGGCGACAATCTCTCGCAGTCTGTCCTCTACCCGCTTCGCCTCGTTCGTATTCGGTACCCGGACATCGATCTCGGCGTAGGCCTCCGCCGCGACGACGTTCGACCGCTCTCCGCCCCGAATCAACCCCACGTTGAGAGTCGTGCCGGTCTTGTAGTCGGTCAGGGCGTGAATCTCCAGGACCTTGCGGGCCATCTCCTCGATGGCGCTACGACCGAGCTCCGGCTGGGCGCCTGCGTGAGCCGCCCGGCCCCTCACCGTGAGGTAGTACTTGCCGACACCCTTCCGCCGGATGACGTACTCGCCACCCGGTCTGGCGGGCTCAAACACGCACGCCAGCTGCGCCCGGCGGGCCTCCTGCTGGATCAGCAACCGGGAGGTGGGGGAAAGTACCTCCTCGTCGCTGTTGAAGACGACGCTCATCGGTATCGCGTCGAAGGCGGGCTGGCCTGTGGCCTTCAACGCCTCCAGGGCGTACAGGAGAGAGACGAGGCCGCCCTTCATGTCGAGTACACCGGGACCGTAGGCCCTGTCCCCCTCGATTCGGAAGGGGCGACGGGCCGCCTCTCCAGGTGAAAAGACAGTATCCATGTGGCCGATGAACAGAATCCTCCTGTCGCCGATACCCGGTTTGTGGCCGACCAGGTGGTCACCGTACTGGGTCTGGGGCACGCGCTCGACGGTGAAGCCGAGAGCGGTGAGCCGATCGGTCAGGATCGCGCCGAGCCGGTCGACCGCGGCTTTGTCCAGGGTGCCCGAATCCATGTTGACGATCCGCTCCAGGAAAGAGAGCATCTCTTGCTGCTTGCCGTCGATGTAGGTGACAAGGTCGTTCAAGATTTCAAGCCTCCTTGCTCAGGATTATGCCAGGCCCATAAAGCTGCCGGCGGTAGGCCTCCAGCTCCTCCACATTGCTCATCGATCGCTGGCGCTCGCCACGCTCCAGCTCCTTAATGATCGAGACCAGCTTCTCGTTCAGCGGCATGGGGATGCCCTTCTTCTTCCCTTGCTCGATGAGCCACCCCGTCAGGTAGTCGGTCTCAGTGGGGCGGTGCCGCACCGCGATATCCCGCCAGACCCCGGAGTACTGCTTGACTAGGGGGCGGAGAAAGTCCGCGAAGCGGTCGAATGTTGCCCGAGCTTCCTCGGCCTCGGCCTCCGTGCGCGGCAGCATCTTGGTCGCATCGAAGCCGTCGAAGCTCTGGAGTCTGATCCCATACGCCCGCGCCACCCGCAGCCCCTCGCCGCACAGAGCGATCAGCAGAGGCTGGACTTCCCTGTTGGCGACGAAATCGGCCATCTTCTCGTCGGTAGCCGCCTCGAGGGTAAGCACGGAGGCGTCGATCATCTTCGCCCACAGGCACCCATAGACATTGTCGGTGACGTTGACCGTCATCATGTTGGAGAGCAGCTTCTGCAAGCGGAAGAGACGGTCGGTCATGCGGCCGTCGAGTTCTCCCAGGTATATGGAGCCCGGGCCACCATGCTCCACGTGGCCAGGACCCTGCCAGTCGGCATTGAAGTTGATGAAGGCACCGATCACCTTTTCGGGCCCAATGCGCGCGGCGATCTTCGGAGGGTTCATGCCATTCTGAAACGACACCACCACCGTCTCCGGCCCCACCTGGGGCGAGAGTACGTCCAGTGCCCCGTCGGTGTCCTGGCACTTCACGGCCAGAAAGGTCAGCCCCAGGGGTCCTTTCAGATCCTGGGGCAGGCACGCTCTTACCCTCGCGGTGAAGTTAGCGTAACCGGTGATCTTAATCCCCTGGCGGTTGAGTGCATCCACATGCTCGGCTACCCTGTCCACGAACAACACGTCTTCTCCGGCCTTTGCCAAGTAGGCCCCTGTCAGCCCTCCGATAGCGCCGGCACCATAGACCGTTACACCCATGGCTCTCCTCCCAAGATCATCGTTTATCGCCTGAGCGGCCTGGCCCTGGCGAAATTGGGGGCAACGCGCGACGCGTCGCGCGTTGCCCTATTCAATCCCAATTCTCGTGACCCGTCGACCAGGGATCGAGGTGCCAGCCAGGGTCTCCGTTCGCCGGTCAACTGCCCAGGCCGCTCCGCAGCGCGTCTATAGTGTTCCGCGCGGCGGCCAGGGCCTCTCGCAGATAGAAGGCTACCTTGTTGCGGTTCCGGGTTAGCTCTGTAACCAGGAAGCGGGTTTCGCTAGCGGCCGGGTCCATGTCCTTCAGTCGGCGCGCCTGCTCGAGCAGGGGCACCGCTGGGATCGGCACCGCCAGGTCCTGGTCGAAGGGACCGTTGCCGCTGAAATTGAGCAGCACCAGCACCCGATCCACCGCCATGGCGCCTTTGTTGGCGACTTCCGCAACCTTCTCCGCGAGTGGACCACTGGAGCGAGCCTGGTCCAACAGGGCATCCAAAGTTTCTGCAGCGGCCTCCAGCTCCCGAGCGCGGGTTGTAGCCGGGCTCAGATCTATGCGGTCGCCCGCCGCGGCCTGATAGCGCTCAATGGTCTCCCGAATCTCCCTCGCCGCTGGCGCATACCGGAAGGGGAGGATGGACGCGAGGGCGGGCCGGGCGGTGGCCAGCAGGTACACCTTGGTGTCCCGCTGGAGCACCTCCGGGTCGATCTTGTCGATGGTGTCCTCGGGCGTGTGCCAGAACCAGGGCAGGCCGCTCTTCTTCTTGGGTGGGGCGTCGGCGGCGGTGAACAGGCCCGCCCCACCCATATCGGCGGCCTGCTCCATCGGCACCTCGGACAGTCCCATGAAGATGGAGGGGACGCCGCAACCCCAGAAGGATTGGTCGCCCGCTCTGGACTGTCGCTCTGGCTCGGCTTC
>Ga0315298_1010356_pt1 | contig 11261 bp, 9 predicted proteins | sample WHS_1_MG_FD_203077 | JGI IMG/M metagenome (GOLD analysis project Ga0315298, IMG submission 203077) | Extremophilic microbial mat communities from Washburn Hot Springs, YNP, Wyoming, USA - WHS_1_MG | ecosystem: Environmental > Aquatic > Thermal springs > Hot (42-90C) | place: USA: Wyoming... | reverse complement strand
AGGGTGGTCTCATCAGCGACGAACTCGTCAAGCGTCTGACGAGCGAACTGCTCGGGCTGTTCGGCCCGGGTCACCGCATCGAGGAGGACATCGAGGGCGAGTTTGCGGGCGACGGCCCCGTTCGGGTTGAGATCGCCACCGGCAACGGCCGCATCGACGTCAAGCCTTGGGATGGGCCAGGTTTCAAGCTTCACCTGATCAAGAGCGTCAGGGCGGCCAGCGAGTCCGCGGCTGAGGAGGCGGCGCGCGACCTCGCGCAGATCAGCAACGTGCCCGGCCTGTTCTCGGTGCGGATGCGCGAAGGGCTTCGTCTCAATGCCGGACTGACCATTGAGGCTCTCCTGCCCCGCGACCGCATCGCCGAGCTGAATCTGCGCACCAGCAACGGGCGCGTCGAGGTCGCGGACATCGACTGCGCAGCCTGTGTCGTCACCACATCCAACGGGCGCATCGTGGCCGAAGGCGTGCGGGCGAAGTCGGCCAAGCTGAAGACATCGAACGGGTCGATCGCGGCCTCTGGCCTGACCGGCAGCGTCGAGGCCGTGTCCTCCAACGGGAGCATCACCGTCGCTCTCTCCGGCTGCGACGGCGATATATCGCTGCACACTTCCAACGGCAGCATTCGCTGCCGCGTCCCTGACGACGCCGGCACCGGGTTCGACATCGAGGCCGCGACCACGCTCGGCAGCATCACGGTCGAGGTTCCGAACCTGGAGACCATTGACCGGGACAAGAGCTTTGGCCACAACTATCTGCGCGCGCGCTCGGCCAACTTTTCGGCTTCGCCCCGCCAAGTCCGCGTTTCCGCGCGAACGTCGAACGGCAGCATCACAATTGCCCAGGGGCGGTAGCGGCCAGGAGGTGCCACTGTGACGGAAGTCGAACGGGCGGTCAACCTCGTTGCCGAGTTTGTGCCCGGCGGCAAGGTCATCGTCGACGGGCTCGCCGGGGCGATTGTCGTTGAAGGCTGGGAACGCAGCCAAGTCAGCCTCACGGGGACCAAGCGCGTGCGCGCGGCGAGCGAGGCTGATGCCGAACGGGCCTTGGCGTTCGTTGGCACCGCATTTCGACGCAACGGCGACGAGCTGACCATCTCTGTCTCGGGCGACCCGGGTGGACATCGCTACGCGAGCAGCTGGATCGATTGCTACATCTGCGTGCCGGCGGCGACTGATCTCTACGTGGATACGTCATCAGGCAGCGTGGACGTGCGCGGCGTCACCGGGCGTATTCGCCTCGATACGGGCAGCGGCGCGGCCACCGTTCGTCAGTGCGGCGGCGACATCGTCGTCGACACCGGCAGCGGTGCCGTGGTGGCGGAGGACATCGCCGGCAATCTGAGCATTGACGTCGGGAGCGGCGCGGTGGCGGTGAGCGGCGTGACCGGCGAGCTGTTCGTCGACGCCGGCAGCGGTGGCGTCCATATCCGCCGCGCAGGCGGAAAAGTCACGGTCGATAGTGGCGGATCTGTTAGCGCGAGCGAGATCAGCGGAGATCTGATCATCGATGCGGGCGGCAACGCAACTGCGACGTCGGTGCGGAGCGGCTTTGCTCGCATCGAAGCCGGTGGATCCGCTGAGGCTGAACTGATTGTGCAGCCGGGCGGGCGGTACAGCGTCGAAGCCGGGGGCGAAGCGCGCATCAGCGTACCTGCGGAGGCTAACCTCGAGATTAAAGGTGAAGCGGGCGGTCTCAAGTACGAACTGCCGCTGCAGGTGCAGCGCCTCGACGATGACGAGTTCGAGGCAACTCTGAACGGTCGCGGCGCGCTCCTCGAGGTCGAAATCGGCGGCCGCTTGACGCTGCTGCCGCTGCGGACGCCGGCCGGCCGCGCCGCGAGCGAGGGGATCACCGACCAAGCCCCGACTGCACCCCAGGAAGCGGCCTCTGCGAGGGTTGAGGCAGCAACGACGCCCAACGGTGACGGGGGCGCCACCGACGCCGCGGAGGGCGACGGGAGCGATGCGAGCTCCGAGATCCGGGCGATCATCAAGATGGTGGCTGAGAAACGGATCACCCCGGAAGAGGCGGAGGAATTGCTGAGGGCCATCGGACGCGAAACGGAGGACCGCTGAAGAGAGTGCTTTTGCTGGGCGGAGGATGCCCCCTCATTCACCATCCTTCGCCCTTTTTTCTCGTTGCGCCGGCTCCCGTGCCGCGCAGGAACTTGCTCGCGCCGGTAGAATTACGACGCGGGAGAGATAACTAAAACATGATCAAGCTGATGGCTTTCGACCTTGACGGCACGATCCTGAATCCGGAATCGCTGATTGAGCCGGTCGTGCGGGCGGCGGTGGCGCGCGCCCGGGCGGCGGGCATCATTGTCACCATTGCCACCGGGCGCATGTTCCGCTCCGCGCGCGCTTATGCGGCGGAGCTCGGCCTCGGCGCCGTGCCGCTCATTGCGTACAACGGCGCCCTGATCCAGGACAGTGGCGACGGGCGAGTCTGGTGCCACCGGCCGCTGTCCCACGCCGCCGCCCGCTCGATTGGTCGTTACCTGGCGGCACGTGGCGTGCACGTGAACATTTACTACGGCGATGCCCTCTACGTTGAAGCGGCGAATGCGATCACGGAGCGCTACGCCTCTCGCGTCGGGGTGGAGCCGATCGTCGCGCCCGGCTTGCTGTCGGATCTCCCTTGGGCTCCGACCAAGATGCTCGCCGTGGCCGAGCCGGACGAGATCCCTTGCTTGGCCGCTGACATTCGCCGGCTGGTCGGCGACGGCGTCACGCTCGCCAGCTCGTGTCCGACCTTCCTTGAGATCACCGACCGCGGCGTCAACAAGGGCGCAGCGCTCGCCGAACTCGCGGCTGCGCTCGACATCCGCCGCGAGGAAGTGTTGGCCGCCGGCGACGGACAGAACGACCTCGAGATGATCCGTTACGCCGGCGTCGGGGTCGCGGCCCACAGCGCGTTCCCGGAAGTCCTCGCCGAGGCTGATCTGGTCGCCGGCCCCGGCCCGGCCGGGATAGCGGACATCATCGAGCGGGCAGCCTCCGGCCGCCTCTAGCGGTAGACCGGACGGCCATGGAGATTGCCGACAGGCAAGCCGGCAGATTCGGTAGATGCGAACATGACATCGTTGGGGGAGGGAGACCTGTGCGCTTGCTGGTTCGCTGGCTGCTGATGGCGCTTGTCGTCCTGACGGCAGGGTACGTATTGCCTGGCCTCCGCGTGGCCGACTTTACTACTGCCATCGTAGCGGCGGCTGTCCTTGGAATCGTCAACGCTGTCATCAGGCCGATCTTGATGTTCCTTGCGATCCCTCTCCGAATCTTGACTCTCGGGCTGTTCAGCTTTGTGATCAACGCGCTCCTTCTGCTGCTGGTTAGCGCTGTGGTGCCGGGCTTCGAGGTGCATGGCTTCTGGGCGGCCCTGCTGGCTTCCATCGTCCTCGCCATCGCTGGATCGTTCATCAACGGGAGTACGGGCCCATGAGGCCTGCAGGGGGAGGAAACAATGCACATCGTAGCTGCTCCGAATGCCTTGAAGGGCAGCCTGACCGCCCCCGCAGTCGCCGCGGCCATCGCGCGCGGCTGCAGACGTTTTGACCCGAGTGCCGAGGTGGATCAGATCCCACTGGCCGACGGCGGCGACGGAACGGCGGCGTGTTTCGCGGCGGCGGCCGGTGGCACGCTGGTCGAGGTCAGCGTCACCGGGCCGCTCGGGGAGCCGGTGCGAGCGCCGCTCGCTCTGCTCGCCGACGGGCGGACGGCGGTCGTCGAGATGGCCGCAGCTTCGGGTCTGGCGCTCGTCCCGCCGGCGCAGCGCAATCCGTGGCTGACCACCAGCCGTGGCACCGGCGAGCTGATCGCCGAGGCGATCCGGCGCGGGCGCCGGCGGATCATCGTCGGGATCGGCGGCTCGGCCACCGTTGACGGCGGGGCCGGCCTCTTGGCCGCCCTCGGGGCGCGCTTCCTCACTGCCGAGGGGCAGCCGATCGCCGACGGGGGGCGCGGGCTCGCCGAGCTCGACCGCATGGATTTAGGCGGGCTGCTGCCGGAACTGAGGGAGGTCGAGCTGATCATCGCCAGCGATGTCACCAACCCCCTCTGCGGCCCCGACGGGGCAGCCGCCGTTTTTGGCCCGCAGAAAGGAGCCACCCCTGAGCAGGTGCGGGTGCTCGACGCCGGGCTGGCTCGCTTGGCCGGGGTGGCGGCTGAGTTGGGCCTGGCAATCGCAGACGCGCCGGGAGCCGGGGCCGCCGGCGGCGCCGGAGCGGCTCTGGCGGGCATCTTGGGCGGTCGGCTCGTGCCCGGGGCGGAGTTGCTCATGGAACAGTGCGATTTCGCCGCTCGCCTGGGGACCTGCGATCTCGTCATCACCGCGGAGGGACGCATCGATGCGACAACAGTTGCCGGCAAAGTGCCGGCGGCGGTCTGCCGAGCCGCCGCCGCTGTCGGCGTCCCGACCATCGTCCTTGGGGGCGAGATTGCCGCCGGCGCAGAGGCGCTCTACGAGTTCGGGCACGTCGTCTTGATGCCGCTGCCGGACGGGCCGATGCCGTTGGCCACGGCCATGGCCAGGGCAGCCGAGCTGATCGAGCTGGCTTGCGAAAGGGCGCTTCGCTTGATGAGCGTCGGGGCGAAGGCGGACAACGGCCGTCGCCGAGACTAATCATTTTCCCGTCTCCAGCCGATTATCTATTGTGACAGACGACAGAGAACATGGTTCCGACCCAGGCTGGAGGGGAAACCGTGTCGCGCGCGCTGAGACGCTGGACAGCCCTGCAGCTCCTGTTGGTGTTCGCCCTTGGCGGCTTGACCGGGTGCAGCCTCCTGCCCTCCGCTAGCTTGCCGCCGGAGGGGCACGCCGCTCCGGCAGAGACGCGGGTTGATGCGCAGAAACTGAGAGAGTCCGTGGATTGGCTGGGCGGTCCGGCGCAATTGGGGCGGCTTGCCGGGTCGCCGGCCGGCGCGGCCACCGCCGATTGGATCGCCGGTCGCTTTAGCGCGCTCGGCCTCGCTCCGCGGGGCAGCGATGGCTTCAAGCAGCCGTTCACGTTCACCATGACGCGATTTGTCTGGCCCGCGAGGCTCGCCCTGAGCGGCGTGCAGCAGACGCGTCCGTACCGCTACCGCACGGATTTTCGCCTTGACCCCACGTCCGGCGCCGGTTCGCTCAGCGCGCCGGTGGTCTACGTAGGTTACGGGCTCACAGGCCCGGGGCGCGATGACTACCAGGGTGCCAATGTGCGCGGCAAGGCGGTGCTGTTCTTTCGCGACTGCCCCCCCGGGACGCCTGACGAAGCGGCTTCGGTGCGCGCGCGCGTGGCGGCCGCCGCGGGGCGCGGCGCCGCGGCCGTCCTGCTGATCGATCGCCCGGATCACCTCGATTGGACGGCGGGCGTGCATCCGGTGGCGGCCAAGATGCCGGTTGTCGCCGTTTCACCGACCGTGGCCAACGATCTCTTTGCGGCCAGCCAGTTCGACTTCACACGGGTGATTGCGCAAAGCGAGCGGGGACCGGTTCGCCCGGAGACCTTGGCCGGACGGGTGGAGATCGAGGTCACTCAGCGCACCGAGCGGGACGCCCGCGGGACGAATGTCCTTGGTTACCTGCCGGGGACTGACGCGCGCGCCGGCTATTACATCGTCGGCGCGCACTTCGACCACCTGGGCAGCGATATTGACGGCGAGGCCTATCCCGGGTATGCCGACAATGCGAGCGGGGTCGCGGTGATGCTCGAAGTGGCGCGCGTCCTGACCATCGACCGGCCCCGCCCGGGGATCCTCTTTGCCGCCTTTGATGCCGAGGAGGAGGGGCTGTACGGATCGGCGTATCTGGCGGCGCGCCTGCCGCTTGCCAAAAGTGACCTCCGCGGCGTGATCAACATCGATACCATCGGCAGCGACGGCGGCGCGTGGCGCATCAAGCACAGCCCTGCGGCGGCGGAGCTGGCAGCCGCGCTGGCCAAAGAAGCTGCGCGCGTCGGCGCGGCGGCTGATCTCGAAGCGACTACCGGCGGCAGCGACGAGCATTCGTTCGCCAAGGATGGCCTGCCCGCGCTGCGCCTGACCGATCGCGTCGACCCGCCGACCATGCACAGCACCAATGAGGACGGGGCGAGCGTCGCCGCCGAGTGGCTGGCCAAGGCAGCGCAGGCGATCGTCGCCACGATCAGGGCCGACCAAGGGCGGTCGGACGGCGCGGCTCCTGCGGCGTCCGGGCAGTCCGCCGGCGCTCCCTCAGGAGCGAAGGGGCCATCCATCTGGCGGCCGCCGGGGGCGGTGGCGGATGCCGACGGCTGGTTCAGGCTCAGCACGCCGCACTATACGATCAAATTCCGCCCGGGGTTTGCGGTGAGCGACGATCCGGCCGCTCAGGCCGAGCAGATCTACGGTCTGCTCGCCGCCAGGTTGGGCAGCGAACCGGGGCTGCCGCTGACTCTCATTCTGGCGGGCGATCGCGCGGCTCAAGAGGCGGCCATTCGGACCGTATACCCCGAGGCTGCTCCACCGCTCACCGACGCTTGGGTACACTATCCGTCGCGCACCATTGTTGTAAACGCCGCCGGCCGGGATCGCACTTCGCTCGCGCAGGCGATCGCGCACGAAGCAGCCCATCTGTTCGCTGCCGGCGCCATGCGCCGCATCACGCAGACGCCTTGGGCGCGCGAGTACCTGGCGACCTATCTCGAGCGGCGCGTCGTTGGCGCCCAGTTCGGCCTGAGCGGTTGGGACAGCGCGGACGGCTACCGCGCGCTCCTCGGACAGATCAAGGTGCAGCCATGGTCAGTCATTGCGGGTGCGGCGGCGGCTGATGCCGACGCGGCGGTGGAGGCCGCTTCGGTCTATTTCTTCCTTGAGCAGCAATACGGCGCGGCGAAGCTCACGGAGTTTTGGCAGCGCCTGTTGGCGGAGGGCGATCCGGAGCGGGCTTTCCGGATTGTTTACGCAAAGACATCATATCAGCTGGAACAGGACTGGCGGAAGTTCTATAATCTCAAATAGGCTCGCAGACTCGCGGCGAACTTGCCTTGATACCGGCCGGTGAGCGGCGAGATCCCGTGCGCGGGTCTCGCCGTTTTGCGTTGCGCATGTACCGGCCCGGCCGGGAGAACCTACTTGCCAGGGCGCATACGGCGCTCAAAGGAGGCTGCGATGGCGCAGAGTGCGCTTCGCTCACTTGGGGCATTCATCCGACGGCGTCGGCGCTTGTTCGTCTTCGGCGCGGCGGCGGCGATCGCGGTCGGCGCTTGGCTGTTGCTCAAAGGCCGCCCGCCGAAATTACCGCCCGGGACGCTCGGCGCGGACGAGCCGATCACCAAGAACGACCGGGTGGTCATCATCGCACCCCACTGCGATGATGAAACTCTGGGTGCGGGCGGTTTGCTGCACGACGCCGTGACGGCCGGAGCCGATGTCCACGTGATCATGGTGACGAACGGCGACGGCTTTCGCTATGCGGTTGAAACTGAGCTGAAAACGCTTCGGCCGTCGCGTCAGACTTATATCAGATTTGCCTACGAACGGCAGCAGGAGACGCTGAGCGCGGTGCATCTGCTTGGCCTGACTCCGGACAAGGTGATCTTTCTCGGCTACCCGGACCGCGGCATTGCGCACATGTGGTCCACCAACTGGACCCCCGACAATCCTTATCGCTCACGCTACACCGGGTTGACGGAATCCCCTTACAGCAACAGCTTCACGCCTGGCGCACGCTATTGCGGGGAGCAACTGGCGGCTGATCTGATGACGCTCTTCGAGCGCTATCGACCGACGCTGATTGTCTTTCCGCATCCGAATGACGCGCATCCCGACCACTGGGCGGTTAACGCGTTTGTCAACTATGTGCTTCAGCAGGCAAGCGAGCGCGGCGATGATTGGGCCCGGACGGCGCGCCTGCGCCTTTACCTGGTCCATCGCGGCGAGTGGCCGAACCCGAAAGGGCTGAACACGAAGCTTGCCTTGCTGCCGCCGAAGACGATGATCAATACGAGGACGCACTGGTTGGTGCGCAACCTCCCTGATCAGGTGGTGGAGCTCAAGCGCGACGCCATTCTCGCCTATCATTCGCAGGTCGCGCTGATGCGCGCCTATCTTCTCAGCTTTGCCCGCCAGAACGAACTGTTCGGCGAGCTTGATCCAATCGTACTGCCAACGCTCGCCGTGCCGCCGGCCGGTCCCGGCGCGGCGGGAAAGGGTTGGTCGCCGGCCGCTCTGCCGCCAGGAATGGTGCGCATCACCACAGATCCGGCCAGCGATACGGTTGCCAGGCGGATCGAGGCCGGCGCGGATGTCATAGCCGTCGACGCCGGGCGAAGCAGTTCTTATTTGTACTTGCGCATCATCACGCGCGGTCCGATGCGGCCCGATATCAACTATAACATCCATTTCGTGCCGCTCGGCAGCGTGAGCAGCCGCGATCGCCCGCGGCTCGACTTGCGCTTCAATCCTCCCGGTCAGCTGGTGGTGCTGTCGGGACCGGTGAAGGCGACGCGGGGATTAGCCGCGTCGCTTGCCTCGGAGGCGGCAGTGGTCGTCCCCTTAAGCGAGCTCGGCGGTCCGCGTCGGCTGTATATCAGTGTTGACACGTCCATCGCGGGTTTCGGCATCGACCGCGCCGCTTGGACGTTGGTAGATCTGGGCGATCAGCCGCCGGGTCCGGAGCCGGGGAGGCAGTAGCATGAAGTACCGCCGCGCGACAAGCGATGATATGCGTTTCGTGGCTAAGCTGTTCGTGGCCGCATTTCCAGACAGCGTGCGGCATACCATGGGCGCCGATGCGCCGCCGCTCGATTTTTTGGCCGATCTTTTCAGGGTGTGCCTCGACACGGACCCGGAGGGGTTCTTGGTCGCCGAGGACGACTTGGGCCGCTTGGCCGGGTACGTTGTCGCACCCCTGGCTGTCAACCGCATCTGGCGTCGGGCAGTGGGCGGCGGCTATCTCTGGCGCTGGCTCCGCAGCGCCTTGTCGGGCCGGCTGCGCGTATCGCTCGCGACGATCCGTACGGCGGTGGCGGACAAGTTTGCTTTTTGGCGGTCGCAGAAAACGGCTGCTGAGATTCCTGCGCGAATCCTCTCCATCGCCGTCGCCCCTTGGGCTCAGGGGCGCGGTATCGGAAGCGAGTTGTTGGCGCGCGCGATCGCGCGCTTCCGGCGCGCCAATGTGCCACGCGTGCGTCTCGAGGTGAGGCCGTGGAACAGGCCGGCCGTTCGCATGTACGAACGGAGCGGATTCAAGGAGATCGGCAGGACGCGCGATACGCAAGGCGAATGGCTTATACTTGTGCTAGAACTCGATTTGGGGGCGAAGGCAATGTACTTTGAAGAAAAAGGGCCCGCCAACACCGCCAAAGTCGCTGAACTGGCGCTGGCGCGGGCGCGGGAGCTGGGCATTAAGCATGTGGTCGTGGCTAGCAACACCGGCGAGACCGTTTCTCACTTCTTGAATCAAGGGCTGCAGATCGTCTGCGTGACTCACCATGTCGGCTTTCGGGAGCCGGGCGGCGATGAGATGCCAGCCCCGATGCGCGAGCAATTGGCCGCGGCCGGTGTCAAGATCCTCACCACCACCCACTTGTTCGCGAACGTGGAGCGGGCGATCACAAACAAGTTCGGCGGCCTCTACCCGGGCGGAATCATAGCGGCCACTCTGCGCTGTTTCGGCCAAGGGACGAAGGTTGCGATTGAGGTCGCCACGATGGCGCTTGATGCCGGCTTGATCCCTTACGGCGAGGAGGTCATCGCTGTGGGTGGCAGCGGTCGTGGCGCAGATACGGCCATTGTGCTTAAACCTGCACACGCCAAGGATTTCTTTGATCTGCAGGTCTGCGAGATCATCTGCAAACCGCGTTATCACTGATGAATCAAGTAAGCACGGGCGGTGGAGCGAGCTCCGCCGCCCGTGCTTTAGCTCGTGAATGCGCATTTACCGGCATTCGTCAGGACTGTGAATCGCGGTGGCCGTCAAAGGCCGGGAGTTCCACGCGGATGCGGGTGCCGCCGCCAATGGTCGATTCGCACGAAATCGTGCCATTGTGAAGCTCGACGATGATCTGGCTGGCGATGGTCAGGCCAATGTTCGAGCTGCCGTGACGCGTCGCTGCGAAGGGCCGAAAGACCCGCGGCACGGTCTGCGGAGCCAGTCCGGCGCCGGTATCGCCGACGATGAGCTCCAGCTGCTTGCGGTCGCGGTGGTAAGTAGCGCGGATGATGAGCGCGCCGCCGCCGGGCATCGCCTGAATGGAGCTGGTGATGATGTTAAGGACGGCTTGCTTGAGTTGTTGCTCGTGTCCGAGGACGGGCGGCAGGCCGCCCGTGAAGGCGCAATCAACCTTGATGTCGCGCATGATCAAGATGCCTTTGATGTGCGACAGGACGGCAGCGATGACTTGGTCGAGCCGTACGGGTGCCAGGGGGCCGGGATCGGTGTTGATGAACGTTGTCAGATTGCTGATCGCTTCATTGAGCCGGTCGGCTTCGACGATGACTTCTTCGAACAAGTTGTCCTTTTTGGCCGGATCGGCGAACATCAGCCCGAGCTGGGCCGCGTTTCGCAACGCAGTCAACGGGTTGCGCAGTTCGTGTGCGATGCCCCGCGTGAGCTCGGCGATGGCGACCAGCCGATCAGACCAAGGGATGTCTTCGCCAACCTGGACGCGCTGCCCGCTCAACTCTTCCGGTGGCGCCCCGAAAACGGCCGCCGCGGCCGCGTTGGCGCGTACGACGCGGCCCGTGCCGTCGAGCTCCAGCACGGGAGATGTGACGCGCGCGCGCATGAGGTGCGCCGCGGCGAGGCCGATCCCACAACCGGCCAGCGCGCCGATGATGAACCAGAGCGCCCAAGTCATTGCGATCCCCTCTCTGCGCTTCGGCTGCGGACGCGTTGCAGCACCTCTTCTTTCAGCCGCAGAAAATCGAAGGGCTTAAAAATGTGATGCGCGGCGCCGGCGGCGCGGGCGAGGGCGCAGAGGTCGGGGTCGGAATGGCTTGTGTACGTGATCACCACGGTGGCCGGAAATTCGGAAGTGATGGTGCGCGTCGCTCGAATGCCATCCATGATCGGCATCACAATATCCATCAACACAGCGTCCGGTCGCTGTAAGCGGACCAACTCGAGCGCCTCTTGTCCGTTGCCGGCGGTGGCGACGACCTCGAACTCGGCGGTGAATTCGCTGAAGTAGGTCGCGAGCATTTCCCGGATCTGCGGGTAGTCGTCGACAATGAGGAGGCGGACCAACCGGCATCCCCCTTTGACTGGCTGTCCGGCCTAATTCGCGTTGACATTAAATGTCTCAATTCCCCACGGCTCGA
>Ga0315298_1010355_pt1 | contig 11261 bp, 12 predicted proteins | sample WHS_1_MG_FD_203077 | JGI IMG/M metagenome (GOLD analysis project Ga0315298, IMG submission 203077) | Extremophilic microbial mat communities from Washburn Hot Springs, YNP, Wyoming, USA - WHS_1_MG | ecosystem: Environmental > Aquatic > Thermal springs > Hot (42-90C) | place: USA: Wyoming... | reverse complement strand
TATGGTGCGAGAGAGCGGAAAGATCAGGGTCCTACTCTCAAAGGTTGGAGTGGACGTCCATGACAGAGGGTTGAAGGTTGTAGCTTCGGCCCTCAGGGATGCAGGTATGGAAGTCATATATCTAGGCGCCTCCAGATTCCAAGATGAAATAGTCAAGGCCGCAGAGGAGGAGGATGTCGACATAATAGGCATAAGCTCAATGGAAGGAATGCACCATGTAAAGATCCCTGAGTTGATGAGAGAACTCAGAAGAAGAGGAATACATGTCCCGGTCGTATGTGGAGGAATAATACCGTTAAACGAGGCTAAGGAGCTGAAGGAGCAGCATGGGGTCAGCGAGGTCTTCCCACCAGGCTCATCCCTGAAAGAAATAGTTGAATACTTTAAGAAGTGCGCAGGCTCGAAAACATCCTAGACACCAAATCAAAAGATTGAAGAACCAAAGTGAAAAACTTAAGACTCCCTCGATGAGGTTTTAGACTCAACATACTCCCTATGTTTATCAATCGATTCAACAACCTCTTGAACACCCACCCCCACCTTCGCAATTGTCTTGATTACTGGACGTACCCAACCATTCTTAGGCATACTCAACTTCAACATCTCCTCCATAAGATCTGCACCAGGAAGATCAGCCTTGTTGACGACAAATATGTCAGCTATCTCGATCAAACCACTCTTCATCAACTGTACCTCATCACCAACAGCAGGTGTTAAGACAACTATTGTCGTATGTGCAAGCTTAGCAACCTCAACATCAGATTGACCGGCCCCAACAGTCTCGAGAACAATCAGATCACTACCGTAAGCGTCAAGTATTCTAACGACATTTCCGGTACATTTTGAGAGCCCCCCTAAGTTCCCCCTATTCGAGAGGCTCCTGAAGAAGACCCCCTCATCACCTATATTACTTATCAACCTGATCCTGTCCCCTAGCAAAGCGCCTCCAGAGACTCTGCTGGAAGGATCCACCGCAACCACCCCAACCTTCAACCCACGCAGCCTATACAGCTTGACAATGGCGTCTAGCAAGGTACTCTTGCCTACACCGAAGGGGCCGGTCACACCTATAATATAGGCCCGGCTTGGTTGGCGCCTTACACTCCTCATAACAGTTGCAGCCGCCCTACCTCCACCCTCAACTATGCTGATCAATCTAGCTGCAGCAGCCCGGTCTCCCTTCAACATCTTATCCACCAAACTGGATATTTCCTCAACCATCAGCGACCATCGATCCCAAATATTCTAGTTGACATAGCCCAGCAAGATTCTCAATTCAAGATTATAGAATTATCGATCAAGAAATAGATTTCCAAGATATAGATTTCAACATGAGTAGCCAATATTTGATTAGTTTTTAAATAGAGTCTAAGCCAGAGTAATCTTAAATATTGGGATGAGGCCCCCTAACCCCCAATCGTATTGCCGATATGGGTCACCCCATTGTCTAAGGGCGGCGTGATATATCAGTTGTCTCTTGAAGAGGAACATTCACTGAAGAGGGATGTTGGATGGTACGGCTCCTTCTGCATGGGTTACGCCGATGTTGGAGCAGACATATATGTTGCCCTAGGTCTTGTAGCCTTATACGCTGCCGGAGCCTCACCAATAGCCTTCGCCGTCGCATCAGTCACATATATTTGCACAGGTCTCGCCTACGCTGAGCTCACCTCGGTCTACCCGTACGCTGGAGGAGCCCATATCTACGCGATGAAAGCTTTCAACGACATGGCTGGTTTCATAGCTGGTTGGGCTGTCATGCTCGACTATACAATAGATATGGCTCTCTTCTCCCTAGCCACAGCAGGTTACTTGAGCTTCTTCTTTCCATGGATAAAGTCGTCAACCATCAACATAACCTTCGCAGGCCTTAATCTCACTATACACTGTTTGGGATTGGTAGCCGCAATTCTCGTCTCAGCCCTTATCCTCCTGAACATGATAGGTATAAGGGAGTCATCCTTCTTCAACGAGTTGCTGGTCTCACTAGACTTGATCGTTGAGGTGCTTATTCTTATTCTGGGTTTCACACTTGCCTTCTCGGTAGGCCGGTTCATGAATCAAGTGAAGATCTTCGGGGCGCCAAACATTTTCGATAACATATCATACCTTTGGGGTGGTGACTTTCAACTTCAAAACTTCATCTACGGAACAACCTTGGCAATGACATCCTTCATAGGCATAGAGTCTATCGCCCAAGCCGCTGAAGAGACGAGGAGGCCCTCCCGATGGATACCTAGGGCGAATAAACTTTCAATAGTCTCGGTCTTAATATTTGCATTAGGCCTCTCAGCAGTAAGTGTTGGAATTATGCCATGGGAGAAGCTGGCTTCAGCCCATGATCCTATGGCTGCCCTTGCAAGCAACATTCCAATCATAGGCGCATACCTAGCCCCTATAGTTGCTTTAACCGGATTTGCAATATGTTACGTCTCAACAAACACCGGTGTGATAGGGGTTTCTAGAGTAGTTTTTTCGATGGGAAAGTTTGGACTCCTACCAAAATGGTTCTACAAAGTTCATAGAAGATTCATGACACCATACAGAACCATCCTTGTCTTCGGCTTCATAGGCGTAGCGATGGCCCTCATGGGTGAGCTACATTTGGTGGCAGACTTATACAATTTCGGGGCCCTACTATCCTACATAATCGTCAACGTATCATTGATCGTCCTCAGAAATACTGAGCCTGAAGCCTACAGGGCATGGAAGGTTCCAGGAGATGTCAGAGTCAGACTTGGAGGGAGAGTTTTGACATTACCGGTGATAAGTTTGGTAGGCGCCGTATCATGCTTGGCCATATGGCTACTAGTCATCAGCTATCACCCGGCAGGCAGGGTTCTTGGAACATTATGGGTCGCGGTGGGGCTTGTCGGATTCTATATCTTCAGGAGAAAGACCCATATGCCCATCCTCTCCAATGAGACAGGCAAGACTATACATCCGTCAGGATACGTCATGAACGCATTGGTCTTGGTCAGGACACCTGAAGATGAAGAGACTTTGATCAGGTCCATTAAGGAATCTGTCGATAAGAGGTTCAGGTTGACCTTGTTCAACATAATCGATCCAGCTGAGCTCGGGGTCTCAATCCATCGGAGGACTGACTATGAACAGCTGAGGAAAAGTCAGGAGGAGTCTTTCGAAGAACTCAAATCTATAGCTGAGAGGCTAAGGTCCGAAGGATATGTATGCGAGGCAAGGGCGGAGATAGGCTCATCCAAAACAATCCTTACGAGAGAGCTTGAATCCGATAGAAACGACGTCGTCGTATTAATAAAGAGAAGAACGATGAGAGGCGACATTGAGAGGGGGAGGGAAGACGCTGTACAAGCAATAATATCCAAATACCCGGGGAAGATAATGGTTACGAGGAGGATGGTTGATTGAGAAAGAACATCATGGTTATACTAAACATCTTCACTGAGACGAGAAAGTTGGATAAGGTTGCTGAAGACCTAGCAAACCTACCTGAGATAATAGATGTCTACGAGGTGACAGGTGAATATGACATATTCGCACTTGCTGGGGTCGACGACATAGTCTCGGTCAGAAACCTTCTGAAAAACAAAATACTGAAGATAGATGGAATAAGGAGCACAGTGACATCTGTGATACTCCACACCATAAAGAAGGATGGTAAATGTGTCTATGAGTGATGGGTCGTGTGAAGGTGGAAGGCTGAATAAGATACTGATCCCGATAGCAGACTTCTATGATAAGGAGAAGATAACCCATGGACTGCAAGTATTATCAGTCTTCAAGAATCCGCTCATAGTCTTATTCCACATAATAGAGGTCCCGAGTAGAACACAATCCCTCAACACACATCCATATGAGAAGCAGATAGCTGAACATAGGAGAAGGATCGAGGCTATTGCTGAATGGCTGAGGGAGCAGGACTATGAAGTCAAGGTGAAGATCGCCCTAGCGAGAAGTATAGTTGAAGGGATCGTGACAGAGGCAAACACCGGAAATTATGATGCTGTGTTAATGTTGAAGAGAAGGGTGAGGAAAGGTTTCCTGAGAATATTTCAGAAGAGCATAAGTGAGGCGGTTATAAGGTCTGTTGAACCGGTTGTCCTGATAAGCCTCGTCGACCTCACATAGCCTATCCATGGAAGAACTTAATTATATCCAGTAAAAATTGGCATCCCCCTATCAGGGGGACAGATCAAACGGAAGATTACTGAGTCCAACCGAGGTTCATCAAGTTGGAATATGCGATAGAGACATTCAACCTTACAAAGAGGTTCAAGAACATAACTGCAGTCGACGAGATCAACATAAAGATCAGGAGGGGAGAAATATTCGGTTTATTAGGCCCGAACGGCGCCGGAAAGACGACGACGATATCGATGCTATGCACAATCCTGAAGCCTACAGAAGGAACAGCGACTGTGAACGGATATGATATTCTCAGAGAACCTGACGATGTCAGGAGATCTATTGGAATAGTCTTCCAGCAACCAAGCGTCGACGACATGCTCACAGGCAGGGAGAACCTCTACCTCCACGCATTATGGTACGGCGTCCCAAAAAGTATCCGTGAAAAGAGGATAGATGAGGTTTTGAAGCTGGTGGGTTTAGAGTCGAGGCAACATAGTCTAGTGAAGACATATTCGGGCGGTATGAGGAGGAGGCTGGAGATCGCTAGGGGGCTCCTCCACCTTCCAAAAGTACTGTTTCTAGATGAACCTACATTAGGCCTTGACCCCCAGACACGAGAGAACATATGGGAGTATGTTGAAGGCATGCCAAAGAAACATGATGTAACCATAGTCTTGACAACCCATTACATGGATGAAGCTGAGAGGCTCTGTGACAGAATTGCGATAATAGATCAGGGAAGAATCATAGTTTCAGATACCCCTGAAAGGTTGAAGGAAAAGGTTGGAGGAGACATAGTCTGTCTCAAAATGGAGAATCCAGACCCTGAAAGATTCAAAGGAATATGTGGAGTTACAAAGATAGATGTGATGGGGGGCAGAGTTATCATAACCTTGAGGAACTCAAGTGAAAACCTCAAGGCCCTTCTAGATGCTGCTGGGAAGGTTGAGGGTGTCGAGATAAGACCTTCGAGCCTCAACGACGTCTTCCTAAGCTACACTGGAAAAGATATAAGGCAAGAATCTGGGGAGGGTGGAATCGCCCATAGAATAATGAGGGAGAGAGTTGCTAGATGAGTTGGATGGAGGGTGTCTACGCCCTATGGCTTAGGGAGGTCAAGGTCTTCATGAGGGAGCGGTCACGAATAGTTACATCCATATTCACACCGATGCTGTGGATATTCGTATTCGGAGGAGGTTTAGGATCAACCGTGGAGATCAAAGGTTTGAACTATCAAGTTTACATTTATCCAGGTATCTTGGCTATGAGTGTACTCTTCAGTTCAGTATTCTTCGGCGTATACATAGTCTGGGATAGGAAGATAGACATATTGAAGGAGGTCTTGGTAGCTCCCTTATCTAGAAGAACCATCTTCATAGGCAAGGTTCTGGGTGGATGTACAGACTCGATGGTTCAAGCCTGCGTCATGTTGCTGATGAGCCTAGGCATTGGGCTTTACATTCCACCGGCAGCCTTCCTGCTCGCCCTCTCAATACTATTCCTTTTAGCCCTGAGCTTGGTGAGTATGGGCCTCATAATAGGCTCATTGATGGAGAGCCCTGAAGGATTCAACATGATAGTCAGCTTCCTAGTCTTTCCACTCTTCTTCTTCAGTGGCGCGTTATTCCCTCTGGAGAACCTTCCCCTATGGCTCTCGACAGTAACATATATCGACCCCGTAACCTATGGCGTCGACGCCCTAAGAACAGTGATCATTGGGGTATCCCAATTTCCACTATATATAGATATACTCGTCCTTGGAGGATTTGCCCTATCAATGTTCACGGTTGGAACAGAGGCTTTCCAACACATGAGGTGAGGTTGAACCGAACCATACTAGAGATAAAATGTTTAGGGGATAGATAGTGATGGAGGTGTGGAGATTCATAGATTTGGGGGAGATGCCTCCAGTACAGACCCAAGCAGTATACCACGCAGTAGCATCGAAAGTAGATGAGGGGGCTTCACCTGACACAATAATTTTCTGCACGCCCAAAACCCCCCTCGTATGTATAGGGTACCATCAAGAGGCTGAGGTTGAGGTTGACCTTGAATATTGCAGGATGAAGAATATTCCTGTGGTCAGGAGGATCCTGGGAGGTGGAGCAGTCTATCTTGATAGTGGACAACTATTCTATCAAATAGTCGCCTCCAAAAATAACCCGAAGGTTCCTGGAACGATACAACAGATCTTCCAAAGATTCTTAGAGGCTCCGGTCAAAACCTACAATGATATAGGGATACCTGCCAGTTATAGGCCGATCAACGACATCGAGGTTGGAGGCAGAAAGATCAGTGGAAACGGAGCCACAGAAGTTGGTGGAGCCATCGTCCTCACAGGGAACATCATATTCGACTTCAATTTCGATGAGATGGTCAAGATATTGAGGGTTCCAAATGAAAAGTTCAGGGACAAAGTTTCCAAGACTCTCAGGGAGAGGTTGACAACCATCCGAAAGGAGTTAGGTGAATCACCGAGCAGAGAAGACGTGAAAGAATTATTGAAGAGAAACTATGAATATACTCTAGGAGTGGAGCTTGTTGGAGGGGATCTGACAGGGGAGGAGAAGAGTTTGATGGAGTCTCTGAGTGAAAAGTATCAGACCAGAGAATGGTTACATATAGTTGAGAATGATCATATGGATCTCATCCAGAAGAGAAGCCTCAAAATCTCTGGTCGGACAGTAGTTGGCGAAGCAGTCAAGAAGACTGAGGGGGGACTGTTAAGAGTCTTGGTTGAAACGAGAGACATGAAGATAGAGGACATAATGATTACGGGAGACTTCTTCTTCACTCCCAGAGACCACCTCCACCTACTGGAGAGAAGTCTGAGAGGAGTCGATGTTGAAAAGAGAACCTTGACAGACAATATCAGAGGCTTCTTTGAAATGTATAAAGTCAACACGCCAGGAATGACTGTTGAAGAGATCGCTGAAGTTATTTTATCAGCCTCGTTAAGATGAGGCTTAAAGCCAGCATCCCTCACTTCGATCACGTTTACTGTGATCTCCAATGAATGTTGAGATCAAAGAGCCAAAGACAGCGGAAGAGTTAGAGAAATACTATGAGTTGAGATGGCGGGTCCTCAGGGAACCTTGGAGTCAACCTCCAGGAAGTGAGAAAGATGATCTTGAAGGCAGGGCAACCCACATAGTGGCATCGATAAGGGGCAAGATTATTGGAGTGGGGAGGATCCATTTCAATTCAGATGTTGAGGCTCAGATAAGATATATGGCTGTTGAGACCCGTTACAGAAACATTGGTGTCGGAAGCATGATTCTGAAGAGGCTGGAAGATATCGCTAGAGAGAAGGGTGCAAGAATTATAGTTCTCAACGCTAGGGAGGAGGCTGTTAAATTCTATAGGAAACATGGGTATGAGGTTGTCGGCGACGCAGGCACCCTATTCGACAGCATAAGACATTGGAGGATGAGCAAGAACCTTTAAAAGATTTAAAAGTTTAACATCAATGTCTGGGTAAGATTCTTGAGATGCCGACCTTCAATTCAGAACCAACCTCACAGCCTTCACTGGACAAATCTCCAGACATTCAAAACATTTGGTGCATGACATCATACCCCACCTATCTGATTTTACTAGATGTATCTGCATAGGACATACATCCTCACATCTAAAACATTCGATACACCTGTCAATCTCAACCTTTGGCCTGAAGAGGTTGACTATACTCAGACTGCCTGTCAATGTACCTAATGGACATATATTGCGACACCAAGTTCGACCGTACCGGCCGACTAAGCCATTTGAGATGATAATAAGAGATAGAGCCGCCAAGTCGACTCCAACGATTCCTCTGGTCAGATATTGAATCAGAATCCTATGAACTATCCCCGGCGGAGAGTAGAAGTAGGGCGCAGTGAATCTGAACAGGATGCCCGCCAGTAGAATGGCGGATAGAATAACATGCTTTTCTAGTGATTGGGTCCCTGAGATTCTTCTCCGACTCTCTGTGAACCTGTTCATATAATCCAAGATTATCCCTGCAGGACATACCCAGCTGCAAAAGAATCTGCCGAACATAATCACAATGAAGATGACTATAAGCCCAGGCAAAAGCAGGTCTAAAACAATCTTCCCCGAACCCAAGTTTAACAGCAACCAGTCCAGGGGAGATATTAACTTGAATGTTCCAAGATTTAGAGCTGAACCTGTTCCATAGAGTATTTTGTGGAGTGGGGCTGATACGAAGAACAAACTGATTGAAGTTACGGTGATGATTCTCAAAACCAAGAATCTAGATGGTTTCAAACAAACCATTTGATTCTTCTAGCCCCTTCAGATGTTAACTGTAGAGGCTTGGGTTCGGCTGGGCACGCATAGAGGCAGGTCCCACATCCGACACATTCATCTTTATTGAAGACGGGTTTCCTCTCTTGGACTGTGATAGCTCCAGGGACCGGACACATCTCGGCGCAGACCATGCACTCAAATCCACGGTGAGCCAAACAATATTCCTTGTTGAGATGAACCGTCCCAAGCTTAACTTCATCCCTACCTATCTGCCTCAACGCACCAGTTGGACAGCGGCGGCTGCAACGCATCTCCCCCTCACATCTACCTCTATAGAACTCGCATGGGCCACAGAGTGGATTTATGACCGGTGTATTGGCGGCTCGGGCTCCATACTCGAATCCTGATAGCGAAATGGCTCCAGTGGGGCATACTTGTAAACAGATCCCACATCTCACACAGAGCAGGTTGAAATATTTCTCCTCAACCGACCCTGGGGGTCTGACAGGCTCATTTGAAGATGAAGCTGCAGTAGATGCGAAGTTCAAGCATCCTATGATTATGGCTCCTTCAACAAGGTGTTTGATGAAGCTTCTCCTAACAATCTTTTCTCCACTGAAAATTTTCAACCCATCAAGTTCGCTCCTAAATTATTCTTATACTTTCTAGGTTGCAATTTCCCACACCGAGCTCACCAGAGGCTAATATGTGCCTAATATTAGCCGCGTCAAACCTGTGATGAGGTGAGACACCTACCTCATCCTCTATCTCCTGCAATTTCCAAGAGGCTACCCTATCTGCTGCAACAGGATCTTCTGAAGCTATTATGATTTTTGACTTAACCATGTCTCCGCCAGTAGGACCGGTCCTGACCATTGCCGACGTACCGTCTATTATGGAGAGGTTTGGCCTGATGACTGTGTTGAGGTCTGCTATAGACTGTGAGAGGTCCAGTGTATGAAATCTTCCCTTCTCACTATTTGGAATGGTTCCCATCATATTCTTCAAGGAGATCGTCACCGTTGTGCTTATGTGCCTCTTCAATCTTGGGACACTTATCAGAACGTCGGAGTTTAAGACTGTGGGATATACGAGAACCTCTCTGAGAGAAACACTTGAAGGAACCTCTACTCTGATAGGCTTCTCATCATCTAGACTCTTAACTTCAGCCCCAGCCTCCTCAGCTGCAGATTTTATACCGACATGTGAAAGGTTGTAAGCTGTACTAGACCCTCTACCTGAAGATTCGGCGACAGTGACTTCCCCACCAACCTCTCTGGCCAGCTTCACAACAGCCGCAACAACCCTTGGATCCGGAGCACAATACTTGTCGGAGGTGAGAACAGCGGGTTTGACTAGCACTCTCTTACCAGGCGAAACCAGTTTACCTAAGCCTCCAATAGCGTCCAGAGATTTGCGAACCACCCTCTCGATCTCATCGTCGGAGTCAAGCCTGACAATGGAGACAACAGATTCTCCGATTCTAGAGGGTTTGCGAGGCTGGATTTGAGTAGGTGTCTCAATTGCCGATGGTGAAGGATTATCGCTCCGCCAACCTTTGAATCTGCCTAAAAACATTCCTAGTGCGCCAGCCAACGCTGAGATGCCAACATATTTCACATAGTCTCTTCTGTTGATCTTATATCTGGTGAAGAGCATCTACCCCCTCTATTGTTTACGTAAAGATCTTCAGAAGGTTGATATAAAGAAGGTGGAGAGAAAATTATTTCCTGAGTCAACTCACCAGTTATTGTTTAGGATTATGTGCCGATTGACCTACTGAAATGTTTGGCCACATAATATTTTAAAAAGAAAGGGAGAAGTTGGGTAAGAAAAATATTTTGAGTCACTATATGAATCTCACTTTTTCTTCTTAGCTTTCTTAGCTTTCTTCGACGCCATCTAAACCACAGCATAGTATTCGCATCAATCTCTATTTAAAACTGTCTTCTAGAATAGATCATCTATCTCGCAGCGATATATGATTTGGAAAGGCTTAATATCATCTCGAAGGTCAGCTGATCTTTCATGGGCAATAAAGATAGATCGAGCATACTAGATGAGATTGCAGAAGCCATATCGAATCTTGAAGGAGTACCTCAGACGAAGAAGCTTGTGGAGAAGGCGCTGAGACAGAAACATTCCATCAGAGAGATTGTTGAGATGGGCCTCAAGAAAGGTTTGGATGAGGTTGGATCGAAATATGAGAGGGGTGAATATTTCCTAGCTGAACTATTATATGCTGGGGAGATTATGAACAGTCTCCTTGATGTTCTGAAGCCACATATGAAGCATGAAAGTGTTGAGAAGAAGGCTACGATAGTTCTCGGAACAGTGAAGGGCGATATGCATGATATTGGGAAGAACATTTTCGGCATGATGGCGAGATTCTCAGGATTCAATGTAAGAGACTTGGGTGTAGATGTGGATCCGAAAAGGTTTGTTGAGGAGGTAAGGGGAACAAGTGCTGAGATAGTTGGAATGTCGACACTCTTGACGTCGACACTACCTGAAGTCAAAAACGTACTCGAAGAGTTGAAGAGCGTCGGTTTGAGGAGTAGGGTTAAGGTCATCATAGGAGGAAACGCCGTCACGAAAAAATTCGCTGAAGAGGTTGGTGCAGACGCAGCTGCCCTAGACGCTGTTGAAGGGCTTGAGATATGTAGGAGGTGGGTAGGAGCATGATGACGCCTAGGGAGAGGATGAAGACTGTTCTAAATTTTCGTAAACCTGACATTCTACCATGGCTTGAGAGCATCTATGAGGAGACCGTTATCAACTGGCTGAGGCAGGGGCTCCAACCCGACAAGGTTATAGTGATTGAGTGGGAGATGGGGAGGGGAGGCACGAACCTGTACAACTGGCCTGCAATCAAAGGATTCGATGCCTACCAAATATTT
>Ga0315298_1010353_pt1 | contig 11262 bp, 10 predicted proteins | sample WHS_1_MG_FD_203077 | JGI IMG/M metagenome (GOLD analysis project Ga0315298, IMG submission 203077) | Extremophilic microbial mat communities from Washburn Hot Springs, YNP, Wyoming, USA - WHS_1_MG | ecosystem: Environmental > Aquatic > Thermal springs > Hot (42-90C) | place: USA: Wyoming... | reverse complement strand
ATCTCAAGTAGTCCTCCTCTTTCCTCTAAATTAATTTGCTTGTTCGCATATTCGGCTCCAACAGAGTAAGATTTGTTCTTGTATGTTACCTCCCCTTTTTCCGTAACTTTCCTTGTGTTTAGGTATCAGATAGGATATAATCTATTTAGTGGATGCAAATGAATTTTTTCCCTCTTGAATCTCTCGAGAGGGATTTCTTTAAGTTCTGAATGTATGCGACTATTTGCTTCTTCAAGCCACTCTTCTTTCCTTTTTTCGAGTTCAGAGATGCTTGAATATTCTTTGGCATACAGAAGATTATTTCTAATGAATGGAACTACCCTTTCAACTTTTCCTTTTGCCTGAGGATTGTAAGGTCTGTGCGTTATAACTTTGAATCTGTAAAAGTTTGCAAAGTCCATGAATTTTTCGTTGTATTCTTTTCCTCTTTTGAGTTCTTTTACAACGGTCTTCATATTGTCGTACACTCCTTCTGAACAATACCCTCCGAAATACTCGAATGCATTGTTGTGACATTGCAAAAGTGTCGAGAGTTTTTCATCACTGACAAAATCAAAGTAAAACATCCTCGAATATCCCAATACCATGACAAAATATTCAATTGAAATACTCTCTCCGGCTATAATCGTTTTACCTTTTCCCCAATCAACCTGAAATTGCTCACCAGGAAGAGTTTCAAATCTTTTATACTCTTCAAAAGGCTCTGGCCTTATTGAACGAATATAATCGTAAAGGATGGTAGGCTTACCTGTATATCCCATTTGCACGATTTCCTTAAAAAGCACAACTGAAGTTATCTTTGGATATTTATTGATTCTTTCTTTTAAATAATTTTTGAAAGGATCTAATTTGGATGATTTCATCTTACTCTCCTTCTCTTTTTTCTCTTTTAAAATCTTGCTTACAGTGTTTTCATGACATTCAACTCTTTGAGAAATTTCTCGATTTGAAAGGCCTATTTCTTTTAAAAGACTTATTTCTTCTACTTGTTTTTGAGTTAGCATCTGACTTTACCTCCTGTATTAGTTGTTAAAGTCAGTATGCCACATTTTTACCGTAAAAATTCTAACTTTTCGAACGTAATTTTTCTAATTTTCCAAACGTAATTTATTTTACTTTTCAAACGTAAACGACATCATAAGCGGATAGTGTTTTATTGTCTTTGACATAGGTGGCCAAATGTACTCGGTTACTTCCTAATGTATAGTACTTTTTTAGGCTAAAAGATTCGGAATTTAAAATTGAATTAGTATACACACTTTGATAAAACTAAAGATATCTTCAGATAATAAAAGCAAAACAAATAATATAACCAAATTTGAATATTTTTAGATAAAAATGACCTCCTTTTGCTAAAAAACGATGTTGCAATTTTGAAATAATGAAGTTATAATAATCACAAATCAATCATTTTTGATCAATAAAATGATCGTATATGAAAAAACTTTGAATAAGTGTTTATGCTAAAAGAAAGGGGTAGAAGTATGAATGTTAAAGATCTCTTCAGTACCCAAAAGCCTGTGATAGGGATGGTTCATTTTCCACCTTTGCCTGGATCCCCTTTATATGATGATGAAAAGAGAATGAAATACATAAAAGAAAGGGTTGAGAATGATCTTATATCTCTTCAAGAAGGAAAGATAGATGGTGTTATCTTTTGCAATGAAAATGATAGACCTTACAGATTGGAAGCAAATTACATTACCGTTGCTGCCATGAGTGAAGTTATAGGAGAGTTGGCAGACAAAATAAAGATCCCATTTGGAATAGATATTTTGTGGGATCCATTTGCCGCTGTCTCGGTAGCAAAAGCAACAGGTGCAAAATTTGTAAGAGAGATAATCACAGGAACCTATGTTTCGGACATGGGATTATGGAATACGAATGTTGGGGATCTTTACAGATACAAAAAATTAATAGATGGAAAGAATATATCTGTATTTTTCAACATTTCAGCGGAATTTGCTTACAATCTTGACAGACGCCCCATTGAAGAAATAGCCAAAAGTGTTGCCTTTTCATCCTTGGCAGATGTTATTCTTGTTTCTGGCCCTATGACAGGAGTTGCTCCAGCACTTGAAAATCTGAAAAAAGTAAAAGAAAAAGTAGATATACCTGTCTTTGTAAATACCGGTGTTAACGTTGAAAATGTTTCTGAACTTTTGAAGATAGCGGATGGGGTAATAGTTGGAACGAGTTTAAAAAAAGACGGCATTACATGGAATCAAATAGATAAAAATAGAGTTGTGAATTTAATGAAAGAGGTAAACAAAATAAGAATTTAGCAGTTAGAAAGGAGAAATAAAATGAGATTTGAGAATAAAGTTGTTTTTATCACAGGATCGGCAAAAGGAATAGGAAGAGCAATAGCGGAAGGTTTTGCTCGTGAAGGTGCCTTACTTGCACTCACAGATTTAGATGCAAATGAACTTGAAAAGACTGCCAAAGATCTGAAAAGTATTGCGAAAATGGTCAAATCATACGTTCTCGACGTTACCAAATCCAAAATGGTAGAAGAGGTCATTAAAAAGGTCATAGAAGATTTTAAAGTTATAGACATTTTGATAAATAATGCCGGCGTTTCGAGCATGAATTACTTTTGGGAATTAAAAGAAGAAGAATGGGATTTAAACATGAATGTAAATGCAAAAGGAGTTTGGCTTGTAAGTAAATACGTAGTTCCTTACATGATAAATAGGAAAAAAGGGAAAATAGTCAACACGGCTTCTATGGCGGGGAAAATTGGGACTGATTTACTTGCACATTACTCAGCTTCAAAATTCGCTGTCGTAGGTTTTACACAGGCTGCGGCCAAGGAACTTGCTCCTTATGGAATAAATGTTAATTCTGTTTGCCCTGGCTTTGTTAAAACCTCTATGCAAGACAGAGAGGTTATATGGGAAGCCAAATTGAGAGGCGTCGATGATCCAGAAGAAATAAGAAAGGGATACATAAAACAAACACCTCTTGGAAGGTTATGTTATCCTGAAGATGTTGCAAAGGTTGTATTGTTTCTTGCATCTGAAGATGCCGATTTTATGACAGGTCAGGCAATAAATGTGACGGGTGGAGCATGCATGCACTAAAGGAGGACATGTGGAGATAGTAGAAGTTATGATAGAGGCAGCAAGGAAAGCCGGAAAGATTCTGAAAAGTGGATATGAAAGCAATTATGATATCAAAGTAAAAAGTTCTTCTTCAGACCTCGTAACATCTGTTGACATCGATTCACAAAATGTAATCATTGAAGTACTTAAGAAAGTTCCTGATATTTCGATTATGGCAGAAGAATCTCAAGATAAACAAACTGACACAAAAAGGATTTTTTACGTCGATCCACTCGACGGTACACTTAATTTTGTACATGGTATACCATTTTTTGGAGTTTCAATAGGATATTGGGAAAATGAAACACCTATTGCAGGGGTAGTTTATGATCCTCTAAGAAATGAATTGTTTTATGGAATTAAGGGTAAAGGTGCATATTTAAATGATAAAAGATTGTCAGCAAGGAAAAAGGAACTCAAAGACTCTATTCTTTCAACAGGAATCCCTTACGATCGTCAAAAAATCTTTCGTACAATTGAAGAAACAAAAAATATTCTTCCTTTAGTCCAAGAGGTAAGAATTCTCGGAAGTGCAGCATTATCTTTGTGCTATTTGGCAGCAGGTCGCATAGATGGATATTGGGAAGATGAAATATATCCATGGGATGTGGCAGCTGGAATAGCGATATCCACCGAAATAGGGTTAAAGATCACGAACTTTGATGGGAAAAGATATGAACTAAAGGATAGAGAAATAGTATGTGCCTTGCCAAAAATACATGGTGAAATTTTAAATGCTTTAAATTTTAAATTCGCTTAATTTTGGGATATATTTGAGAAAAACTTTTAATGTTAAAAGTAAATAAACTTCAAAGGAGGTGTGATAATGAAGGGTAAAGTAGTTATCTTCGTTGTGTTAATTGCTTTGTTAGTTAGTTTGACGGTTTTGGCCGATACCTCAACAACAGGTTTAACGGGTCCTCAAGGACCTATACCGTCCTGGGATACCGTTGTTCAGATGGCAAAACAAGAAGGTTCCGTGTCATGGTACGCCTATGGTGCCGAATATGACAAACTTTACTTTGACAGTTTGATACCAAAATTCGAAAAACAATACGGTATAAAGGTGAATTTCATATTTGGAGACTGGTACGCATTTTTACAAAAATTGCTTGCGGAGCAGAAGGCTGGACAAACGGTAGGAGATATGGATCTCGTTTTTACATGGTCAATACCTTTCAATGATGCATGGAATTCAGGCGTTGTTTGGAAATATCCATGGAGTTACGTTATACCAAATGCAAGAAATATCGTAGACCCATATTTACTTCAGTATACGGATATGATCCCAACGAATGGTGCTTTTGTACCATTTATATGGTGGCAAGTAGCCTTCCTTTACAACAAACAAATGGTCAAAAATCCTCCTCAATCTTGGGATGATTTAATGGCATGGGTAAAGGCAAATCCTGGCAAATTTACATATTGTGATCCAAATGCAGGCGGAAGCGGTCATACCTTTTTGATAACTCTTTCAGAGTGGCTTTACGGTTATGACAATTATTACGATTCTATGGGATTACCTTACAATAAAGCACTCGGATCTGAACTTTGGAATACCGTTGGGCCAAAGGGATACTCATTGTGGGGATACCTAAAAGAATTGCAAAAATATATGTACCAACCGGGGTTCTATCCAGCTGGAAATTCTGCCGCAATTTCTCTCTTCTCAAAAGGTGTTGTATGGCTTGAGCCACAATGGCTGGATGTCACGGCATCATGGGTAAAACAAGGATTGTTAGATCCGAATATAGTTGGTCTCTACATTCCAAAACCAACAATGGATGCAGGTGGAATGGATGGACTCTTCATACCTTACAATGCTCCTCACAAATATGCTGCAATGGTATTGGCAAACTATTTGCTCTCAAACGAAGTTCAGACTGGTATAGTGCTTGACAGAGGAGGAGCTTTCCCAGTTGTTACGGGAGTTATGGACAAACCAGATGTAATAAAAGCGATGCAAACGCAACCTTATTGGGTACCATTTAACAGTATAACAAATCCACTTTGGCTGAGATCTGGTCTTTACATGGACGAACTAATGAAAGATTGGACTCAAATAATAGCAAAATCCCAATAGAATTAGGTTAGAGAAATTTAGGTCAGGCATCATGCCTGACCTTTTTAGGAGGAAAAATGAAACCAAAGGTTAAATTTTCTGTCGCTTTGTTATACCTTTTACCAGTCGTTATCTTTTATTCCTTCATATTTGTTTTACCATTGATCTTAGTTTTTCTCCAATCTTTTGATTTATACAGTTTGGGAGCTATGAAGCCACCGCAATTCACTCTTAAATATTATTTAGAATTTTTCGATTTAAAAGGGCCTTATCTCGAAAGTTTATGGTTTAGTTTCTGGAATTCAGCGCTTGCCACTATAATAATAAGCGTTATCTCATTTTTTCTTGCGATTTTTTTCTATTTTATTAACTTCAAGGGTAAATCTTTTATTTCTGCAACTTACAAAATACCTTTATTTATTCCATACTTGATCTCTGCATTTGCATGGTGGAATTTACTTTCTCCTGGTGGATATGTTCAGAGATTGCTTTCCGTCACAGGAATTGTAAATCCAAATACATTACTTGTAAATGATCCAAATGGAATTGGCATTATCGTGGCTAATGTATGGATGAATTTCCCATACATGGTACTCTTACTTGTTGGGACACTCAAGATGATAGATCCAACTTTGATAGAAGCATCAAGAACTTTAGGTTCAACATTCTGGAAAAGTGTTTTTAAAATAGTTCTTCCACTATCTATGCCAGGATTCTTAGCTGGCTCAATCCTTTCTTTTATAGGTATGTTCGGAGCTTTTTCCGTCGCTTTCATTCTTGGAGCAAGTTGGCCCCAATACATGTCAATATCGATATACAACGACGTGACACAATTTTCTCTTTACGGAATAGCATCTGTTCAATCTGTCGTATACATGATAAGTGCCATTTTAATAACATACTTTTACACAAAGATAATATCTAAAATTCAAGGTGAAAGAAAATGAAGAGAGTATCAACGTTAATCGTAAGCATAGCAATAGTGTTGATAATATTTTTCCCGGTCTTTGTGATATTCGAGTGGGCTTTCAGTACTATATGGTATGGCACTTCACTCTTTCCCACCCAGTTGGGATTTAGATCCTTTATTCAAGTTATTCAGGGAGGACTGGGTAAGAGTTTGATTCTAAGTTTTACAATAGCACCCCTTGTTGTCCTTTTTTCAGCAATTATAAGCATACCAGCAGCGTATATAATAGGAACAAAAGACATAAAATCAAAAAAATTGATAGAAAATCTTTTTCTAATACCATTAATCGTACCACCAATAGTAAGTGGAATAGGAATTCTTTCTATTTATACTCAACTTGGTTTAATAGGCAATTACATGGCCATAGTTTTAGTTCATATGATAGGCGCGACTCCTTACATGTTTAGAAGCGTCGAGGCTTCTTTCGAATCCATAGATCCATCTATTGAAGAAGCTGCAAGAGTTTTAGGAGCAACGAGGCTTAGAACTATACTGAGAATATATCTTCCGCTTGTAACTCCAGGTTTGCTTTCTGGATCTGTTTTTGCATTTTCATGGTCTTTAAACGAATTTCTTTTAACCTTACTTTTGGGGCTTCCGAATATAGTCACACTTCCTGTTTTCCTTTACAGATACGTTGGCGGTTATTACATCTCTCCAGGCCCGGCATCAGCAATAAGTGTCTTTTTGATAGTACCTTCTTTATTCATAGTGTATTTGATGGAAAAATATATAAAGAGCGAATATGTAGCTGGAGCAGGCATAAAAGGATAAGGAGGATAAGATGGCTACAATTTCAATTCAGAATCTGAAAAAATATTACAGAAAAGTGCTGGCCTCTAATATAGAAGCACTTGAAATAAAAGACGGAGAATTCTTTACACTTCTCGGTCCTTCTGGGTGTGGAAAAACTACAACCTTAAGGATGATATCTGGTTTGATCTCTCCTGATGAAGGAAAAATAATAATAGACGGAAAAGATATAACAAAATTTCCACCAGAAAGAAGAAATTTAACGATGGTCTTTCAGAACTTTGCCCTTTTCCCCCATATGAACGTCTTTGACAACATTGCCTTTGGATTGAGAATGAGGCGTATGCCAGAAAGAGAGATTCAAATTAGGGTAAAGGAAATGTTGAGAATGTTAAGAATAGAGGATTTGGCAGACAGACGCATAGAGCAGATCTCTGGTGGACAACAACAAAGAGTAGGAGTTGCACGTGCAATAGCGCCTCATCCTTCAGTTGTACTCTTCGATGAACCTCTTTCAAATCTTGATGCGAAACTAAGAGAAGAGGTAAGATATGAACTCAAGGAGTTACAGAGAAAAGTTAACATAACTGCCGTCTACGTAACTCATGATCAGGCAGAAGCCATGACTTTATCTGACAGAATTGCAATAATGCAAACTGGAATTATAGTCCAGATAGGAGACCCAAAAGAGGTTTATCTTACCCCAGTGAATGCATTTGTTGCTTCTTTCATTGGAGGAACGAATTTCATAGAAGGAAAGATAGAAAAAGAAATCTCACAAGATAAAGTACTCTTCAGATCAATCGATGGCATTCTCATAGAAGCAAGAAAAGGCAAAGTAAACAATTTAGATTCTACAGTCTTACTTATAAGGCCCGAGGCAATCGAATTGAGAAGATCGAATGAGAATGGCATAAAAGGTACCGTAGAATCTAAAATGTATCTTGGTGGAAATATTGAGTACAAAATAAGGATAGGACAAAATTCTATTTTGAGAACATTCTCCCCTTCGATAAATGACTTTGGAGATGTAGGCTCACACGTAACTGTCATTATAAAAGATGCGGCAATTATAAAAAGTTAAAATACCTTTCTTCTGTAATGGCAGTAAAGCATCTTGCCAGTGGGGCCTTTAAGAGCGTCTGATGAGGGGATATGTTCTTCCGCTTTTTGGATAATCTTTCTCATGCCTTAACAAAAAGCGTTGTTTATACCTTAAATTGTTCTAAAAAGTGGCACTTTCAGGGAAAATAAATAATAATGGTAAAATTTAAATGATTTTAAAGAGCAAAAAATCTCTTCATCAAAAAATAGTATTGCAATTTTTGAAGGGACAAAGGTATAATGATCAATAAATAATCATTTTTGATCACTAAAATGATTTAAAATGTAAAAAAGGTGATAAAATGAACAAATCGGAAAGAATAAAAAAAATATTTGAAGTTATATCACAAGAAGGGAATGCATCAACAAAATATCTTGCGGAACTTCTCGGCGTTTCTGAGGCAACTGTAAGAAGAGATATAGTTAACCTTGAGTCAGATGGAGAAATACCTATGAGAAGGGTAAGAGGAGGAATAATCTTCTCACTTGAAAAGTCAGGATTTGAGCCCATGTTTGATCTTAAACTTTCGAACTTGGTAGAAGAAAAGAAAAAGATTGCCCAGATAGCCCTTGGTGAGATCGAAGATGGCGATTCTTTATTTCTTGATTCTGGAACAACCATATATTACCTTGCAAAGATAATGGGAAGTAAAAAAGGACTTAAGGTAGTTGTTGTCGATCTTAAAGTAGCAGAAGAACTTTCAAAACATCCGAATATCAGAACTATTATAGCATGTGGAGAAGTAAGGCCTGGATATTACAGTATTGGTGGAAATGAAACTGTAAATTTTCTAAATCAATTTCATGTTGAAAAGGCTTTTATAGCAACAGATGGATGGAATTTAACGGGCACTTTTAATTCATCCGATTTTGAGGTCGGAATAAAGAAAAAAATGATAGAATCCTCTGAAAAACGGTATCTTCTTGTGGATCATTCGAAATATGGTAGAAATGCATTCATAAAAGTGGCAGATCTTAAAGTCTTTGATGTATTGATAACTGACAGGGATTTACCACAAGAGGTCAAAAGATCTTTAGATGAGATTGAAATAAGTATTTTGTGCTAAAAGAAGAATGTTTAGAACAAAATGAATAGCCAATTTTTATTGAATGGATGTGAAATTGATGAAAGATCTTGCATTAGGTATAGATATTGGAACTACAAGTGTTAAAGCAATTTTAATAAGTAAAAATGGCGAAATAGTTAAGGAAGTTTCAAAAGCACACGATCTTATTTCAAAAGCGCCTGGGTTTGCTGAGGAAGATCCTGTTATTTGGTGGACAAATTTAATGACAATGATAAAGGAATTGGTTTCAGAAGGATATTCAGCCAGAATAGCCTCTATAGGTGTAACAGGGATGGTTCCGACTCTTATACTCGTTGATAAAAACTTAAATGCTATCCGTTATTCGATTCAACAAAATGATGCTCGATCAACGGATGAAATCGAACAATTGAAACATGTTGTGAATGAAAAAGAATACTTTTCTAAAACTGCAAATACACTTAATCAGCAGATCATCTTTCCAAAATATCTATGGCTTAAAAAGCATGAACCAGATAATGTTAAAGCATCTAATTGGATAATGGGATCTTATGACTTCATATCAACAAAATTAACGGGAAATCCCCACACCGAAATAAATTGGGCATTGGAAAGTGGGATGTGGCTTGTAAAAGATAAAAAATGGTATTATGACATTGTAAAAATAGCGAACATCCCTGTGGAACTTCTCCCAAAGGTATACGAACCATCTGAAATAGTTGGTTATACTACTGTGAAATTAGAAAAAGAAACTGGCCTACCATCTGGCATTCCTGTAGTTGCAGGATCGGCTGATCACATTGCGTCCTCTCTCGCCGTTGGACTCAAAGACGAAGGAGATCTCCTTCTAAAATTCGGTGGAGCGGGCGATATCATGTTTGTCACAAATTCGTTGAAGATGGATAAACGTTTATTTCTTGACTATCATGATATTCCTTCAAAATATGTACTTAACGGTTGCATGGCATCAAGTGGCTCTTTGATAAAGTGGTTCATGCAGTTGTTACGGGAAAATAGTTATGACGAACTTCAAGAATTGGCAATGAAAAGTGGCGTTGGTTCACAGGGACTGATCACACTTCCTTATTTTCTCGGAGAAAAAACGCCAATCTTTGATACAAAAGCGAGAGGGATCATTTTTGGACTTGATCTTCACCATAACAGAGGAGATATTTTCCGATCTATTATGGAAGGAGTTGTATTCGGGTTTAAGCATCATATAGAGGTACTTAATGAAAGTGGTTTTGAAATTAGACGTGTATTTATTTCAGATGGAGGAGCCAAAAATCCTCTGTGGAGGCAAATCACAGCGGATGCTATTGGTATGGATATTCGTTATATCATTGACAATCCAGGATCATCACTTGGAAGTGCCTTCATAGCTGGCATTGCAGTTGGGTTATTTAAAAGTTGGGATGAAATAGATAAATTCCTTACTCGCTCGATTGTAGTAATTGCCAATCAAGAAAATCACAAATTGTATGAAAAATATTATAAGATTTACAGGAAACTTTATGAAACATTGAAGCCACTTTATGAAGAGTTGTATTCGATAAGAGAAGAGAAATAATCGCACTGACACTGATTACCTAAAAAGCCAAGAGGTTAATGGGACATATTGTTAACCTGTTTTCAAAATGTGAAAGATTATCAAATCGAGGGTATAAACTAATTTGTGTAAACCTCCAAATTGAGTAAAATATAAATGCTCAAGGAGGAAAAAATGGAAAAGAAAAAATTAATGGCTAAAGATGAGATCAAAAGATTTATCAAGTAAAACAACATTAAAGATATTGCAGGCATTGAAGAATCATTAAAAAGGATGTTTTCATCTGTTATTGAGGAAATGCTTGAAGCCGAGTTAGAAGATCAACTTGGATATTCCAAATACGATTATAAGTCTAAGACAACTGACAATTCAAGAAATGGAAGAACTAAGAAAACAGTTATGTCAAAATATGGTGAGGCTGAAATTGAAGTTCCAAGGGACAGGAGTTCCGATTTTGAGCCAGAGATTGTTAAGAAACGTCAGAAAGACATTTCAGGCATAGAAGACAGGATAATATCTATGTACGCCAATGGGATGACATTCTCTGACATAAGTAATCAGATAGAAGATATTTACGGAGCGGAACTTTCAACTGAAACGTTATCGAGGATAACGGATAAGATAATACCGCTCATGGAAGAATGGAGAAACAGGCGTCTTGAGGAAATATA
>Ga0315298_1010351_pt1 | contig 11263 bp, 21 predicted proteins | sample WHS_1_MG_FD_203077 | JGI IMG/M metagenome (GOLD analysis project Ga0315298, IMG submission 203077) | Extremophilic microbial mat communities from Washburn Hot Springs, YNP, Wyoming, USA - WHS_1_MG | ecosystem: Environmental > Aquatic > Thermal springs > Hot (42-90C) | place: USA: Wyoming... | reverse complement strand
AAAGCTTCTATAACCTCTTTTTTAGTAAAATCGAAAAAAGGGTTGTCTAGGAAAAAGTCTATAATTCTTAATTTAGGTGAAACTCCAAATGTTTTGAGTATTATCGATTCATATTCTTTCTTGGTATAAAGTTTTTCAGACATGCTTACCCCTCCTATTATAACACATATAATACTTATCACATCTGTAATAGTTATAATATCTATAATATAGAACGATAAGTATATAAACTTTACCTTCTAAAGGTATTATAAGTGAACTTATGATTTCTGAAGTAACTGATGAAGAAATCAAAGTAGATATAATGAACAAGTTGTTAAGAAAAGGTTGTTGGAAAGCTAAGTATTTGCCCGTAGATACTCTTGTAAATTGGTTTGCTAAAAAAGTAAAGAAGGATGGAAAAAGGGTTAGAAAAATTGTTAAGGAGTTAGTTGATGATAGATACTTATTGTTGCATAAAGGTGGTCAGACAGTATCACTCAACCCAGCTAGAAAGGGAGAAATAATTGAGTACATAGAAAGGGTTGTAGAGTTCAGAAAAAGTTAAATACTCCTTTTGTGAAAAAGCATAAATATGCTATGGCTTTATCTTATGAAAAAGAAAGGAAAAGAGTGTTTAGCATGCTTAATTTCCTTAATTCTTTTGATACCGTTGTCGTAGAAGGGAAAAAGGATAAGATCGCCCTAGAAAAGCTCGGAGTAGAAAAAGTTAAAACTAGCTATGAATATTTTCATTCAAATCAAAAATTTAAGAAAGTAGCTATACTCTTTGATAATGATAGGGGTGGAGAAAAGCTAAAAGATAAAGCCTTTTCATTTTCTTATGAAATGAATAACTCAGCATATGATGTTTCTAATTTTTTCCTTAGTATTTTTTCTTGCAGAAAAGTTGAAGAAAGCTATAAAAGATTTTTGAAAATGGTGAGCGAATGGGAAAAACATACCTAGATATAGTAAAATATGTGATCTATGCTAATGTAGAAGTAGATGGAGTAGTTGAGAAATCAGATGTAGTTGGAGCAATATTTGGACAAACAGAAGGACTTCTTGGAGAAGAGCTTGATATAAGAGAGCTTCAAAGAAGCGGAAAGGTTGGAAGGATAGAAATAAATTTAACGACAAAAGGAAACAGAACATTTGGAAAAATAATGATACCTTCTTCACTTGACATGGTTGAAACAAGCATTCTTGGAGCAGCAATAGAAGTTGTTGATAGAGTTGGTCCTTTTGAAGCAAGGATAAAAACAGAAAAGATCGAAGATACAAGGAATGAAAAAAGAAGAAAAATTCTTGAAAGGTCAAAAGAGCTTTTAAAATCAATGCTTTCTACCCAAATACCAGATACAAAGGAATTAACAGAGACGATTAGAGAAGAAGTAAAGATAAGTGAAGTTGTTGAATATGGTGATGAAAAGCTTCCTGCGGGTCCTGATGTTGATAGAGAAGATGAAATAATAATAGTTGAAGGAAGAGCGGATGTTATAACCCTTTTAAGAAACGGAATAACAAATTGCATAGCAGTAGGTGGAGCAACAGTTCCAAAAACAATAATTGAACTTTGCAGAAAAAAAGAAGCAACCTTGTTTGTTGATGGAGATAGAGGAGGAGAAATGATAATTAAAGAATTAACACAAGCTGCAGAAATAGATTACATTGCAAGAGCCCCAGCAGGAAAAGAAGTTGAAGAATTAACTAAAAAGGAGATAATAAAAGCATTAAGAAGTAAGGTTCCAGTTGTTGAAACCAAAGTTGAGGAAAAAGAAGAAATCGAAAGCGAAGAGGAGGAAGGAATAAAAGGTATTGAAGAATTTACTCCAGAAGAGGTAGAAGAAACACAAGAAAGAAGGGAAAAAGAAGAAAAAGAAGAGCCAGTTTTACATGGTATGACAGCACAAACATTAATAAATTCTTTGGATGAGCTAAAGAATACATTGAGAGCAAGGTTTTATGATGCAAACGGCAACATAATAAAAGAAATGCCTATAAGAGAACTTTTAACTTCTCTCTATGAAACTCAAAAAACACCTTATGCTATTGTTTTGGATGGGGTAATAACTCAAAGGTTAATAGAAGAAGCTTCAAAAAGAGGAGTAAAGGCAATCTACGGTCAAAGAAAAGGAAACGTTTTCAGAATCCCGCAAAACATAATAGTTTATACAAAAGAAGAAAAATCTTAACCGCAAATAAATAAACAATAGGTTTGTTCAATAACTCTGATTAAGAGCGAAAAATTACCATGAAAATTTCTCTTGTTAAATTTAATTATTGGACAAACTAGGAAACTCAACTTTTGTAAATTATTTTTAAAGTTGAATGAGAAAATAAATTGTGAAAGCATGGCTTGCTCCAAGAAGAAAAAATCCGAGAAAAAGTAAAATTAGCTTTCTTTTTTCTTTATTGTTACTATATCTTCTAGCCTAATCTCTTTATTGTTCTTTTGCTTTGGCTTTTGTATTTTTTTGTTTAGCTCTCTTATTCTTGCTAGTGTTTGCTCTATATCTTGACCAAGAAGCATTATCTTCTTTTCAATTCTCTTTAGTTCTCTTGCCTTTTTTATTTCTTCTTCAATTTTTTGGATTTCATTTATAAACTGCTTCTCATCCTCTTTTGTTCTTGCTTCAACAGAAATCCTAAACTCTAGATTTCTTTTCATCCTTAAGAGCTTTCCAAGTGGCCTAGTATGAATTTCCTTTTTCTTCTTTTCAAGAAGGTTTGTATAAAGCTTTAGCTCAATCCTTTTTGAAGTTAGCAAACTCTTCAATTTTGAAATCTCCTTCTTTATGCTTTTTTCATCAATTTCTTCTTCCTTATCCTCTTTTTGCTGATTTTCTTGGTTCAATACTTCACCTTTTCATAAACATTTAAAAGTTTCTTTGTTGTGTTTTCTATTGAATACTCTTTTGCTGTTTTTAAAGCTTCTTCTCTGTAATCTTCTTTTTTCTCTAATGCTATTAAAATCTTTTCGCTTAGGTCCTTGGCATTATTTTTAAATAGTAGCCCATTCTTTCCATTTACTACTTCTTTTAAAGCCATCGAGTCTAAAGCAACAACACCTTTTCCAGAAGCCATTGCTTCAATAGCAACAACACCCTGGGTTTCAAATGAAGAAGGAATGCAGAATATATCACAAGCAGCATAATAATCTGAGATTTCTTCATCTTCTACAAAGCCAGTGAATATTGCATTAACATTTAGCTTTTTTGCAAGGATTTTTAGCCTTTCTTCTTCTGGACCAGTACCAGCGACCATTAGCCTTATGTTTTTGTTTTTTTGTTTTATAAGAGAAAAAGCCTTAATTAGTAAATCTAAATTTTTTTCCTTTGCAAGCCTTCCCAAATAAAGAACAAGCTCTTCGTTGTTTTTTATTCTATACTTTTTTCTTATTCTTTCACCGTTTCCTTTTGAAAATTTTTTAATGTCTACGCCATTTGGAACATATTCGACATTCTTTACTCCAATCCTTTCAAGCTTTTTCTTTATAAACATGCTTGGTGCTATAGCAACATTTGAGCGATTTAAAAAGAATCTTATGTAAGCTAGAATCATTTTTGTTGTTGGCTTTTTAAGCTTTTCACCAAGAGGAATATAATGTAAAGCTTTTGGGAAATAAGTATGAAAAGTCGAAGCACAAGGGATATCAAAAAGCTTGCTAGCTTCCAAACCAGAAAAGCTAAGAAGAGCTATTCCATGGCAATGAATTATCTCAGGCTTTATCTTGCTTATCTTTGCTATCGGCGGCAGAGGAAGCAAAGGAATTGTGTAGCTCGGATAAGGCTTAAATGGGATTCCAGAATAATAAAAGGTTCTTTTTTCTTTTTTTACTTTTTTTCCAATCTGTTTTGGTGCAAAAATATAAACTTCGTTGCCAAGTTCTTCTAATCCTTTTCTAAAATTCATTACCGCTCTTGTTACTCCATCGAAAGTTGGGAGGTAAGAGTCTGTAAAGAATGCAATTCTCATAAGTATAAATGTAATTTAATATTATTCTTCTGTTTTTATTATTGCTTTTCCACCAGCCTTCTTAATTTTTTCTAATGCTCCTTTTGAGAAGGCTGAAGCATAAATTGTTAAAGGTTTTTTAAGCTCGCCATTTCCAAGGACCTTATAACCCTTTAGCGAAATCTCGTTGCTTTCTTTTGCGAGCTTTTCAACTTCAAAAAGGTTCAAAAACTTAAGCTTTTTGCTTTTTGATACAAAACCCTTTTTAAGCTTTTTAATTTTCTCTTTCCCTATTGCAGTAATCAAGGTATAGCGGTGCTTGAATGAGCCAGCCATACCTTTTCCTCCTCTGCAACCCTTCCCTCTTCTATTCTTTGTATTACCAGCTCCCCAAGTCCTTGAGCCAAGATATTTTCTGCTTCTTTTTTCTTTTCTTTTCATAATTTCACATTCAATAAGAATCTTTCAACCAAAGAATTTATTTCTTTTCCTCTATAGCCAGCTTCACCTTTTGGATAAAGCTTTTTTATTGTTTTCTTCAATCCAAACCTTGGAGGAGGAAGCCTTAGAAGAAGCATATTCTTTTTTTCTTTTTTAATTGAAGAAGGAAGAGTAAGAAGCTTTGCATAGTTTTCTTCGCTTAGCTCGCCATAAGCAACAAAATTTTGAACTTTTTTAAGCATTCCAAGAACAATTGGAGAAGAATCAACAACTAAAGCGTTAAACCTTCTTTTTAATCCAAGAGTATCAAGAGTAGCATTAATTTCCTTTCTTATTCCTATTCTTCCTTTGAGCCTAACAACGAATAACTTCATGCAACCACAATGCTTTTCTTCTTTTGTGTTAATTCTTTTAATGCAAGATAAGTAGCAATTGCAGCATTCATTCTATTTCCCCTTTTTCCTCTTGTAAAGCTCCAAACATCCTTTACCCCAGCAAGCCTGAGAACAGTTCCAACTGTTTCGCTAGCAGAAATACCAAGACCCCTAGGAGCTGGTTTTAGAATAAGCTCAAAGGATTTAAGCTTCTTTTTAACTGCTATTGGAATCGAATGCCTTTCGTTGCAATTGCATTCCCATGAACCACAACCAAGAGGAACCTTTATTAAATTAAGCTTAGCATTTCTTATAGCACTTTCTACAGCAGGCCTTTTTTCTTCGTTCTTTCCGATTCCAATACCAACATGGCCGTTCTCGTCTCCAACAGCAACAACAACTCTCCATTTTCTTTTTCTTCCATTGTCACTCATTCTTTGAACGCTTTTTGTTTCCAAAATTTCATATTTTAGATTTGGAAGGAGAGCATCAACAATCTCAACTTCTTTTATCCTTTTTCCACTATCCAAAATCTCATCAATGTTTTTTATCTCGCCGTTCTTAACCTTTTTTCCTATTTCTGTTTTTGGTTGCCACTCCATTCTAACACCTTCTTCTTTGCTTCTTCAAAAATCTTGTCGATTTCTTCTGGTAGAAAGTTTTGTTTTAAGTATTCTGAAAACTGCCTTTTATACTTTTCTTCATCTTGCTTCTTTAAAAGAAGGGCATAATTCTTTATGTGCTCTCCCCTAATCCTTTTTTCATCAATTTCAGCACCAAAATTTGAAACTAAGCCAACATCTATTGCTGCTTTTGCAGCAGCAAAACAAAAGTTGTTTTTTGTTGGTCTTGCTAAGCCAATGTCAAGAACGAATTCCTTTATTCCTTTAGCTAATGCTCTTTTTGATGCGAGCAAAGAGGTTAAGTAAGCGGTTGGAAGGTTTGCTCTTTCTGGGAATATGCTACTAAGCTCTTTTGAATTTGCTTCGCAAATTACTTTATCGCCACTTGGAAAGTATTCAACAAATTGAACCTTTATATGCTTATTACTTTTCCTAACAACAAGTCTTGGTTTTCCACTCTTCAATAGAGCAAGTCTTCTGCGATAGTTTGTTACTCCAATTCTTCTTCTCTTAAACACTCTTTTCATTTCTTCCACCTTCCTTTTTCTCTTCATTTATTTCTTTCTTTGTTTCTTTAGCTTCTTCCTTCGTTCCCTCCTTTATTTCTTCACTTTTTGTTACTTCTTCAATAAGTTTTTGGTCTTTAAGGAAAGTAAGCAAGCTTGATTTTGAAGCAAAGTTTCCACTTTTTATAAGCTTATAAACTTTTTTGAAATTTTGATTGCTTATTTTCTTTTCTTCCTTTAGCTTTTTTAGAAGCCTTCTCTGAGCTCTAACCTTATCTTCCCATTTTACGCTTCTTCTTGCCTTAGCTGTTCCCTTTCTTACGCTTTTCTTTTTCCTTTCTTTTTTCATTTTTTGCTTCTTTGCAATAGCAATTATTTTTTTATCTTCTATTAGCTTTCTTATATCATTTCTAGTTAAAGCTTTTTTAACATCTTCAATAGCATTTGGCAAAATCTTTATTCTGCTTACTCCAGAATTCAGTATTTGAGAAGCAATTTGCTTAGCTTTTTCCTCTTTCATTATACCACATCATTAGCAACTTCTATTCCAAGCTTTTTTGCAATTTCTATTATTTCAATTCTTTTTTTCTTTCCAACATCATGAGCTATAACTGCGATGTATTCGTCTTTTGAAGGAATCTTTTGAAGCTCTTCAACATTATGAACGAGAAACTCAAGCTTTCCACTCCTTCTTCTAAACCTTATTTCTTCTGGATTTTTGTAGCCAATCTTTGGTCTTCTTCCAGCATACTTCTTTCCTATTCTTTTCTTGTTATCTATTCCTCTTGGCTTTCTCCAATTCTCCTTTACTCTTTTTCTTTTGCTTCTTCCATAGTTGCTTCTAACAAATTTCGGTTTCTTCTTCTTTAGCTTTTTTATGAGCTCCTTAGCTTCTTTAGCTTTCATCATAACGCACCTTCAACTGGATAAATTCCATCTTGAAAAACTCTAGGATCGAATTTATTTTGCTTGCATGCTTGCATTATGTTTGCAACTGTTTGGAAAACCTCATATTTATCGATTCCATAAACTCTTAAGTTTTTTCCTTTTATCTCAACTTTTGTTTTTCCAACAATCTTTGCTTCTCTTGGAATTCTTTCACCATAAAGGTTCTTTATTATAAGCTTGTCTCCTTTTACTTCAAGATTAACAGGAAAGTGCGAATAAACAACCTCCATAATTTGTTCATAACCTTTTGTTACTCCTTGCTTCATTTGTTCTATTAGCCTAAGATAAGTATTCTTTAGCATCTTTGCCTTTCTTTTATTTTTTACCAAGGGAGTTACTTCTACATTTCCATTTTTTATTTCTATTTTTATAAGCCTGGGGTCGAATTCCTTTTCAACACTACCCAAATCGCCAGTTACTATTATTTTGTTGCCTTCAACTTTTATTTCCATAGTATCAGTAAACATAAGCTATAAGCACTCCACCAGTTTTTAGCTCTCTTGCTTGCTTATTTGTTATGAGCCCTTTTGGTGTTGAGATTATTAGCAATCCAACATCTCTACTTGGAATAAACCTTTCTTCATATTTTTGTAGCTCATTGTAGCTTATACTTAGCCTTGGCTTTATTGCTTTGCATTCATTTATTTTTCCACTTAGCTTTACTTTTATTGCTTTTAGCCCGGCTGTTTCTGTTTGCAATTCTTCAAAATCTTCAATATAATTATTCTTCTTAAGAAGCTCAAGAACATTCTTTAAAAGTTTAGTTGAAGGTTTAACTATGCATTCACTATTTCCTTTAATTTCATTATTTTTTATTGTATTCAATGCGTTTGCTAAATGGTCACTCATTTCTATCCCTTCCCATATTTTTTAAATCCAAGGTCTTCAGCAATCTTTCTAAAACATCTTCTGCAAACATAAAGATTGTAAGCTCTAATTAAACCTCTGCTGCTTCCACAAATTTGGCATTTTCTTTTTCTTTTTCCTTTTAATCTTTCCTCTGGAGATATTTTCATATCCTCACTCGCTTACTATATTTACTCCTTTCTGCTTTAAGAATTCTATTATTTCTTCTTTTGTAACAACATTCCTTTTTCCGATCTTGCTTCTTTTCCTTTTTCTTCTAGCAACCCTAATCCCATCTTTCGCAAAACTTACACAAACATCCATTCCAAGTATTCCAATTTTTGGATCGTATCTTAGCCCAAGGTCTATGTATTCCTTTATTCCAAAGCTGAAAGTATTTGTTGTTATACTTTTCTCATTTATTTTTTTACCAATTGCATCAAGAGCTTTATCCAAAAATGCTTCAGCCTCTTTTCCACGAAGAGTAACATAAGCTCCAATAATGCTACCCTTTCTTATTCCAAAAGTTGGTATTCTTTTTCTTGCCTTTGCTTTAACTGGTTTTCTATTTGTTAATCTTTGCAGTATTGTTGCTGCATTCTCAGCTTTTTCCTCGCTCGCTCCAGTACCAATGTTTATTACAACTTTTTCAACATAAACTTTCATTCTATCACGCAAAGACTTTTTGTTGGTATAACTCTCTCTTCATTTTCTATTTGAACAATTGCACTTTTCGGTGTTGTTGCACTCCCAGGTAATATTTTCTTTACCAAAACCTTTTTACCAACAAGCTTTCCACTCAAAACTAAGCATTTGCTATTTTCTTTAAGTGGAAGATGTTTTTCAATCTTTCTTTCTCTTAGGTTAAAAATAACTGAATCGCCAATATGATAGGAGTTATCAGCTTGAACGTTCATTCCATCATGAAGAGTAAGCATAATTTTTCCTTTGTAGTAATACTTGTTCTTTACCATGCATAGCTTTCTATTTGCTTCTTCTTCGCTTATGTCTTCAAGAACCAAAATTCCTTTTGAGCCAAGCATAACCCTTTTATTTATCTTTAGCTTTGGAATTGAAACAATATCGAAAGGACCAACTCCAAATTTTTCTTCTTTTATCTTCTTTCCATCAACAAAAACTTCCCCAGCCTTTATTATTTTCTTAGCTTCCTTAGCTGTTGTAGCTAGCTTAAGGTAATCTCTTATTAAAACGAGCAAAGGAATAGATTCTTCAAGCTTATGCTTTCCAGGAAGAGCTTTTACTAAATATTTATGCTCTTTTCTTTTAATCTTTAGCTTTTTTGGTGCACCAATCCTTTTTAAATGCCTTCTACCGCCCATTCTAGCCATGCTTTCACCTACTCAAAATCTCATTTCTTTTTTTATCGCTAAGGTCAAGAGCTATTATTTCAAGGTTCGCTGGCCTAAATGGAATTGGTTTTTCAGCTTTTTCTTTTCTGCTTGGTTTTCTTGTTATTCCTTCAATATAAACAAACATTCTTGAGAGGTCAACATCTATTACCTTCCCACTCTTTCCTTTAAACTTTCCTCTTATAACCTTTACAACATCCCCCTTTCTTACCCTTAAACTTCTTTTCTTATATTTTTCTCTAAGCTCTTTGCTTAGATGAACATGCAAGAACTTCTGCCTAAGATGAAGAGGAGCATTAAACAAAAACTTCCTTTGCTTCCTTGGTTTTCCACTTTTCGGTTTTTTCATTATACCACTTTTGTTGCAATTGCAGCAACCTTTGGATAAAGCTCAGCAACTTCCCTTGGGACAACACCCTTTATTTCAGTTCCAATTGGTAAAATGTTACCACCAGCTACAGGTGCTTTTGCGTGGATTTGAGTAACATCAATAAGAACAGCAGCATTATCTTCAAACTTAACTCTCATTCCATTTGCTCTTCTTATTTCCTTTTTCTGTCTAACTATTAAAGCTTTAACAACTTTCTTAACCATTTTTTCATCACCTTTCTTTACAGAAGCAATTACTATATCACAAATTCCGGCTGTTGCATAGCGGTTATGCTTTCCTTTCCATCCAAGCACACCAATTATATAAAGTAGCTTAGCGCCACTATTATCAATACATTTAACATTAGCTCCAATTGGCAAAGCTTTTGGTATTTTTGTTGAAATTCCTTTCATTCTTTCACCTTTTTAGAACTTCAACTATTACCCAAGATTTTGTTTTGCTTATCCTCCTTGTTTCGCCAATTTTAACAATGTCACCAACTTTTGCATTTATGCATTCTGGATTGTGGCAATGTATTCTTGATGTTGCTCTTATATACCTTTCATATTTTGGAATATATTTAACGTATTCCCTTTCAACTATTGCAGTTTTTGGATTCTTTGCACTGACAACTTTTGCTATCATATACCTTCCTCTAACCTTAATCTTCCCGTGTATTGGGCAATTCTTATCCTTGCATTCTACCATTTTTTCACTCTTCTAATGTTCTTCTCAGTCCTCTTTATAGGGTCATAAGCTATACTTTCACCTTCGACTATAACGTCTTCGTTTTGTAAGTGAAATTTAAATACGCAATTTTTCTTTATTAACTTTATTATTTTATTTTTGGTTTTTATTAATAATAAGTTTTTCGTTTCATAAATTACCTTTCCTTTTATCCCAATTTGATAAGGGTCGCTACAATTTACTACTTCAACATCAAGCCCGATAAGCTCATGAGCAATCAAATTATTCTTGTTTCTCAATTTTCCACAATTTTTTTCCTTTTTTCAAGTTTTTATTGCTTTTTAGTAAGGTATTTAAACAGCTTTTTGAATAATTTTTTGTGATTCTATAGAAGTGAATGAAAAAAGGAGCATAGAAAGTTCTAAAAAAGAAGACGTAAAGCTTGCAAACTATCTAAGGGGAGAACAAAAAATTGAAGAACAAAAATTAAAAGGGTACATTAAAATATTTAGAGACTTTTCAAGGGAATTAGAAAGACAAGAAGAGGAAAAAGAGCAAAAAATTGAAACACGTATAAAGGAGCTCAAAAAAGAAGAAGTGAAGCATTATTACTTAGGTACGGCTCTTGCAGGTTTGGGTGCTATATCCTTAACAATTTCCAACACTACTATAATAATAGTAAATCTACCCTTGTTGGCACACTTGTCGTTGTTGTCTTCATATATTTTATTTGGCTTGGCGGCGTTAGAAGTATACAAAGGCTTTAAAATTTGGATAGAAACAGAATTGATAACTCTTAGAATAGAAATTCAAAAAGAATTCAGACGAACTTTAGCAACTTATGCTCTTAATATCCTAAATGAACAACACCAAGGAGGAAAAGAGGGGTTAGATAGCAAAAAATCAGAAGAGAGTAATAAAACTTAACCATTTTAATAAAAAATAAAAATCAAAATTTTAAACCGATATTTAGAAATAAATAAATGCAAGTTTGCAAAATACCAGAAGAGAGGGTTGAAAAACTTCAAAGAAATTTGCCTAGATTAAAGAGGAGTTTAAGTTGCGAAATAATAATAAAAGATAATCAGATTGTTATTACTTCAAAAAATAGCTTCAACGAATACATTGCAAGAAATGTTATAATTGCTTTTGGAAGAGG
>Ga0315298_1010350_pt1 | contig 11264 bp, 8 predicted proteins | sample WHS_1_MG_FD_203077 | JGI IMG/M metagenome (GOLD analysis project Ga0315298, IMG submission 203077) | Extremophilic microbial mat communities from Washburn Hot Springs, YNP, Wyoming, USA - WHS_1_MG | ecosystem: Environmental > Aquatic > Thermal springs > Hot (42-90C) | place: USA: Wyoming... | reverse complement strand
GTCCAGGCTCTTGGGATGAACGGGATCAGCAAGAGCCAGGTATCGCGGCTGTGCCAGGAACTGGACGCCGAGGTGGAGCGGTTTCGGACCCGGAAGCTGGAAGGGGACTACCCCTATGTGTGGCTGGATGCGACCTTCGTAAAGGTACGGGAGAACTCCCGAGTGGTGTCCCAGGCGGTGGTGATCGCCATCGGGGTGAGGAGCACAGGGGAGCGGCAGCTGCTGGGGCTGGACGTGGGACCCAGCGAGGAGGGGGCCTTCTGGACCCAGTTCCTGAGAGGGTTGGTTGCTCGGGGGCTCTCGGGGGTGAAGCTGGTGATCAGCGATGCCCACGGAGGGCTCAAAGGGGCGATAGCAGCGGTGCTGCAAGGGGCAAGCTGGCAGAGATGCCGAGTTCACTTCATCGCCAACGCCCTCTCCCTGGTGCCCAAGGCGGCATCTCAGATGGTGGCCGCTACCATCCGCACGGTCTTCGCGCAGCCAGACCCGATGAGTGCCAGGGAGCAGTGGCGGCGAGTGGCAGATAGCTTCCGTCCTCGGTTCCCGAGACTGGCCCAGTTCATGGACGAGGCGGAAGGGGAGGTTCTTGCCTACTCAGCCTTCCCTGCCGAGCACTGGCGGCAGATATGGAGCAATAATCCGCTGGAGCGGCTCAACAGGGAGGTGAAGCGGAGAACCGACGTGGTGGGGATCTTCCCGAACAGGGCTGCTGTCGTGCGCCTGGTGGGATCAGTGCTCTCCGAGCAGCACGACGAGTGGCAGGTGAGCCGGCGCTACTTGAGTGCCGAGTCCTTGGCGAAGCTGTATCAGCAGGCGGAGCCGGAGTTGATGACGGCCCTGCTGGTAGCCGGCTAGGGAGGCGGCCTGTGGAGATGTGGACGGCTCTGCCGACCCGCCCACATTCCCACAGGCTCGACTACTACGACGACTACTACGATGAAGACTGCGTGGCGCTTTTACACCACTTGACGGGACTCATACCTGCGGGGGGGCGACACCACGGAATCCACCGCCACGGGGAAGGAGAGCAGGAGGACCGCGGTTGCCACCTGTCCCGCCGTGGGCGTGGAGACGCCCCTCTCCAGGAGGGCTGGCAGGACGGCTGGGAGGATGGCGACCAGCGCGAAACACCCAGTGGCCATGCCCGGAGCAAGACCAAACCAGTAGGTTATCAGCGATATGGGGACGAGATAGAGGTTCCAAGCCAGCAGAGCGCCGGGCCCGGCAGCGCCGGTGGCATGCAGCAGCAGGGTGACCGCGGACACCCCTACCAGACCAAAGATGTAAGGGAGCGATCTCGCCCCACGAAGTCTGGCGATCCTGCTCCTTCTCGCAGCCAACCCCGTTGCCTCTCAGGATGTCAGTAATCCCGGATGTCTGTAGTTTGATGGCAACCAGCCATCTGCCAGACACGCTCTCCCGTGAGCGGGGAGGGGAGCGCCCCAGCCCCCCGTCTCTGCCCGGCCTCCATGATGGCCGGGAACGGCGGAACACTGGGGCCATCCAGACGCGGTGAAAGGTACCGCACCTGGCCGGAAAGGAGATCAGAGAAACCGGCACTCGAGCATCAAGAGGTTGATGGTAGCAGACATTATAGCGGATCCGCTTGGATTGTGGAACGCTACATGACCGGACGATTGGATGACCGTGGAATCCCGTAGCGGTGCCCGGGGGCGGGCACCGCTACGGGAGGAACGCGTGTTTCTTTCTCAGCCCTTCTTGATGATGCGGGTAAGCTTCGTCCCGCAGGTCGGGCAGCTCCCCTGGATGGCCGGCCTGCCGTTGGACATGGTGATCTCCCTGGGGTCCTTGATCTCCCTCTGGGTCCGACACTTGACGCAGTACGCCTCCATACCCTTCCCTCCCTTACCCCGCTTTGGGGCGCCCTCTTGCCCGCCTTCACGCCGTCAGGATGCGGCCACTTTCCACAGATGTGGGCCCCTCGCCGTGCGTCGAACAGTCTACAGGTCGCCCCGCACCACATGCAAGCGTAGATGCAGTGCTATCTCCCCGTTCGCTACCCTCTGTCCTCCCACGGGAAACGCTGGTCGTTGGAACGCACCTGCACCCCGTACGGACCTCTCACCCATGTGCGGCTGCCATCGGTGAAGGCCGTCCAGTTGTCTGCCTTCCTCCACACCATCAGCCCGGTGGTCGTTTGCTGGAGCGCATCTCCGTTGGCCCCGTGATGCTCATCCTCCACCGGTCGGCCTACCACATCGGGAATGGAACCCGCCAGCTCTGCGAACCCCAGACGGAAGGCGTAACCCGCAGCACCAGCGGTCCCGCTCTCCATCCTCAGCCTGGAGCTGTAAGTGCGCGTTATGTCGAGATACAGGGTTCCGAAGGTGCTGCCTGGCTCGATGGCTGTACCCTCACCCCACTCGTTCCAGCTGGTGATGGTCACCAGGTCGGGACTGCTGGCGATGGCTGCCTCCCAACGCTGCGCGTAGTAGCTGCCGCCTTGCCTGTCCACTATCACCCTGGCAGGGTTCCCCTGCAGACTGTTGTCCCACCCGGGCGCCACCCCTGCTGCCCACAGCTTCGGCTGACCCGTTCGCGCGGCCACGGCGTCCACCCTGGACCTCATCGCCCTGTAGGTCGCGGTGGCGTCGGCCACCCAGCTCGCGGCACTGAACAGGTGCACCCCATCGAACGGCCCAAGCCACTGCTCGGGTCGGTCCGTCTCGACGTTCCAATGCCACGCGCGGCCGGGGTCCACCTGGGCTCGGACGGACGTCCATACGTCCGGGCCTCCAATGGCCCCGGGGTTCCAGATGAAGATAGCCGGCTTGCCACCGATACGGGCAAAGGAAGGGAGCGACCCGTACCGGGAGGCCACATACCGAAGCGCATCCACCACTTGACCGGGCGTGGAGAGACCGTCGGAGCCGGTCTCCAGGTAGATAGTAGAGAAGAAACCGGTCCCCCTGGAGAGCTCCATCAAGGTGGCGAAGTTCTTGTCCGTCCGGTTTCCCGGTCCCATCCACGAGCTGATGAACCCCGTCAGACCCGCATCCCTGGCCTGTCGAAGCTGCCGCTGGATGGTGTCCCGGCTGTCGCTCTGGTAGGGGTTGACCGGGACATCCCACATGGCGCTTCGACTGAAATCGTTAGGGTTGTACCATGGATAGTAGAAGGCCAGAACGGGGATCTCTGACGCCGCCGCTCTGCCCGCTCCAATGGCCAGAGAGGCAAGGGCAACAGCGACGGCGAAAAGCGCACCCCACCCTCGCATCTATCCCTCCATGCAGAAGTGGTGATCGACTGGCCATCGGCTTGGCCCGCTGGCGCGACGGCCGACATCGTCCTGGGGCGGCATTCGGCGAGCCCTGGAGGCGCCCGTCTCCCCGGGATTGCCCAGTTCCCGGCCCAGCTCACGACACCGACCCCACAGGGTAAACGAGGGCATTCCCTCGTTGTTACAACCTCACCGCGCAGCAGCCCAAACCACCGCCTGAGACCCGCCCGGCCGCGCTGGCATCCAGGCAGGCGACGTCATGCTGGCATGCAAGTTGCCGAAAAGAATGTGGCAGTGCACGGGCTGCGGCATCTACGCCGCTCCCGGTCCAGTTCGCGGCAGTCTTCGGGGAGCGTTTCCTTGCTGTCACGCCGACACTGGGCCCCGTCGAGCATCATCTTGCTGGCCACCGCCCTGCTCATTCTCTGGGCGGCGGGCGGAGGATCGGAACATGCCTCGGCCGCCGACGGTTCGCCCTTGCCCACGCGGCCCACACCCCCCCAGATGGATCTGCGCAGGACCTCCACGACCACCAGCACCCCGACGCCACTGCCCACAGCGCCCACCCCGACCATGGACCAGCCAACCCCAACACCCCCATCCGCCCCGGCCGCCTCCCCCACCCTAGCGGCAGCGGTCACGCCCGCCAGCCCCTCCCCCACGTCCGCGACGGCACCCACGGCCACGATCTCCGCCACGCCCAGTCCAGCACCGTCCCAGAGTGCTGTATCGGCCCCCACACCCGAGACCGCCACGGCCACCTTCACGCCCTCGCCCACCTGGACCCCGTGGCCGACGTCGACTCCGTGGCCCACCGAAACCCCCACACCCTACGTGGCGCCACCGGCCAACGACGACTTCAGCGACGCCACCGAGATAGGTGGCCTCCCCTACACCGCCAGCGAGGACACCACCGGGGCCACGGTGGCGGGAGACGATCCCGACATGGGCGCTGGCTCCGGACAGAACTCGGCCACCGTGTGGTTCCGCTTCACCGCCTCCCAGGCCGGGCGTGTCCACGTCGACACCTTCGATAGTGGCTACGATACCGTTCTGGCCGCCTTCACGGGAAGCCGGGGATCGCTGGTGAAGCTGGCCGCCAACGACGACGCCAACGGCACCCACCAGTCGGAGATTGACTTCGATGTGGTGGCCGGCACCATTTACTACCTGGAGGTGGCGGCCTACGGCGTGGGCAGCGGCGGAGCCCTCCGGCTGTCGGTATCCATCGCATCGGGAGTGTCCTTCACGCCGACCCCCTGGAGTACGCCCACGCCCTCTGTTCTCGGCGCCGCCCCAGCCACTCCCGCGTCGGCCATCCCCTCTGGCACCATGGCACCCATCGCCCCCTTCCCGGCGACAGCTGATCCCCGCTACTTTCAGCAGACCGGGTTCAGGATCAGCGATGACGCCTTCTGGGACTACTTCCAGAAGCGCGGAGGCGTCAGGACCTTCGGCTACCCCATCTCCCGCCAGTTCACCCTGTGGGGGTTTCGGGTCCAGCTCTTCCAGCGCGCCCTCCTCCAGCGGCTGCCTGACGGCTCGGTGGCCACCATGAACCTCCTGGACCCCGGACTCATGCCCTACACGCGGATCAACGGCAGCACATTCCCAGGCCAGGAGGCCGAGATGGTGACTGCAGCGCCCCTCCCGAGCTCGCCCTCTTACGGCGAGGAGGCCATCGCCTTCATCCGGGAGAACGTCCCCGACTCATGGAAAGGCATGGACGTGGGCTTTCTTCGGACCTTCCTCTCCACCGTTCGGTTTGAGGACGCCTTCCCTGACGGCGATGGCGACCCGGCCCTCGTACCGCTCATGAACCTGGAGATCTGGGGCCTGCCCACTAGCCGGCCGACGTACGACCCCACCAACCACGCCTTCGTCTACCAGCGCTTCCAGCGTGGCATCATGCACTACGACGCCACTACCGGCGCGACCCAGGGTCTTCTGCTCGGAGACTATTTCAAGAGCATCATCACCGGGCAAGGGCTGCCCCCCGATCTGGACCAGGAGGCAGCCCTCAGCTACTTCTACCGCCAGTACGACCGCGCCAAGCCGGGCTATCTGGCGAGGCCCGCCGATCTCAGGGGCAGCAACCTCGTCGGCGCCTTCGAGATGGACGTGCCGCAATCCTGAGCCCTATCGCACCTCCAGGACCCCGCCCAGGCTCTCCCCGCGCCACTCGGGTCGGTAGTAGGAATACACCTGCGACGCAACTGGCTGCGCCTTGACGGGGTAGAGGGCACGAGCCTTGAACGACAGGCGCACCTCCTCCCCAGGCGCCATCTCATCCAGGTAGATGATCACCTTACGACCCGCCAGATCATACCGCTTCACCCGCGGCTGAGCCTTGATCAGGGCATCCAGGGTCTCCACCACCGGCGTGAACCCCGTCGGCACCGCCACGTCCACCACCACCATTCCTGCCATCATCGGCACCGGCGGTGCAAACCTAACCCTCGTGTGCACGTCGATCTGATCGTCCACCTCGATCTGTCCAGCGCCATACTCCACCTCGATTTGGAACGCGGCTTCCTCCCTCTGAGGAAGCGACGGCACGTTGTAGCGCAGAACGGACTGCACCACCACCTGGCCCTTTCCACGCACCTCCAAGGCCACCGGCAGAAAGGCCTCTGCCCCTGGCGCTGTCTCCGACACGGGGATCTCCACCATCTGGAGCAAGTCGGCCGTTTCGGGCAACACCTGGATCTCCCTCTTCAGCTCCCCCGCCGAGATGATCAGCACCGCATCCACCGCCGACTTCTCTCCTGCGGCGAACCGTGTCAGGGCCTCCAGCCCGACCACCGTGTCCTGGGTGGACCCGAATCCCCCCAGCGAGCCTCGCTGCGCTGCCAACCATCGGGCAGCCCGCGCTGCGTTCAGCCGATCCCCTTGCTCCAGCAGCGCCAAGACGGCGTACCCGGCAGTCTCGATGGACGCGGTGCGGCCAGGCGCGGGCGGCATCGGCGGTACGGCGATGCCGTCACGCGGCGCAACGACCCTGGCGGGCTGCACCTTCACCGGCTCGCCCCAGTACAGCCCATCGTCGCTCTCCTTCGCCAGACTCAGCAGCCGCTCACGAACGGCAGCCGCCCCCGGGCTCTTGGCCTGTCCCAGGACATATCCCGCGAGCGCGAGACTGTAGGCGTCGTCGGTCGTCCCCACCGCCCGCTCCAGGTAGCGAACCGCCCGGTGGAATCCATCTTCGTTCCCCGCCTCACGGAGGGCCAGGGCCACATAGGCGGTGAGGGCTGTCCTCCCCTTGAGGCCACCCAGTAGCTCCTGGTGGTGTACGAACCCGACCGGGTCGAAGGAGCCGTCCGACTTCTGCTGGCTCGCCATCCAGCGAGCGGCCGTGGAGAGGACGGCGTCATCCACGAAGATCAGCCCCTTTGCCTGGGCGAAGCTCCTCGTAACGAAGGCGGTCAGCCATAGGCTGCCCATCGTATCCTGGCTGCCGAAGGCGGAGAAGCTCCCGTCCGAGCGGCGATAGGTTAGCTCCCTCTGGTACCCCGTAATCATCAGCTGCTGCGCCCTGGCCGTGATCTCTGGCTTCATCTGGCCGCTCTCTCGCAGGTAGCGGGAGACGAAGACATTGGGCGCGAAGAGGATCATGTTCTGCTCTCCACAGCCGAACGGCATCTGGAGCAGCCGCTCCAGCCCCTGCACCGACTGTGTCAGGTAGCTGCCAGAGACGGCCAGGTAGGCCCTCGCAGATCCCTCCACAGTCGCTCTGGGAATGGACAGGTCGATCTGCCGCCGCGCCCCGCCCGGCAGCACTAGGTTCTGCACCGACTCCCTGCTGACACCCTCGGGCTCCACGAGAAGCTCTTTGACCACGGCGTCGGCTGAGGAGGTGGAACGAGCGGTAACCTTCACCCTGTTGGTCCCTAGGGCCCTGGGACGTATGTTGAAGGAGGCCGACCCAACACTGTTTGGACCCACCACCACCCTGTTGGTGGGCTGATCCAGAAGTTCGAACCAGTCGGCTGCCTCCAGTTCGACAAGGAGCTCTTGCGGCACGTCCTGATAGTTGTACAGAGCTACCTTCACGGGGAAGCGCTCACCGCGAACCACAGAGTAGGGCAAGTCCACAGAGATGAACAGGGGCTGTGCTACCCTCAGCTTCGCCTCGGCCACCCCCAGCCCCGCCGTCTTGGAGAGAGCCACCGCACGTAGCTCCCACGTGGTGATGCTGTCGGGCACCTGGTAGCTTCTCGTGGCGTTCCCAGCCGCGTCCGTGTCGAAGCTGTCCCAAAGCCACGTCTCTGGGAAGAGCTGTCGCACCCTCTGGACCTCCACAAGACCTCCCGCCATCGATGAGTCCTGAGACAAGGGCGAGGCGGCTGCCAGGCTGGGCACTGCCATGGGCGCCACCTCCCTTCCCGCGGCTGGACCCACCGCGGGAAATCCTCCCAGCTTCCCGGCCGGCAAGGGGTACTCAGCATCATTGGGCACCGACTTGTTGCTGAGCACCACCACCCCGGCATCTGCAAAGACGTTCCACGCTCCCCGGGCAACCACTTTCTCTATCGGGCGGACCTCATGCAGCTCCGCCTGGGGCTTCTGGTAAAGCCTCTCCAACTCCTGGAAGAGCTGCTGGAGATTGACTCGGTTCTCGGCCAGGATGAATACCGAACGGTCCACAGCCGCCAGCCCGATCCTCGACTTCCCATCCCCCCGCACCGCCACCGAGATCTGCTCGCCTGGCCTCGCCTCCTCCCGATCCACCACCAGCTGGAGCTGCTGCGGATAGGCACCCTGCACGGCAATCGGGAGGTAGTCGGCGGCTACCTCCGAGCTGGGCTGAAGCTGGTACACCAGCAGCCGGGCCGTGGGAGCCATCTCTGGCGTCACGGTCAGCTCGATCTCTGGGGAATCGGATGCTGCGGAGAACACCACCCTCCCGCGCGCTAGAACCTCATAGAAGAATCCGTGCGCCCAACCGGTGGAGTTCACCCGGAATCGAGCGGTGTCACCCACCTTCAGCGTGCCCTTCTCGATCTGTTCCACCTGAACGAAGCTCCCAGTGGGCGAGAAACTGGACTGCACCGTGGCCGAGGTGAAGCTCTCCCCTGAACGGGCGGAGATGCCGAGCGATATGCCGTCGGAAGGCGGCAAGAGCCGCACCAACGCCCGACCGTTCCGGACCGCAACCTTCCTAGTCTCCGCCGTGGACGAGAGATCTTTCCTCGTGAAGGATGTCTCCAGGGACACGTCAGCATCCACTGGTCTCTTGTCCGGGCTTTCGGCGATCACCAAGAGAGAGAAGGGCAGCCCCGGCTTGAATGAGACGGCCTCCGGAATCAGCTTCAAGGACACAGGGCTGGCCGCGACCGTTAGAAGGGCCGAGTTCTTCTCCTCGTACCCCGTGCCCTGCTCCCTGACGGTGACCTCCAGCTCCACGTTGCCCATTCCCCCGGCAGGCGGCACCCCGCTGACGTATCCGACGGCAGGGAGCCGGAAATCGGCTCTTCCGTCCAGCGGCAACGTGATCTCCGCGAACTGCTGCCAGCTACCGACATAGCGGAGAGCGCGCAGGGTGGCGTCACCCTTGACCGGTTTCCCGAAGCTGTACCGCGCCACCACCGCTCCGACGATGGGGTCACGCGCTAGCACCCAGTCCCTCGGCATCTCCAGCCGCACCTCGTACTTGGGGAGAACGTACTTCTCCACCCGAATGTCGATCTGTGCCGAACGATTGCCCGAGGTCGCGGTCACCTTCCATGTCCCCAGATTTGGCTCCTCCGAAAGAGGGAAATCCAGCGTGGCCATCCCGTACTCGTCGGTTGCCAGAGATCGCCGCAGCAGCTTCAGACCCTTGGCATCCTGCACCTCCACCGTTGCGGATGGGGAAGAGACCGGTTTGACGTCGGTGTCCAGCGTGAGCAGTCGCAGGTGCACGGTCTGTCCTGGCCTGTAGACCGGCTTGTCGCTCTCCACGAACACTAGCGTGGCGTCCTCCACACGCACCGACGAGTCAGCCTGGAAACCGGCACCACTCAGCCTCAGCCTGTAGTCCCCGTTGGGGACACGGGGCACGGCCAGCTCCATCTCGCCGTGCCCATCCACAAGGGCCGAGGTGGCGGCCACCTCCTTTTCGTCTCGAAGGAGGGCCAGTCTGACGTCGCCACGGGCGGGGCTTCCGCCGGCGAGCAGGGAGACCGCCACCTTCTCTGTCGCGCCAGACCTCAAGATCTTGGGTGCAACGGCGAGGAAACCGTCCGGCTCCACCTGTCCACCGGTGGCACTCCAGCCTGGCGCCAGGCCAGTCTTAGAAGTGTTGCTCCCTAACGAGGGGGCTATCAGGAGCGCGGCCGCGAGGAAGAAGAAACCCATGACCCATCGTTTCATAGGTAGCCTCCCTTCTGGGATGTTCTACCTGGAAAGACGGGCCAGGGGCCCGAAAGGTTCCATGAAGATCGGGTTCGCCAAGCGCCAGCCGGCGGCTACCTACCCGTACCACGACTGCCGCGAGGTACCCCGCCGCGGAACGGCATCAGGTCCGAGTGCCAACCGCCGGGCGGGGCCTTTGCGGAGGGCTTCTCCATCTGGCGGGCAGCACCCGGAGATTGTCTCTTGGAGGGGCGAACTTTGACGGCGCGAGCTCCCCGCTTGTCCAGCACTGCCTGGAACTCCACCGACTGCTGCTCCTTCAGGGCATCGAACCCCCCATCCAGAACCGAGGAGCGGTGGAAGAAACGTTCCTGTCCGTTGGGATCCACAAGGAAGCCGTACCCCTTGACCCGATCCAGACGGACCACGGTGCCCGTTGCCACCGAGCCGTCGGCCAGCCACTGCCTAGCCGGGGATCCACCCTTCCTCTCATGCGCAGCCCGAAGGACTCGATCGATCTCGGAGGGCCCCTTCCGATTCACTATTCCGCCCTTCCGCATGCCGTCCTTGCCACCACCATCCGCCTTCGAGGTGGGCGTGCTAGCGCCTCCGTCGGGCCGCCGCCCGCCCTCGCGGCTGCGCTTCGCCAGACCAGACCGGGCAGAATCGCCCATGGTGTCATCATTCATTCCCGCACCCTCTTCCCTTGTATTGAGTCACGAGACCGGGGCTACCCGAGGTCGCGCGGGCTATTCCGCGGGTGGCATCCGCTGCGCACCACCCTTTGGCACTTCCGAGGCCGCCATCGAAAGGTGGGTCCCGCCTATCCACCGAGGACTCCTTCGCGGGCGTCGGCGAGACGAGGTTCTGCAGCCACTACTCGTCCCGGCTGTAGTGTGGACGCGCGAGGCACCTGGAAGACCGCACGCCCCCCATGGACGGGGATGTGCCGCCACAATCCGCGGTTGCTCAGGCAGATGAGGGAAGCCCTTGAGGAGTTGCTCCAGGCAACGCTTCGACTCAGTCACTGCCCGCCAGTATACCACGAGAAGCGAGCCCTGTCGAATCGTGGGGTGTGACGTGTGACGGCTCTTCGCGGAAAAGCGTGATGGATCAAGCACAAGGGAGAAGAATCCTTCTGTTCAGGTTGTCGAGATTGCGGTAGCCGAAGGCTTGGCGCTGTATCTGCTTGGTGCGGGTGTTCTTGCCCTCAGCGAAGGCGTTCGTCAGCCCGAACTCGAAGTAGTTGAGGACCTGTTCCTTCCAGTTGTTCAGCGTGCCCAGCAACTCTTTGAACTCTGCCGGTCCCTTCTCCTCTACCTCCCGCATCCAGGCCTTTAGCTCCAGCCTAGCCTGAGCCTTGCTTTGAGGCCGATACCAGCGGCGGAAGTCTTCCTTCAGCAGCCAAGCCCTGCGCAACTCCGGATGAGGCTTCATCAGTTGGGCCAGTCTTGCCTTCTGTTCCGAGTCCAGTTCCTCTCCGTTGCGCAGCAGCAGGTATCGTCCTTTGTAGAGAGCGCCCTTTCGGGCATCCTGGCCCTGTCCAGTTGCTCGTTGACTCGCTTGATCACATGCTTGGCTTGCTCCCGTCGGTCATGGACCTTCCGAGTCCCATGTCCACACTCCGGACAGTTCCTCACCTCTGCCCTGTGGATCACCCTTACTTGGATACCCCCATCGGGGAACT
>Ga0315298_1010349_pt1 | contig 11264 bp, 11 predicted proteins | sample WHS_1_MG_FD_203077 | JGI IMG/M metagenome (GOLD analysis project Ga0315298, IMG submission 203077) | Extremophilic microbial mat communities from Washburn Hot Springs, YNP, Wyoming, USA - WHS_1_MG | ecosystem: Environmental > Aquatic > Thermal springs > Hot (42-90C) | place: USA: Wyoming... | reverse complement strand
TTTTTAATAAGTTGATCTTTTATGCTTTCCATTTCTTGATGCCAAACCGAGCTAAAGACGCCTATAGTTAAAACACCATCTTTAAAGTTTAACACAACAACATCATCTTCTTTAAAATTCAACTGTTCGAATATATCTTTAGCTTTTAGTATATACTCAACCCTTTCTAATCCTAAATCTTTTAATAAATCAAAAGTAGCTGTAGATATATCAACTAACGCCATATTTTTTAAGCGTTTTCTACTTGCTTCACATCGTTTTTAATCATTATAAGAAAGTCGCGTTCGTTTTTTTTGAGTACATTTTCTATATAAGCACCTAGTTGAGGTAATTTTTGAGCAATCTTTGATATATAGTCATACTCATTTACATAGGCAAGTATATATTTGCCTTTTGGAGCAGACTTAATAGAGCTATCCAAAATCCCGTAAGCCTCAGATTCACTTTTGCCCCTTAGATCTAATTCTTTTGCTATATCAAAGCTATCAGTTTTGCCGTCCATAAGACCTCCTTATTTCTTTGCATATTTTTTCTGGAATTTATCAACCCTTCCGCCTTCATCAACAATTTTTTCTTTACCTGTAAAAAACGGGTGACACTTATTACATATCTGGACCTTAAGGTTTTTAATAGTCGAACGAACTTCTACTTTATTGCCACATGCACACTCGATAGTTGTTAACTCATATTTTGGATGAAAATTTTTTTTCATTAGCTACCTCCTTTTTTGCTAATCGTAAAATATCACAATTTACCTATTTTATCAAGTGCTCATTATCTATTTTTGATATATAGTCTTTTAATGTCTGATTTAGCTTTTTAAGTTCGTTTCTCATTGAAAAAAGAACAATAGGCAAAGCTATCCACATTAAAAAACTCACACACAAAAATACAATTAAAACTAGAAAAAAAATATCGTACACTGAAGATGTAAAAGATTTAGTTAATATTGAAATCATTTTTCACCTACCAACACACTAAATCCCCCTTCGCCAAAACCTTCTTTGGGCTCTTCAACTGTATTTATTGTCTTATAATCGCTAAACAGCACCTGATAGGCTTGCTTGTAATTAAAGCCCGCTTGTTTCAATAAATCTATAACCTGTCTTGATGAAAAAAACCTTGCATGCTTATAAAATACACTGTTTTCTTTTTTCTCTAAGTAAAGTTTGCCCAAAGTTGTATCTAAATCGACAATGCCTATGATGATTTTGCCTTTTGGTTTTAATATGCGATAGCACTCCTTTAAACTCTTTAGCGGATCATTTACAAAACAAATCGTTACTGCCATTAATGCAAAATCAAAACTATTTTCTTCAAAAGGTAAATTTTCTGCAACACCAAATACTACATCTATACCATTTTTTCGTGCAATCTCTGCCATTTGCTTTGATGGTTCAACGCCTATCTTAATACCAAGCGGCAAAGCAAACCTCCCACTACCAACACCAATTTCGACGCCTTTACCTTTTTTTGGGATAGCTTTTTTAAGCGATTCTATCTCAGATAGGTAAACGTACTTATTGTTCTCAAACCATTCTTCATATTCTATCGTATTGGTGTTAAATACCTCGATTTTGTTTAAGTAATTTTCAAAAAAATCCAAAGCTTCATTTAGGTCTGAAAAATCCATAAAAATATAATTTATACCTTTTTCTGTTATCATATTTTTAAATTGAACTGAAGCATCCTTGCCTATTAATATGTAGTCACTAAACTTACTTATATTTAGTGCACAATCCTGGATTTTCTTTTTCAGATTGCCCTCTATAACTAGATAAAATGGCGAGTCTTCAAAATTACCATCAAATATATTACCGTCTTCGTTAATTGATACAACTGCTTTTCTCATTTTATCCCCCTTTTTGGCTCTTTATTATACTTAAAATATATCCAAAACTCAAGAATTTAAATTCTTGTTGCAAAACTATCAATTTTTCATAGAATCATATTGTTGAAAAAAAATTTTTTAAAAAAATGAGTCTACCTTGTTTTATTGGCAAACTTATAGACAACAAAATAGTTATTGAAGGTCAAGAATATCACCACGCCATTAATGTTAAAAGATTAAAGATAAACGATAAAATTGAAGTAAATGACTTAAATGGCAATTTTCTAGTAGGGACAATAGATAAAATAGAAAAGAATTATCTTCTAGCCACAATTGATAGCATAATTAAAAAACTCATACCGCGCATTAGCATAACGCTTTATCAGTGCTTGCCAAATAGGCTATCTGTAATTGATGAGCTTATAGAGCCCATATCTCAACTTAATGTAGCCACTTTTGTGCCTACCGTTTCTGAATTTTGCAGTCTAAAAGTAAAAGATATTCAAAAAAAACTACCAAAATGGGAAAAAATAGCCGTTCAGTCTGTAAAGCAGTGCAAAAGACTATACCCTCTTGCTATAAAAAACCCACAAAAACTCTTAAATATTGACTCAAATGAATCTTTAAAAATAGTATTTTATGAAAATGAAAAAAACAAAACGCTTAAAGATTTACCAATTAAAAATATTGAAAGTGTTGCAGTTGTAATTGGCCCAGAAGGTGGATTTAGCAAAAACGAGATTATGGCTTTACAGAAAAAAGGCTTTATTGCACTTAATTTATCAACAAACATATTAAAGGCAGAAGTTGCAACAATTGCAGCACTAGCTCAAATAGAATTAGTATTTAGATAGTTTTCCAGCCTTCTAAAACCAAGTACTTAAAACCAAATACTTTATTAAGCTTAATTGTAAAATCCTCTTTGTCTTGCACAAACTTATCCACATACACATCAATACCATCTATATTAAGCAAAATGTATTTATCTAGTTTTTGGGGTGAGCCGATTGACACTTCAGGGATAGTTCTTACATCTATGCATGTATTTGCTACATCATGGTAAGTTATGCTAACCTTTCCACCTTTTTTTAAGATGTAATCTTTTGCTGAAGCGTCAATCTTCATAATTCATACCCCCGCGGAACAAAAATTAAACTTTTTCTACTTCTACATCTGCTGCAAATGGCTTGTACGACTCTTTTTTTACTAGCCAGTTGTACCATTTTAAAAACGAATCAACAATAATCCCAATAGCAGTTAGCATAATCATAATTGTTAAAACAACAAGCAAAATCTTGCCTTTAGGTAGAAAATTACCAACAATATTCAAATATGAAGCATACAGTGTAGTTACAGACACAAAAGCAAAAGGTATAAATGTTATCCATGCGTATTGAGCCCTACCTAATTTTATTATAACTGTAGTTCCAATGGCTAGCGCTAATGATGCAAGCAGTTGATTTGATGTTCCAAATAGTGGCCATATGGTAGAAATATCTCCACCATAAACTAAATACCCCCATACAAAAGATATAAGAGCGCTTGTAATTATGATACCTGGCCACCAGTTTTTGTCTTTAAAAGGTGCATATATGCCGCCAAACGCTTCTTGCAGTAAGTACCTTCCAACGCGTGTTCCAGCATCTACTGTTGTTAAGATAAACATTGCTTCAAAAAGAATTATAAAATGATACATATAAGACATAAGGCTTTCTAAAATTGGTATCTTTGAAAAGATAAAAGCCATACCCACAGCAAGCGAGACTGCACCTCCTGGCCTTCCAGCTACATTTTCGCCAACCATTGCCGATAAATTAGCCAAATCTACAGTATGCATGCCAAGTTTTGCAAAAACAGCAGGAGGTACATTAATAGCAAAATAATCAGCAGGAATAAGGCTCGTTGCTGCAATTAGAGCCATTATAGCTACAAAACCTTCAGCAAGCATAGCACCATACCCGATAGGTAAAATATCCCTTTCGTTTTCTATCATTTTTGGTGTTGTACCAGACGATATCAGCGCATGAAAACCAGATAAAGCACCACATGCAATAGTAATAAACACAAAAGGCCACACTTTGCCGGGCACAATAGGGCCACCACCGTGTATAAACTGTGTGACTGCTGGCATTTTTAGTGTTGGATTAACAATAATTACGCCAATGGCCAAAAGAAGCATTACGCCAAGTTTCATATAAGTACTCAAATAATCCCTTGGTACAAGCAGTATCCAAACAGGCAACACAGCAGCAATAAACCCATAGCTTGCAATAATTACGGTCATTTGTTTTTTACTAAATGTAAGTGCGCTTGCTAGGCTGCTATGCTGAATGTATGGGCCTACTACAACGCTTGCAATAAGCAATACTACACCTATAATTGTAGCTTCTAAGACTTTACCTGGCCTAAACCATTTCATGTAAGCGCCCATCAAAATTGCAATAGGGATTGTAGCGCCGACAGTAAATGTACCCCAAGGACTCTTAAATAAAGCATTAACTACAACTAAAGCAAGCCCTGCCAAAGCAGTTATTATTATAAATATAACAGCAATTGCAGTTAAAATGCCGCTAAATGTGCCGATTTCTTTTTTTGCAATCTCAATTAAAGACAAACCATTATGCCTAACTGATGCAAACAGTATAACCATATCATGTACTGCGCCAGCAACAACTGCACCTATCAAAATCCACAAAGCACCAGGTAAATATCCAAATTGGGCAGCCAACACTGGTCCAACAAGTGGCCCTGCTCCAGCAATAGCAGCAAATTGATGGCCAAACAGAACCCATCTGTTTGTTGGAACATAATCATAACCATTTTCGAGCTTATACGCAGGCGTCTTTCGGTGAGAATCAGTTATTAAAACCTTTGAAGCAATAAATGCACCATAAAACCGGTACGCTAGTGCGTATAATGCTACAGCAGTTACTACCAATGCAATAGCACTCATAAACAAACCCCCTTTAGTGTAATTAATATTAACCTAAACAATTTATTAAATCTTTGCAATATAAATACAACGAAAAGAAGATTTTAGGGGATGAAAAGAAATATAACGAGTTAAAAATAAAAAAGCAGCCCAACGTTAAATGTAGGGGCTGCTTAAGATTTCAAAGTTAATCTAGTTCTTTAAATGTTTTGTAGATATTTTCAAATGCAGCTTCAAGCCATTCTTTGGCATCGTCTATATAGGATAAAACCACATCGTTATTGTCTTTACTGTTATTAAAATAGCTCTTTGATGCTAGCAGTGCAACAGTTGCCAATATAAATGAATTAATAAACTTAAATTTTTTAAATAATAATTTCTGCAATAAAGAAACTCCAACTAAAGTGCCACCTGCAATATATAGCGATTTTGCATTTGTATCTTCCTGCTGGATTAAATCAATTGGAGCAACATATAGACCATATTCAGTCAAACTTTGCGCCCTTTCCAATATAGATTGCTTTTTTTCTTCATCAATTGATTTTGAATCAAGCACAGATTTTAACTCCAAAAACATTAAGTTCAAGTTATTTTTTCCCCATTGATTGATTTCGCTTCTAATTTCTTCTAACAGCTGTTTGTTTATAGCTTGCTGTTTTGCTTTTGACTTTAAAGAAACAATAAAATCGTTAAGCTTGTTTTTATATACATCAAATATTTCTTTCATTTAAAACTTCCTCCTTGATATCTGAGTTTGGTGAAACTTCTTTGAAAATTTGGCTCTCAAATCTGTAAAACTTGCAATTTTTATCATTTATGCAATCATCATAAGCGTTAGCCTTTCTACACACCTCCTTTAAAAATGTTTTTTTATCAAATTCCCACTCAACAGCAACCTGGGGTAACAATAAACCGCTTTTACCATAACTATCACACACAACTAGCAAACCATCCCTGCCAATTTCAATTTGCTCTTCGTATGGTTTATTTTTATCAAGCAGAATCATTGGAGAAAGTATTGTAACTTCAAATACTATATTATCTAATTCTTCTAATTGAACGCACTCAAACCTTGGATCTTCACAGGCAGCTTTTATACTTGCAGAAACACATAGTTCTATTAACGGCCCAAATGCGTAAGGATAACCTATGCAACCCCTTAAATTTCCGTTTGCAAAAGTTGATAGTGTAACAAATATACCAACAGTTTTGTTAAGATTTTCTGGATAAGTATTTGGAAGAGATGGATATTTTTTGTTTTTTAAAAAAAACTCAACTGATTGCCTTGCAAGCCTGACTAAAAACTTACCTTCCTCTAAATTAAACTTTGGCACGCTGTTCATTTATCACCTCTTGGCATCGTGTGCATAAGTGATTTTCGTTTTTTGAAACGCTCTCGTCAAACTTCCAGCATCTATCACATTTCTCGCCAATAGCTTGTGCTACTTTTATGTTTAATTCTAATGATTCATCAGTATAATCCACATAATAATTATCAACTGCTTTATCAAAAACATGCGACACAATAAAAATATCAGCTAAATTTATACGATCATCATATATGACACTATTTATCTCGCTACTGTTTGAACTTAAGTAAATATCTGCTTCTAAAGAGTTTCCTATATGTTTTTGCTCGCGTGCTAATTCTAAAGCTTTAAGCACAGCAAATCTTATTTTACTGATTAAACTCCATTTTTTTATCAAATTTTCATTTTTGTACTTATCAATAATAGGCACGAAGTATTCCATATGGATACTTTCTTTCTCGGGCTTATTTAATTGGTAGGCTTCCTCTGTTGTAAAAGACAAAATTGGCGCTAAAAATCTAATCAGCACATCCAATATTTCTTTCATGGCAGTTTGTGTAGAAAGACGCTTTTTTGAATTTACACTATCACAATACAGTGTATCTTTTAACATATCTAAATAAAATGAGCTAAGTGTGTTTATACAAAAATTTGTAATATTTTGATAAATTAAATGAAACTCATAGTTTTCGTAAGCCTTAAAAAGCTTTTCTTTTAAATTTTCAAGTTCGGCGAGTATCCATTTGTCTATTTCTTCTAAATCCTCATATTTTAAACTACGATTTTTCTCAAAATCATTCAGATTACCCAACAAAAACCTAATTGTATTGCGAATTTTCCTGTAGCCTTCAATTAAGCGTGTCATAATCTCGTTTGAAAGCTTTATATCTTCACGATAATCGGTTGCGCATGCCCAAAGCCTTAAAATGTCAGCACCGTATTTTTCAATTACGCTTTGTGGTGCAATTACATTACCTAGTGACTTACTCATTTTTCGTCCCCTTGCGTCAACAACAAAACCATGCGTCAAAACGCTCTTATAAGGGGCTTTACCCAATGTGCCAACGGCTTCTAAAAGCGATGAATGAAACCACCCTCTATGCTGATCTGAACCCTCTAGATACATATCTGCTGGCCATTTTATTTTATCGTAAAGCACAGCTTTATGTGAAACACCAGAGTCAAACCAAACATCAAGTATATCCTCAACTTTCTCAAACTCACTGCTACCGCATTCACATTTGTAATTCTTTGGCAGAAAATATGAGTTATCTTTCTCAAACCATACATCAGCGCCAAACTGTTCTATGCTTTTTGCTGTAAAATCCAATACTTCCTTATCTAAAACTATTCTACCGCATTTCTTGCACCTAAATAAGGCAATAGGCACACCCCATGCGCGCTGCCTTGAAATACACCAATCAGGCCTGTTTTCTACCATAGCATAAATTCTATTTTGACCCCATTTAGGTATCCACTGCACTTTCTTTATTTCATCTAAGGCTTTAGCTCTTAGATTGTTTTTTTCCATTGATATAAACCACTGCTTTGTTGCTTTAAATATTACGGGCTTCTTGCATCTCCAGCAGTGTGGGTATGAGTGAACAATCTCTTCTTCTTTTAACAACATTCCTTTTTGTTTTAGTAGTTCTATAATTTTTGGGTTAGCCTTAAATACATGCTCACCAGCGAAATACTGTACATCTGATGTAAATCTTCCATCTTCATCTACTGGTGAATACACACTCAAATTATATTTAAGCCCCACTTCGTAATCTTCTTCACCGTGACCTGGGGCAGTGTGAACCAAACCTGTACCCATATCTAAATTTACATAATCAGATAAAATCATTTTTGATACTCTATCGTAAAACGGATGAGCAAGCTCATACCCTTCTAGATCCTTACCTTTTACTTCTTTAATAACTTTCGCTTCTTTTATTTCAAATTTTTCCATCAATTTATCACACAATTCTTTAGCAACAAGTAAAACTTCTCTTTCTTTTACTTGAACAAATACATAATCTATATCTGGTCCTACAGCTACTGCTAAATTAGCAGGCAATGTCCATGGCGTAGTAGTCCAAATAACCGCACTTACTGCTTTACCTAAAAACTTCTTATCTTTTGATGCTAAATCACTAATGAAATCAAACTTCACATATATAGCACTCGATTTGTCCTCTTCGTATTCAATTTCAGCCAAAGCTAAAGAAGTCTTGCATGACATACACCAATGCACAGGCTTTTTACTCTCATATACATAACCATTTTCTAAAAACTCCAATAGCTCTCTATAAATAGTAGCTTCATAATCATAACTCATTGTCAAATAAGGCTTATCCCATTGTCCCAAAACACCTAAGCGTTTAAACTCATCTCTTTGAATATCTATAAACCGCGTTGCATATTCTCTGCAGGCTTTTCTAGTTTTAGATTTATCCATTGGGCCATATTCTTTTTCGACATTATGTTCAATGGGCAACCCATGACAATCCCACCCAGGTATATATGGCGACAAATAACCCATCATTATTTTGCTTTTTATCACCATATCTTTTAAGATTTTATTTAGTGCAGTACCCATATGTATATGGCCATTTGCATATGGTGGTCCATCATGCAACACAAACATTGTAGCTTTGTTTCTAGATTCTAAAATTTTGTTGTATATATCTTTGTCTTTCCAGAATTTTAAGATTTCTAACTCTTTTACTGGTAAATTAGCTTTCATTGAAAAAGAAGTTTCAGGCAAGTTTAACGTATCTTTATAATCCATTTTCTTCCCCCCTAATGGTGGCTCTAAATTTAGAGTTTAAACTTAGAAACACTTCTTTCGTAAGCTTTTCTATGTCTTGCTCAGTTAGTGTTTTATCTGGAGAATATAACTCTATCCTAAAATTTAAACTCTTTTTATCAACCATATCATATACATCAATAAGATTTACTTTATATACAAAATCAAAATCACTTATAGTTTTTTTAATATCGCTTGAAACTTCATTCTTATCAACCACTATATTTAAGTCTCTAACCACTACTGGAAATTTGGGTAATGGCTTAAAATGAAATTCCCTAAACTTATCGAAACCATCAATTAAAATTTCACCATACAAAATACCAGACTTTAAAGATTTTATATCAAAAATATCATAAACATCTGGATGAATTTCCCCAAAAAAACCAATATATTGATTATTATTGTAAATAGCTAAAGATTTTTTCGGGTGCATAAATAACGGTAATTCTTGTATTTTAAACTCTATATTACATTCAAACAAACCAAAAACGCCTTCAAATAAACCCTTTAGATCGTAAAAATCAAATACATTTTTTTGCGTATACCAGTTTAGCGGTTTAGTACCATGCAATATTATTCCAAGCGCATCTTTTTCGCTATTTAAATCAAAAATCTTACCAACCTCAAATAAAGCAATTGACTTTATATTGTGGTTTAGATTAAAAACTAAATTCTCCATTAAACCCAAAAACAATGTGTTTCTCATACAGTCTTGCTCTTGAGTCAAAGGGTTTTTTAGGTACAAAATACTATCTGAGTTGCTAAAGTTTGATAAAAGCGAGCTACTAACAAACGAATAATTTATCGCCTCATACAACCCATTCGATGTTAACAATTCTCTAATTAAATCTTTTTTGTTTTTAATAGGATTGCAAACCAAGCTAACACAAGGGTTTGTAGATGGTAATTTATCATAGCCATCTATCCTTGCAACTTCTTCTGCTATATCTTCCATATTTTCAATATCCATACGGTATGTGGGTATTGTTGCAATTAAGTTAGTTTCTGTTTCTTTTATATCAAACCCCAATTGCCAGAACCTGCCTTTGTCGTAACTTGAACCCAAAAAATCGTTTATCTCATCAACGTTGAATATAATTTCTTTTGGTTTTTGTTTTTTAATATTTTTAGTTATACCAATTACATTTGCAGACGCATATTGTTGTAATAAATCTATTGCATAATAAGTTGCATACTCATTTAAGTTTGGGTCAACACCACGCTCAAATCTGTAGGAACTCTCAGAACTCAATTTTAATTTTCTTGAAGTTTTTCTTATACGTTCTGGCACAAAATAGGCACTCTCTAACACAATATGCTTGGTATTTTCATCTATCTGGCTATATTTGCCTCCCATAATACCTGCTATTGCGATAGGGCTATTTTCATCTGATATAACAAGATCATCTTCTAGCTCATACTCAAGGTCATTCAAAGCAACAATGCGCTCTTTTTTAAAAGCATTTCTTACGATAATTTCATTGCCAATTTTGTCTTTATCAAATGCATGCATCGGTTGACCCAAAGCCAGCATACAGCAATTTGTTATATCAACAACATTGTTTATAGGTCTTACACCGGATTTTATTAATTTTTGCCTTATATCAAAACAAGATTGCGCTATATTAACTTTTATGTTGCTTGCAATGTAGCTTGGACAGTCCTTATCTAAAGTTACGCTAAATTTATTGTCTTCTTTGATTATCTTAAACTCTTTAATTTTCAAAGGCTTATTGTAGTAAATTGAAACTTCCCTTGCTACACCTAAAATACTCAAACAATCGGCTCTATTTGGTGTAATACTGATATCAAAAAGGAAATCCTTGAACACATCCAAATCTTTTAGATGTATACCTATTTCATATGCACTATCAAGCACAAATACATTGCTGGATGATTCTTCTAAGCCAAGCTCGCTTGCAGATAGCAAAAAACCTTCTGAAACAGCACTGCCAAATTTCCTTTCTTTTACTTGGCCTTTAAAATCTGTTCCTGCTATTGCTACACCAACTTTATCGCCAATTGTTAAGTGCGAATCGCTTGTTACTATACTTAACTGCCGTTTTCCTACATCAACACCTAAAACATAAAGGTTGTTTTGGGTTGGCTCTCTATATAAAATCTTACCAACAACGCTATCAAAACAACCTTTTTGAGCATCAAAAACAGATTCTACCTCTAAGCCCGACAATGTAAGTTTTTCAGCCAAATCATACGGATTAACATCTATATCAACAAATTCTGTTAGCCAATTATAAGATACCTTCATACCAAACCTTTTGAATAAAATGAATTACTAAATTGTTCCAAAAACCTCAAGTCATTCTCAAACATCAATCTTATATTATCGATGCCATACTTTAACATTGCAAATCTTTCTACACCAAGCCC
>Ga0315298_1010347_pt1 | contig 11265 bp, 11 predicted proteins | sample WHS_1_MG_FD_203077 | JGI IMG/M metagenome (GOLD analysis project Ga0315298, IMG submission 203077) | Extremophilic microbial mat communities from Washburn Hot Springs, YNP, Wyoming, USA - WHS_1_MG | ecosystem: Environmental > Aquatic > Thermal springs > Hot (42-90C) | place: USA: Wyoming... | reverse complement strand
CTGGTGTGATAGATACTGGTAGTGGTTCCAACTGAACCCTTCATTTGGACACCTCCTTGCTCTGCTTCTTTTACTACACAAAGCAAGTATAGGGGGTGTCCACCATGTATTTGAACCTGGGCAGCCCGAACACCCACTCAATAACCATCTGGATAACTTCCAGGGTAGATCTGGATATCGGCACTCGTTTGGAGGATGCGATAAACAGGATAAACTCCAGCCTTAGCAATCCACGCTACTTGAGCAGGATGGTGCCCTTAAATGAGAGTTTTGGCCTCCCACTTCCTTACAATTTCAAGCTCCCGCTTACCAAAAATGCTGCTGATCTTGAGAGAAATCTTGAAGCACGCACTAAATTCTTACAGACGCCTTTCGGCCTGTTTGGTTATCTTGGGCAAGTCGAAAGCAAGGGATTTTCGGTAAAGAATCAACGCGTTGCATATGCTCCCCTTTATGATGTACTCCGGCTCATAGGTTTCAATGTTTGCCTGACCAACGACCTGGAGTTCAGGTACGGGCTCTTCGGCGAGCGGCGAATCTCCACCTTGGAGAGTTTTTTCGAGGCCGTTGCGGCTATGTTGTTATCTAAGACCTTCCCCAAGAACAGGAAAAATCCGTACTGTATGGCTGCGGACATCATTGCGAATCAACCCAGCTTGGCGGTGTCACGTGCGGTTGAAACGGATGAAAGAGGTTTTCCCCTTTTGACCGGGGAGCAGATGGAGTTCTACTTTCGCTCCCTATGCCGGTCGGATCGCCCACTTATGAAAGGAGGAGGAATCACCATGGGAAGACTTTTGCAGGACGCGGCTTTCTTCGCCAGGAATATAAACAGGTTCTGTATTGAGCCGGAGGATAAGGGTGAGTTCTGGCAAAACCTTACCAAGCATAAGGCGGCAAAGCCGGTAATGGCTGCCCTTAACGCCATGATGAGAGGGCGTGATCTTGACGTGGCCATGGCCGCCTTCTTGGCGCAATTGTCCAGCAAGATCTCCAAGGAGGATCGAGAGGAGATGGACGAATTTGTGCGAAAGTCAAAGGAGATCTTTGAAAGATATTATGATCTTCGTCAATCCAGCTTCACCGATTTTCTAAAGGCGAAAAACGCCCTTATGAATGCAATTTTCGCTTTCACAAGATACAAGGACTTGGACTCTGTGTTGAGTGAAGGCTAGTGGATGGGGAACTGTAATTGTAAAAATGAGACAGGAAAAGGAGGTATCGAGATGACTGTTGATTTCTACACAGACGTTACCAAGCTGCCGCGCACCCGTTACCTGCAACTGGTGACCTCGATCAGGCTGCTGGACCCGGCTATCATCCGATCGAACGAACCCGAGGAAGTATTGACATTCAACTATGAAGAACCCCTCGGAGAGCGTTATATCCTTCCATGGAGGAAGATCAAGGCCAAACTGAGGAGGCTGGTGGCCGAGAGGGGCCGTGACCTCGGTTACGGGGTTGACTGCTTCCTGAAGGAATCGCTGTGCATGGCCTGCCCCACGTGTCTTCTTTTCGGGGGAACGGGGGAGACCAGTACCGCCAAAGTGGATTACAACCTCATGTCCAGAGTCCTCGGCGAGACCTTCATATCCAGGAATCGGGGCGTTGAGCCCTGGAACTACACGGCCAATGCGGTCGGGGAAGTTAAACACACCACAGGTCAGGCCTTAATGACGCTGATAACAGTTCCTCCGGATACTGAGTTCATCGGTGTGATCACCTTGAAAGATCCCACGCCGGAGATGGCGGCGATCCTTATGGATGGAGTGGAAAGGCTGACCCGGATTGGGGCGCGTAACGTCGAATGGGGTAGATGCAAGGTGGATATCCTGGGTGGAGGGATATACGACCGTGAGCAGTATTCCGCATACGAGCTCTTGCGAGATGGCGGCCTTTCCGAAGTGCCACCTTTGGAAGTGGCGCTTCCGGACGTGGAGTCGTCGTTCAAGAAACTCCAAGCCGAGATGGACGATCTGGTGAAAAGCATTAAAGGATCAGGTGATTGAGATGGAGGTTTACCGCTATTCCGTGGAAATACAGGATTTCCTGTTCTACGCCCAGGAGGCCATATCGGGAACGGTTACTCCCCGTTGGCTGCATGCCACGGCAATGAATTACGCTTTGGCCTATGCCATGAACATAATCCCAGAGGAACAACCATATGTGATGAGATCGAAAGAAGGTAGGAATGTGCCCTCCTACGAGTCATCTTTTATCCAAAAAGCCGGTTTCTATGCTACGGCTGCAAGCGTCAGCAACATCGCTCGTCCCAAGCTTCACACTTACTTGGTGAAGGGGGACCAGGAGGGCTATGGATATATTTCGGGAAGAGGAGGGGAGGTGTTGAGAGTAAGCAGAGTTTCCATGTTGCCTCCGGGAACCATTTTCAACGGTTTCATTGTTAGCGAAAAACATGGAGAGTTTCCACCTCGGATAAGGCTTGGAAGGTTCAGGATCCCCGTGCGGCTGAACGTGTCCAGGGGAGAAGTAGTCTCGAAAAACGAAGAACACATCGTCGACCATCCCGTGGATCCTCTTGTTACTACTGTAAAAAGGGGCGTGCTGATCCCCATGTTGCCATATCCCTTGGTGACCAAGGCATGCTCGAGGAATTGCTTGGTCGTGAGGTTCGATGAGGGCGTATTTCACGTGGCCACGCCCGATCTATGGTGAGTGGTGATGAATTATCTGCGCTGGGCGTACATGGAACTGGAGGATCTTCGGGGAATATGTACCGACCCGGGGTCTTTGCGACGCTGGGTTAATGCCGTTTTCCCTGACAATCCTCTACTTCATCAACACGATCCGGCACAGGGTAAGCCCCTTTTTCAATATCCGTTGATTCAGTACAAGATTATTGACGGACTTCCTATGATTTTCGGTATAGATGACGGTGTTGAAGAAGTTCGGTGTATCTATTCTCAGACGAGAGAAAGAGCCATCAAGCTGGGCCCGGCCGTCATACAAGCAATAACCCTTAGGGAGGGAAATTCCTTGCTGAGGGAGACGGAGCCGAAATCATACAGTTTCCTTACCCCGTGGCTGGCCCTGAATAAAGAAAATCTCAAAAGGTACTGGGGTGAGAAGAGCTGGCCCGAAAGAAAGGAGCTCCTCAGAAAAATCTTGGTTGGCAACATCTTATCAATGGCGAAGTCCCTGGGAATAATGATCGATTTTAGAGTGCGGATAAGGACCATGCTGGATATCCTCAAGGTAGAAATTCCAGGACACGATCTCATTGCCCACGGTTTTTTAGGTTGCTTTGAGGCAAACCTGCAGCTACCGCCTCTTGTAGGCCTTGGAAGACACGTTTCGCTCGGCTTCGGCACGGTGTCGGAGGAGGAGAGCTGTTGGACCTAATAATTGATACCTATGGAGCGACGGTGCGTAAACGGGGCAATTGCTTTCTTATCAAGAAGGGCGATGAAGTCGAGGAGGTCTGTGCCGACGATGTGGTTCAAATGATCATGAGCGTAGGAACGCACATCTCCACGGATGCTATCGCACTCGCAGCCGAAAAGAACGTGGATATAGTATGTGTCTCCCGCTTCGGTAACCCTATATCCAGGATATGGCCTTGCAAGTTCGGCGGGACGGCTTTGACCCGCAGGAAACAGATGGAGGCTTTATACGACCGCAGGGGTGTATTGGTAGCGAGTGCCATGGTCAAAGCTAAGTGCGTGAACCAGGCTTATTTTCTTAAAGCCTTGAACAAGGAAAGATCGATTAGGGAAGTACAAGCGATTAGCGACGAGATCCTGAAAAAAGCGAAATCTGTTTATTGGGATGCAGATTCCATCGACGCAGTTCGAAACGATATTTTTGCTCTAGAGGGCGGTTGTTCCCGCTTATATTTCCAGGCATTGTCCAAGATTATCCCAAAAGAATACGGCTTTTCCGGTAGAGAAAGGAGACCGCCGAGAGATCCCGTGAACGCAGCGCTTTCATATGGGTACGGTGTTCTTTACGGTAAGGTAGAGAGAGGATGCATTTTGTCGGGCCTGGACCCTTTCCTCGGTTTCCTGCACACTGACAGATTCGGCAAGCCATCTCTTGTGCTGGACATGATGGAACCTTTTCGCCAACCTATTGTGGACCGCGTCGTGACCACTCTTTTTACAAGAAGGTCTTTTAGTGAAGATGATTTTTCGAAACTTGAGAACGACGGAGGAGTATATCTAGGAGAGAAAGGGCGAAGGAAGTTACTCGAAAAGCTCTTTGAGAGATTTGACGTCAAGATCGGATATAAGGGGAGAAAAGTGAAGCTACAGGATGTCATCCTGCTAAGCATCAGGGAAGTCGCCAATTTCTTGCTGGAAGAAAACAAAAAGATAAACGGTTTTATTTACAGGTGGAATTAATGAAGGTTTTAACAATATATGACATAACAGATAATCGATTCCGCAATCGCGTTGCACGTAAGTTGAAGAATTTTGGTTTCAATAGAGTCCAAAAAAGCTGCTTTGCGGGTGACCTGAGCCAAAATCGCATAGAAATGCTTGAGATTGAGATGAACAATCTTCTTGAAGACAGGGAGAGCAATGATGTGAACGATTATGATGCGATATATATTCTTCCTTTGTGTGAAACGTGCTTTGCGAAAAAAATACTGCTGGGCCACAAGCGAAAGTTCCCGGATAAGAGCAAGGACAGGTACAAGTTCATATGAACAGAGAAGGATACTGGTACGTATCTGATATATTAAATCATGTTTACTGTCCGTGGATCACATATAATTGGTATGTACTTGGAATACCACAGGCCAAGACTATAAAAACAGAGGAAGGTCACAAAAGGCAGGAGCTCTTCGTAAAGAAAGTCAAAAGACATCCTGAAAGGGGCATAGGCGGTATAAGGGGTGCAAAATCGATCAACCAGAGACTTGTGAGGTCAGACAGACTTATGTTAGCCGGGAAATGTGATTACGTTGTTTTTTCTGGCTCGCAACCCGCTCCATTGGAGTTGAAGAATGCCTGGACCCCTAAGGGCAAGCCCAGGAAGAATCATTTGATTCAGCTAACAAGTTATGCGATTATGTTAGGCGAAGAGATGGGCTTTGATATAGATTATGGATACATACATTATCTGAAGGATGGGTTGACTCAAAAAGTTAATATAGGGAGCGAAAATAAAGAGTATGTTATCTCTATTATAATTGAAATGAATCTGGTCCTTGAAAAGGAAATAGTGCTTGGAAAACCCATGTCTTGGCGCTGTTGCGTTGATTGCTGCTATCGGAAAATATGTGCGGGTTATGGTGGGTCAACATAAATTTTCTCCAATTTTTGAATCGCCATATTTTTTGCAGTTTTCATTTCAAAAAACAGCGTTATTTTTTATATATTTCTGAGCTGTTGCATCGAGAGAGCAACAAAAACAAGCATTGAAGCGTACTCCATCTGGTTTGGGCCGGTCCCGTGCTCGAGTTGCATCGAGAGAGCAACAAAAACAAGCATTGAAGCGTTCTCCGCCGAGAAATATATGTGGGTCCTCGGCGACAGTTGCATCGAGAGAGCAACAAAAACAAGCATTGAAGCTTCGGAGAAGCCTCGATAGTGGACGCCCTGCGGTAGTTGCATCGAGAGAGCAACAAAAACAAGCATTGAAGCGGTAATCCTGACGATTTCGGTGTTATATTTAGTGGGGAAGTTGCATCGAGAGAGCAACAAAAACAAGCATTGAAGCCAACAAGTATTTTCGGTATTCAAGGACGGGTAGGGGGTTGCATCGAGAGAGCAACAAAAACAAGCATTGAAGCAGTGATGCATATTTTATACAATTTCTGGAAAAATTTAGTTGCATCGAGAGAGCAACAAAAACAAGCATTGAAGCGATAAAAATCGGAACAATAAATCGGGCTGAAAATATAGTTGCATCGAGAGAGCAACAAAAACAAGCATTGAAGCCATGAGAAAGGTATTACCACGCACGTTATTTCGGGGTTGCATCGAGAGAGCAACAAAAACAAGCATTGAAGCGATAGAAGAAAGCCCCCCGACCCTCAGGGGCACGATCCCAGTTGCATCGAGAGAGCAACAAAAACAAGCATTGAAGCACAATGCGGTGGTTGTATGTGTCCGCAATATAGAGATAGTTGCATCGAGAGAGCAACAAAAACAAGCATTGAAGCAGGGTTGAAAAATCCATAATCTCTCGTTATGAAACCGGGTTGCATCGAGAGAGCAACAAAAACAAGCATTGAAGCTCATCGAGCGGAAATTGCGCCATGGGGGCCACCCCGTGTTGCATCGAGAGAGCAACAAAAACAAGCATTGAAGCACAGAAAGGGGGATTAAAAATGCTCAAGACTTACAGGGTTGCATCGAGAGAGCAACAAAAACAAGCATTGAAGCTGGATAGGGGGAGAAGAAGAAAATGAATGAATCCCGTAGTTGCATCGAGAGAGCAACAAAAACAAGCATTGAAGCAAGATTGGGGGCCTAGATGAATAAGAAAAATCACTGTTGCATCGAGAGAGCAACAAAAACAAGCATTGAAGCCATGTGTCTGCAATATAGAGGTACGTTCCGTCGGTGGCGTTGCATCGAGAGAGCAACAAAAACAAGCATTGAAGCATAAATCACCCGGACTACGACCGGGCAGTCCGGCGAGCGGTTGCATCGAGAGAGCAACAAAAACAAGCATTGAAGCTAATGGCCTATGCTTTTTACTTGGGAAGGAATATAGTTGCATCGAGAGAGCAACAAAAACAAGCATTGAAGCTAATTTGGCATGCCAAAAATGCTTATTGACATCATGTTGCATCGAGAGAGCAACAAAAACAAGCATTGAAGCGATCCTGAGCATGAATTCTGAAATGGGGGCAAGGAAGTTGCATCGAGAGAGCAACAAAAACAAGCATTGAAGCCAATTATCGGTTAAGTATTCCGGCAGTTCGGATTATAGTTGCATCGAGAGAGCAACAAAAACAAGCATTGAAGCTGCCGCCGATATTGACTATTGCGGAACCGCTTATCGGTTGCATCGAGAGAGCAACAAAAACAAGCATTGAAGCAGAGCTTATGGCCTGCGGCGTGCCGGTGATCGCCAGCAAGTTGCATCGAGAGAGCAACAAAAACAAGCATTGAAGCAAATTTAACTGTATCATCAGGTGTATCTGTACAGTTGTTGCATCGAGAGAGCAACAAAAACAAGCATTGAAGCCAATTGACACTTACACCACTATATCTATAATGATTGTTGCATCGAGAGAGCAACAAAAACAAGCATTGAAGCGGTATGGGGATCCTACGGTCCCCTACCCGTCCTTCGGGTTGCATCGAGAGAGCAACAAAAACAAGCATTGAAGCTTTGGTGATCAACCGCACGGGCGACTACCTGCTAAGTTGCATCGAGAGAGCAACAAAAACAAGCATTGAAGCCGTCAGCCCTGATTTCATAGAAGGTGGAGGCGTCGTTGCATCGAGAGAGCAACAAAAACAAGCATTGAAGCTGCAATATCCTCACTAATTACCCGCACACATGCATATAGTTGCATCGAGAGAGCAACAAAAACAAGCATTGAAGTTGTTTTTTCGACTTATATCCTGACCTGCTATTTTACGTTGCATCGAGAGAGCAACAAAAACAAGCATTGAAGTGCCGTCATCCGTGAGGTCACCGGCGGCGTCAAGGGAGTTGCATCGAGAGAGCAACAAAAACAAGCATTGAAGCTCTTACCTCGCATTGTCTCGCCCTGCCATGCCAAGGTTGCATCGAGAGAGCAACAAAAACAAGCATTGAAGCGTCTATGCCGAGCGAATTGCTATTTGATGCTCTGATTGGGGAGTTGCATCGAGAGAGCAACAAAAACAAGCATTGAAGCAGGGAATTCACCAACCCTACAGGAGGGAATCTCAATAGTTGCATCGAGAGAGCAACAAAAACAAGCATTGAAGCTACGGTCTCTGCTGGCACATCGCATACGTTTAAAGTACAGTGGAGTTGCATCGAGAGAGCAACAAAAACAAGCATTGAAGCCATGTTCCCGGTCTCGGTTTCGATGGACTGCGGGGTCGTTGCATCGAGAGAGCAACAAAAACAAGCATTGAAGCTAAGCCTGCTTTAATTTCCAGGGCAGCGACTTCACCTGTTGCATCGAGAGAGCAACAAAAACAAGCATTGAAGCGGATTATGTACGGTGCCTGACGGGGGGAAAGATCGCGTTGCATCGAGAGAGAAACAAAAACAAGCATTGAAGCCTGGAGTAGCTTCAGGTGCCTGCGGCAGGCAAGCCTAGTTGCATCGAGAGAGCAACAAAAACAAGCATTGAAGCACCAGGGCCAGGTTCTCGCAGTAGCCGGCCAGGGCGGGTTGCATCGAGAGAGCAACAAAAACAAGCATTGAAGCATTTTTTTTTCGCAAAGCAAAGCAAGCAATATTACGGGTTGCATCGAGAGAGCAACAAAAACAAGCATTGAAGCAATGCCGAGTGGGGCGAAGTATCAATACATTGTGAAAGGGTTGCATCGAGAGAGCAACAAAAACAAGCATTGAAGCCGTGGATACTTCGAGGCCATGGTTCCCGCCGTGCAGGAGTTGCATCGAGAGAGCAACAAAAACAAGCATTGAAGCCTGGAGGGCGGATGATGTTGGATCCGGAAGGTGTAATCGTTGCATCGAGAGAGCAACAAAAACAAGCATTGAAGCAAGTAGTTAGAGATGCTGAATTAACAGCTTATAGAGAATAGTTGCATCGAGAGAGCAACAAAAACAAGCATTGAAGCTTGAATTGCGAATATCGCTCCGCCAGCCCTGGCGTGGTTGCATCGAGAGAGCAACAAAAACAAGCATTGAAGCTTCCGCCACTACTATCTCGATGCCGTGAAGGTGTTCCTCTGTTGCATCGAGAGAGCAACAAAAACAAGCATTGAAGCGAGGATGATAGGTCGGTTAGGGACCGTATAGTCCCCTGGTTGCATCGAGAGAGCAACAAAAACAAGCATTGAGATGCTGTATCGTTTCAGTAGGCGCTTTTAGGGTTGAAAAGTATCGAGAGACCACCCTATCATCCTGGCAAAACAAGCTAAAGAGGAAGAAAGGGGTGATCTCTCTTGCTGCCATCCATGGTACTACAAGTGGTGTCCGAAGCGAAGACCTTTGAAGAGGTGGAGGGGAAGACGGCGGAGGCGCTCTGTCGATGGCCAGATAAAAATGATCATATTCTGGCCACTTAAAATTGTACATACCTGACCAAGCAAGGAAGAATCGATTAAGCTTTGAATCCCTCCAAAGGAAGAAAGGAGGGATGGGTATGTACAAGGAGATGGTCTGGATGGACGCAAAAAGGATGCGGGCCCAGGGCATGAGCTACGTGGAGATAGGGGAAAGGCTGGGCATCGACCGGAGGACGGCGAAGAAACTCTGCTTGAGCGAAGACCCTCCCCGCCCCCGCAGAAGGCAGAGGGGATCCAAGGCGGACGATTACCAGGAGGTGATCAGGGCCTGGCTCGAGGACCGGCCCCGCATGAAGGCCACCCTGATCTACGAGAGGCTGCGCCTTCTGGGGTATGAGGGGAGCTACTCCGTGGTCAAGCGCAAGGTGGCGGAGATGAGGGAGGAGCTATCGCGAAGGGCCACCGTGCGCTTCGAGACCCTACCCGGACAGCAGGCCCAGGTGGACTTCGGCCTGGCCAAGGCGAGGACCCTGGCTGGGTCGGCCAGCGTGGTCCTTCTGGTGATGCTTTTGGGGTTTTCCCGCTTCCGCAAGACCCTCCTCTGTCCCCGCCAGGACCGGGCCTCCCTCATGTGGGGGCTTTCCGAATGCTTCCGGGAGGCGGGAGGTGTTCCCCACGAGCTCCTCTTCGACAACCTGAAGCCGGTGGTCGTAAAACCCCGCCGGGGTGATGAGGAGGCGATGATCGCCACGGAATGGCTCTCCTTCTGCGCCCACTATGGGACATCCACCCGTGTCTGCTTCCCCTATCGGGCCCAGACCAAAGGGAAGGTGGAGCGCCCCATCGGGGAGGTGAAGGCCTTCCTCTACCCCCACACCTTCCTGGATCTTGGGCACCTGGAGGAGGAGCTCGCCCGCCAGGACAGCGCCTACAACGCAAGGGTCCACGCCACCACCGGCATGACCCCGGCGGAGCGCCTCCTCCTGGAGCGGGAATTTCTCCTTCCTCTTCCGGAGAGGCCCTTCACTTGCTCCCTGAAACTCGAGCGCGTGGTCTCCAGGGACTGCTTCGTCTCCTTCGAGGGCAACCGGTACTCCGTACCCCACGCCTTCGCCGGAAGGAAGGTCCGCCTCTCGGTCACCCCCGCAGAGGTGCACATCCTCTCCCCCCAAGGGGCCCTGCTCGCCACCTTTCCCCGCGGGGCCAAGGGAGGAGGGGAAAGCCGCATCGACCCGGGGCACTGGGCGGGTCTTCCGGGCGCGGAGGAGGCCATCCTGAACCTGAGGCGGCTTGAGGAGATGGGGCTCTCCCCCTTCCGGGTGGAGAAGCGGAGTCTTTCCTACTACGAGGAGGTGGCCTATGGCCCTGGAGGCGGTTCTTGAGAGGGCAGGCCTTTCGCTGGGCCCGCAGGGGCTTGAGGAGGTCATCCTGGAGGCGGGAAGGCGCCGATGGTCCTATGGGAGGTTCCTCGAGGAGGTGCTCTCAAGGGAGCTCGCCCTGCGGGCGGAAAAGAGGGAGGGCATGCTCCTGCGCCTGGCCCGCTTTCCCCAGATAAAGACCCTGGAGGGCTTTGACCTCTCCCATCTCCCCGACCTCGACCCCAAGGTCCTGGCCGAGCTGGGCGAACTGGGTTTTTTGAAAAGGAGGGAGAACGTCCTCATCCAGGGGCCGCCCGGAATCGGGAAGACCCACCTGGCACTGGCCCTGGGGCTCAAGGCGGTGAAGGGAGGGCACAAGACCTACTTCACCACCTTGGAGGAGATGATCAAGCGCCTTCTGCGCACTTCCGCCTCGCCCAAGGCCATGCGCGTCTACACCGGGTGCTCCCTGCTCATAATCGACGAGGTCGGCTACCTGCCCATGGGGCCGGCCGAGGCCCACCTCTTCTTCCAGGTGATATCGGCCCGCTACGAGAAGGGGTCGGTGATCATCACCTCCAACAAGGGAGTGGGGGAGTGGGGGGAGTACCTCTCCGATACTACTCTGGCTGCCGCTCTCCTGGATCGCTTCCTCCACCATTGCCATGTGCTCAACCTCAAGGGAGATTCCTACCGTCTGAAGGACAAGAAAGGCCGGGGAAGGGCGAAAGGAGGTGATTCCTGAGCAATTAATCCATGTGCAATTTTATCTGGCCAGAATAGGTACA
>Ga0315298_1010346_pt1 | contig 11267 bp, 10 predicted proteins | sample WHS_1_MG_FD_203077 | JGI IMG/M metagenome (GOLD analysis project Ga0315298, IMG submission 203077) | Extremophilic microbial mat communities from Washburn Hot Springs, YNP, Wyoming, USA - WHS_1_MG | ecosystem: Environmental > Aquatic > Thermal springs > Hot (42-90C) | place: USA: Wyoming... | reverse complement strand
ACCTTTTGTATGGATGCTTTCGACTTCCTTCAAATCTGAAGCCACAGCGTACAAGATCCCTGTTGAGTGGATCCCTAAGCCCGTGCGTTGGTCGAATTATACTGAAGCCTGGCAGATGCAGCCCTTCCCCTTGTTCTATCGAAACACGATTTTTCTTACCGCGGTGAATATTGTCGGTGTAACCCTATCGAGTTCCCTCGTGGCTTTTGCCTTTGCCCGCGTGAGGTTCTGGGGGCGCGACACATTGTTCCTAATCCTCCTAGCCACGATGATGCTCCCTGGCCAGGTAACGCTCATTCCCATTTATGTGGTGTGGTCGAGGCTCAAAGCGGTGAATACCTATTGGCCATTGATCATCCCCGAATGGTTGGGCACGGCCTACAATATCTTTCTCTTGCGGCAGTATATGATGACGATTACCCCCGAGATGGACGACGCCGCGCGCATTGACGGGGCGAGTTGGTTCCGCATCTATTCCCAGATCATCATGCCCATGTCGGCGCCGGCCTTGGGGGTGGTGGCCATCCAGGCCTTCTCGTGGAACTGGAACTCCTTCATGGGGCCGCTCATCTACCTCAACACGCGCGACAAGTTTACCATATCCATCGGCCTCCGCCTATTCCAGTCGCAGATGTCTCAATATATGCCCTATACGATGGCTATGTCCGTCGTCGCATTGATCCCGGTGCTCATCGTCTTCTTTATCGCGCAGCGGTACTTTATCCAAGGCATCGTCATTACCGGGGTCAAGGGCTAACCCAACCATTGGTGCGCTCATGCCCTATGAGGCATCCGTTTGCAGCATACCATTCAACATAAGGAGGCAGGATGATCAAGTCTTCGATTCGGGCAAGTATGCGTCCCCAGCGGGGGAGCGATGTCCATCCGCTCAAGTGGGCCTTTGAACAAGGATCGGCCCTGGGGTTCGATGGCCTGGAATTGTGTACGCATGCCGGCCGGTGGGGGCAATTCTCCACCTGGATGACCCCTGAAATTCGCCAGGGCATCAAGGAATTGGCCCAGCAATACAACATGGCCGTCTTTTCGCTCTCCACGGATTGGGCTTGGGAATATGCCATCTTTTTCCCCAACTACAAGGATTGGAAAAAGGGCGTCGAGTTCATGGCCGAGGATGCCAAGTTGGCAAAAGAACTCGGGGCGCATACTATCCTACTGCACTTTGGCGATGCCAAGGGCACCTGGGATGAGGCCAAGGCGTTGCTGAAAGACGTCGCCCAAGCCGGGGAGGAGTACGGCGTCCGCTTTGGGTTTGAGGCGAACATTTGGGCTAACACGACCGGGTTTGGGGGGATGGATAGCCTCATCCGCATGGTGGACGAGATCGGCAGCCCCTATTTCGGGGTGTATCTTCATACCGCCTGGCCGCGCGGCCAAGGGCGGGGAGGGGGCTTTCCCTTGCATGAGGAGATCGAGATGTGCGGGGAAAGGCTCGTTCAGGCGATGCACTCCTCCTCCCTCGTGGATGGGCGCGTGGAAATCGATTGGCCCAAGGCCTTTGCGGCCATGAAAAAATACTTCCCGAACGGGGCTTATACGTTCGAGGTATCTTGGGATACGGTAGCGGAGAGCAAGAAGGTCTTGGATGAAATGCTCGCCAAATATTGGTGAGGCATCTTTAGAACAACAATGCCCCCGCATATGCGGGGGCATTGTTATTGGGCGGTTGGAATCTTTATTCCTCTGCCAAAATCCGATCCACAATGGGCTGGCGATACTCGCGCGAGAGAGTGCGGAAGTAGGCGCTATAGCCCGTGACGCGGATCATCAGGTCGGGGTGGGTCATCGGATTCTCATGGGCCTCCAGCACCTGCTCTTTGGAGACGACGTTCATATTGATGAGCGTGCCGCCTTGCTGGTTGTGGGCAAGGATGAGCGACTCGATGGCCTCTATCCCGCCCAGGCTCGCGATGAGTTTGCGATCGAACTCGATCTGTAGGGGCGTCGTATTCCCATAGCCCGATTGCACGGAGGCCACGGCGTTCGCCTTGGCCGTGATGGCGATGCCCCCGTTGGGCACAAAGCCGGGGTCGGGGTCGGCGCTGTGCGAGATCGGTTCCCCTGCGTGGCGGCCGTTGGGCGTGGCCCCCACCGTTTCACCCCAGCGGTTCGTGGCGCCGTGCGAAAAGAGGCCGGGCACGCAACGGAAGCCCTTGGGAGTGGGCGTATCGGCTACGAGGTGCGTCCAAAGGTTGGCGATGCGGCGCGCCCACTCGTCTGCCTTAGTGCCGCCGCGCCCGTAGCGCGGGATGCTGTTGAGCATCAGGCGGATGTTCTCGGCACCGGCAAAATCCGTATCGAGGTAATGTTTGAGTTCATCCCAGGTGAGGCGCTTTTCTTCTACCACGCGCTGTTCGATGGCGGCAAAGGAATCCGCCGCCGTGGCCAGGCCGATGCCATCCATAGCCAGATCCACGATATCCACACCGCCGGCAGAAACGTCTACGCCGCGCTCGATGGGGCCATGGCAAAAGAGGTTTAGGACGATTTCGGGCCAGTTGCGCGCTTGGCGCTCCATATGGATATCCTTGCCCTCTTTGACGATCTCGACGGAGGTTTTGAGATGGAAGGTGTAACGATTCCACAGGGCTTCCATCGTCCGAGGGGCCTGCGGATCGTTCATGATATCCTCCAGGGCAAGGAGGAGCGGCGTTACCAGGCAGACGCGCGTGACATCCTGTAGGCAGTATTCGATGCCGGGGAGGGCCGTCCAGTTGCAGCCGACCTTGGCGCGCATCCGGGCCAGCCCAAGCGGGAACCCCTGGCGCATAAAGCCCTCGTCCAGCCCCTTCGAAAGGGCAAAGGAGACGCCCGTGCCATCCTCATAGATGTATTCGATGGCCTTGCGCAAAAGGCGCCGATCCATCCCCTCATAGACGCGCAGGGCGATGTTCGAGGGGATGCGCAGTTTGTGCATCGCATCGAGGATGATGAAAGAGACGTCGCTCGTGAGGTCGGTGCCATCGGGCGCTTGGCCGCCGATCTGCGAATAGTGCGGATCGTTGAAAAAGAGGCTGGCCACATGCCACACGCAGGAGTCATAGGTCTCAAGGCCAGCGGCCACATCGCGCTCATAGTAAGGGCGAAGGAGTTCGTCTAACTGGCCGAGCGCCCCGCCCAAGGCCCACATGCGGTCTACGCATTGAAACCAGGCCAAAAACTGGCACGCCTCGCGGAAGGTGCGCGGCGGGTTCTCGATGAGCCATTCGTTCGTCTCGGCAATGGCGAGGAGGTTCTCTTTGAGGACGGGATGCGTCTCTTGGGCGGCCATCTCGCGGGCCTTTTCGACGTGGCGGCGGATCCACGTCTGAACGCCCAGCACGAGGTCCTCTTCGCCATCGTAGAAGGAGGTATCCACGGGGTGATTCAAGGCGCGGTATTTGCGAATCTTGTTCAAGATGCCGCCCCAGCCGAGTTCCAGGCCGATGCTCATATCTGGCCCGATGTGGTTTGGCGACCCGATGCCGGGCGAGTAGATATTGTATTTGCGGTGCAGGGGCACGAGGTGAAGTGGGCGATCTTCTGGCCGCCAACTGCGAAAATGCTCGCCGATATCCCCCTTGCCAGCCACGGGTTTGACGTTGGCACGCATATTCTCCAAGCGCCATCCGCCGACGCCGGGGATGCCTTTATAGATCCACGCCCCGGCGATGGAACTCATCGGGTTGATGTAAACGGGGTGTACCTCTAACCAGCGGCGAAAGTTCTGGCCGATGGCTCGGATGCCCCAGACGCCACCCGAGGGATGGTTGGGGATGGGTTCGAAGGGGATCTCCTCATCCCAGGGGATGTAGCCGTGATCGTCCGTATCAAAGTAGCCAAACCGCTGGACTTTGATATCGGTATGGGCGTTTTTCACCTCTCGCAGCGCTGCGATGCGTTCATCGTAAGTCAATTCGCCGATCTCTAGTGCGCTTTGGGTGGTCATGCTCTCGCCTTTCGGTGCGATGATAAAACGGTACCTTATTCCCCATAGTATCCCTTTACGAGCGGCATGTCAAGGGGAAGAAGAGGGATCTTGACCAGGCCTTTTCGCCGGGCCGATGACTCGCGCCAGGAGGCCACCGGCGGCTTCTAAACGGGCCTCTGCCTCATCGAGGGGGATGCCCAAGGCGGCCATGACGATAGCCGGCTTGACGCGGTATGAGGTCCCTTCGAGGAGGGCGCGCGCTTCTTTAGCGCTCACGCCGGTTACCTCACACACGATGCGCACGGCCCGTGCCCTCAGTTTGCGGTTCGTAGGGCGCACGTCCACCATCAGGTTGCCGTATACCTTGCCCCAACGGATCATGCTCGCCGTGCTGAGCATGTTGAGCACCATCTTTTGCGCGGTGCCCGCCTTCAGCCGCGTAGAGCCAGCGATGGCCTCTGGCCCGACGGGCACGGGGATGCCGATATGCACGGCCTCTAATAAGGGGCAGGGTACATTGCAGGCCACGCCTACCGTGCGGGCGCCGGATTCGTTCGCCGCAGCGATGGCACCGAGGACGTACGGCGTGCGGCCGCTTGCCGCCAGGCCCACTACCACGTCTTTTGCGGAAGGGGCAAGGGCCAAAAGATCGCGTCGGCCTGCCTCGGCGTCATCCTCGGCGCCCTCGATGGAGCGCGTCAAGGCAGTAGGGCCGCCGGCGATGAGGGCGACCACTTGAGAGGGGTCTATGCCGAAGGTCGGCACGCACTCGACGGCATCCAACATGGCCAGTCGGCCGCTGGTGCCTGCGCCTATGTAGATGAGCCTTCCCCCTGCCCGAAAGGCCGCCACGATCGCCTCTACGGCTTGCGCGATGTGCGGCAGCGCGGAGCGTACCGCCTCGGCGACGGTCGCATCTTCGGCGTTGAGGCGGCGGAGGATCTCAAGCGTGTCGCACTGGTCAATATCCAATGTGCGGGGGTTGCGCGCCTCCGTAAGCGCGTGGTCTAGGCTTGCCGCATCGGGCGCAATCGGATCGCTGTTCATTGGGGCTTCCCCTCTTGAGTGTGTAAAAAGGCCTCGCGCGCTAGGAGGATGGCCCCGAGGACGGGTGAGTGCAATGGCCTGGGGAATTCGCTGAGGCCCAAGTGGCGCTGCAATGCCTCGCTGAAGGGGTTGCGTTCGCTGAGCACCCCACCGGCAAAGGCTATCGGAGGAGAGGCCATCTCAAGGCGATGCATCGCCGCATGGGCCATCTTGGCCAATTTTTGAGCGCCCCGTTCCACGATGGCGCAAGCCGCCGCATCCCCCTGTGCGGCAGCGGAAAGGACGAGAGGTGCCAGGCCGGCGATCCTCTGAATGGGCGGGATGGCCTCGCCATAAAGGCAAGGGATAAGGTCGCGCGGCGTCTTGACCCTCAGGGCGGTTAGGAGCAGATCGCGCAAGGTGCTCGGCGGGCGCAGCCCATCCTCTGCCTCGAGGATGGCCCGTAGGCCCTCCAGCCCCAACCAGTAACCGCTTCCCTCGTCGCCCAAAAGATATCCCCAACCGCCCAGGAGGATGCTTCGCCCTTCGGCATGGACGGCGTAAACGAGCGATCCCGTCCCGGCCAGGATAAGCACCCCCTCACGCCGGCCCAAGGCCCCCACGAGCGCGATTTCGTAATCAGCGCTGGGCACCACCAGGGCCTGGGGGAGCACGCCGCGCACCACCTCGACGAGCCAGGCCGCAGAATGGCTGGCCGCTGCCCCGGCGATGCCGATCCCCACAGAGGCCACTTGTTCCGGTGGCACATCGCCCAGGGCCTTTTGCATCGCCTCTCGGATGAGGGCGGCGGCGCGTTCACGCCCCACGGCGGAGGGGTTAGCCGCTGGGCCATGCGCCTCACCGCGAATGGTGAGGGCTGCATCGGTCAAGATAACCCGCAGGCCACTCCCTCCGCCATCAACCCCCATGAAGAGATGGGGTAGCATTACATCCTTTTGTTCCGCGGCGTTCATGTTCATAAGGGAGGAGGCCCTGCCTCCTCCGGCGAGCATGGGCGGCCATTGGGCGCCCCTCAAGGCGTGATGACGGCCTTGACGGATTCTTGCCTTTCGGTGGCGATGAGCGCCTCGTTGACCTCATCGAGGGCAAAGCGTGGCCGTACCAATTTGCTCAAGAGTTCGGGAGAGAGTTTGCGCAAGAGCGCCAGACCCCGTAAGAAATGGCTGTTATCTGCCGACCAAGCGCCCGTGATGGTGATCTGTTTACGGTTGATGAGGTGGGGGTTGAGGGGCACCGTGCCGGCATCCCCATAGTGCCCGGCGATGACGTACCGCCCGTTGATGCGCACCATCTCCAACCCCTCCGCGACGGCGGAGGGCACGCCGGTGGCCTCTAGCACCACATCGGCTCCGCGGCCGTTCGTCCATTCCAAGACGCGCGCGATGCGCTCGGGAGCCTTGGCCTGAAAGATGTCGATCACAGCGTCAATGCCCAGTTCGCGCACCAGTTCGAGGCGGGCGGCCGGCCCTCCCACGACGATGACTTGGCCGGCCCCCGCATCTTTGGCAAGGAGCGCCCCCATGACGCCCACCGCACCGGACCCCTGCACGACGACCGAGTCGCCGTAATCCAGGCCGCCGATGCGGTCAAGCGCGTGCACCATCACGCGCAGGGCATCTCCAAGCACCACGGCCTCCGGCGCGATGTCATTCACCACCACGATGTCGCTCCCCGGTAGCAGCCAAACGTACTCGGCAAACCCGCCCACCAAATAGGGATGCTCCCATGCGGGCACCCAGCCACCGTAGCCTATGCGCCGCTCGCATTTGGAGGGGTCTTTGAGGATGGTGCAGTTGTAGCACTGCATGCAGGATTTCGGCAGCCAGGTGATCAGGTCGCCTACGTGGATGGGCTTGCCGGTAATATCGCGCAGGGGCTTTTCGCCGCCGATCTCCTCGACGCGGGCCACGTTCTCGTGCCCCAAAATGGCTGGCACTTTGATGGGCACCTTCCCATGGAGGATGTGCACGTCCGTGCCGCATACGCCGGCCATCACCATCCGCCCCAAGATGGCCCCTTCCTCGAGGGGAGGGATGGCAACTTCCTCGATGCGGAAAGGGCGCTCTTGAGGCGGGCGAATCTCGCGCAACATAGCGACTCGCGCTGTTTTCATCGTTTCACCTTTCCCTGAGGCATATTCGAACGATAAGGGACGCCATCATGGGAGCGTGCCAAAGCGATCCCAATCGGTCAGGTCAGCATCCGGCGCGGTGACGAGCCAAACCTGGCAGAAGGTAAGGACCTGGCACCCCTCCTCGATGTGGCCGCCCATAGTCGTGTTGAGGCCAGAAAAACTGATGTGTGCATGGACCCGCCCGTTCATGATGACCCCATTGACCGAGAGGATATCGAGCGGCTCTTCGCCCTTCAAGAAAGCGTCTTTCGGGGGAAGGTCGGGCGTCTCCACCACGTGGACGTGGTAGCGTTTGACGGAACCCATGCCCCCTAGGATGAGGGCATTCTTGATCCCGTGCTGGGCCACGGCTTCACGGAGGGCCAGAAGGATGTCTTCATTTGAATTGATGCGGATGACGATGATCTCACCCACTCGGCTGCGCTGCGTTTTCATAGTAGGCCTTCCTTATAAGGGATAGTCAGTTCCCAGCCCTGAGGTCGACGCCGGTCGCCTCTTCGTAGAGTTGCGAAATGCCGATGGAATCCAAATCCCCTTTGCCCAGGCCCAGCGCCTGCGTATACAGTTGGTGGACGAGCGCCGTGATAAAGGCCGGCGTGCCCTGTGCTTTGGCAAGGTCCAGGGCCAGGCCAACGTCTTTGTGCATGAGCGAGAGTTTGAAACCCGGCTTGAGATCCCCTTTGAGGACGCTCGCGGCGACCTTTTCCTCCAGAATCCAACTGCGCGCCGTGGCGGCGGAGAGGATCTTGTGGACGAGGCCCGTATCAATGCCCGCTTTCTTGGCCAGGGTGAGCGCCTCGGCGATGGCGACCGCCTCTGCGGCGACGATGAGGTTATTCCCAAGTTTCACGACCAAAGCCGTGCCATTTTCGCCCACATAGGTGATGTTTTTACCCACGGCCTCGAGCACCGGGCGCACCTTTTCAAAGGCCTCGCGCGGGCCTCCTACCATGATGGCCAAAGTGCCCGCGATGGCCCCCGTTTGCCCGCCGCTCAAGGGGGCATCGAGCAGGGTCATCCCCTTTTCTGCTACGATTTTGGCTAGGCGCTGAGAGGTGAGCGGTGAGATGGTGCTCGTATCTACGATGATGAGGCCTTCCCGGCCGCCGGCCAAGATGCCGTTTGCCCCCAAGATGACCTCTTCGACGACGGCATCGTTGGGCAAGCAGAGCATGACCACATCCGTTTGAGAGGCGATTTCAGCGGGCGTTTGCGCCTTTTGAGCGCCCGCCGCGACGAGGCGCTCCACGGGCGCGGGGTTGCGGTGCCCCAGGATGATCACGGTGAACCCTGCTTTGAGTAAATTGGCGGCCATCGGCTCGCCCATCGTGCCAACCCCAATAAACCCTATGCGTTTCATATGGCTTCCCTCCTGATTCCCTTTATGATCCCATCGTTGTGGGGGGCGCCACCTGGAGGCTCGCTCCGATGCGGCAGATTTCATCATAGACGGCCGCCTCAAAGGGGATGCCCTCCACCGCATAGCGCGCTTGGCAGCGCCGCTCTACCTCTCCAGGCACCAGAATCTCCTCCACCCCCGCCTGCCGCGGAATGGCTTTGATTTCGGCAACCAGGGCGTCCATGCGCGCCATAAAGTCCTCCAGAGGGCCGAAGGCAGAGACATCGAGCGCCCCAAAGGAATGGCCTACGTCTTGGCCGCGATGGAAATCCCCATACAGGCTGCCAAGGTGCGGGCCGAAGGAGGCTCCCGAGAGGACGGCGCTCAAGATTTCAACCATGAGCGCTAATCCGTACCCCTTGTGGCCACCTACGGGGAGCATCATCCCATTCAAGGCGGCTTGGACATCCGTCGTCGGGTTGCCTTCCGCATCGAGCGCCCATCCGGGGGGAATGGTCTTCTGGCCCTCTTTGGCCATCAACAAGATCTTGCCTTTGGCGACGACGCTGGTGGCCATATCCAAAAGGATCGGCCCGTAGGAGCCACTCGGCACGGCGATAGCCAAGGGGTTCGTGCCTAGGTAGGGCTTGCGCCCGCCCCAAGGGGGCATGTTCGGCGGGGCGTTCGTCGCCGTAAACCCGATGAGGCCCGCCTCGGTGGCCTTTTGCAAGAAAAAGGCCGCCGCGCCGTAATGGCTACTGCGCCGCACGGCAACGAAACTCACGCCGTGCTCCTTCGCGAGATCAACTGCCAAACCCATCGCATAATGGCCCACTACCTGGCCGGGGCCGTTGTCGCCATCCACCAGGGCCGTTCCGCCGCGTTGCGCGATCACCTGAACTTGGGGGCGGGGGTTGGTGGCGCCACACTGGAGGCGTTTGATGTAAATATCGAGCAGGCGCGAGACGCCATGGCTCCCTTGGCCGCGCAATTCCGCCTGCACGAGGGATTCGGTTACAATGGCGGCATGTTCCGGGCTAAGGCCCACCGCTTGAAAGACCTCGCGCGTAAAACGCCGCAAATCTTCGGGCTGAATCCGATACTCCTCACGCGAGAGCGATACCATCCTTTGTTCCTTTCATGAGGGTCTCTTTAGAGCGGCCTAACCGTCTCATCTTCTGGCAGGCCGGCTTTTTCATACAGGGCGCGTCGCGTGGCGCGGTCTCCATTGGCGACGAGGCGCGCCCACTTGGCCACATCCTCGGCGATCTCGATAGGCACCACGACGACGCCATCCCCATCCGCCACCACAATATCCCCTGGGCGCACTTGGACGCCGCCGCAGGTAATGGTGCGCTGTTCGCTTTCCCATTCTAGGCGGAAAGGGCGGATCGTTTTTTCGATGTGGTGACTGTAGACCGGCACGCGTTGGCGGATCAATTCATCCGTATCGCGGCAACCGCCGTTCGTCACGATGCCCACCGCGCCGCTCAAGATCCAAGAGAAGCCATTGTTTGAGCCGATATACCCGACGTGTACATCCGTGCCATCAATGACGATGACATCTCCCTCTTCGATGGGCATTTTGGGGCCAGGTGCGAGTTCGCGATACCAGCGTGCGATGGTCTCGCGGTTTTCCTCCGGCGTGCCGTTGACGATCGGCTTGTTCGTGGGCACGAAGCGAAGGGTGTGGGCGAACCCTACAAAGCAATGCTTGAAGGTCTCCACATCGCGCCATAATGGGCGGATATTATCATCCATATTCCCACGATCTTGCCGGCCCAGGATATCCATCGCATCGGAGACGTCTGTGACCCGCAGGCCCCGATAGAGGGCCATCAGCCGTTTTCGCGTCTCGTCCATTTCGCCTCCCAGCGCTAGAGCATTATGCCGCTCTCGGTCAGTGTTTTGCGGAAGCCCAGGATATCGAGGGTCAATTCGCCTTGCTCAAGGCGGCGCATGACGGCGGCCTCGTTCGCCTCGCGGGCGCGCGCTTTCTCCAGCACCTGGGCGAGTTTGCTTTGGGGCACCACGACGATGCCATCGTCATCCCCCAAGATCAGGTCGCCCGGGTGCACCGTAACGCCCCCCACCACCACGGGGTGGTTGATCCAGCCCAAGGTCTTTTTCACCGTGGCGCGCATGCAAATGGCCGATGACCAGATGGGGAACCCCCGTTTGACGATGACCTCTCGATCTCGAATGCCACCGGCGATGACCAACCCTGCCACGCCGCGGGCCACAGCCGCCACCGTGGTGATCTCTCCCCAATAGCCGGCGTCTTGTAAGCCGCCCACGTCGGCCACGATAACGTCTCCTGGCTGGGCTAGGGCGATGATCGTGTGGAGCATGAGGTTATCTGCCGGGAAGCAGCGCACCGTGATGGCTGTGCCGCAGACATGTTGCCCCCAGGCGATCGGCCGGATGGTGTGATCCATAGCGCCCGATTGGTCGTTCGCCTCGTAGACGGTGGCGGCCCCTAGGGTGGCATAGGCCTCGATGATCTCTTGAGGGATGCGTTGAACATCTCGAATAATGCGATCCATTTTTTTTCTCCTCTAATAGCGTTTGATGTTCGCGACCTGATCCATCAGATCGCAGCGATTGGCACGAAAGGCTTCAAGGTTGGCAAGGAGGCAATCCATCACGGCCGTTTGGTAATCCGGCCGGCCGCCGGAGCAGTGCGGCGTTACGATCACGTTATCCAGATCCCACAGGGGGCTGTCATCCGGCAAGGGTTCTACCTCGAAGGTATCCAGCGCGGCGCCGGCGATACGGCGTTCTCGAAGGGCTTGAATGAGGTCTTTTTCGACGATCAA
>Ga0315298_1010345_pt1 | contig 11267 bp, 7 predicted proteins | sample WHS_1_MG_FD_203077 | JGI IMG/M metagenome (GOLD analysis project Ga0315298, IMG submission 203077) | Extremophilic microbial mat communities from Washburn Hot Springs, YNP, Wyoming, USA - WHS_1_MG | ecosystem: Environmental > Aquatic > Thermal springs > Hot (42-90C) | place: USA: Wyoming... | reverse complement strand
CGGTGCCCGTGGGCACCGCACCCTGCTCGCTCACTCGCTCGGAAGCGGATGTGCCCATTATGCTAGAATGTACGCAAGAGCATTGACGGAGACGAGTAGACGGAGCTAAGCCCGACCAGAGAGCGCGCGGCTGGTGGGAGGCGCGTTCGGGCCGCCGTCGAAAATCCCTCTCGAGCTGAAGGCTGAACGCGAGAGCCAGTAAGCGGACCGGCTTGTCCCACCGTTATCGGGGATCGGGGTGCAACAAGCACCCCCGAAAGAGGGCGCCGAGACCCGAGAGGGAGGCGCCAACCGGGGTGGTACCGCGGGGCAAATCGGCCTCGTCTCCAATGGGGGGCGAGGTCTTCTCATTCTGGATGGCAAGGAGGTGCCATGGGCTTCAGGGGTGTTGACACGAAGGTATCCTTTCCCGCGCTGGAACGAGAGATCGAGGAGTGGTGGAAGGATCAGGGCATCGTCGAGAAGGCTTTGGAGGCGGGCGACCGATCTCGCCCCTTCGTCTTCTTCGAGGGCCCGCCCACGGCCAACGGGCGGCCTGGCGTCCACCACGTGGAGGCGCGAGCATCCAAGGATATCGTGCTGCGCTACCGGCGCATGCGCGGGCACTACGTCATAGGCGCCCGAGGCGGATGGGATACCCATGGCCTCCCTGTCGAATTGGAGGTGGAGAGGGAGCTGGGCTTCTCCGGCAAGCCGGACATCGAGAAGTACGGCATCGCCGAGTTCAACAAGGCCTGCAAGGAGAGCGTTTGGCGCTACATCCAGGAGTGGGAGCGGCTCACCAGCCGCATGGCCTACTGGATCGATGTGCGGAATCCCTACGTCACCTACCACAACGAGTACATCGAGTCGCTCTGGTGGATACTCAAGACCCTGTGGGACCAGGGGCTGCTGTTCCGGGACTATAAGGTCACCATGCACTGCCCCAGGTGCGGAACCTCGCTCTCCGACCACGAGGTGTCGCTGGGGTTTGAGGACGATGTCCAGGATCCGTCGGTGTGGGTTCGCTTCCGGCATCGCCCCGGCGAGCACCCGCTGGACAAGGATCTGGTGGGAGCCTCCTTCCTGGCGTGGACCACGACCCCCTGGACACTACCTGCTAACGTCGCCCTGGCCGTCAAGCCGGGTGCGCCCTATCTGCTGGTGGAGTACAGCGGCGGTGGAGCACCCGAGCGGTTGGTGCTGGCCGAGGCCCTGGCGAACCAGGTGCTGGGGGAGGGCAGCTACCGGGTGCTGGCCAGCTTCCAGGGGGATTCGCTGCGGGGTGTCCGCTACGAGCCGCTGTTCCGAGGGGTTCCAGCGCCCGGAGAGACGGTGGATCTGGAGCAGGCCTATCGTGTGGTGGCTGACGACTTCGTTTCGTTGGAGGAGGGAACCGGGATCGTCCACATCGCCCCGGCCTACGGAGACCTGGAGATCGGCCGTCGGTATGGGCTTCCCACCCTCTTCTCGGTGGATTTGGCGGGTAAGACGTTACCTGAGTTCGACGAGCTGGGTTTTGGTGGCATGTTCTTCAAGGATGCCGACCCGCTCATCATGAGCAACCTGGCCAGCAGGGGCTTGCTGTTTCGGGGCGGAAGGATCAAGCACAGCTACCCCTTCTGCTGGCGCTGCGACACTCCGCTGCTCTATTACGCCAAGCCCTCCTGGTACATACGGACCACGGCCAGGAAGAACCGGCTGCTGGCCAACAACGAGAAGGTCCGCTGGGTGCCGGAGCACATCAAGGAGGGCCGCTTCGGCAACTGGCTGGAGAACAACATCGACTGGGCCCTCAGCCGGGAGCGCTACTGGGGCACACCGCTGCCCCTCTGGATCTGCGACTCCTGCGGGAATACGGAGGTGATCGGCTCCGTCCAGGAGCTATCGGAGAAAGCCGGCAAGGACCTGAGCGGACTCGACCTGCACCGCCCGTACGTGGACGAGGTGACCTGGAGCTGCACCCAGTGCGGAAGCGGCACGGCGCGGCGAATCCCGGATGTGGCCGACTGCTGGTTCGATTCCGGATCGATGCCGGTGGCCCAATGGCACTATCCTTTCGAGAACCAGGAGCTCTTCCAGATCGCTGGCCAAGCGGACTACATTTCGGAGGCCATCGACCAGACGCGTGGCTGGTTCTACACCCTGCACGCGGTGGCGACGCTGCTGTTCGACAGACCTGCTTTCAAGAACGTGATCTGCTTGGGCCACATCCTGGACATCAACGGCGTGAAGATGTCCAAGTCCAAGGGAAACGTGGTGGATCCCTGGTATCTGCTGGACACCTACGGTGCCGACGCCACCCGGTGGTACATGTATGCCTCGGCGCCACCCTACAACCCGCGCCGTTTCGCCCCGGATCAGGTGGGTGACGTGCTGCGCCAGTTCCTGTTGACCGTCTGGAATACCTACGGCTTCTTCGTCACCTACGCGAACCTGGACGGCTGGAATCCTTATGTCAGAGGCGGCAACAGCGTTGCCACCTCTGACATGCAGCCGATCGACCGATGGGCCATCAGCCGGCTGAACGCGCTGGTGCGCGACGTGACGCGCATGTTCGAGGAGTACGACATCCACGGCCCAGCCCGGGAGATCGACCGCTTCGTGGAGGAGCTGTCCAACTGGTACGTGCGGCGAAACCGCCGCCGGTTCTGGAAGGCGGAGAACGATGCCGATAAGAACATGGCCTACCAGACGCTGTACACCTGCTTGAGCACGCTCTCCAGGCTGCTGGCGCCCTTCATGCCCTACGTAGCCGAGTCCATGTACAGAAACCTGGTGGCCGAGCAGGATTCCAGCGCCCCTCCCAGCGTGCACCTGGCTGAATGGCCAAAGGCCGACGAGGCGCTGATCGACGAGCAGTTGCTGGCGGACACCGAGCTGCTGCTGGAGACCGTCAGCCTCGGTCGTTCGGCGCGGCAAGTGGCGGGCCTGCGGGTTCGGCAGCCACTGAGCGAGATGCTGGTTCGCGCCCCGGCGGGGGCCGAGGGTCTGCGTCGTTTCGAGAACGAGCTGCGGGAGGAGCTGAACGTCAAGGAGGTCCGCTATCTGGACGTGGACGAGCCGTTGGTGGAGTACCGGCTCAGCCCGAACCTCCCGGCCATCGGGAAGAAGTACAGAAAGATGGTGCCGGCCATCAAGGCGGCTCTGGAGGCGCTGAGAGGTGAGGAGGCCGCGGCGGCCGCTCGGGCGGCGGAATCTGGCCAACCCTTTGACTTGTGGGTCGATGGACAGACGCTGAGGCTGGAGCCCAACGAGGTGCTGGTGGAGGCCACTTCGCCGGAGGGTTACACCGTCGCGGGTCGCAACCGGCTCCTGGTGGCGCTCAACACCACGGTGACACCGGAGCTGCGCATGGAAGGCCAGGCCCGCGACCTGGTGCGCTTCATCCAGGACGCTCGCAAGGCGGCGGACTTCGCCATCAGCGACCGAATAGACGTCACGGTCGAGCCCCACGAGGACCTTCACCTGGACCCGCTGCTGTCGGCCTACGGGGAATACATCCGCGCGGAGACGCTGGCCAACTCCCTTTCCGTGGATTCCCCCCAGGAGGGAGCCCACACCGTCGAGGCCGAACTGGAGGGCGGCACGGTGACCATCGGGGTGCGGAGGTCGGAGACCCACAAGCCGCATCCATAGGGAGATGCGCCCGATCACAAGGAGTAATCCACGTCTACGCACAGACGGTTCAAGTGGTCACGGAGGATTGACGGATGGCTTCGCTGGAGGTCCTGAACCCGGTCGCGGAAATCATTCGGGCTGCTGTCCCCGCCGCCCGGCGGCCGGACAGCCTGGAGGGCAAGCGGGTGGGCCTGTTCTGGAACAACAAGCCCGGTGGTGATGTTGCCTTGGCCGCTGTCGCGGAGGAGCTGTCCAAGAGGTATCCCGGGATCACCTTCCGGAACTACCTTGGCTCCGTGGGCAGCAGCACGCGATACATGACCCCTGAAGACGCCGCCAGGATGGCTGCCGAGTGCGATGCGGTGATCGGCACCAGCTCTGATTGAGGATCCTGCACGTCGTGGCTTGTCCACGACATGATCCTGGTGGAGAAGAACGGCGTTCCGACCGTTTCTTTCACCGCCGCTCACTTCGTCAACGACGCTCGGGCGACGGCCGACCTCATGGGGCTTCCCGCTCTCCCCCTCGCCGTGGTGGAGGGAGAGTTCACCAACCAGCCTTACGATCGCATCCGGTCCATGGTGGCCGGCGCTGTGGAGCAGGTGGTGAGGGGGCTCACCCAGATCCCGGAGGGAGATGGAGCCGTAAAGGGGCGGCCGGCGGAGCGCGAGACGATCCATGGCGACGACTTGCTGGAATGCACGGAGCGCTTCAATCAGCTCTTCCTGGAGCGAGAGTGGAGCGATGGTTTGCCGCTGGTGCCTCCAACGCCCAGACTGGTGGAGCGCATGCTCAGCCACACCAAGCATCCTCCCGATGAGGTGATAGTGCGGGGGCTGTATCCCGGTCTGGGTATTGCCACGGTGGAGAAGCTGGCGATCAACGGCGTGATGGCGGGCTGCCACCCCGAGCATATGCCCCTGCTGATCGCCCTGGCCCGGGCCTATGAGGGCACGGGCATCATGGGGAAGACCTGCGCCATCTCGACCGGTCCGAATGCCCCTCTGGTGTTGATCAGCGGACCCATCATCCAGCGGATGGGGTTCAACAACAGTACCTGCGTGGCCGGCCCCGCCTCCGCCTCCCACGTCAACATCGTGGTGGGGAGGGCCCTCAGGCTGATCCTGATGAACATCGGCCAGGCATATCCGGGGACGATGGATATGGACACCATCGGCACGCCCAACAAGTTCAGTTTCTGCCTCGCCGAGAACGCCGAGCGCTCTCCCTGGGAGCCGTGGAACGTGGAGAAAGGGTTCGACAGGGACACCAGCACCCTCAGCATCTGTCTGGTGTATCCGGGGCCCGACGTCCACGATTTTACGGCCACCCGTCCGGAGGAGATGCTACAGACGCTGACTTCCCTGACGGGTAGTTACACCGGCACCGCCAGCATCGGGCGGTGGCTTTACGGTGGACGGCAGGATCCGGTGACCAAAGAGGTCATACTGGAGCAGAATGTTCTCCTGCTAGCACCTTCCCACGCTGATCTGATGCGGAATGCTGGCTGGTCGAAGCAGGATGTGCGAGAGTACCTGTACCGGCACAGCCGCATCCCATGGCATCGGCTGCATTCTGGTGCGGTACGGCCGCTGGCCGCGGCTCTGAAGGCCGCCCATCCCGAGCTGATGTGGCTGGTGGATCAGCCGGACACCCTCATACCGATCTCACCCGTGCCGGAGTGCTTCGAGATCTTCGTGACCGGCGGGGAAGCGGGACGGTCCCAGTTCTTTTGGGGTGGAAGCGAGACCTCCACGGTCGCCATCGAGGAGTAGTCCGGCGAGGCGGCGCGGTAGAAGCAGAGGGAGCGCCGCTGGCTGGTTCGGGCCGTGGGCCCGAACCAGCCCCTCAGGACTTATCGTCTGGGCGGCACCACCGCCAGGTGCAGATCCCGAAGCTGGCTTTGGTCTACCTCCGATGGCGCGCCCATCATCAGGTCGATGGCGGCCTGATTCTTGGGGAAGGCGATGACATCCCGAATGCTGTGGGCATCGGCCAGCATCATCACCAGCCTGTCAATGCCAGGGGCGATGCCGCCGTGAGGTGGAGCGCCGTACTCGAAGGCTTCCAGCATGTGGCCGAAGCGGGCCTTGACCTCCTCCCTCGAGTAGTTGAGCAGGCCGAACACCTTCTCCTGAATGTCCCTTCGATGGATCCTGATGCTGCCGCTGCCCACCTCCACACCATTGCACACCACGTCGTAGCAGTCCGCCCTCACCTGAAGCGGATCGCTGTCCAACAGATGGAGGTCCTCCATCTTGGGTGACGTGAAGGGGTGGTGAGTCGGATCATACCGCTTCTCGGCCTCGTTCCACTCCACCAGCGGGAAGTCGGTCACCCAGGCGAAGGCCAGGAGGTTCTCGTCCAGCAGGTTCAGCCTCCGCCCCATCTCCAATCGCAGGGCGCCGAGAGATGCCGCCACCACGCCTGGTTTGTCGGCGATGGCCAGCATCAGATCGCCGGGACCCAGCTGAGTTCGGGCGGCCATCTCGGCCATCTGCCCATCCGTCAAGAACTTGCTGAAGGAGGATCGGATGCCGTTGGCGTCGAGGGCTGCCCAGGCCAGTCCTCGAGCCCCGAAGCTTCTGGCGGCCGCCACCAGCTCGTCGATCTGCTTTCGGCTGTAGCCACCGGCACCCTGGGCGCGGATCGCCTTCACCTGGCCGCCCTCCGCCACGGCCTTGCGGAACACCTCGAACTCCGTCTCTGCCGCCACGTCGGACAGGTCCACCATCGGCATCTCGAAGCGGAGGTCTGGCTTGTCGGTACCGAAGCGAGCTATGCTTTCGGCGTAGGTTAGGCGCGGGAACGGCTTGAACAGCCGCTTCTCGGTGAGCGTCTCCACAATGCTGGTGAGAAGCTCTTCGATCAGGTCCAGGATGTCGTCCTGGGTGACGAAGGACATCTCCAGATCCAGTTGGGTGAACTCCGGCTGGCGGTCCGCCCTCAAGTCCTCGTCCCGGAAGCATCGGGCGATCTGGAAGTAGCGGTCCACGCCGGCGACCATCAGCAACTGCTTCAACTGCTGCGGGGACTGGGGCAGTGCGTAGAACTTCCCGGGATGCACCCGGCTGGGGACCAGGTAGTCGCGGGCTCCCTCGGGCGTGCTCTTGATAAGCATGGGAGTCTCCACCTCCAGGAACCCGCGGTTGTCCAGGAAGTCGCGGATGTGCTTGATTACCCGGTGACGGAGGGTCAGGTTGCGCGCCATCTCGGGGCGGCGCAGGTCCAGGTAGCGATAGCGCAGCCGGACTGCCTCGTCCACACCCGTGTCGTCGGCGATGCTGAAGGGAGGTGTCAGGGCGGGGTTGAGAACGCTGATGGATTCGGCCACCACCTCGATCTCGCCCGTTGGCAAGTTCGGGTTCTCCGTGCCCGGCGGCCGGCGAGCCACTTTGCCAGCGACCTCGACCACGTACTCGGACCGGCACTCGGCCGCCACGGCGTGCGCCGCACTGGATACCTGCGGGTTAACCACCACTTGGGTGATGCCGTAGCGATCCCTCAGATCGATGAATATGATCCCGCCGTGATCTCTTTGCCGATGGACCCACCCCTGCAGCACCGTGGTGGTTCCCGCATCCCCCCCTCTTAGCTCTCCACATGTCGCTGTTCGCTTCACCTGCCCTCGCTCCCTCCGAGTCTTGGCCTCTCGCAAGCGGCCATGAGTTCACCGCTTTCCGACGAAACAGTACCATCTGCCCCCACCAGCGTCAAATTCCCCCGAGCGTTGGCACCTCTCCCCGGATGCTATCATTACTGGTGTGACTACTGGTGATCTGACGCTCACAAGCGGCCATTACTTGGATCTGCAGCGGGGGGAGGTCGGGCCCACCGAACACGTTTCCGCGGGGCCGGTGGGCATCTACATCCATTTCCCTTTCTGCCGGCATCTGTGCACCTACTGCGACTTCGACACCTTCGCCCGCCGGGAGCCGCTAATCGAGCCCTACGTGGATGCCCTGGTGCGGCAAATCCGATGCTCTCCCCGCGTCACGGCCTCGACCCTCTACATGGGTGGTGGGACCCCGGGTTTGCTGCTTCCCGAGCAGGCCATGCGCCTGATGGACGCCTGTCGCGACGCTTTCGGTCTTCCCGAGGGGGCGGAAGCCACTATCGAAGTCAACCCCTCGGGGATCGACCTGGCGCGTCTCAAAGGGTTCCGTGAGGCGGGCTTCAACCGGCTGAGCGTCGGGGTCCAGAGTGTGGATGCTCGGCTGCTGAGGCTACTGGGGAGAAGGCACAGCCGGGAAGAGGCCAGAAGGAGCGTTCAGATGGCTTACGACGTGGGATTCCGCAACGTCAGTGTCGATCTCCTGTACGGCGTGCCGTTCCAGGATCTGCCCGCGTGGAACAGGGCCCTTGAGGCCGTGGTGGAGTGGGGAGTGGAGCATGTTTCCGCCTACATGCTGACGGTTGAGGCCGGCACGTCCCTGGAGCGAGGAGTCTCACGGGGAATCCTGCCCATGCCAGCCGAAGACGATGTGGCAGCCATGTACCGGGCTGGCTGCCAGCGGCTGTCAGCGGCGGGCTACAGGCGCTACGAGATCTCCAACTGGGCGCGCCCGGGCAAGGAGTCCTCGCACAACCTCATCTACTGGCGCAACCAGCCGTATCTGGGCATCGGCGCGGGGGCCGCGGGCTCATGGCACGGAGGACGGTACAAAATCACCTCCGACCTGGATGCCTACATCCAGGGCACGGCGGCAGGGCGCGTTCCGCTGGCGGAGGACGAGGCCATCGACCGGCGTCGCGCCATGAGCGATACCATGATCCTCGGATTACGCCTGGATGAAGGCGTGTCGACGAGGGAGTTCCGGCGCCGTTTCGGTGTCGAGCCCACGGCGATCTTTGGAGACGCCTTGACCTGGGCGAAGCGGTGGGGGCTGCTGGAGTGGACCACCGGCCGGCTAAGGCTGACGGAGCAGGGCGTGCTCCTGAGCAACGAGGTTTTCGAGAGACTGCTGTAGCAGTCCGGGGCAGCACCGACGATGGCCAGCGATCACACCGACGTCAGGAGTATTCAGAGTGGCCCGCGCTACCGCGTTCTGAGGCTCAGCATTTCGCACAGATGCGTGAGCGCGGCCGCCGCTTCCGGCACCGGTTGTGCCCGACTCAGCGCGTCTATGGCATTCCTGCTCTCTCGCTCCACCCCTTGAGTGGTGTAGCTGTCCGCGCCGCACCGATCCAGTATCGCGAGGATAGCGGCGGCCTCGGTCTCCTCGGCCGGGCCGCCCGCGGCCAGAAAGGACTCCAGTCGCGCGCGATCGTCACCCGCCGAGGCAGCCAGGGCGTACAGGATGGGGAGCGTCTTCTTCTTGCTGGTCAAGTCGTCGGCGGATGGCTTGCCCGTGTCCTTCGGGTCCCCCCAGATCCCCAGGTAGTCGTCACGAATCTGGAAAGCCAGGCCCAGATGCCGGCCGAAGTTGTAGTACTCGTCCAAGGCGGGTTCGGGGGCGCCGCCATAGAGTGCTCCCAGCAAACAGGATGTGGCCAGCAGGGCACCCGTCTTGTGCTCGATCATGGCGAAGTAGTCCTCGACGGTGACCGTTGGCCGCGTTTCGAAGTCCAGGTCCAGGAACTGGCCCTCGCACAGAGATCTGCATGCCCCATTCAGGGCCCTGAAGGCCCGCATGATGACCCACGGGCTGGCCTCGGGATCGTCGGCCAGGGCCAGCTGCGCTAGGGTGAACAGACCGTCGCCAGCGTTGATGGCCTGAGCCTCTCCCCAGAGGTCCCAAACGGTGCGGCGGTATCGTCGGTACCGCGAGCGATCCTGTATGTCGTCGTGAACCAGTGAGAAGTTGTGGACCAGCTCGATGGCGGTCGCGGGGGCAAGGGCTCTCTCCGGCGGCGATCCGGCCGCCATGCAGCTCAGAAGGCAGAGTCTCGAGCGGATCCGCTTGCCCGGATCGTTCCTGACAGGCTGAAGACGATCGTCCACCCAGCCCAGATGGTACTTGATCATGCCGTAGAGGGGGTCGGCCCGGGATGAGGCGGGAAGGAGTCGGGCGATCCTGTCGTCGATCTGCCCCATCAGTTCTTCGTCGAGCATTGCGGTAGAAATCACCTGTCTTCCTTCAAGGTTGAGTAACAAGGGCTACTGCCCCCAGCAGCCCGGCGTCGTCGCCTACCCCGGCGGGGACGATCTCGAGGTCTCTTTGGCAGGAGGTCATGGCCCTAGCGCGCACCGTGTCGTGGATCTTGTCCCACCACATGGGGCCGGCCCCGATGGCGACGCCCCCGCCCAGGATGATGCGCTGGGGATTGAACAGGTGGGCCAGGTTCACCATGCCCGCGCCCATGGCCACGGCCGCCTCCAGCAGGATTCGCCGCGCCACCTCGTCTCCCTGATACGCCAGCTCACTGACTCTCTGAGCAGTGATCTCATGCAGGGGGATGCGGGCCAGCGCGGTCGCCGCACCCGTTGCTACCGCATCTCTGGCCTGGCGGCCGATGGCGGTGCCCGAGGCCAGCACCTCGAGACAACCCACGTTGCCGCAGTTGCAGCGGGGGCCATGCATGTCTATGGTCATGTGGCCCACCTCGCCAGCGAAGCCGCAGTGCCCCAGCAGCAACTGGTCGTTGACAATCACGCCCCCGCCGATGCCCGTGCTGACGGTGACGTAGATCAGGTCGTGATAGCCCTTTCCCGCTCCGAACCGATGCTCCCCCATGGCGGCCAGGTTGGCGTCGTTGCCCACTCGGGTCGGGATGCCGAAGCGCTCCTCGAACAGTTGCCGGAGCGGAACCGCGTCCCAGCCCGGCATGTTGGGCGGGTTGTAGATGACACCGGTCCAGGGATCCAGCGGCCCTGGCGCGGCGATGCCGATACCCTTGATGGTCCGCTGGTGGGCGACGGTCGACAGGGCCTCGGCCACGCTCTGGAAGATGCTCTCCAGCACCGCCTGGCGTCCCCGTTCCACCAGGGTGGGCCTGGATACCCGCCACTCGATCACCCCGGCGCTGGTTCCCACCGCCACCCGAAAACGGGTCCCGCCCAGGTCCACGGCTATGGCACGGGGGAGAAACCGTTCGCCTGCCATGCCTGTCTGTCCTCCGAAGCGCGCTTCGATTCGTGGTGGTCCCATACAGATAGGGAACCCCCACGGAGAGATTTTATCATCAGCGGGGGCTGGACCGCTTGCCACGCCGGAATGCGATTCGCTGCCGGGCCGCGGTTGACTTGGGCTTGAGCGTTTGATAGGATTCCTACAGTCAAGGAGTGTCCCGGGCAAGTAGCTCAGTTGGTTAGAGCGCCACGTTGACATCGTGGAGGTCGTAGGTTCGACTCCTATCTTGCCCACCGGAAAGGCTAGCCCCGGGGCCATCCCGGGGCATCTTGTTTGCCAGGGCTATACGCCCTGGGGCTTCCCCGGACACCGACGTTTGGTGGCGCCTCGAGCCACTTGGCTTCAGCGTCTGCACTGGCCGCCTTGATCCGGCGAGGAGCCACGGTCGGCAGCTTGCCGATACCCAGTTCAAGGTATAAAGCGGTTGTAGCGGTATCGGAGTTTGTAGGTTGGAGTGGGCGGGGCATAGGGCCAGAGCTTGTCTGTGAGCCAGCGTAGGAGCCGACAGCATATGGGGCTGAACAATTGGGGGCCGAGAGCCAGCAGCTCCATGCCGGCCTTGAAATCGCCCAGGCTGCCCCAGGAGCGGAGTTC
>Ga0315298_1010344_pt1 | contig 11270 bp, 7 predicted proteins | sample WHS_1_MG_FD_203077 | JGI IMG/M metagenome (GOLD analysis project Ga0315298, IMG submission 203077) | Extremophilic microbial mat communities from Washburn Hot Springs, YNP, Wyoming, USA - WHS_1_MG | ecosystem: Environmental > Aquatic > Thermal springs > Hot (42-90C) | place: USA: Wyoming... | reverse complement strand
AAGCCATGTTGTTCAAATCAGTTTCGCTTACAGCATACTTTCCCTTAAAAGTTAGCCAAGTTCTAACAGCTTCTTCAAACGCTTTAGATAGCGATAACCCTTTTCTTGCAGCTTCAGCCTTAAACTCTCTTATTATTTTTTCATCTACCTTCTTTATAACTAAGGTCACATTCTTCACCTAGGTTTACATATAAACCTAGGTATTTAAATTTTTTGTAAAGACTTTCATTGCTTAAGATTCGTACACTTTAAGTAGGTGCTCAGAAAACCTAGAGCTTTAACTCTGAGTGAATGAGCAAACTTAAATGCAAGTTTCTTTCAAGAGTTTATGAATATGTTGCAATGACTCATGACGCCGTCATCAGCAGTTTCAAAATAGATAGACTTAAGTAGAATAATAAAAACATTTAAGATTCTTCCATCCAATTAAGGTTATCTTATATTCTCCCACAAGTTTCTTTGCTTCGTCTGAGGTAACAAGTTTGTAGTCCAAGTATCTCTCCATATAACTTGGAGTTATGGCTTTGAGTTCTTCGTCATCGAATCCAAGATGAACTATTATTTGATTTATTGTGCCTGGTTTAATCTTAGATAAAACTGACCTAAACCACTTTAGTCTTTCTTGAAGATCAGAACCTTCAGTACCTGTAATTAAGTTATCCAGCAAAGGTAAATTTGAGCTTGAAATAATTTTAATTATTTCTTGAATAGCAAGTCCAGCATCTTTTGCTCTAGCAATGACTTCTGAACTGGGCTTTATAAGCATAGGAATTAAATTGTTATTTAAAGCAACTTCAATATAGCTTTCTAAAATTTCTGGTTTTAGGTAGACTACACCCATGTGCGTGTCCAGGTGAGAAGGTTTTAGGCCAAGGTTGAAGCTTCTCTTAACTTGCGTTTCAAGTTCATTTTTTATTTCTTCTATTTTTGCTCTTGCCGCAGCTTCAGCACTTCTCCAAAGATAGCCTTCTTCATCCAAAAGAGAAGTTACTTTATCTTTCGAACTCACCGAGCTCCATCTATAGAATTTCCATTCGCTTGTTAAAGTAGAGTGAATTCCATAGTCATAGTTAGGGTTTCTCCTAAAGAATTCTACAGCTTCTAGAACCCATGGGCAAGGTATCATAATACTGCAGCTTGAAACTATTCCTTTTTCGAATGCTTCAAATGTTGCTCTATTTTCTGAATGGCACATACCAACATCGTCTGCATGAATAATAAGCAACTTCTCGCTCTTATCAAAACCTTGTGTCATTCTATCTCAAAATTGGTTTCTTAAATTTATAAGTTTTTATTGCAATATGTGGGTAGGTTAATTTCTAAGTAAAGAGTTGTTACTTCTTGTACTATAAGCGATTTCTGTTAAAGATCTATATCTCTTTTTCCTCTAAAATTCACCAAACCTTTATAGCTCAAATTTTTTAAGTGTCGATAAACGAAACTATTTCTCAGTTACTATCAATGCAGTTGAGATTGCTCTCAAGAAGCCATCAGATGGTTTATTTTTTACTTCGTTGTTTAAAACTAAAGTAGAAGAACCTCCTCCATCCAAGTTAATGGCATTTTTGCATCCAATATTTTTTAATATTTCTATAAGCTCATCTAAAGTTGCTCCTATACTGTATCTTTCCTCTGGTTTTAGTTTCGTTTTTCTATCATCATCAATGGTAATCAGCAAAACCTCATCTTCAGAAGTTGCAAAAACGCTCCTTGGAGCTCTTACGTTGAATTTAATTCTCGATGGCGGAACTCCTTTTCCAAATTCTTCTTCGTTTTTTACTTCTTTTCCATCTTTTAGAAGTATTGGACCTGCTGAAATTCCATGAACAACTCTTTTTTCTTCAAGCCTATTTACACTATAGATAACACTATTTGTCTTTGCTTCTTTTATTTCGTCTATGATCTTTCTTGCTAATCCTCTTTCTTTTACTAAAATTACGAAGCCATTTCTCGGAACTTCTACTTCTCTTTCTTCTGTTATTTCAACAATGCTTTTTCCTACTACAATAAACTTTGTTCCATTTTCGCTTAAACTTCCAGCGTAATTTACTGTATACAAGCTTACTTCACTTTCCGAATTTAGTTTAACTTTTACTTCTGAGCTATTTTCCTTAAAACCAAGTTTTGTATCTCCAACTTTTATCGTTAGGTCTAAAACTGACAATGTGTCGAGTTCTATACCTTCTTCTGATACTAATATAGTTCCTCGTTTAAAAATCGGTGGGTTGATTATGTGCTTATTAATCATAAGCAATCCAACTGGGTCATTGAAAGCATCATACTTGCTTATTTCTTCAGGGAAGTTTAAGAAGTAGCCTCCATTTATCCCAGCTATAGCCTTGTTTCTTTTTACTATTTCCATTAAGTTTTCGTACCCACTACATAAGGTGATTGGAAGCGTTGGCTTTACAACTTGTTCTTTTTCGTTGCTTTCACTAAAGTAGATTATCTTACTCTTTAATTCTTTAAGAATTGCTTCTTCCTGTAGTGTAGCATTCTTTAGCTTAAATTCATCCATTTGGTTATCATAAAATAATTTTCCCTTCTCTATCAATCTCTTTACTACTTGAACTCTGTATAGATCTCTACTCAGCATCATTCTACCCTCTTCTTCAATGAAAGCATTCGCATCATCTTCCTTTGAGATAACAAGAACGTTATCCTTGCTTTCTAATCCTCTAACTCCCATCTTATCAGCTGTAGCTATTCTTCTAAGGGAACGAGCAACTTGAATAAGTTCTTCTTTTTTTTCTGGGACTTTTGCCAGTACTGGCTTTATATCAAGCTTTTTTAGCTCATCAAAACTTATCCTTACTATGTGAACTACTCTTTTTCCGAATTCGCTTTCAAGCACTCTCTTTTCATATCCTATCATTTCTGCTAAAGCTGACTTTACTCACTTTTTTCATTAAATAAGTTTTTCATTGCTTGTTTTCTGTTAACTTGAGGTTTTTCTAGGCTGAGGCTTACCTTTTCTTATGTTCAAAGTATTTGGCTAAACTTCAAGACGAAAGAAACTAACCCTTTAAGTAGTTCTTTACTTGGTAGCCTAAAGCCATGAAAAGAAGGCTGATAATTTTAGTTAAGAAAAGATTCTAGCTTTAGAAGTAGTAAGAATCTTCCAGATTAAGTTGTGAAGCGTATCAAAGTTGCACCTTCAGATGGCTTAAAAGCTATTATGGATGCTCTTGCTAGAATTTCATCCTTGTAGTACTCTTCGTAAAGTTTTTTCGTTAAACTACTTAAGGCTTCTTTCTTTAAAAGTATTGCTACGCTCCCTCCTAATCCTGCACCAACAATTTCTGCTCCAAGAACGCCATCAACAGAAGTTGCTAAGTCTACTATCAGGTCTGTTTTTTCATGTCCACATCCATAGTCTCCACTTTGCATATACAGTTGGCAACTTTCTTCATCCTGTTTTTCTTTAAGCTTTCTTATTAAGTTATCAAAGTATTCATTGCTACAATCATTTGTCCACTTTACTTTCTCTCTTTCCATGTACTTGTACTCTCTATCTGCGTTGTGCGAAATGTTCATCATGATTCCAAATCTTGTTGGATTCCTACTAATCATTATTGGTGCTATTCTTGCACGTTCTATTTCAGAAACTCCAAACAACATTACTCCTCTTACCTTGTATCCTTCTTTAGGTTCTTCGTGCTCTTTGAACAATGTGTTTAAAAATTCAGCATTCTCACTTAAGTTACTTGCTACTTCATTTCTACTGATGGTTTCTGGAATTTCCTTTAAAATTTCGTAGTAGTCTTCTAACTTCACTCCTATGTTTTCTGGAGTAAGGTCTCTGAATATCTTTACTTTTTTTCCATACTCCGGAAATTTCTTCTTGAACAAGAGCAAAGCTATTTCATAAGTTGCTACTTTTTCGTTGAATTTGCTCTTGCTTTCTCTTGATTTTCTTGCCTTTACTAGAGAGTCACAAACAACTATCAAAAGTTCTCTTGGAAAGCTAACGTATCTAACTTTAAGAGGCATTGTTGTTATATTTGCAATTTTTCCTACTTTTGAAAACATCATTGCGGCATGATCTCCATAGCCACCCCGCGTACCAACTATCCACTCTGCCATTCCACACCATTCCACAAACCTTCTCTTTGAGATCTTCAGCTTATTTAGTGCTGCGATTCCAAGATTTATAGCAACAACCAAAGCTGACGATGACGAAAGTCCAGCAGATTGAGGAATGTCTCCAAGTACAACTATGTTTGCACCTTCGAACTTCTTAATAAAACTACCATCTGAAAACCTGTACATGTTTTGAAAGAACACTACACTTCTAGCATAATCATACCATTCTATGGTTTTTTCTTTTATTCTATCTTGCGTCCACACTCTCCACTCGTAACCTTTTATTTTTGTAGGAGGAAGTTCTTCTGTTATCGAAAAGGAGAAAGGCCTATATTGTTCATCAACGTTGAATAGATTTACTGTGCTATCACTTCTTTTTGAAAATACAGCGATTATTTCTCTTGGAATTGCAGCAACATTTACGCTTCCTCCTCTATGATCAATATGTCTTCCCATTAAGTTCAGCCTCCCAGGAACTCTTACTACTATAACTTCTTCATCTCCAAAAATTTCTATGAACTTCTTGAGAGCTTTTAGAATCTTTTCTTTTCTTTCGCTTGCAACTTCTTTACTTCCATAGATTTTTTCTAGTTCTTTATTTTTACTACTTTCCAATTTTTCTATTGCCTTACTTGCCTTTATTGGCTTAACTTCCAAGTTTACTGTTTCTTCATTTGTATCTTCTCCCAAAATTTGCTCTTTTTCTCTTTCGTTGCTTATTTTTACTACCTTTTCATAACTTCCCTCAACTAAGCAATTTTCTAGGGTTGATGAGCTAACGTATGCGTTCTCTTCAATTTCTACATTTTTTAAGTAGCAGTTTTCAACCTTACAAAAACTTTTTATGTTAATATTTCCAATTAAAGCAACTACTCCAAGAAATGAACTATTAACTCCAACTCTAAACGTAAGCTTCTCTCTTATTCCAAATTCTTCATACCTTTGTTCTCTTAACGATTTTCCATACTTTTCAAAGAACCTCTTTGTACTACCTTCTTTCTTAAGGTAAAGTTCAATGCTTTGAAGTAGAGACTTGATTTGTTTGTCGAAGAATATTTTCGTATTAGGGTAGATGTTTACTCCAAAGACTTGTTCAAGTATCCGCAGTTCATTTTCTTTTGCTTCGATTAACTTATCTTCCTTAATTTTCCTAAGAATGTCTTTATTTATTGTAACTTTTTTCGGTTTTAGTTGAGTGGAAAGCATTCTCAAATCTGTTCTAGTATCTATTCCAATTGCTTCCCTTTCCTTTATTCTTACCACTCCTACTTTCTTTCCTATCTTCGCAGCTTCATTTGCTACTTCTGGAAGAAAGTACTCTTCTTTATGTTTTCTTAAGACAATCTTTTTTTCTACTTCGTTTTTTACGTCAACGTCTCTTATGGTGTTAAGTAAGACTTCTCTAGATATTACCATGCAAAGAACGTTCCTTTCTCTTATTGAATTTACATAAGAAGCAGAAAGTTCATATTCAAATCCACTTAATTTTATATTTCTGTTCTTTATTTCTTCTTCATTAACTCCTATTTGTTCTTGTTCAATAACTCCTAAGAACTCTAAGCTTCTCTCATCAAACTCAAGAAATTTTCCATTGCTAGGCTCTACTTCAATTCTTTTTACTAAATTCTTATCTATTTCTATTTTATCGCCTTCTATAATTCCTCTTATCGGATGATACTTTACAACTTTTTCCCCTTTCTTTAACTTTTTTATTTCATCTTCAAATAAAGCTAAGAAATTCGCCCAATATGGTTCCTTTCCTTCAGCTACTCTTATTACCTTCATTTTTTCTTCTTTTATTAGTTTATTCAACTTTTTTGATTTTTTTGAAAGTTCTTCGTACTTTTCTTTAATCCCCTTTAAGATAACTGGATATCTTACTATTCTTCCATGGCCAAATACATCTTCTTCAATTGTTGATACTAAAGTTATGTCGTTCTCTTGTGCTCTATGAACTTGAACTATTTTTCTAATGGTTTCTGGCTTTATTGCTGGAAGGTCACTAGAGATTACTAGTATTTCTTCTATGTTAAGGTCTTCTCTTACTTTTTCTTTTATTTCTTCAGAAAGGATAGTTGATCCAGTTCCATCATCTTTTTCGTCTAAATTGTTAAAATAAATTTTCGCGAGCTTTTTTTCTTCGATAAACTTTACTAGTTTCTTTATTGCTTCTCGCTTTATGCTAAGTTCGTTAGAATCTCCTCTTAGCAAACTTTTCATTCCAACTCTTACATAAATTTCATCAAATACTTTCGCCTTCCTTAGGTTTTCTATTACTAACTCAAGTAAACTTTTGTTGGTTGAAAATTCTTTTACAAGAGGTTTCGGAAAATACTCTTTTTCTACGTTGTTTATATTCCATTCTGGAGTCATCCTTGCTCCTATTCCGGCTGCTGGAATTAATGCAATCGCCTTCCTCTTAGTTTTCAACTTAGGCTTGTATTTACAGTGAGAGAATATAAAAATTTCACTACTAAATTTTATTTTGAAACTTGAAATTAAAGTGACATATAGTTTTTTAAACGAATTAGAATGCCCGCTTCGCACATGCCTACTACTCAAAACTTTAAGTCTCTAAATGAGTCTCAAGGAACTTCCTACATGTCATATTCTTTAAATTTCTACGTCTCGTTTTTATCATATTTTCATAAAAATTTATAAGTTTGTGACGTAGTACTTTTTACTTTGAAATGACCTCGGAGAAAAAAGTTAACGTTGGAATAATTGGTTGTGGAATAATTGCTCCAAGCCACGTCTCTGGTTACTTAAAATCTGGAATGGCTAACGTTGTAGCTCTTTGTGATGTAAAAGTTGAAAGAGCAAAATCTTTAGCAGAAAGATTCAATCTTTCTGGAATAAAAATATACTCTGACTACGAACAACTGTTAAAAGATCCTAGTATTGATGCAGTAAGTGTTTGTACTCCTCACTACTTACATGCTGAGGTAACAATAAAAGCTGCAGAATATAAAAAGCATGTTCTTTGCGAAAAGCCAATGGCGATTTCTCTAAAACAAGCAGATGAGATGATTAGGGCTTGTAAGAAAAACGGAGTAAAGCTTGAAGTAGTTTTTCAATACCGTTTTTCACCTGACACACGAAAAATAAAAGAAGAGTTTGAAACTGGAGAGTTTGGAACTCCAATTTACGGAGAAGCTATTGTAAAATGGTATCGTGAAGACTCTTCCTACTATTATGCAGATGAGGTAGCAAGATCTTGGCGTGGGAAGTGGAGTACTGAAGGAGGAGGTGCGTTAATAAACCAATCAATTCATACAATCGACTTGTTGCAATGGATTATGGGACCTCTCGACTATCTGTATGCAATTTACGATACAAGAACTCACAATATAGAAGTAGAGGATATAGCAGTTGCATCGTTGAAGTTCAAGAATGGCGCTCTTGGGACAATTTTGGGAAGTGTTGCATTGAGACCACAGGAAAACTGGCTTGGGATCTATGGAAGCAAAAAGTCCGTTGTAGTTGGAAGTGACTTAAAGATTGTAAAACAGTGGGAAGAGAAAAGTGAAGCAAAAATAGTAGGAGAAGTAAAAGAAAAGAAAGAAACTTTAACTCCTTCTGTAGGTCATGATGGTGTTGTTGAAGACTTCTTAAAATCAATAATAGAAGATAGAACACCATATGTGACTGGAGAAGAAGGAAGAAAAGCACTAGAAATTGTTCTTGCAATTTACAAGGCCCATAGAACAGGAAGTAAAGTAAGTTTTCCACTTGTTGAGTAAAAGAGGTCTAAAAAATGGCACATGTCTTTAAGCTTTCTTTTATAACTGATGAAGTCTCTCAAAGCTTAGAAGAAATAAGAGAATTTGCAAAGAGCTTTAACGTAGAAGCAATAGAAATAAGGACAATTCTAAACAAGAATTTACCAGAAATTTTAGAAGAAAAGGCTACTCTTAAGAAATTCCTCGAAGAAAACAGCTTAAAAGTTTCTGCAATTGCTTCACCTACGTTTAAGTGCGACATTGACTCGAAAGAAGAATATGAGCAACACATAACTATATTTAAAAGCGCTTTAGAACTAGCAAGTTACCTTGATACAAAGTTAGTTAGGTCTTTTACGTTCTGGAAGAAAGGAAAGTACGAGGACTACAAAGAAAGAATCATGAATAAATTCGAAAATATAATCAAATTGGCGGAAGACTATGGCGCTACAATAGTAGTAGAAAATGAACCTTCAACCTTTGTTGGTAACGGAAGAACTTTATCTGACTTCATCAGTTCTTTGAATACAAAGGTCGTAAAGGCACTTTGGGATCCAGGAAATGACCTCATGGACGAAGAGCGAGAGGAATCCTATCCAACTGGCTTCAACTATGTGAAGAACTTTATTGCACACGTGCACTTAAAAGATGGTGTAAGAGAAAACTCTAAGGTAAGATTTCTAAAAATAGGTGAGGGGCACGCAAGAATAGAAGAGAACTTAAGAGCTTTAAAGGAAATTAACTATCAGGGTTATATCTCCTTGGAAACTCACTGGAGAATGACACAAACTCTTAACGAAAAACAAATAAAGTTACCAGGAGGAAAGGATTTTAGTTCCGGTGCTTATGTTGCCTCTTTTATTACAATGCAAGGATTGTTAGAAGTTATGTCTAGATTATGAAGACGCTAAATCGCTCATTAAATAAGTGTACTATCTACTTCTTTAGTAGCTTCTTTTAAGGTCTTCAACGCAAACTTTAGTTCTTCCTTTGAATTTTCTCCTAGTCTAGCTTCTATAGACATTGCTCCTTTGTAGTTTATCTCTTTAAATACTCTAAACAGTTTTGAAAAGTTAATTATTCCCATTCCTGGAACTTTACTGTTGTTGTCTGCTAAGTGTACATGAACAATCTTTTCTCTTGCTAACCTTATTGATTCTTCTACATCAGCTTCTTCTCTCATCATATGCCTAACATCTGCCATAACTTTCACAAAATCAGAACCTACAGATTCAATTAGTTTTACTGCTTCTTCTATTTTATTTACAAAGTTTGTTTCATTTCTAGGAAGAGGTTCTACTGCAAATGTTGTATTGAACTCTTTGCCTGCCTTCGCAGCTTCCTTTAGCACTTGCAAGTTTCTTTCGTAGCCTTTTTCTAAAGGTACTTCTGGTGGTATATTCCTGGCTTTTCCAGAGCCCCAAACTAAGATTGGGCAATCAACCTCTGAAGCTGCTTCTGCAATTTTGTAAGTGTACTCTATACTTTTTCTCCTTATCAATTCGTCGTTCGATGCATGAGAAAAATCAGATGGGTAAATAACATTTGAAGCAACGATGTCTACATTATAACTCTTCGAAAGTTCTCTTATCCTTTTTAGTTCTTCTCTTGAAACTTTAAATGGGTTAAGCTGTAAGGCTCCAGGTATCTCTATACCTCTTATACCAACTTCTGAAAGCATCTTTAAGCTCTCCTCGTTTATTTGCATACAAGCAGCAATTTTCCAACTCATTTTTGGTTCAAAATAAGTTTCTGCCTTTGTTATTTAAACTTAACCTAAGAAAATCTTTATAAACTTTCAAGCGTTTTTCTTACCATGAGCCAAGAGAATGTCTTTAGAAAAATTTACAACGAATTAATTGATATCCCCGTAGTTGACATTCATACTCACTTAAATCCTCTTCAGTTAAAGTCGAACAACTTATCTGAAATAGTTCTATACCACTACATAACCACCGAATTAGTTACTTCTGGAATGCCACAAGAAATATTGAACATTAAAGATCCAAATGAAAGGGTAAAAAGAAGCTTACCATTCTTAAAGAACATAAAAAATACTTCTACCTTCTGGGCTCTAAAAAGAATTCTCTCAAATTTGTTTAATTTCGAAGAAGAACTAAATGAGAACTCTTTCAACGTACTCAAGGAAAAGTTCCAAAATTTCGAGAAAAACTTCAATGGAATTAACTTTCTCAAGGAAAGAGTAAAGGTAAGGAAGGCTTTTCTTACACTTCAGTTTGCAGACATGAATACAATTTTTGACAGTTCTTTCTTTACCGGTTCATTAAGAATAGAAAAACTTTCCAAGGATATTTCCTTAGATGACTTAAGGAAGCTTGAGGAAATTTCTTCAGTAGAGATTAAAAGTGTTAGAGACTTAGGAGAAGCCATAAACACAATATTCGAGAAATTCGAGAAAAAGCTTTCTTCCGTTGCTATTAGTTTAAATCCAAGCGAGCTAATCTTAGATGATTACAAAGAAAATCATATCGACGAAGCAATAAACGAAATAAAAACAGGGAAACAAATAAAGCCAGAAGAGAAAGTCTATCTTCTATCTTTTGTAGTGAACGAGTTTCTTAAGTTAATGAAGGATAGTAAAGTTACTTTTCAGTTAATGTTAAGTGTAGAAAGACCAGTAGTTGGAGCCTCCCCTCCAGATTATGCAATTGTTGTTAATGAACCTAAGCAACTGCTTTCGCTCTGTCCATTGTTCTATAAGTATAGAGATATCAGCTTTGACGTTATTTCTGCAAGCAGAATGCAATCTCATGAACTTAATGTAGTAGCAAAGAACTATCCAAATGTCTTTGTTTCTGGTTTTTGGTGGTACTCCTACTATCCTTCAATAATGAACGAAAAAATTGCTGAACGACTTCAGATGCTTCCAATGAACAAATGGTGTGCATTTTTCAGCGATGCTTACGTTCCAGAGTGGTGTTTTGGGAAGTCGCAACTTGTAAAATATCAGCTTAGTCTAACATTAAGTAACTTGGTTGAGCAAAACTATCTTGACATGGAACTAGCCATTGAAGTTGCGAAAAAGCTACTATATGAAAATGCAGTCAACATTTATCATTTAGACATAACTTAGAGCGTCTTTTAATAAGTTGTAACCTTGCATTTAATGTAGGAGGTATCGTGGAAAGTTTGATTAGTGACAAAAACTGATTTTCAGTTAAATCTTACTCTATTAAAGACTTTAGTAGAAGCATAATTAAGTTGCTCAAAGATCGAGAACTAGGAGAAGCAATGGGCATAGAAGGTAGAAAAGTTGTTGAACAAAAGTTTCAATGGAAAAACATTGCAAGACAATTGGTTAATACGTACTTAGATGTTCTATATTCAACTATTCCATGATATTTTTCTTATTGTTATATGCGGTAAAATGCAAATATGTTGTTTGACTTTTTATATTTTAACAAGAAATATGTTCTTATAGAATTTTTCAAATCTTAAGTA
>Ga0315298_1010342_pt1 | contig 11271 bp, 8 predicted proteins | sample WHS_1_MG_FD_203077 | JGI IMG/M metagenome (GOLD analysis project Ga0315298, IMG submission 203077) | Extremophilic microbial mat communities from Washburn Hot Springs, YNP, Wyoming, USA - WHS_1_MG | ecosystem: Environmental > Aquatic > Thermal springs > Hot (42-90C) | place: USA: Wyoming... | reverse complement strand
CGCGGATGCGGTGCTGCGGTAGTCAAGACCGGTCAGGTTTTGTTCGGCACGGAGGGCAATATGCCCCGCAAAGGTAACTACCTACCAGGGAGCCCCCGGGCAAGCGCTATCAAAGACGCGGCGAAGGCATGCCCCTGTAGCGCAGGCCGCCAGGCCTGTATTCGCAGGCTAAAGCCTACGCTACATTATCTGCAAACGATTCAGGGTAGGTAATTACCCGCAAAGTCCATATGGAGTCTCTGTTGTTCCCCTACGGGTTTGGCCTCTCATACCCCCCGTCGCCCATGAGCCAGTGAATCCCACTGCGGATTTGCGGCGGCAGTCACAGACCGCCACCGCAAAACCTGTTCTTTCGGGGTTGGCTACAGCACCATCAACTCTCGCGGAAACGTTGTGAGCGTTTCAGCCCCTTCGGGGGTCACCAGTACATCGTCCTCAATCCGCACGCCCCCCAGGCTGGGCAGGTAGATGCCCGGCTCCACCGTGAAGGTCATCCCGGCCTGCAGGGGACGCCGGTTCCCCTCCACGATATAGGGCGGTTCGTGGACCTCCAGCCCCAGGCCATGGCCGGTGCGATGGATGAAGAAGTCCCCGTAGCCGGCCTCCCGGATGACCGCCCGGGCGGCCCGGTCTACATCCTGGGCGGCCCGTCCGGGCCGGATGGAGGCCCGTCCGGCCTCATTGGCCCGGCGCACCACCTCATAGACGCGCAACATCTCCTCCGGTAGCCCTCCCAGGGCGACAGTGCGGGTGATGTCGGAGACATATCCCCCCACCATTGCCCCGCAGTCTATGACGACGGTTTCCCCTCGCCGGATGGGGCGGTCTGTGGGGGTGGCATGGGGCGATGCGGCGTTGGGGCCGGCGACGACGATGGGCTCAAAGGGCATCCCCTCGCTTCCACCGCGCAGGGTTTCCACCATCAGCAGCCCCGCGACCTCCCGTTCGGTCATCCCCGGACGAATCTGGGTGAGGACAGCCCGCAAGGCCGCCTCCACCACAGCCACCGCCCGCCGCATCTGGGCGACCTCGCCAGCGTCTTTGGTGACGCGCAACGTCTCCATCACGTCGTCCGCAGGGACCAGTTGGCAATCGGGGGCATACCGCTCCAGCAGGCGGGCCTCCATCACCCGCATGCGCAACTCTTCCACGCCGATGCGCGCCTGGGCCAGTTCCAGCGCCGCGCAGGCCTGCTGAAAAGCCGCCGCCGGGCCCCTTTCGTCGGTATACGGATAGGCCTGGATCGCACCGCTCAGCGAGGCCACTTTGGGCTCCTCCAGCGCGGGGATGATAATGGCCGGGGGGGCATCCACCGGGAAGAGGGCCACGATAGGCCGTTCACTGAGGTGGAAGGAAAGGCCGGTCAGGTAGAACAGGTTGGCCCCCGGCACCAGGGCCAGGCAATCCAGCCCCTTCTGCTCCATTTGCTGTTGCAGGCGGACGATTCGGGAGGACATGGGACCTCACAGAACCTCACACGGAAACACAAAGACACAAAGAGTTTAGGTTTTTTCTTTGTGCCTTTGTGTCTTTGTGTGAGGTCACTACGGCGTTGGTGACAACTCCGGCGTCGGCGTCTCCGTCGGCGGAGGGGCCGGCGTCGGCGTCTCCGTCGGCGGGAGCGGCGTCGGCGTCTCCGTCGGCGGGATGGGCGTCCCGGTCGGGGTCTCGGTGGGCGTCGGGGTGAAGGTGGGGGACTCCACCGTCGGGGTGGGGGTCTCCGTGGGCGGCGGCGCCACAACGCAGCGGACGCGCGCCTCGTAGGTCCGCCCCAGCCGGTCCCACGCCGTCACCCGCAGGGTGTAAACGCCGGGGGCCAGCAGCGACGTATCCCAGACGGTAATCTGCCCGTCCCGCACCGGCGCCAGGTGCGGCCCGTTCACCCATCCCCAGCCGATGGGGTTCTCCCCCAGGCCGTACTCCACGTTGTAGTGGTCAAAGTTGGGGACGCTCACCGTCCCCATCACCGCCACGACGCCGAAGACGGTGGCGTCCTGGGAGGGGAAGGAGATGTAGACCTCAGGCTGGCCCGATTCCGGGAGGCAGGCGCCCAGCGGGGCCAGCGGCAACCCGCCCCAGTCCTGGGTCTGGGCCCACTCCCAGCCCTGGGGGTCGGTGATGACGACCATCACCTGCCCGTTGCACCACTGGTACCAGTCGTGCTCCGGCCCCAGGGGCGGCTGGTCGGCGGCGAAGATTTCGGTCCGGCGCCGGGGGCAGTAGGGGCTGGGCTGGGTGCCGGAGTCGGCGCAGATTTCCATCTCCACAATCCCCGGCGGTCGGGGGAAGTCCCGCACCGGTTTGTCCTTCAGCGCGGCTTCCATGAAGTCGTGCCAGATGGGGGCCGCGCCCATGGAGCCCGCCACCCGGTCCATCGGGGTAAAGTCGGCATTCCCCACCCAGACACCCACCACCAGGTCGGGGGTGTAGCCCACCGTCCAGGCGTCCCGGTAGTCGTTGGTGGTGCCGGTCTTGGCCGCCGCCGGGCGGGAGAGTTCCAGCCAGTTCGGGCAGCCGAAGGCCGGGCAGCGCGCCTGCCGGTCGGAGAGGATGGACGTGATCAGGTACGCGTGCTCGGGCCGGATGACCTGCTGACCGGCGGGAGGACGGCGGTTGTCCAGCAGGATGTTCCCCTGGTTGTCCTCAATGTACAGGATGGGCGTCGGCGGCACCCGCACCCCGCCGTTGGCAAAGACGGCGTAGGCGCCGGTCAGTTCCAGCAGGGGCACCTCACCGCCGCCCAGGGTCAGGCTGAGGCCGTAGTCTTCCCGCGTGAGGGTGGTGATGCCCAGGCGCGCGGCCATCTCCTTGAGGGCCGGGATGCCGATGAACTGGAGGGCCTTGACGGCGGGGATGTTGTAGGAGTTGGCCAGCGCGCTACGGACCAGGACCGGCCCGTGGAATCGCCCGTCATAGTTGCGGGGGACGTAGGGCGGGTTGACGCCGTCCGGAAAGGCGGTCTGCAGGTCCCAGATGAGGGTGGCGGGGGTCCAGCCCCGCTCAAAGGCGGCGACGTAGGTGAGGGGTTTGATGGCGGAGCCGGGCTGGCGGGGGGCCACCGCCATGTTCACCTGCCCGTCTATCTCCTCGTTATAGAAGTCGGCGCTGCCGACCATGGCCAGGATGTAGCCGGTGGACGGCTCCAGGGCGACCAGCGCGCCGTTCGTGGCCTGATGTTCGGCCAGGGCGGCCACGTGCTGGGCGACAACCTGTTCCGCCATAGACTGGAGGCCGGGGTCCAGCGTGGTGTAGATGCGCAGGCCGCTGCCCCGGTAGAGGGCCTCGGGCCCCAGCATCTGCTCCAACAGTTGCCGGACGTAGAACACGAAATGGGGGGCCGGGATTCTGTCCTCCGGGACGAGGGGACGGAACTGATAGGCAGCCATCTCGGCGGCGGCCGCGTCGGCCTGGGCCTGGGTGATGTAGCCCTCTTTGACCATCAGGCGGAGGACGTCCTTCTGGCGGGCCAGCGCCCGTTCCCTTCCCCCCGCGAAGACGTCGTAGGCGGCGGGGGATTGGGGGAGGCCGGCCAGGAACGACGCCTGGGCCAGGCTGAGGTCGGCGGCCGTGACGCCGAAGTAGGTCTCGGCGGCGGCCTCTATGCCGTAGGCCAGGTTGCCGTAGTAGATTTCGTTCAGGTAGATTTCCAGGATGGTATTGCGCGGGTAGCGGCGGCTGATTTCGTAGGCCAGGATGACTTCTTTGATCTTTCGCCAGGCGGTGCGCTGGGTACGCTCCTCGGGGGAGAGGAGCAGGTTGCGGGCCAGTTGCTGGGGGATGGTGGACGCCCCGGAGACGGTCTCCCCGGCCCGCAGGTTGCGGTAGATGGCCTTGAGCATGGCGATAGGGTCAAAACCGGGGTGGCGGTAGAAATCGGCGTCCTCGGTGGCGATGGTCGCCTGGATCAGGTACGGGGAGATGCGGTCCAGGGGGACGTAGACCCGCCGCCCGCCCCGCGGGTCCATGACTTCGTAGAGCAGGGAGCCATCGCGCGCGTAGATTTTGGAACTGACGAAGGGGGACTGGCGGGCCAGCAGTTCTTCCGGCGGCGGCAACTGGGCGGCGATGAGCGCGTAGCCGGTGACCATCGCCGCGAAGAGGAGGAAGAACAGCAGGAAGACGGCCATGGCGGCGATGAAGAAGGCCCAGGCCAGGCGGTTGCTGCCGGGGCGAGGCGGGGCCGCCGGGTAGGGGCCGGTCGGGTAACCGGGTGGCCAGGGAGGCTGACCACCAGTGGTGGGTATCCGTCGCGTCGGTTGTGTTTGAAGCGGGCGGGTTTGTCGGTTTCTCTCCATCATGTCGGATTATAGCATTGGGAGGGGATGTGTCAAGGAATAGTTATCCCTCCACCCACTCCACTCTTCCTGTCGCTTCGGTCTCGTAGCCGCCCAGGTCGGTCAGCAGAGCGCGGGGTTCTTCGGAGGCCAGCCAACTGGCCAGCGCGGCGATGGGCGAGGTCTCCCAGATTTCTGCCGGGATGACCAGGTCGTACCGCTCGCGGGTCAGGAGGATGAAATCCAGTCCCCAGGCGCGGGCGGCGGCCTCAATCCCCAGGCCAGCGTCGGCGCGGCCCTCGGCGATGGCCTGCGCCAGTTCCGAATGGGTGGCGACCTCCGTCCCCGGGCCGCGCGGTCCCACCACCCCCAACCGCCGCATCTGGGCGTCCAGCCAGACCCGGGTACCGGTCCCACGCGGCCGCCCGATGAAGCGCAGGCCCGGGCGAGCCAAGTCAGCCAATCCCTGCAGGCCCAGCGGGTTTCCCGGGGCCACGATCAGCCCCACCCGCCGGTAGGCCAGCGTCACCAGGGCCACCCGGCGACCGGGCAGCAGCCGCCGGACAAAGGGAACATTGTAGGTATCGCTCTCGGCGTCCCAGAGGTGGCAGCCTGCCAGGTCTGCTATCCCCTGAGCCAGTGCCATCAGCCCGCCCAGGCTGCCGGTAAAAGTCAGGCGCAGCGTATAGCCAGGGGCGATGGAGGAGAACCGGGCCGCGACGCGGGCCAGCAACAGGTCGTGGCTGCCGGAAAAGCGGAGAACGCCCGCCTCTGGCACCAGCGGTTCCCGCGCCAGCGCCCGCCAGCGGTCCAGTGCCAGCCGCACGGCCTGCTCCACCTCCGCCGGGTCGTACCCCTCCGCCACGGCGCGAAGCAGGAATGCCTCCGCCTGATGCACCAGTGCGGCACGGCGGAGAGGGGCCGGGACCGTCGGTTCGCCCGCGACGCGCGTCCCCTGCCCCCGCCGCCCGACCACCAACCCCTGGCGGGCCAGTTCCCGGTAGGCGCGCTGGACGGTGCCGACGGTGCAGCGCCAGCGGCGGGCCATCTCCCGCACTGGGGGCAGGCGGTCGCCAGGGCGCAGATGCCCGCTCAGAATCTCCCGTCGGAGCGACTCGGCAACCTGCTGATAGAGGGGTGCCTCTTCCATATGTAGAACAAGGCCGCGCTTTCGGTTGTACCACAGACTTCCCGAAAGGGCAAGCGCTATCAAAGACGCGGCGAAGGCATGCCCCTGTAGCGCAGGCCGCCAGGCCTGTATTCGCAGGCTAAAGCCTACGCTACATTATCTGCAAACGATTCAGGGTAGGTAATTACAACGCTTTGCTCTCTACCCCACATCTCCAACCTGGGGTATAATCAGAGATGTCCGATTCTGATTTTGAGCGCAGACGGTTATGCCTTACATCATCGGCCTGACCGGCAATATTGCGACGGGCAAATCCACCGTGGCCCGTATGCTGGGGGACCTGGGGGCGACGGTCATTGACGCCGACCGGGTGGCCCACGAGGTGATGCGGGCTGGGACCCCGGTCCATCGGGCAGTGGTGGAGACCTTTGGCCCTCAGGTTCTCCGCCCCGATGGGGAAATTGACCGCGCCCGTCTGGGCGCGGTCGTCTTCTCCGACCCCCAGGCGCTGGCCCAATTGGAGGCCATCGTCCACCCCGCTGTACTGGAGGAGGTCGCCCGCCGCATCGCCGCCGCGCCGACCCCAGTCGTCGTGGTGGAAGCCATCAAACTGATAGAGTCGGGGATGGCCGAAGCCTTTGACGCTCTCTGGGTCACCACCTGTCCGGTTGAGGAGCAGGTCCGGCGGCTGATGGCCGACCGGGGCCTCTCCCGCCCGGACGCGGAGCAGCGGGTCAATGCGCAACCGCCTCAGGAAGCCAAAATCGCCCGAGCCGATGTCGTCATCTCCACCGACGGGTCGCTGGAGGAGACCCGCGCTCAGGTAGAGGCGGCCTGGCGGGCCCTGCTGGAGCACGCAGAGCATGGCAAACGGTGAACGCCTCTACACCACCGAAGCCATCATCGTCCGGCGACGGGACCAGGGGGAAGCAGACCGGGTCCTGACCCTCTGCACGCCCCAGGGGAAGCGGGTCGTCATTGCGAAAGGGGCCCGGAAACCCAGCAGCCGGAAAGCCGGACACCTGGAACTCTTTGCCCGGGTCCGAATGGTCGTGGCCCGCAGTCCCTCCTCATGGGATGTGGTGAGCCAGGCGGAGGCCCTGGAGCCGCACGCCGCGCTGCGGGGAGACCTGGTCCGGGGCACCTACGCCCGCTACGTGACCGAACTCTACGACCGCTTTGTCGCCGAGGACGAGGGGGGGCCGGCCCTCTTTGACCTGCTGAGCCGCACGCTGGATTACCTGAGCCAGGTAGAGGTCGGGGAATCCGTCCCTCCGGCGCTGGACCTGCTGGTCCGGGCCTACGAGCAGCGGTTGCTGAGCCTGGTGGGTTTCCGTCCCGAATGGGGGCGGTGTATGGGGGAGCGGGAGGGCCGCCTCTGCGGGCGACCGTTGCCGGTGCGGGGGAAGACCCCGTTGGGCCTGGACCCGGAGCGGGGCGGGGCACTCTGCGCGGAGTGCTTCCAGGCCTCGGCGGCCCAGTGGGTCATGCCCCTCTCCCCGGCCGCGCTGGGCCTGCTGCGGGCCTGCCAGCGGTTGCCCTTCGCCCGCCTGCGGGAACTGCGCGTCTCGCCGGCCCTTCTGGCAGAGGTGGAGCGAGCCATGCACCACTACCTCACCTATCACCTGGAGCAGGACATTCGCACCGGCACCTTCCTGCGCCGGCTCCGAGGCGCGCGCGGGTCCCAAAAAGCGGAATGGTAACTCACAGCAGGTCCACCGGGTCCACATCCACCAGCCAGCCCCGGGGGATGGGGACCGCCCCCAGGAAGGACGGGGGGTCCGGGTGGCGGAGGACAATCTGCCAGCGGTAGTACCCCCGTACCCGAGCGAAGAAGCAGGGGACGGGACCGATGAGGTCGGTGGGGGGAAGGCCAGACCGGCGGAGCGCATCCCGCAGCCGGTCCCCCATATCCCGCGCCGCCACCTCCGCCCGACGGGGGTCGGTGTGCCGGTACACCAGGCGGGCCAGCCGGACGTACGGAGGGTACCCCGCCTCCCGCCGGAAGGCCAGTTCCCTCTGCACAAACCCCAGATAGTCGTGGTGCTCCACAGCGGTGATGGCGTAGTGGTCGGGGTGGTAGGTCTGGAGGACGACCCGACCCCCCATCAGCCCCCGTCCGGCCCGCCCGGCCACCTGCTCCAGCAACTGGAAAGTCCGCTCGGCCGCCCGAAAATCGGGCAGGTTCAGCGCCGTATCCGCCGAAATCACCCCCACCACTGTCACCAGCGGCAGGTCCAGCCCCTTGGCAATCATCTGCGTCCCCACCAGCACGTCCGCCCCGCCGTCGGAGAAGACCTGGAGGATGTTCCAGTGCGCCTGCGCGGTGCGGGCCGTATCCCGGTCCCAGCGCAGGACGCGCGCGCCGGGCCAGCGTTCCCGCACGGCCTCCTCCAGCCCCGCCGTCCCCAGGCCGAAAGGGCGGAAGGCCGGGGAATCGCATCGGGGACAGCGCTCCAGCAGGGGTTCCCGATGGCCGCAGTGGTGGCAAAGGAGGGGCGAAGCACTCTGTGCCCCCCCGGCGTGAAAGGTGAGGGGGACGTCGCAGCGGGGGCAGCGGGCCACGTAGCCACAGGCGCGGCAGAAGACGTGGGTCGCCGTCCCGCGCCGGTTCAGGAAGAGAATGACCTGCTCCCCGCGCGCCAGCGCCTCGTCCACGCTCCGCTGGAGGGCCCGGCTGAAGATGGACCGGTTCCCCGCGCGCAGTTCGGCCCGCATGTCCACCACCTGGACGGAGGGCAGGTCCAGGTAGCGGGCCCCGGAGGGGCCGTCGGTCAGGGGCTGGTAGCGAGTCCGGGGGACGCCGTAAACGGCCTGGAGGTCAGAGATGCGCTGGTGGTGGCCCAGGATGCGGCGTCCCAGGACCAGCAGGCGGAACTCCCCCCGCTGGGCCCGCAGGTACGATTCCAGACTGGGCGTCGCCGAGCCCAGGATGACCGTCGCGCCGGCCCGGCGGGCCAGTTCCAGCGCCGCCTCGCGCGCGTGGAAGGCGGGGCGGGAGGCCTGTTTGTACGAGGGGTCGTGCTCCTCGTCCACGATGATGAGGCCCAGCGGGTCCAGCGGGACGAAGAGGGCGGAGCGGGGGCCGATGACGACGTCCACCAGCCCGGCCCGGGCCCGCCGCCAGACGTCGTACCGCTCCCCTTCCCGCATCTGGCTGTGGAGGACGGTCACCCGTCCGGGGAAGCGGGCGGCGAAACGGGCCACCGTCTGGGGGGTGAGGCTGATCTCGGGCACCAGGACAATCGCTTTGCGGCCCCGCGCCAGGACCTCCCCCACCGCGCGCAGGTAAAGTTCCGTCTTGCCGGAGCCGGTGACGCCGTGCAAAAGGTAGCACAGGCTTGAGCCTGTGCGGATTTCGTCCCACGCGGCCTGCTGGTCTGGGGTGAGGGGGAGCGGTTCGGTGGGGAGGAAGACGCGGCCCTCCAGCGGGTCCCGCCAGCGCTCCTCCAGGTCAAAGGTCACCAGCCCGCGCCGGTACAACTGGTCCAGGTGCTGACGGGTGCATCCGGTCTGGGCGTAGACCCAACTGACGTCCACCGGCCCCCCCTCGGCGCGCAGGAAGTCCAGGACGGCGCGGTAGACGGGGGCGCGCAGTCCCTTCAGGGCGTCCTCCTCGGGCACGTCGGGGAGGAGGCGGACGGTGGTGACCTGCAGGGGGCGCGCGCGGGGCGGGGCCAGGACGGGGGTACGGACGAGGATTTTGCGGCGGACCAGGCGGTCGGCGGCGGCGCGCCAGTCGGAGCGGGGGAAGGCGCGGTCTATCTGGGCGCCCGTCAGCGGCCCCCGACGGCGCAGGAGGTCCACCAGGTGCCGTTCCAGCGGGCTCAGGCGGAGGTCGGGCGGGAGGTCACCCGCCAGTTCCAGCCGTGTGTCGGTCAGGCCGACGACGCCCGGCGGGAGCATCATCAGCAGGCACTCGTGGAGGGGGGAGAGGGTCTGGCTGGCGATCCAGCGGGCCAGTTCTATCTGGACCGGGAGGAGGACGGGCCGGGGGTCCACCAGTGCGGTCACCGGGCGGGTCTCCTCCACCGCCGGGGCCAGGGGCCGGTCCACGACGATACCATAGAGGGCGCGGGGGCCGAAGGGGACCTGCACCAGCGAGCCGACCTCCACCCGGCCCTCCAGTGGTTCGGGGAGGTGGTAGTCAAAGGCCGGGGTCGGGCCCGGCCCCAGTGGGGTCAGGACGACAACGCGGACGAATTCCATAGGCGCTGATCGCGTATCGCGTATCGCGAATCGCATATCGCGTATCGCGAATCGCTATCGCGGATTGCCGGGGGTCATTCTTCTCCCACAATGCGCCCGTCCAGCATGCGGATGTGACGCCGGGTGTGGGCAATCATCGCGGGGTCGTGGGAGACCAGGATGATGGTGCGGCCCTCGGCGTTGAGTTCGCCGAGCAGGCGGAGGACCTCCGCGCCGGTGCGGCTATCCAGGTTGCCGGTGGGTTCGTCGGCCAGGATCAGGACTGGGTCGTTGGCCAGCGCGCGGGCGATGGCGACTCGTTGCTGCTCGCCGCCGGAGAGTTCGGTGGGGCGGTGATTCCGCCGGTCCGCCAGCCCGACCCGTTCCAGCAGGTAGAGCGCCCGCTCTCGTCGCTGGGCGGGGGGAATCCGGGCGAAGTACATGGGAAACTCCACATTCTGCAGCGCGGTCATCGTCGGGACCAGGTAGAAGGACTGAAAGACAAAACCGACTTCCTGGCGACGGTAGGCCGCCAGTTCGTTCTCGTCCAGCGCGGTCAGGTCCCGGCCCCGCACCCAGATATGCCCTTCGGTGGGCCGGTCCAGGCCGCCCAGCAGGTAGAGCAGGGTGGATTTCCCCGAGCCCGAGGGGCCGGTGACGCCCAGAAACTCCCCCTCCACCACCGTCAGGTCCACGCCGTCCAGCGCGTGGACGGTCTCCCCGCCCATCGGGAAATCCCGGCGCAGGCCCTCAACCCGGATCAGTGGCGCTTTACCGTCCATTGAAAAACCGGATAGAGGAACGCGGGTTTATCTGCGAGAACCCGTTTTATCTGCTTTCGCTCTCGTTCTGACCATTTTCTTCCGGTCATTGGTGAAAATCCTGCGCACAATGTCCGGTTTGATGCCGAAGTTGAGCACCAGGCCGACTTCTATCTCGGTCGCCCTGAGATAATTGAGCAGTTGCGCTTCATACTCCGGACGCAGGCCATCGGTCGCTTTCAGTTCCACGATCACCTTACCGTCTACCACAAGGTCAGCAAAATACTCACCCATCATCAGACCGTCGTAGTATACCTGGATGGGCATCTGCTGCTGGACAGTGAAGCCTCTTTTGCGCAGTTCATGCGCCATAGCGTTTTCGTATACCTTCTCCAGGAAACCGTATCCCAGAGCGTTATACACGGTATAAAACGCTTCTATGATGGCTTTTGTAGTCTCCTCGTGCAACATGTTGGTTCCTCCATAGGACACAGATAGAGATGGTACGGGTTGTCACGGTTGAATGGGACACGGATGATACGGGTTTTCACGGAATCCGTGCCCATCTGTTAAACCCGTGTTCATCCGTGTGCCATTTTGAACCGGACACGGATAAACACGGATGGCACGGGTTTTCACGGAATCCGTGTCCATCCGTTAAACCCGTGTTCATCCGTGTGCTGTTGAATCGGACACGGATGGACACGGATGGCACGGGTTTTCACGGAATCCGTGTCCATCCGTTAAACCCGTGTTCATCCGTGTGCCCTTTTGAACCGGACACGGATAGACACGGATGATACGGGTTTTCACGGAATCCGTGTCCATCCGTTAAACCCGTGTTCATCCGTGTGCTGTTGAATCGGACACGGATGGACACGGATGGCACGGGTTTTCACGGAATCCGTGTCCATCCGTT
>Ga0315298_1010340_pt1 | contig 11272 bp, 7 predicted proteins | sample WHS_1_MG_FD_203077 | JGI IMG/M metagenome (GOLD analysis project Ga0315298, IMG submission 203077) | Extremophilic microbial mat communities from Washburn Hot Springs, YNP, Wyoming, USA - WHS_1_MG | ecosystem: Environmental > Aquatic > Thermal springs > Hot (42-90C) | place: USA: Wyoming... | reverse complement strand
ATGCGTGGATGCATTCGATCCCAGCAATCGGCTGGTCTTTGCTACGGGCGTTTTCACTGGCTCGCCACTAGCTGGGAGCGGACGCAACAGCGTGGGGGCAAAATCGCCGTTGACTGGCGGCTACGGGGAGGCGGAAGTCGGGGGGTTCTGGGGCGCCGAGTTTAAGCGTACCGGATACGATGCTCTCATCGTTCAAGGGAGAGCCCCCGAGCCGGTGTACCTCTGGATCACGAACCAGGGGGCCGAGATCAGGAGTGCAAAGCATCTCTGGGGCAAGTTCACCGCCGAAGTACAGGAGACGATCAGGAGTGAGGTGGGCGACGCTGCGGCACGAGTTGCGCAGATTGGTCCAGCGGGAGAGAATCTGGTGCGTTATGCGTGCGTGATCAATGATCTCAGACACGCAGCAGGCCGAACTGGGATGGGCGCGGTGATGGGAGCCAAAAACCTACGGGCGGTGGCTGTTCGCGGAGACTCTCAGCCTGAAATGGCCGACGCTGATAAGATTCGCTCGTTTGTGAAATGGTTCGTGGGCGCCTACATGGAGTTGTCCAGAGGGCTGTACGAGGTAGGCACATCGGATGGCGTGATTCCCAACAATAGGACTGGCGCCCTACCAACACGCAATTTCCGTGAAGGCACGTTTGAAGGAGCGGCGAAGATATCCGGTGAAACGATGCGGGATACCATTCTTGTCGATCGGGCCGGATGCTTTGCCTGCCCCATTCGATGCAAGCGCGTGGTTGAGGTGAAGGAGCCTTACCACGTGAGCCCAGTCTATGGTGGGCCGGAGTACGAGACTATCGCAGCTTTCGGGTCTACTTGTGGCATCGACGATTTAGCCGCCATTGCCAAAGCCCACGAACTCTGCAACGCCTATGGCCTGGACACGATTTCCACGGGCGTGACGGTCGGTTTCGCTATGGATTGCTTCGAGAACAACCTCATCGGCGAAAGAGAAATCGGCGGCTTGAAGCTCAATTTCGGCAATGCCGCGGCCATGTTAAAGCTGACGGAAATGATCGGCCGGCGCGAGGGCTTTGGCGATGTGCTAGCAGAGGGTTCAGCGCGAGCGGCGAAGTTTCTGGGCACGCAGTGCCAGCCTTACGCAGTTCACGTCAAAGGGCAGGAGGTCCCAATGCACGAGTTGCGGCTCAAACCAGGAGTGGGTATGGGCTACGCCGTTTCGCCGACGGGGGCAGATCACCTGCAGTCAATCCACGATACGCTTTATCACAAGCCGACGAAGGAACTCGAGCAGTTGAAGGAACTGGGTATTCTTGAGCCCGTTCCCAAAGCGGAGCTTAGTGCGAGGAAGGTGCGCGTTTTTGTCTATGGCCAGCACTGGAACAGCCTGCTGAACTGTATTGACATGTGTTGCTTCCTGCCCTATTCCTACGAGCAAGTGGTGGAAATGGTGGACGCCATAACTGGCTGGAACAGCTCGATCTGGGAGCTCATGAAAGTGGGCGAGCGCGGAACAACGCTAGCTCGGGCGTTCAATGTTCGGGAAGGTCTCGGGGCTGCTGACGATCGCATACCTCCCCGTCTGTACCAACCCCACACGAAAGGGCCCCTAGCAGGGAAAACCGTGGGCGAGAAGGACATGAGACAGGCCATACAAGCGTATTACGGCGTAATGGGCTGGGATCCCGACGGAGTACCCACAGAGGGTAAGTTGATCGAGTTGGGCATCGACTGGGTGGGGAAATACTTACCCCAGAGGAAGTCCTGATTCACTCGATAAAGAAGGATGGGAATCCTACCCTCCCAATAGCAGCAGCAATCGGTAGGCGGCACCGCCGATGGCCAGCGCGAGTGCAATCGTGGCCATCATTATTATCAGCGCCCTTCTCCATCCCAGCTCTTGTCCCAGCACGGCTACTGTAGCCACACAGGGGATGTAGATGGTGTTCACCAGGGCATAGACGAACAGTTGAGTTGGATTCATGAAGTTTAGCAGATTCTCAGCTCCCTGGCCGTACTGCACGATGGCCAGCGTCACGAGCAGCTGAAGAGCTAGCTCCTTGCGAAGCACCGCAAATATCAGAGTCAAACCGGCAACAGCCGGGAGGCCAAGCCACCCTTCCACTATAGGCGAAAGTGGACCAGCCAATGTCCACACCCATCCCGTCTCGTACAGACCTCCGAGAACCAGGCTACCACCCAGGACAATCGGGGTGGCCACGAAGACGAAGTCCTTGAACCTGTACCACGTTTTCCTGGCGACGGTTCTGAAGGATGGGGTTCGAAACGGAAATACCTCCATAACCAGTCCGGTAGATTCGCCGGGCATGATCTGGTTGAGTGCCACTCCAGCCAGAGTCACGAGCGCGAAGACGATGGCGTAGATGCCGATGGCCGGTCTCCAACCTGCGTAGTGGTACACGGCGCCCAGTATGACGGCGGTTCTAGCGGAGCATGGTACCAGCACGATCAGGATGCTAGCGATGATTCGCTCGCGCGCGGTGGAGAGCACGCGTGTGCCAATGATCGCCGGCACGTTGCAGCCCGCCCCAGCTACAAGCGGTATTACAGCCCGCCCGTGAAGGCCCAGATTGTGCATGATTCGATCGGTCAGGAAGGCCACGGAGTTGAGGTATCCCGAGTCTTCGAGCAAAGCGATGATGAAGTAAAAGGTCAGTATATAGGGAATGCCTACCGCTAGAGTGGCCTGAATACCGGCGTCCGGGCCCCACATTAGGATTTTGGCGATAATGCTGTCTCCGAACAGCAGGTGGATGATGCTTTCCATAACGGGAGAGACGAGCGCTGCCCAGAGGTCGCTGAACACCGTGGAAAGTAACGATCCGACGTAGAACAGGAATCCGAAGATGGTAGCTAGAACGATGCCTAAGATAGGTAGCCCCGTGGTTGGGGAAGTTGTATAGTGCCACAATCTGTCGGCGACGCTCTCAGAGGTTTCACCCCTCGATGTTTGCACTTCCGCGGCTATCGAACCGGCGAGTCCGTGCCTCTCTCTGGCGATGCGGATGGGTGCCGGTTCGCCATGCTTGGTCTCAATGAGTTCGGCTAGTCCAGCCGCCTCAGCCAGTATAGCTTTCCCAGAATCGGTGCCGCTCATAAGATCGACGAAGTCCGGGTCTTTCTCTAGTAGAAGCGTTGCTACCGCTCTCGGGGGCAACTCGTAAGGAATCTTGCTGAGTTGATGGGCTATACGCGCCGATAGGAAGGCAATGATCTCCTCGATGTCCTGGCCATATGCCAGAGTGGTGCGTCTGGCTTTGCAGCTGCATTCGTCCTTTGCTGCCGAAACTGCTGTGTGGATGAGGTCGTCAATGCCTTTTCCGCTGGTGGCCACAGTAGGTACCACAGGGATTCCCAGCACCTCACTCATTTTCTCCACATCCGTGCTGATACCTTGCCTTTCCGCCTGGTCCACGACGTTGAGGGCCGCCACCATAGGTATGCCTAGATCCAGGAACTGGAGGAGCATATAGAGATTGCGCGCCAGATTAGTGGCGTCAAGGATCATAATGATGACGTCGGGTTTGCTTTCCAGGACGGCCTGGCGCGCCACCCACTGGTCTTCGGAGATAGCGCCCAGCGCGTAAGTTCCCGGCAGGTCGATGATGCCCAGTTTCACGTGGTCGAAATTGGCTTTGCCCATATTGACTTCCACAGTCTTGCCAGGATAATTGGCCGTTACCACTCCCATGCCAGTCAGATGGTTGAATATGCTGGATTTGCCAACGTTGGGGTTCCCAGCTAAGGCAATGGTGAGGTCGACGTCACCTTTGATCTTGGGCAAAGCTCCGTGGCATGATGCAGGCATAACTAGGCTACTTCCCTGACCTGAATTCTGGACGCAACCTCGCGTCCGATGGCGTACTTCGCCCGTCCGACTTCGATTATGAGTGGCCCTTTGAAGGGCGCGACCTCACAAACGCGAATGTTGATGCTCGGCAAGAGCCCTAGGGACGCGAGATATTGGAGCATACTGGATTCCTCTTCGGAGATCTTGACTATGGTCGCTTCGGCTCCAGCGCGCAGTTCACTGAGCGGGCGAGTCGGTTCCTCGACGTAGGTACCGTCTTTCGCCGGAATGGGATGGCCGTGCGGGCAGGTTCTCGGATTCTGCAGAAGCTTGTTCAGACCATCCTCGACTTCGTCAGAGAAGGCGTGCTCCAGTTTGCAGGCCTCGTCGTGCACCTTATCCCACGGCATTCCTAAGACGTCCGTCAGAAAGCGCTCCGAGAGCCGGTGCTTACGCACCAGGAGCGCGGCAGCTTGCTTCCCCGCATCGGTTAACGATATGCTGGCGTCCTTGCCTCGCTCGATGAGCCCGTTCTTGGCCATCCGCTTGAGCATTTCGGCGACCGAGGCCGGAGTCACCTGCAGTTGCTCTGCTACCCGCGAAGGGCGGACAGGTGGCTCCACTTGCTCCATCTTATATATGGCTTCAAGGTACTCTTCAGTCTTTGGTGTGGTCATGTTTACCTCCGGAGAGAGGGCAACCATAGCCAAAGGGTTAGGGTTACCTAATTGGTAGTATACACGGGAAGGCAGGCTTTGTCAATCTTTTCCCCGAGCATGCCTCGGGGAATTGGGAGGCATCCGAGCGATATCTTCACGGCGCTGGGATGGACGACACCTCTACCGAGCGGCTGCTCTACCGGCGGGTTCGAGTTTTCGGTAATGGATGGATCCAAAGGTCTGACCGTGCGCAGTCTCCATGATCGCCTCGGGCAATGTTGGGTGCGCGTGAATTGTATTGGCTATGTCCTCGGCGGCGGCTTCCAGGTTAATAGCCAGCGTGGCTTCGGCGATCAGGTCACTCGCACGCGGTCCCATGATGTGTACGCCGATCACGGCCCCGCTGTCGCGTTCACAGATCATTTTCACCAATCCTGTAGTTCTGCCGATAGCCACGGCTTTTCCCAATGCTGAGAAGGGGAACCGGCTCACCGTGTACTCTATGCCTGATTGGCGTGCTTCCCCTTCGGTTAGCCCGACCCCCGCTATTTCTGGCGACGAGAACACAGCATTGGGAACTGCCCGGTAATCCGCCCTCCGCCTGTGTCCCATTATGTTCTCCGCCACTACCTCTCCTTGGTATGACGCCACGTGGGCAAGCATATGCCCTCCTGTCACGTCGCCGATAGCGTAGATGCCGGGCACATTGGTCTGCAGGAATTCGTCGACTTTGATGGCGCCTTTGTCCATAGCTACGCCCACGTTCTCTAGGCCGACGTCTTTAGTGTATGGTTTGTTGCCGGTGGCCATCAGGATGTACTCGGCATCGATTCGCTTCTCTCCCTCTTCGGTGTCGTATATCAGCCGCACGCCATCACCAGAAGGCACGATCTCTCTCACCTTTGCGCCAATGTTAATGGGCACACCGTCGGACTTCAGCAATTGTTGGTAGCGCTGGGATATCTCCTCGTCGATGGGGGGGAGAATCCTGGGTGTTCTCTTGACGATCTGCATCTCCGTCCCGAGCGGGCGGAAGATGCGGATGAACTCGATGGCTGTTACTCCTCCCCCGATGACGACCATACTCTTGGGGACGTGTTCCAGTTCCAGCACCTCGCGCGCGGTCAAGACGCGAGGGTTGTCGGCTCCTGGAATGGGCAGTATATCTGGCAGCGATCCCGTGGCCACGATGATGTTTCGGCAGGGCAGGTCGCGGGTAGGTTCGCCGGAATCGGAGGAGGGCGTTACTCCGGTGGCACGCACGAGACGGGGATTGATGATCTTGCCGGTTCCTCTGATGACATCGATCTTGTAGCCTTTCATCAGGCCCTCGACGCCGTTGCGAAGTTGCAGGACCACCTTATCCTTCCTCTTCATCATCACTGGGAAATTGGGAGTGGGTGAGCCGACGTCTATGCCATATTTCGCCGCGTTGCGTATGTCATCCAGTATATCCATGCTCTCGACCAGTGCTTTGGTGGGGATACATCCCCAGTTAAGGCACATACCCCCCAGGAACTCCTTCTCTACCAGGGCCACCTTTGCGCCGATTTGGGCCGCGCGTATTGCACAGACGTACCCTCCCGGTCCACCGCCGATTATGACGATATCGTACTGTTGTTCCACTGTTGACTCCTTTCCAGTTCTGGCTGCCAGCGCAGGACTGGCTTGCGGGCGGCGGTGACCTCATCCAGCCGGCCGACAACGGTATGGTGGGGTGCTGTCAGGACTTTCTCCGGGTCGGTGGCAGCTTCCTCGGCGATTTGGAGAAGCGCATTGGCGAAGGAATTTAGCGTCTGCAGTGTTTCGGTCTCGGTGGGCTCGATCATCAACGCCTCGTCGACGACCAGGGGGAAATACACGGTCGGCGGATGGAAGCCGTAGTCGATGAGCCTCTTGGCGATATCGAGCGTGCGCACTCCCTGAGCCTTTTGCCGCTTGCCGGACAGAACAAACTCGTGCATACATGTCCTGTCGTAGGGCAAGTAGTACGCGCCTTTGAGCAGTTGCATAAGGTAATTGGCGTTCAGCACAGCGTTCTCGCTAACACGTCGGAGCCCCTCTTCGCCAATGGACCGTATATAGGCGTACGCTCTGACGAGGACGCCGAAGTTTCCGTAGAATGATCTTACCTTTCCGATGCTCTGGGGTCGGTCATAGTCGAGGAAATAACGGTCGCCGCTTTCGGTTGCCTTCTTGGCGACGAGGGGAACGGGCAGGAACGGAGCCAGGCTCTCTTTGACTGCGACCGGTCCCGAGCCAGGACCGCCTCCCCCGTGTGGGGTGCTGAAGGTCTTGTGCAGGTTGAAATGCATTACGTCGCACCCAAGGTCCGCCAGTTTGACCTGCCCGACAATTGCGTTCATATTGGCCCCGTCGCAGTAGAGTAGCGCGCCAGCGTCGTGCACGATCTTAGCTACGTCGAGGATGTTGGCGTTGAACAGGCCAAGCGTGTTGGGGATAGTCAGCATAAGGGCCGCTACTCGATCGCTCAATTGTGCCTGGAGGTGGTCTATGTCTATTTCGCCTTCGGCGTTGGACTTGACGTTGACCACCTGATGCCCACTTGTTGCCGCGGTAGCCGGGTTGGTTCCGTGCGCTGAGTCTGGCACCAGCACAATTTGTCGCTGAGCGTCTCCACGGGCGCGATGGTAGGCGCGGACTACTAGAATGCCGGTAAGCTCACCGTGCGCGCCAGCCGCTGGCTGCAAGCTAACCGTGTCGAGTCCACTAATTCGGCAGAGGTACTCCTGCAGTTCGTACATTAGGCGCAAAGCGCCTTGGATGGTGTCTTCGTCCTGAAGTGGATGGAGCCTTGTGAAGCCCTCTAGCGAGGCCACTGCGTCATTTACCTTAGGGTTGTACTTCATCGTGCACGAGCCGAGTGGGTAGAAGCCGGCGTCCACACAGTAGTTGATCTGGGAGAGGCGAATAAAGTGGCCAGCCACCTCCCTCTCAGTTAGCTCGGGCAGCTCCAATTCTTCCCGGAGGAACGCCTGAGGCAGCAGGTCGGCCAGGTCTTTTTCTGGCACGTCGGACTTGGTGATGTAGCCTGTGCTCCGGCCAGGCGAGCTGAGTTCGCAGATAATCGGTTCGGTCATTTCAGTTCCCCCAGCAGTTGGACCAGCGTGTCTATTTCGTCCTTGGTGTTCATTTCGGTAACGCAGAACAGCGCGCAATCGGCCAGCACCGGATCGAACCTGCCCAGATCGTAGCCACCGATTACTTTGTGCTCCAGCAGGTACCGATTTACCTCTGCTACAGACCGAGGACATCGAATCACGAACTCCTTGAAGAAGGGATGTGGATAAACCAGCTCGTATTGCCTCAGGCTCGCGATGCGATCGGCGGCGTAGTGTGATTTTTGCAGGCATATCTCGGCAACACGGCGCAGCCCTTGCCGGCCCATCGAGGAGAGATAAACCAGCGCTGCAAGCGCGTTCAAAGCTTCGTTAGTGCATATGTTTGACGTGGCCTTTTCCCGGCGGATGTGCTGCTCCCGCGCTTGCAGCGTGAGCACGAAGCCCCGCCGTCCCTCGGAATCGTACGCCTGCCCGGCAATCCGGCCCGGCACCAACCGGAGAAACTGCTGTTTGGCGGCGAAAAGACCCAGGTACGGTCCGCCGAAGTTTAAGGTGTTGCCCAAGCTCTGCCCTTCCGCAACCGCGACATCCGCTGAGTAGGTTCCCGGTGGCTTGAGTATACCAAGCGAGATAGGATCCACAATCATTATGAGCAAGGCTCCCGCCTCGTGAGCCGCTCTTGCCAGACTCTCGACATCTTCGAGACAGCCGAAGAAATTTGGATGCTGAATTACGACGCAGGCGGTATCGGCGGCGATTGCCTTCGAGAAGATTGAAGGGTCGACTCGGCCAGTGTTGAGACACCCGTCGAAGTCGCACCTTCCATCCACGGTCAAACCCAGTTCGGTGCAATAGGTCCTGATGACCGCCAGGTAATCAGGGTGGACTGTCGGCGCAACCAACACCTTCGAGCGTCTCGTTGCGTGGTGAGCCAGCAACGCCGCTTCCGCAGCAGCGGAGGCCCCATCGTACATCGACGCATTGGCTACGTCCATATCCATCAGCTGGCAAACCAGCGTTTGAAATTCGAATATCGACTGCAACGTACCCTGGCTGACTTCAGCCTGGTAAGGGGTGTAGGACGTGTAGAACTCCGAGCGTCCTATGATATGGCGGACGATACTTGGAACGAAATGGTTGTAGGCGCCAGCGCCCAGGAACAACGCATACTCGTGCGTGCCCCCGTTGTCGTGGGCAAGTTCCGACATCAGCCTGGTGAGCTCGATCTCTGAGAGCGGCTCGGGAATGCCGAGTGTGGGGTGGCGGACTTGCGCTGGAAGGTCGTTGAACAGATCGTCGACCGATGTCACGCCGATTCGGCTTAACATAACCGATCTATCGTAATCGGTGTTTGGCACGTAATTCATTCTTCGTCGCTCTTTCTAGCATATGGTTCTAGGATTCGCCTAAAGATTGCACAAAGGCTTTGTAGTCTGAGGGCGACATCAGAACATCCAGCTCGGAAGGATCGCTGAGCTTCATACGAATGATCCACCCCTCGTCGTACGGGGACTTGTTGATCACCTCGGGGTGGTCACGGATTATCTCGTTGACCCCTGTGACCGTCCCGCTCACCGGAGCAAACAGGTCGGATGCCGCTTTGACCGATTCGATAACGCCGAGCGTCCCGAACTGCTCGACACTGTTCCCGACTTGTGGTAGCTCGACGTAGACTATGTCTCCTAACTGAGCCTGAGCATAGTCGGTTATGCCTACTGTGCCCTCTGCGCCAGACACTCGGACCCACTCGTGCTCCTTTGTATATTTGAGGTCTTCGGGAATTTCGGTCATTTTGCATATCTCCTTTCGGCTTGTTGGAGTAGGGAATAGCTGGCCCGATATCGACGTGAATGTTCGGCGGTCTGTGATAGACCTGTTATGCCTATCTTTTTCGTACTCGAGGGCGCAAATAGAAGGGTGTGGGAACTATCCTGGCCTGGACCAGATGGCCCCTGATGGGTACTTCGACGATGGTTCCCGGTTGGCTATGTTCGGTAGGAACAAAACCCAGGGCGATGTTCTTGTTGAGAGTGGGTGAGTAGCTTCCACTAGTTATAATACCGACCTCTTTTCCGTCGACGAGTATAGGGAAGCCGGTTCTTGCTATTGCCCGATCCATCAGCTCCATCCCAACCAGTGTTCGTTGAACTCCAGAGTTCCGAATGGCCAGGAGAGCATCCTTGCCGATGAAATCGGGCTTGTCGAACTTCACTACCCAACCGAGTCCTGCCTCCAGGGGGTTTATGCTTTCGTCAATCTCGTGCCCGTACAAGGCCATCTTCGCTTCCAATCGCAGCGTATCCCTTGCCCCAAGGCCGCAGGGCTGAGGCTTGAGCCTCTCATCTCTCATCAGCTCGTGCCAGAGCGCAACCACGTTGTCCCTCTTACAGATCAACTCAAAGCCGTCCTCCCCCGTATAGCCGGTTCGGGATATCAGGGTGCTAATGCCGGCAATGTGCCCGTGCCCGCAGCGATAGTACGCCAGTGTGGAGAGGTCTATGTCGATTTTGGGCTGGAGAATGTCGCTCGATCGCGGCCCCTGGAGAGCCAGCATGCCGTATTGCTCTGAGACGTTTTCCAGCGTCACGTGCTGGGTGCAATGTCTGGCAATCCAGTTGAAGTCTTTCTCCGCTGTTGACGCATTGGCTATGATGAGGTAGGTATCGTGAAGCCGGTAGACCAAGAGGTCGTCTACCACGCCACCTTTCTCATTGCACAGCAAAGAATAATGAGCCTGTTCGACCTGAAGTTGCGAGGCATCGTTTGTCGTCACGTGCTGGATGCACTCCAGTGCGCCGGCTCCGGAAAGGCGGATCTGGCCCATATGGCAGATATCGAACAGCCCCGCTGCCTGACGCACCGCTCGGTGTTCTTCGAGTATGCTGGTGTACTGCACGGGCATGAGCCAGCCTCCAAACTCGACCATCCTGGCCCCGAGGTCCACGTGCACTTGATACAGAGGAGTTCTCTTAGGTGGTGATAACAACGAATCTTCACCGATCATTCTTGCACGGTTCACACCTGCAGCGAAATAACTGCAAGAATAATGCCATCGATTGCCCGACGGCTACTAAAGCAGCGGACAAACGAAAAGGACACACTCTTCTGGTGTGCCCCCCTGTCCTTCTGCCTGAGAGATCAGCCGCTGCACGAGCCTGTCCCCTTCGGCCCCCCAACTGGGATGTCTCCAGAGGTTGCCGCGACCGCAGTCCTTTTGCCTGAGAGTTTCAGCCCTTTCCGCTGGAAGGACATTGCCCCTTCGGCTCCCCGCTCGGAGAGGTCTCTCCCGCGACCGCAAAGAAACTATACAACAGGCCAAGGGATTTGTCAACGACTCGGTTGCTGGAGTTTACCCATAGGGCCACTGCCCCGTGATGTGGGATGTACTAAGCAGTAGACGGCGTATTCCCCAGCGCAGCTTGTAGACTGTCGGTTTCTCCTTTTTGAGACCGAGCCAGCGGCCTAACTTGCAGATTAACTCGACGAGCAACGGCTCTCCCTCCAACAGTTCCACCAGCATCGCTAGCACCACCATCGCCATGGCAAACAGCTTCCTTATGGCCTTAATGCTTCGGACTCGGAAACTATCGATCCCCAGTTCGCTTTTCAGATACCTTAGCGTCTGCTCTATCTCCATCCTCCGCCAGTAGATGCGCACGATACGCCAAGCGTCCGCCGCATTGCGTATCGCCTCATTGGTCAGCAACAACCACGGTGTCTCCTCCCCTTCCAACCACGAGATCACAAGGTAC
>Ga0315298_1010335_pt1 | contig 11274 bp, 13 predicted proteins | sample WHS_1_MG_FD_203077 | JGI IMG/M metagenome (GOLD analysis project Ga0315298, IMG submission 203077) | Extremophilic microbial mat communities from Washburn Hot Springs, YNP, Wyoming, USA - WHS_1_MG | ecosystem: Environmental > Aquatic > Thermal springs > Hot (42-90C) | place: USA: Wyoming... | reverse complement strand
ATTACTGTTTTTTACTTTTAGCCTAACTAAGTATGGAAACCACTGTTTGTATCTATATGCATTTTCAAGCATGAACGTAAAGTCTATCCATTTATCTTTATCTCTTTTAACGTCTCTAATTACTTTTGCGTAGATATACTGTCTATCTCCTGTGTTTATTCTCAAATAAAGCTGATTATCTATCCACTGAAATCTTAAATTTAGATTTCCTTGCTTTGATTTATCTCCTCTTGAATATAAATTTCCCTGTCTGCTTTCTTTCCATTTTGTCTTTAGCTGTTTTCTTCTTTTTCCTGTTAAATGGTTTTTCTTTAATTGTTCAAATAATTTCCTTGAGCCAAATATAAGCTTTTTTGGATTTTGTCCTCTTTCTTGACATGATGAAATTATAGATTGTGCTAAGAATATAGCATCGTCTGAGTATCTTGTGTTTATGTTAAATAGCTTTGATAACTGCTTTTTTAAATCCTTTCTTTTATTGCCTTCTAATAGTCTTCTGTATGCATATCTCATAGCTGATGAAAATCTACGCATTAAATCTAATACAATCTCTTTATCTTGCTTATTTTGAAACTCAAGTTGGCACTGTAGAGTTATCATTTTATCTACTCTTTTTTTTATTCACAATTTTACACTTTTTGTTTTTGTGTTTTTATTATGCACTTTTTTACACTTTTTTATAGAAAATAGCAACTGTTGTGAACCTCCTATTAACTTGTTAAGCTTTTGTAATTCTGCTAAAATTATATCAAAATAATTTATGCTATTTTAAGCGGTTTGAAAGGAGTCTATTATGAAAAAAGTTATTTTTTTATTTGGATTATTAACATCTTTAATCTTATCTTCTTGTGCTTCTAATGAAATTGTTATCCAGCCTAATGCACCTGTTAGTTTTGTAGCCAAAACAGAAAGAAAAGGAGATTATAGCTTTATCATTCCTTCAAACTTCCAGTTTATTGAAAATGAATCTCTTATATTTGAAAGTGAAAACATCTATCGAGCATATCTTATTTACAAAGGTGAAGGTTATATTCAAGATTTAGTTAACTTTTACGACAGAGAAATGCCAAAAGCCGGTTGGAGAAAAATTTCTGCCTTAATTGGCAAAGATGCAATTTTAGCATTTCAAAAGGATAATCAGATAATAGTAATTAAAATTCAATATGGATTAACAAACACGTATCTTAGAATGCTGTTGACGAGGTAAAAGTTGAGGAAGCTGTACATGCCCCCGGAGTGGAGTAAACACAAAGGAACTTGGTTATCCTATCCACATAACCCAGACACATTTTTTGAGAAAATAGATAACGTAAGAGATAAATACACTGATATGGTAAAGCTTTTGTCCGAATGTGAAGAAGTTCATATAAATGTAAATGACGAAGAAATGGAAAGTGACGTATTATCAAGATTAAAAGATAAAAAAGCAAATTTAAACAATGTATTCATACACAGATTTCCTACCAACGACGCATGGTGTAGAGACCATGGAGCTATTTTCGTTTTAGATAGAGATGAAAATAAGCTTGTTGCTCTTGATTTTAAGTTTAATGCTTGGGGCGGAAAATATCCATACGAATTAGACAACGAAATCCCTAAGAAAATGGCTGAATATCTGAATGTTGAAAGAATAGAAATAGACATGGTTTTAGAAGGTGGTTCCATTGATGTAAACGGAAATGGCTTACTGCTTACTACCGAATCTTGTCTTTTAAACCCAAATAGAAATCCAAGCATGTCAAAAGAAGAGATTGAAGAAAATTTAAAGTATTACTTTGGCGTGGAAAAAGTGCTGTGGCTAAAAGAAGGTATAGTTGGCGATGATACTGACGGACATATAGACGATATAACAAGATTTATAAGTGAAAATACTGTAATAACTGTAGTTGAAGAGAATACAAATGATGAGAACTATCCTATTTTAAAAGAAAATTACGAAATGTTAAAAACATTTACAGATATAAAAGGAAATAAATTAAACATAATCACGCTGCCGATGCCAGACCCTGTTTATTACAAAGGAGATAGACTCCCGGCAAGCTATGCCAATTTTTACATATCAAATAAATATGTTATTGTCCCGATCTTTAACTGCGATAAAGATAAAATGGCTTTAGAAATATTACAATCAGTTTTTACAGACAGAGTGGTTGTTGGAATAGATGCTTCTGACATAGTCGTTGGACTTGGTACATTTCATTGCTTGACTCAACAGATTCCATATGTATGACCGTTCCAAAAACAAATATCTTCATTCTGTAGCCGGAGAAGAATCTACTACTTGTAAGAGTGTTCAAAAATTTCTGTAAATTTGCCCTTCCTTGTCATGCTGAGGACGAAGTTCGAAGTATCTCTCTTTTGATTTTTAACTTTGAAAAGAAAAAACATGAGATTCTTCGCCGGCTGTAGAATTACAAGGTTGATTTTTGTAAAGTCTTCCTGCCTGTTATTGAGTTTCTCATCTTGACATGATTGTAAATATATCTTATTACTTTGGAGTTACTAATTTCTTAACTCCTTTTGTTTTTATTCTTTTTTGATTTTTCTTAAGTTTAAAATCTTTTTCTGATATAAATATATACTTAGGAATATAATACATTGAACCTAAAACAATTAATAGAATAGATACTCCTATGTAATCATAGAATTTTAAATAAGGTGCTTTAATAACTACTTCTCTTAAAACTGCTATTAATGTTGTTTTAACGATTAAAGATGTATCTATTCTTCTTTCTGTTAGGTAAACAATCATTAATCTAAAAAGCTCTGTTAGGATAAATACATATAGGAATTTTGGTATTAGTTCGATAAAACTGTATTTTTCAGAGAATAAAGCTAATGCAATGTCATACAAAGCGTTGATGCTTAAGATAAAAAGCAAAACCGTTAGTAAAACAATTATTATATCTTCAAAAAGCTCAAAAATATCTCCAAGTTTTTCATGTAGAAAATGAGCTTTTAGTATATCTTTAAATTTCATCTTTTCTCCTTTTTTAGTATAGTTTATAATTTATTATAAATATGTCGGGTGAGAAATTCATTAAAAACATAAGATTCTTCGGCCGCTGCAGGATAACAAGTAAGGCTATCTTTTCTCTGATACTTATCATTCAAACTTTTCCTATCATTCTGTGAACTTTAGTCCGAAGAATCTCATTTCTAAATTCTATAAAAATCACTAATTTCTCACCCAAGGTATAAGGCTGTTCTCAGTCTATTATATGATTATCAAGTTTTCTTCGTCATTATAAGTACGAAGTCCGAAGGATCTCTTTTTAAATTCCATAAAAACCGTTAATTTTTCATCCAAGGTGTTTAATATAGTTTATAATTTAATATAAATTTCATAACGAGGTTTTGCAAACAAGTGATAAATAAAATTAAAACATACTTAGAGCTAGTAAAATTTTCCCATACAATCTTCGCCATTCCTTTTGGACTATCAGCGGTATTTATAATAGAAAAAGGACTTCCATCATGGGAAAAGATATTTTGGATTTTGATGGCTTTAGTTTCTGCAAGAACCGCCGGAATGGCTTTTAATAGATTTATTGATAGACCAATAGATGCCAAGAACCCAAGGACAAAGAACTGGCCATCTGCAAAAGGTGAAGTTAGACCAAACGAGATAATGGCTCTTGGGCTTATATCTTCAATTATATTTATATTTTCTGCTTATAAATTAAACATGCTTGCATTTTGGTTGTCTCCGGTTGTGATTTTACTTTTATTAATATATCCGGCCGGGAAAAGATTTACTTCCTATGTTCATCTTATTCTTGGGTTAGTTTATTTTTTAATTCCGATTGCTGTTTCCATAGCTTTAAAAGGCAGTATTGAAATATCTGCAATATTTCTTGGTGCAGCTATGGCTTTTTGGGTAGCAGGCTTTGATATTCTTTATGCATTACAAGATTACGAGTTTGATAAATCCTTTGGACTTTACTCTATTCCTGTAAAGTATGGTATTAAAAACGCAATATTAATATCAAGAACTTTTCATTTTATAACATTTATTTGCCTGATTTTAACAGGAATTTTTGCAGGTTTGTCATACATATATTTTGCAGGATTATTTATTTTGAGTGGATTTTTGGTCTATGAGCATTTACTTATAAAGGAAAATGATTTGTCAAAGATAAATAAAGCTTTTTTCACAGTTAACGGTTTTATTAGTATAATATTTAGCATAATCGTTTTATTAGATGTGTTTATCGGAGGTTAATAATGGAAGATGTATTAAAAATAATGGAAGTTTTACCACACAGATATCCATTTTTACTCGTTGACAGAATTTTGGAGATGGATATAGAAAGCATGAAAATCAAAGCTTTAAAAAATGTAACTATAAACGAGCCATTTTTTATAGGACATTTTCCAGGAAATCCTGTAATGCCAGGAGTATTAATAATAGAAGCGATGGCACAAGTTGGAGCATATTTGATGCTTAAAAAAGCAGGTATAGAAGATGGGATAGTTTTATTTGCAAGTATAGAGGAAGCAAAATTTAGAAAGCCTGTTGTTCCAGGAGACCAAATCATATTTGAAGTTGAAGGCATCAACATAAAAAAATCTATGGGAAAAATTAAAGCCGTTGCAAAGGTTGACGACCAGGTAGTTTGTGAGGCAATCTTAATGGCAGCGGTTAAAAAGAAGTAAGTTTAAGAGTTCTTAAAACATTTACAATTATTCTTTTTAAAATGGCTAAAATGAAGGTGTTTTTAAGTTTTAACCAAGTCTAAAATTAACCACTTGATCGTCGTTCTGCTGCTGGCGAAGAATCTCTATATTTGTACCTCTAAGATGCCATTCTGAGTGAAGCGAAAAATCTCATTTTTTTAGCTCTTTTTAAAAAAGAGATCCTTCGGCTTTGCAGCCTTAAGATGACGAAAAGACAAAATTACAAAAATCTTAGAACATCCTTAAACAACCTCTTGTAATACTTGAATTTTATCTAAATTATCAATACTTTCTGCTATTGCATCAATCAACTTAGATTTTACTTCTTCATAATTACCAACAACTCTACATCCTGATGCATCTTTATGTCCGCCGCCGCCAAATTTACGAGCTATTTTCTGAACATCAACCTCGCCTTTTCCTCTTATAGAAACTCTCCATGTTTTTAAATCTTCTCTTTGAATCATTAAAACAGCAACTTTAACCGTATTTATACTTCTTGCAAAGTTTACAAAACCTTCTGTATCTTCCTCTTTTGTATTTGTTTCATTTAAAAAATCTCTAAATACCGTCAGTACCGCTATTTGGTCATTATGATAAAGCTCCAACGTGGAAAGTGTTTTTGTTAATAACTTTAAAACATTGACTTTATTCCTTTCAAATAGCATTCTTGAAATATGGTGTGGATTTGCACCTTTTTTGACTAAAAATTCTGCTATTTCAAAGGTTTTGTCTGTTGTATTGTTGTATCTAAAAGAACCTGTATCTGTTATCAAACCTGCGTATAAGGCAGTGGCTATTTTTTTATCTATCAAATCTTCATCCCAATTTCTTAACACGTAAGTCATCACAGCAGTTGTAGAAGGACTAAAATCGTCCACGATATCATAAATACTTTCAAAATCTCCGCCGATGTGATGGTCTATTCTGATAATTTCATCTGCGTAAATTTCTGCACCGGCACGTTTTTTGCTTGACGCATCCACTAAAATAGCAACAGAAAATTTATGATTTATTGGTAGTTTTTTTATTTCATTGACTTCAGGCATGAAGTCGCAAACATAAGGAAAATCATCTTTCATAGCCATTGTAACATTCTTACCAAGTTTTTTTAAGAAAAGATAAAGGGCTATCATGCTACCGATCCCATCGCAATCGGGGTTTTCGTGTGTAAATATAAGAATATCTTTTTCCTCTCTTTTGAGTCTTTCTATTATTGGAATTGACATTTCCATCTTTTTACCTCACAGGTTCTTTTTTTCGTAAGGACAGATATCAGAAACATAGCAATCTTTACATTTTGGGTTGTTTGCAGTGCAAATGTATCTACCAAATAACACTAAGGCATTTGAGATATAAACCCAATTTTCTTTTGAAAAGAATTTAGCCAAATCTTTTTCTACCTTTTCAGGATTAGTTTGATTAGTTATTTTCAATCTTTTTGCAACTCTCTTGACGTGTGTATCTACTACGATGGCAGGAATTTTATAAGCATTCACAAGAAATGCCGACGCTGTTTTTCTCCCAACGCCGGGAAGAGAGATTAATTCTTCCAATGTTTTTGGAATTTGTCCGTTAAATTTCTCTACAATTGCTTTAGCACACTCTTTTATAAGCTTTGCTTTTCTTTTATAAAAACCAAGTGGCTTTAATATTTCTTCAAGGTCTTTTAAGTCTGCGTTTGCAAGGGCTTGGGGGGTTGAATATTTTTTGAATAAAATTGGAGAAACCTGATTGACTTTCTTATCAGTAGTCTGTGCTGACAGAATGATGACAATCAGCAGTTGAAATTCATTTTCGTAATTTAACTCTATCTTTGGGTCAGGAAAATGTTTTTTTAATCGTTCTATTAACTCCTGCTGTGTAAATGCCATCAGAACAAGCTCTTTTGCTCTATCTTTTCTTCCTTAATCTTTAAATTACCTTTTTCTACATCTTTTAACAATGATTTAAATCCTAATTCTTGAAAGATTTGTTTTAACTTTTCTAAGTCTGGTTTTAATTTTTTTAGGTCTTCTATTTTTATGTTTATCTCAATGTTTGCATCTAATTTTATTATTTCTTTTATTCTTTGAAGCTGCTCTTTGTCTAATTCTTTGAAAGATTCTTTTAATTTACCTTTTAATTTATCTACATTTTCTAATATATTTTCTAAACTTCCAAACTCTTGCAGTAAAGCGGCAGCAGTCTTAGGGCCAATTCCTTTTATACCGGGAATATTATCTACAGCATCGCCGATCATCGTAAGATAGTCTATAAACTGCTGTGGATGGATTCCGTATTTTTCTTTGATTTTTTCTTTATCTAAAAGTTCTTCCTTTACCGGATTAAAGATTTTTATATTTTCTGAAATTAGCTGGTTCATATCTTTGTCAGGTGTAACTATAATAGCTTCGTAGCCTTCTTTTTCTGCTTTTTTTGACAACGTAGCGATTATATCGTCAGCTTCATAACCTGGTATTTCAAGAATTTTTATTCCAAGAAGCTGGATTATTTCTTTTAATATTGGGATTTGTTGTTTCAATGGGTCAGGAGTCTCTTTTCTTGTTGCTTTATACTCACTGAATTTTTCATGGCGAAGAGTTTTTCCGGGAAGGTCGAATGCAACTGCTACGTATGGAGTGTTAAAGACTGATAATGTTTTTAAAAGCATTCTTATAAAGCCGTACACTGCACCTGTTGGTCTTCCATCTGGAGCAGTTAGAGGTGGCAATGCATAGTATGCTCTGTATAGATAAGATGAGCCGTCTATTAATAAAACTTTATTTTTCATTTTTCAGTATCTTAGCAACTTCTTTTGCAAAGTATGTGATTACTATATCTGCTCCGGCTCTTTTCATAGAGATAAGCGTCTCAAGCATAACCTTTTTTTCATCAATCCATCCAAGCTTACCGGCTGCTTTTATCATTGAATACTCACCGCTAACGTTGTAAGCTGCAATAGGTACATTAAATGTATTTCTTAAATCTCTTATGATATCAAGATAGGACAATGCTGGTTTAACCATCACAATGTCTGCACCTTCCTCTATATCGATGGCTACTTCCCTTAACGCTTCTCTTCTGTTTGCCGGGTCCATTTGGTAGGTCCTTCTATCTCCAAATGCAGGGGTTGAATCTGCAGCCTCTCTAAATGGTCCGTAGTAAGAAGATGCATACTTAGCCGAGTATGCCATTATTGGAATGTGATTATATCCTGCTTCATCTAATGCTTCTCTTATAGTTTTAACAACTCCGTCCATCATGCCTGATGGAGCTACCATATCTGCACCGGCTTTTGCGTGAGATACTACTTGTTTTTTTGTATTTTCAAGAGTAAGGTCATTGTCTACATCATGGTCATGTAGTACTCCGCAATGCCCGTGTGATGTGTACTCACAAAAACAAACATCTGTAATTACATACAGATCTGGGTAATGTTTTTTAATATGCCTTATAGCTCTTTGGATTATTCCCTCTTCATTCCAGGTGTCTGAGCCAACTTCATCTTTATAGGAAGGGATTCCAAACAGAAGCACCGCCGGAATCCCAAGGGTTACTACTTCATCAAGCTCTTCATTGACTCTATCTAACGACCATCTAAATATTCCCGGCATAGATGGTATTTCTTTTTTAATATCTTTTCCATCTTCTATAAAAATTGGATATATTAGGTCATCAACCAAAAGATGGTTTTCTCTTACAAGCCTTCTTATGTTTTCACTTTTTCTTAACCTTCTTAACCTATTGACCGGAAACATTTTTCTCCCAATTAATAATTTCTTTCTGTTTTTTCAGATTCGCAGACTTCTTTAACTTGGTCTTTGACTAATTTTCCATTTTCATAAATTTTCTCATGGACTTTATGACATCTTGTTTTTGCGTCATATCCAGCCGGTTCTGCCTGGTATACAACCCTTCCGTCTTCAGTTTGATATCTTACCGGTTGGTTAGTTTGAACTGCCTCTATAGCTCCTCTTTTTGATATTTCCGCTATTGTAGCTCCTGCTATGGCACCAATTACACCACCAATTACACCGCCTTTCCATTTGTTATTATTGGTTAGGATTGCTCCCGCTGTTGCTCCTGTAACTGCTCCAATCAAGCCACCTTCATAAGTTGACTGAGAAGGTCTGTAAGTTTCTGCACAACCTGTAACCATAAATGCTGTAACTACTCCAAGAGCTATTAATTTTTTCATCTTTATTACCTCCAAATTAATTTTCTAAAATAAATTTGATTTGACATATTCCAATTATTATAGCACTTTCCATTTTTAAAATGTAATCTCCTAAGGACAATGGAATAAAGCCTTCTTTTTTTAGATATTCAATCTCCTCTTCTTTAAATCCACCTTCATTTCCTATAAAAACTGACACAGTTTTGAAAGTTTTATTCATAAGCATTTTAATTTTATTCTGCCTTTCTTTTTCATAAAATACAACTTTTAAATCATCGTTACTTTTAATATTATATAGCTTTATAGGTTTTTCAATAATCAATGGAAACGCTCTTTTGCATTGTTTTATTGAGTTAAGAGCTATTCTTTGCCATTTTTCAAGTTTTTTGGCTACATCTTGCTCTTTTACTGCTGAGTTTTTGGATATTACGGGGATTAGCTTGTAAACTCCAAGCTGTGATAATGGCTCTATAATTTCATCTATCTTTGAAAGCTGGTTTGGCATACATTGGTACAATGTTATTTTAAATTCTTCTTCTTTGATAGGGATTTTTTCTATTGGCAGGGCTATAAGCTGATTTTTGCTAATATCTTCTACCTTAGCAAGATAAACATTTCCATCTAATGTATTGATTTCTATTAAATCATTTTGTTTAACTCTTAAAACTTTAACAGCATGATTGTATTCTTGGTCTTTTAAAACTAAATGATAACCTTCTTTTTCTCCTATAAACCTTGGTAAGCTCATTTTTTGTCCATCCTTTAATCGCGATATATTCTAAAATTGTATAAATTTTAGCTTAAAATTAAATTTTCTATTCTTGCAATCTCATTTATCATTCATATCATTAAGATTGTATTAAATTTTAACAAATTAATACGTTGTGTGAGATATTCAATAAAAGCTGAGATTCTTCGCTTCGCTCAGAATGACGAAGTGAGTTTATCCTTCCTCTAATCCTCATTATTCAACCTTTCCCTGTCATCCTGAGGTCCTAAGGCCGAAGGATCTCATTTTTAAATTTTACAAAAACCGCTAATTTCTCACCCAAAAAGTATATATATACTATAACTTAAAAAAATTTGTAGTACTATTAAGTTCTCATATCTCAATCTTATACTGTTTTATTTTTCTCCAAAGCGTAGCAGGACTAATTCCAAGAAGCTTGGCAGCTTTGCTTTTATTTCCTTTTGATTTCTTCAACGCCTCTACTATTCTTTTTTCTTCATTAAAAAGAAATTCTTCTGAGATCTCTATATTTCCTTCTTCTGAAAAATAAACAAATTCAGAGTTTAGGTCTTCCACGTCTATAATTTCTTTGTTGGCTGTAAAAATGCTAACCGCTTCTAAGAAAGCTCTAAGCTCTCTAACATTACCATACCAATCTTTTGAAACTATAACATTCATAGCTCGCTGTGAGATTCTCTTGTTTTTCTTAGCTAAAATACTGTTTACTATCAGAGGTATATCTTCCTTCCTTTCTCGAAGGGGTGGAATTTCTATTCTAACGACGCACAATCTGTAAAATAAATCACTTCTAAAATTTTTATTCTGAATTTCTTTAACTAAGTCTTTGTTTGTGGCTGAGATTATTCTTACATCAGATTTTCTTGGTTTGCTTGAACCAAGTCTTTCGAATTCTTTTGTATCTACAAAAACTAATAATTTTGCTTGGGAAGTTAAAGAAAGGTCTCCAATTTCATCTAAAAACAATGTCCCGCCGTCTGCCAGCTCAACTTTACCAGGCTTAGAGCCAACCTCTCCGGTAAATGTACCCTTTTCATAGCCAAAAATTCTGACTCAAAAAACGTATCCGGAATGGCTGAGCAGTTTACCGATACAAAATTATTTCTACTTCTAACGCTGTTTAAATGGATCCGCTTAGCAAGCTTTGATTTTCCTGTCCCTGTTTCTCCAGAAATCAAAACAGACACGTCTGATTGGGCTACCAAAGAAGCTCTTTCCAAGATTTTTTTCATTTTTATGTTTTGGGTGTTAAAGACTATAAAATCTTCATCTATCTTTTCGTCCTTTGATTCTAAAAATTGAAATAGATATCCTTTTGGATTGTTGAAATAATCATACAAGACAGTGGTTTTAAAATAGCCTTTAAATTGAATTCCTCTTTTGCTTTTTAGAAATATTACAAATTCTTTTTGGTCTAAAAATTCTTTAACGTTTCTATCTGTAAATTTGTTAAGATTTTCATCTATTAAGTCAAAATGTTCATAACCAAGAAGTTCTATAAGGCTTTCACTAATTCTTTTTATCTTTAAATTTTCATCTGTAATGATTAAATATAATTCGTCTATATAGTTCATTTGCTACTTTGCAATTTCTCCATCAATTTTTGATACTCAGTAGTATTGTTATTCTTTTGATAAATTTTTGCAAGAGTTAAAATTATATTTTTATCATTTGGATATTTTTCTAA
>Ga0315298_1010334_pt1 | contig 11275 bp, 12 predicted proteins | sample WHS_1_MG_FD_203077 | JGI IMG/M metagenome (GOLD analysis project Ga0315298, IMG submission 203077) | Extremophilic microbial mat communities from Washburn Hot Springs, YNP, Wyoming, USA - WHS_1_MG | ecosystem: Environmental > Aquatic > Thermal springs > Hot (42-90C) | place: USA: Wyoming... | reverse complement strand
AGCAGGGTTCCAACGTCCATGTTTCACACCTCCATTCCGGAAGCAACATAGACTTCTGGAAGCGACATAGACTCAGACCGTCTTCACCCAATCAAGATTATAGTACGAACTGCGTGTCATGAATCACAAATCTTGCATATTTCTTATATTTGTGCTATGGTAGAGCCACGTTGAGGTTTCGGAGCAGTGGCTAGTGGAAATGGGAGGGACGATAGACCTGCCGCACGACCTGCTGACGGTGCGCGAAGTAGCTGACTATCTGCGAGTCAGCCCCGCTGCCGTTTACGGGTGGCTGAAGACGGGCGTGCTCCCCGGATTGAAGATCGGGGGCACTTGGCGGGTACGCCGACAAGAGTTCTTGGCCCTCATCAGTGCCAGTCCCGGCGAGACCCAAGTAAGCTGACTCCACTGCTTGGCCAGACCTGGCGAACAGCGTAGCGGCTTCACTCGTGATGGCCACCTTAGCGGGCCGGCGGGCCCAATATGGTGGTCTTTTTTGTTTGCGCGTTTGATCGGTTGGCTTCACTGAAGGCAGGAGGTAGGAACAAGCAGGAGGTTTCGCAGGCAAGGAGGGCAGCTATGGGAATCCTGCGCGTGTTGGGGCCGAATGGCGACACCAAAGTCGAATGGGACCTGGACGTGGAGGAAACGGTTCGGGAGGCGGAGCGTATCCTCAAGCAGAACGTTCTCAAAGGGTACGTGGCGTTCAGAGTGGATGAGGGCATAGGCACCGCCCAGCGCATCGACGAGTTCGACCCTCAAGCCAAGCAGATACTGCAGGTGCCCCGTATCATGGGCGGGTAGGCTCGCCCGGCATCGCTGAGTCCGTGCCCCAGAAGCCAGGCGGGCGATCGCGGTTCGGGGCCGTGGAGTCTCCCGTTGGGTGGCGAAGGTCGTGAGCTTGAATGGTGCTGGCAGCGGCCAGAATGGCCCCTGCCAGCGTTCTTTCAGGTGCTAGCGTAAAGCGTGGGCAGGAGAGCGAATGCTGACGCCCATCGGCCCTTTCCTGGCCCATGTGGGAAGGCTCTTGGCCGATTTCCTGCAACGGGCCTATCTTGCTGGCAATCCCCCTGGCGATCCGCTGGCGCTCCCGGTGGACGTCAGAAGGGTCTTCCCGAAAGAAGCAGAAGAGGTAGCAGAGCGGCTGCTGCAAGAGGTGCTGGGCCCGTCCTACGCTCAGCTCCAGGAGCAGGGATACATAGACTTGCCCTCACGCCTGCACCCGGGGGTCGTCTACCGCTTGCGTCGGCAGCAGCCGATCGAGGTATTCCGAGGAGGCCGCCGGGAAGGGTATCGAGTGTGCGTTATTCCTAGCGAGGCTTTGCCGGCGGCGGACGAGCTACTGGTTAAGCTGCTCTGGCTGCAGGCCAACGAAGCACAAGTGCTCGCTGTGGGCAACCGTATCCGCTAGCGGGCGTCCTTGTTGCCTGCTTGTGCCGAGCTTCCCCCTATGCTATAATGAGCCGGCTGTCACCAGTCTGACGGCATTTTTGTGCCGCCAAGGGCCAAGCCAAGAGGAAGAGAGACATCGATCATGCCCAAATTCAAGCTCAAGACCCATAAAGCCACGGCCAAGCGTTTCCACTTCACCGGCACAGGCAAGCTCATGCATACTAAGGGAATGAAAAGCCACCTGCGCCGCAAGAAATCCGCCCGCGTCAAGCGCCAGTTCGACGAGATGTTCGAGACCAAGGGCGGCAATGTCGCCCGCATCAAGAAGCTTCTCCCCTACGGGGCCTAGTCTGAAGAGGAGGATACCGAGTTGCCCAGAGTGAAGCGTGGCGTCACCGCTCGGGCACGCCACAAGAAAGTCTTGAATCTGACCGAGGGCCAGTGGGGGGCACGCAGCCGACTCTTTCGCCGCGCTAACGAAGCCAAGCTGAAATCGCTGTGGTACGCCTACCGCGACCGCCGCGACCGCAAAGGCGATATGCGCGAGCTGTGGATCGTGCGCATCAATGCGGCCTCTCGGGCTGCTGGCCTGACCTATGGCCGCCTGATCGAGGGGCTCAACAAGGCCGGCGTCGCTCTGAATCGCAAGATGCTTGCCGAGCTGGCTGTATCCGATATCGCCGCCTTCAACCAGCTGGTGGACACCGCCAAGGCCGCATTGCAGCCTAGCGCCGTCTAGACGTCTCCGAAGGGCGGCCGTCTAGTGCCGACGACAGTCAACAGCGTCAGCAATCCTCGGATCCGGTACTTGCGCTCCCTCCACGACGCACGAACGCGGCGTCGGGAGGGGGTGTATTTTGTCGAAGGGGTGCGCCTGGTCGAAGAGGCCCTGAACGCCGACCTGGAGCCGCGACTGGCCCTGATCGAGGCGGCGCAGCTTGATGCTACCGAGCGCGGACAGGCCCTGGCGGCGCGGCTGTTGGGGCTGGAAGACCAAGGCCGGCTGGAGTTGCTGTACGTCAATCAGCGCGTGATGAGGGCCGTTTCCGACCTGGTGACCCCGCCCGGGGTGCTGGCCATCGTGCCAGAGCGCCCCTGGCAGGGGGGCGATCTGGGGCCGTTCGCCTTGGTACTGGATCGCTTGCAGGACCCTGGCAACGCCGGCACCATCCTGCGCTCGGCGGAGGCTGCTGGCATCGTTTCTAGCGTTGTTGCCATCGAGAGCGTGGACCTGTACAGCCCGAAAGTCGTTCGCGCTGCCATGGGGGCCCATTTCTATCTCCCCCTCTGGGCAGATGGAGCCACTTGGCCCCTTCTGTATGAGAGGCTGAAGGGGAGACCGATCCTGGCCACGCGGGCGAAGGCTGGGATACCCTATTACCACGTGGATTGGCGGCGGCCTTTGGCCCTGGTGATCGGCAACGAAGCACACGGGCTAAGCCCCGAGGCTGCGGCAGTCGCCACCGAGTGGGTAACCATACCAATGGCCGGCCATGCGGAGTCTCTGAACGCTTCGGTGGCCGCCGGCATTCTACTCTTTGAGGCAGCAAGAGCGAAGCGGGGTGAGTAGTAGCGAGCGCCAAGCGCCGCCGCGCGCTTGCCCATCGCTCGCCACTCATCACTCGACCGGGGGGCGATATGTATGATAGACACACTGCGTGAACTGGAAGCTACGGCCCTGCGTGAACTGAACGCCATCGAAGACGAGGAAGGCCTGGAGCGCTGGCGGGTGCAGTATCTGGGCAAGAAAGGCGCGGTTACCCAGACGCTGCGCGGGCTGGGGGCGCTACCGCCGGAAGAGCGGCCAGCCGTCGGCCAGGCTGCCAATGCCCTGCGCGATAAACTGGAGGCCGAGTTCGCCCAGCGCCAGAAGCGCCTGCTGGAAATGGCCGCGCAAAGGGCCTTGAGCGCCGAGCGCATCGATGTGACCCTGCCCGGTCGAGAGGTCTCGCTTGGCCAGATTCACCCACTGACTAGCACCCTGAACGAGATACTGAACATCTTCGTGATGATGGGTTTCCAGGTGGTGGAAGGGCCGGAAGTCGAGTGGGACTACTACAACTTCGAGGCCCTCAATATCCCGCCTAACCATCCGGCTCGCGACATGTGGGACACCTTTTACGTAGATGCCGACCACCGTGTGGGAGAGATGCTGCTGCGGACGCATACCTCGCCCAACCAGGTGCGAGTGATGGAGAAGACCCGCCCGCCAGTGCGGGTAGTCGTTCCCGGCAAGTGCTACCGCTACGAGGCAGTGGATGCCAGCCACGAGGCTATGTTCTACCAGGTAGAGGGACTAGCGGTGGATGAAGGCATCACGCTGGCCGACCTCAAGGGCGTCCTCACCAGCTTCGCTCATCTGATGTTCGGCCGTGATCGTCGGGTGCGCTTCCGCTGCGATTACTTTCCTTTCGTGGAACCGGGAGCCGAGATGGCCGTCGAGTGTTGGGTCTGCCGGGGGCAAGGCTGCCGCTTGTGCAAGAATACCGGCTGGATCGAGATAATGGGCGCGGGCATGGTTCACCCACGCGTGCTCGAACGCGTTGGCTACGACCCCAGCATCTACACCGGTTTCGCCTTCGGCATGGGCCCGGAGCGGGTGGCAATGCTCAGGTATGGCATCGACGATATTCGGCTGTTCTACGGCAACGATCTGCGCTTCCTGCGCCAGTTTCGCTAGGTTGGGGAGAGAGGAGTAAAACATGAACATTTCCTTGCGCTGGCTGCGCGACTATGTGGACATTACTCTCGAACCGAAGGAGCTGGCCGAGCGGCTGACAATGTCGGGCACGGAGATCGGTGCCATCCACTACATCGGCGCCGACTGGGACCGCGACCGCATCTTCGTGGGGCAGGTGGTGGGGCTGGAAAAGCATCCCAATGCTGACCGCTTGTTACTGGCTACTGTCGACTATGGCCAAGGCCGCCGCATCACCGTGGTTACCGGCGCTCAGAATATGCACCTGGGCGACAAGGTCCCCCTCGCCCTCATCGGCGCCCGTCTGCGCGATGGGCACGCGCCCGGCCACCCGGTGGTCACGCTCAAGCCGACCAAACTGAGAGGGATACCCTCAGAAGGTATGGTCTGCTCCGGGCTCGAGTTGGGCCTTTCTGAGGATCACGAGGGCATCCTGATCCTCGATCCGGAGTTGCCGGTGGGAGCGCCGCTGGTTGACGTGCTGGGGGACGTGATCCTGGAAGCCGAGGTCACCCCTAATCGCCCCGACGAGCTATCTATGCTGGGCATCGCCCGCGAGGTAGCGGCCCTTACCAAACAAGAACTACGTTTGCCGGCGGCTGACTACCCCGAAGATGGGCCAGCCGCCGATTCCGTCATCGCCATCGACATCTTGGATGCTGATCTTTGCGCCCGCTACACGGCCGGCTACATCGAGGGAGTGACCATCGGCCCTTCGCCCCTGTGGATGCGGCAGCGCCTGACGGCAGCCGGCGTGCGCCCCATCTCCAACGTAGTGGACGTCACCAACTTCGTGATGCTGGAATGGGGCCAGCCGCTGCACGCTTTCGATTACGATCAGATCCGCGGCCGACGCATCATCGTCCGCCGCGCGCATCCAGGCGAGGTAATGACCACTTTGGACGGTATCGAGCGCAAGCTGGACCCCGAGATGCTGGTTATCGCTGACGCTGAGGGGCCGGTGGCTCTGGCGGGCGTGATGGGTGGCGGACCCAGCGAAGTAACCGAGCGCACACGCAAGGTGCTACTGGAAGGCGCCAACTTCGATGCTACCAGCATCCGCCGCACCTCTCGCAGCTTGCGCATTCCCAGCGAGGCCGCCCGACGCTTCGAGAAGGGCTTGCCAGCGGACCTCACTGCCATCGCCATTCGACGCGCTACTCAGCTTATTCTGGAGCTGGCTGGAGGCACGGCAGCTTCTGGCCTGGCCGATGCTTACCCCCGGCCGCAGGAGCATCGGCGCATTCTGCTGCGCGACGAGCGCGTGCAGCAGGTGCTGGGGGCAACCTACCCGGCCGAGGTTACGACCGATATTCTGGGGCGCCTGGGCTACGAGGTGACCCCAGCGGGCGGGCGAGATTTCTGGGTAGACGTGCCTTTCTTTCGCACCGACGTCAGCCTGCCCGATGACATCATCGAAGACCTGGCCCGCATCGAGGGTTACGACAATCTGCCGACGACTATGCTCCGCGGCGCACCGCCGGAGCCGACGATCAACGAAGAACGACGCTGGGAAGACGTCGCCCGCGAAGTGCTGGTGGGGGCTGGCTACTCCGAGGTCATCTGCTACTCGCTGACCAGCGAGGAGCGCCTGCAACGGCTGGTGCCGGCGGAATCGGCTCTGGAAGCCGTCACGCCCGACGGTGACGAGTCCGGCGAGAAGCGCCAGTACCTGGCCGAGGCGGTCGCTCGCCTGCTGAATGTGTCCTCTGGTTTCGTCAAGCTCGTCAACCCGCTCAGCCCCGAGACTGATACTATGCGCACCTCGGCCGCGCCTAGCCTACTGGAGACGCTGGCAGCTAATCTGCGCCACGAAGACCGCGATGTCAACCTCTTCGAGCTAGGCCGCATCTACACCTACCGGGGGCCGGAAGCGCTGCCGGAGGAGCGCCGGGTGCTCACTCTAGCCACTGGTGCCTACCGCAGCGGCTGGGCCTGGGGTAGTCGGCAGGAGCAAGACTTCTTCTCGCTCAAGGGGGCCGTGGACGCCGTGCTTGAGCGCATGGGGATTCGGCACGTGCGTTACCTGCCAGTGGTGCACCCGACCTTCCATCCCGGTCGGGCTGCTGTCGTCGTTGCCTACAGCGATGGTAATGGCGCCGACGAGAAGAAGACCGCGAACGAGGCGAAGGTGTTGGGCATAATGGGCGAAGTGTCCTTGGCGACTCGCCAGGCCTTCGACATCGACGAGCGCGCCTACCTGGCAGCACTGGACTTTGGCCAGTTGCTGGCCCTGGCCAGTGCCGACCGTATCTACCAACCGCTGGCCCGCTACCCGGCGGTGATACAGGACTTGGCTATCGTGCTCGATCGCAGCGTCTCCCACGCGCAGGTGGAGGAAACCATCCGCCGCGCCGGCCGCCCTCTGCTGCGGGATGTGAGGCTCTTCGATGTGTATGAGGGGGCGCCTATCCCCGCTAACCAGCGCAGCCTAGCCTATCACATCGTGTACCAATCATCGGAGCGCACGTTGACCGATGCCGAAGTGAAGGCCGTCCACGCCAAGATCGAGCGCGCTCTGGCTGAGAAGCTGGGGGCGAAGCTGAGGGCCTAGCCGCCAGACCCTGCGATCTCAGGCCCTCGTGAGTCTTAGGCAATGACTCCGCCCGGGTAACGCTCGAACACCTTCGCGTCGTGCGAGGGCACCACGATGTCGGCCTCCCGGCGAATCCGCTCTAGCCCGCGCAAACACTGGTTCACGTCCACGAAGAAGCCCACCGGCAGGTTGCGTTCGATGTTGTCGTAGAGGAAGCAGACGTCACCGGTGAGGACCACTCGGCCCTTCTCGGTCTGCACCGACACCGCCTGGGAGCATTCGGTGTGGCCGCCAGTCCAGAACACCTTCAGGCCGGGAAGAATCTCCTGCTCCTCCGCAGCCAACATCAGACGGTCCCAGGCCACAGTTGCCAGGTGCTGGAAGACGTCGCGAGGGAAAAGGGGATGGGGCACAAGCTGCGGGTAACGAGGCGCCATCACCTCCGCCCAGCCGCGGCGAGAGACCACGATGCGAGCTCTTGAGAAAAGGGGAGCGCTCTCGCAGTGGTCGTGGTGCAGGTGGGTGAGGACGAGGTAGTCGAAGTCGCACGGACTTAGCCCGATCGTGGCCAGCACTGCCTCGGTATGTTCCTCTGGCCCTTGGCCGAACTTGTTCTCCAGCCCCGGATAGGCCACCGGCCGCAAACCGGTGTCCACAGCGATCAGATGCTCGCGGCTTCGGATCACGAACATCAGGGTGTGGATACGGTAGGCCTCGACAGCGTTGTCCAGAAAAGTCATGGTGCTGGCCGGGACCAGCGAGTCGCCGAACTTGAGAGCCTGGATAGTGTAACGCATAGACACTTTCTACTTCTTCAGCGCCAGTAGCTCTAGCCCCTCGATGATGTTGTAGAAGTCCTTTCGCGTAGCCTCGTCAGGAACAGCATAGGGGGCGCGCAAGTTGGTGGTCTTGAAGATGCCTGCCATGCGCAACAGCTCTTTGTGCGACCACAGGAAAGTGCTGTTGGTCTGGCCGGAGTAGACGATGAGGGGCAGGTAGCGGTTGAAGTGGGCCGTGGCCCCTTTCTGGTCGCCTCTGTTCCAAAGAGACCAGACTTTGGCGAAGACCTCGATGAACGAGCAGCCGGGCATGGTGCCGCGGCAGCCGCGCCCTAGCTCTAGCGGGAAGTACGTGCCGCCGGCCCCGCCCAGGATGATGGCTTTGTCGCCCACCAAAGCGTGCACATCGGAGATCTTGGCAGGGATGGGGGCCGACTCCAGCTTGAGGTAGCGCACGTGCTCGATCTCGGCCGCCATGCGCGCTAGGAAAGGAGCCGGCATCGGCACGCCGGTGGAGCCGAAAGCATCCTGCACCATGATGGGGATGCTGACGGCGTCGGAGATACCCTTATAGTAGGCGTACATCTCATCCTGGGAGGGCTTGACCTGGTAAGGCGGAGTGACCAGCAGGCACTCTGCCCCGACTTCCTCGGCGTCGCGGCTGAGAGCCACAGCGTGGGCTGTGCTCTGGGCGCCGGTGGCGGCGATGATGGGTACCCGCCCCTTGGCCTGGTCTGCCACTACCTTGACTGCCCACTTGCGCTCGGCGTCGGTATAGGTAGGGATCTCGGCTCCGAATCCGAAGCTGAGGGCCGTCGAGCCAGCCTCGATGAGGAAGTCCACCTCGGCGCGCAGATCGTCCTCGTCGATCCGCCCCTTCTCGTCGAAAGGCGTGCAAAGGATGGGCACTGGGCCCTCGATGATTCTGGCCATAGTGTTCGCTCTCCTTCACCTTGAACCTTGCCAATCTCGAAGCTTCTTGCCAACCTTGACCTTGTCGCCGAACCTCAGAGGGGTCGTGCCCCACGCTGGCGCAAAAACGGCTGGCGTGGGGGTACCCATCGGGCTTGGTGCGGCTCTCGTCCCGGGCCTTAGGGCTGCCCAAGGGTCTACTTGCCCGTGTCCAGATATTGCACGGTCAGGTCGGGGTAGATGGCCACGCGAGCGTGGTGGGGATGCCATTCTTGCAGTCTGGACAGGGTCTCTTCCCAAGTGGAGCAGACCATGTTCAGTCCTTGGATGTTGAACCAACGCTCGGCCGATTTCTCAGGGTAAGGGGTATAGACCAACAGGCGGCGGACGCCGGCTGGGGTGGCACCCGGTTCGCGTTGGGCAACGCCGCAGCCGAGGGCGTTAGCGCCGAAATCGCCATACAGATAATGGACGACCTGGCCCTGCGGGCAGGTGGCGATGATCACGAGGTCCTTATCGGGGGTCGTGCTCCAGTCGGGCGAGAAGCCGCAGAGGGTGGCTTCGTTGCTTTTTCCATAGCAGTTGGCGATAGCGATATCGGCTTCCACGGGTTTGGTGGCGTATATCTCGCGCCCCCTTCGCACCGCCGCCGGGCGCATAGCGCGATGGTTGCCAGCGATGACGCCAACGACCTCCCGCTTGGCGTTCAGGAAAGCATCCACTTTCAACTGTAGCCCAGCCAGGTCGGCCGTCTCGCAGATGTCCTGCCAAAGGTCGTTGGCCTCGGTGCCGAAGCGAACATCGCCTGCTTTGCCAGCCGCTCGGACTTGCTCGTTCAGGTCCAGGTGGTTGTAGTAGATCGTCTTCCAGGAGACGATGCCAGGCAGGATGATCTTAGGGCCGCCGCCGAAGCCTGCCATAGGGTGAGGCAGGACGGCGCCAATGCCGATGCGCACGTCGCAAGCCAAGAACTCGTCGTTGACTTCGACCGGCGTGCCCCGACTGGTCTCGCCCACCAGGGTGCAGTGTTCGTAAGGGTTGTGGTTGTAGACGGCAAAGCGCCGCAAGGCTTCCTCGCCTAGCTTGCGCACGAAGTCGGTGCGGCTGTGAGCACCGTGCATCCCCAGGGCGCAGATGAAGCGAATATGGTCGTCGGAGATACCGGCCGCGTTCAACTCCTCCACTACGAAAGGCCAGAGGCGGCTGATAGGCGTGGGGCGAGATATATCGTCGAACACGATCACCGCCTCCTTCTTGCCCTGAGCCAACTCGCGGATGGTAGGAGCCCCGATGGGCCTGGCCAGGGCCTGGCGGATACCGTCGTCACTGAGGGCGGGCAGATCGTGCCCCGGCATCTTCTGGTAGATCACTTCCCAGGCGGCAGGGAGCTTCAGTTCCAGGTCAGTATCGCCAAAAAACGCCATCTGGGGCACACGCACGGTCTGGTATTCCATTTCTCTCTCCTGTTGCCGCTTCCTAACCTCCTGTCCTCAGCCGAGAAGCTGGGCCGGGGGCCGGATCAGACTCGGTTATCCTCGATGTAGTCCCATTCGATCTCGTATCCCATCCCTGGCCCCTGGGGGATGGCGACGTAGCCGTCTTCGTCCAGCGGGTCAGGAATGCTTTTCAGATAGGGGAAGGGGCTATCGTAATCTACGCCCGGCGCCAAGAGCCCCCGTTCGTAGTACTCGCTAGTGTCCTCGCTGGTGGCGCCGAGAATCTGGAGGTTGCCGAAGCCGCTCATGTGGATTTCGCAGCGAACGCCGTAGGCCTCGCAGATGGACACCATCTTCTTCACGCCGGTGATGCCGCCGCGCAGCACGTCGATGCGGCTCATATCACAGGCCTTGCGCAGGATCCAATCGGCTCGGGTGTAGATGCTCCCCTCGGCGATCTCGGGCGAGCAGACGGGAATGCTCAGTTCCTGGCAGAGCTTGACGTAGGACTCCACCCGGTACTCGGGCATAGGGTGCTCGAACCAGTAGAAGTTATACTTCTCCAAGGCGCGGCCGACCTTGAGCGCCTCCTCGTAGGTGTGGTAGGTGCCCCAGGGGTCGAACATCAGCACCATATCGTCGCCCACCGCTTCGCGCACGGCTTTGGCAGTGGCGATGTCGTAGTCCACGTTGGAGGGGCGGCCGGGCGTGCTTTGGCGGGTTACCGGGTTCCAGAAGTAGTGGGGATGAATCTTGTAGGCTCGGTAGCCCTGTCGCTTGCACTCCAAAGCGTGCTGGGCATAATCCTCGGGCGTGCCCAGGTTGGGGTAGGTGCTGGCGTAGGCCTTCACCTTTTGGCGGCAGCCGCCCAGGAGCTTGTGGATGGGGAGGCCGGCCACCCGCCCCGCCAGGTCCCAGAGGGCCATATCCACCGCACTGGTAGCGTTCTCGGGGAAGAGGTTCATAGTGTAGAACCACTGCCAGAACTGCTCGCGGTAGAAAGGGTCCTGGCCCACCAGCAAGGGCTTGATGCGGTGCTCGATGAAGGCACGGTGTTCGGGCGGCAGCCCGTCCTGATCGCCGTGGCCATAGCCGCCGAAGTAGTAGCCCTCGGCCCCTTCGTCGGTGAGGATTCTGGTGAGGGTCTGCACCGCTTCGTAGTCGGGCAAGACCTTGCCGTTCTGGAAGCGGCGCTTGACCATGGGCACTCTGAAGGGAATGACCTGAATGTCAGTGATCTTCATCGGTGATCTTCATCAGTGTTCTCAAGCGACATCCCTCACAACGGCATCCCTGAAGATCCTACTCGGTCCGCTTGACTTTGCTGTAGAACTCGCGGGCCGTCTTCAGCATGAACGAGATGTCGTTGGCGGCGGCCAGGAACTGGAAGCCGGCCGCGATGCGCTCATTGACCTCCTCCGGGCTGCCGCAGTGGATGCCAGCCGGCACGCCCAGCTTCTTCGCGGCGTCCAGCACCTTCTTCACGGCGGCGCCGCGCTGCTCGGCGGTGTTTTCCCAGTCG
>Ga0315298_1010323_pt1 | contig 11283 bp, 11 predicted proteins | sample WHS_1_MG_FD_203077 | JGI IMG/M metagenome (GOLD analysis project Ga0315298, IMG submission 203077) | Extremophilic microbial mat communities from Washburn Hot Springs, YNP, Wyoming, USA - WHS_1_MG | ecosystem: Environmental > Aquatic > Thermal springs > Hot (42-90C) | place: USA: Wyoming... | reverse complement strand
TATTTTACACACATCATAAATTCTGCAAAGGGGGTTATGGAGAAGATAGGAATGACTCCCAAGGATATAACTTATGCAGTCTTTCACCAGCCTAATAGCTCTTTTCCTTTAAGGGTTGGCAAGAGCCTTGGATTTACGAAAGAACAGTTAGAACCTGGGTGGATAGTACCAGTAGTTGGTAACACTTACTCGGGTTGCTCATTACTAGGTCTCACTGCAGTACTGGATATCGCAAAAGAAGGAGATGTCATCTTAATGACATCTTTTGGGTCTGGAGCTGGTAGTGATTCTTTTATACTCAAGGCAACGAAGAAATTGGAAGAAGTTAGGGGAAATGCACCTACCCTTAAGGAAATGCTTGCAAAGAAAAAATATGTTGATTATACAACATATGCTTATTTAAGAGGAAAAATTCTAATGAGGAGGGAGTGCTAAATGCGTGATGTTGCAATAGTTGGTATTGGAGTTGGGAAGTTTGGCTCCCTATGGGAGAAATCGTTTAGAGACCTAGCAGTGGAAGCTTCATTAGATGCTATAAAAGACGCAGGAGTTGATCACATTGATTCGATGTATGTGGGTAATTTTAGTGCAGGTACATTTATTGAGCAGGAACATATTGCCCCTTTAATTGCAGATTATCTTGGGTACAGACTTATTCCATCGACTCGAGTTGAAAATGCATGTGCTTCGGGTGCTTCAGCGTTTAGAATGGGGTTCATTGAAGTTGCATCAGGAATAAGCGATGTGGTTTTGGTTGCGGGTGTTGAAAAAATGACAGATATAAAAACTCCAGAGGCTGTTTATTCTCTTAGCTTAGCAGCTGACAGAGAATATGAAGGATATCAAGGCATTACATTTCCTGGTTTATTCGCGCTTGTCGCTAAACGACACATGTTTGAATTTGGTACAACACGAAAACAACTTTCTGCGGTGGCAATAAAGAACCATAAAAATGCTTATAGAAATCCAAAAGCTCAGTTCCATCGGTTAATTAATGAAGAAGACATTGAAAATTCGCCAATGATTGCTGATCCTCTTCGTCTATATGATTGCTCTCCAATTACTGATGGTGCAGCAGCAGTTGTTCTTATGCCTTTAGACGAAGCAAAAAAGCTATCTAATAAACGTCATCCTTTAGTAAAAGTTTCTGGCATCGGACAGGCAAATGATACTATAGCTCTAGCACAAAGAGACTCACTTGTTGGATTTGCTGCAACAACAGAAGCAGCAAAAAAGGCTTATAAGATGTCAGGGAAGAAGATTGAGGATATTGATGTAGCAGAGGTACATGACTGCTTTACTATTGCCGAAATCTGTGCGATTGAAGATTTAGGTTTCTTTCCGAAAGGGAAAGGTGGAGAAGCTGTAGAAGCTGGACTTACAGAAATTGGTGGTAAAATACCTATAAATCCAAGTGGTGGCCTTAAAGGAAAGGGTCATCCTGTGGGAGCAACAGGTGTTGCTCAAATAGCAAATATTGTAGAGCAACTACGCGGTGAAGCAGGAGAAAATCAGGTTAAAAATGCGAAGGTTGGTTTAGCTCAGAACTTAGGTGGTTCGGGAGCCACGGTTGTTGTAACAATACTGGAGGTGGTATAATGTTTACTATTCCAAGGATTTGGAGAGAAAAACCTCAGAGATATAGGTTAGAGGCTTCGAAATGTAGCAAATGTGGTTATGTAATGTACCCTCCCCGCAAGGTCTGTCCAAAATGTGGTTCCGAAGAACTTACAAGGGTAACACTTCCCGAAACTGGTAAGATATTAACTTATACAATTATAAGAACGGCTCCTTTAGGATTCACGGAACTTTCTCCTTATGCTGTTGCTATAGTTGAGTTCCCAAATGGTGCTCGAGCGATGATGCAGATTGTTGATACTGATTTTGATAAGATAGAAATAGGTAAAGAAGTGAAAATAGTATTCAGAAAATTATTTACTGAGGGTGAATCTGGTGTGATAATGTATGGCCCAAAAGCCATAGTTGTAGAAGATTAAATAGGGAGTAGAATATGACTGGGGAAAAAGGTGCATTATCAAACTTGAGAGTTCTTGATCTTACAAGAGTACTAGCAGGTCCTTTTTGTACAATGATACTTTCAGATATGGGTGCAGAAGTAATAAAGGTTGAAAGTCCTGGAATAGGCGATGATTCAAGAAGTTATCCACCATTCATTAAAGGTGAGAGTGCCTATTTCATGAACTTGAATAGAGGGAAAAAAAGTATTACTTTGAATTTAAAACATCCTGAAGGAAAAGGTATTTTTTTAGAACTTGCAAAAATTTCAGATATTGTCGTAGAAAACTTTAGGCCAGGGGTAATGGAAGAGTTAGGAATAGGATATGAAACATTGAAGATAGTTAATCCTCGCATAATATACGCTTCAATTTCTGGTTTTGGAAGAACGGGTCCTTATAAAGACAAGCCAGGTTATGATATTATTGGGCAGGCGATGGGTGGGATTATGAGTGTTACCGGATGGCCTGGGGGACCACCAACAAGGACTGGTACTGCAATTGCAGATATCCTAGCCGGTTTATCTGCCGCAATTGGCATTTTAGCTGCAGTAAATGCAAGAAATATAACAAATAAAGGACAAGTAGTTGATGTAGCCCTCGTAGATTCTGTAGTGGCTGCCATGGAAACTCTATTACAGATTTACCTTGTAGAAGGAAGAATTCCAGGGAGAATTGGTAATAGGTATGAATTTATTTATCCCTATGATGCATTTGAGGCAAAAGACGGATGGTTTGTGTTAGGCGTTGGAAATGATAAAATATGGGAAAGATTGTGTAAATTGATGAAGGAAAAAGGTGTAAATGCAAATTTTGATGGGTTAGAGTCCAATGAGAAACGAGTTAAAAATCATCAGCGTGTGAAGGAGATAATTCAGAATTGGGTTCGTGATTTTACTACTAATGGTATAACGCAACTTTTAATGGATTATCGGATACCAGCTGCTCCTGTTTATTCTGTCAAAGACATAGTGAATGATCCGCATATTGCAGAGGCGCGTGGTATGGTGGTTAAGCTTAAACATCCCGAACTTGGAGAGTTAAATTTAACAGGTCCTCATATAAAGTTATCTGATACTCCTTCATGTATCAGGTCGCTGCCTCCTTCGCTGGGTGAAAATACCGAAGAGATTCTATCTGAATACCTAAATCTTTCTAAAGACAAAATTAAAGTCTTGCAGGACAAAGGAATAATATGAGCCATTTTATTGGTGTGTTTTGTAAATTGGTTTTTATGCTAAAAAGCCTGAATGTAAATTTTTTATAAAAATATATTTTAGAGGGGGGGACAAGATGAAAAAAGCATTGGTAATGCTGTTAGTTGTGGCATTGCTTGCTGGAGCTTTTGGATTTGCTCCCGCAAGAGCAGGAAACATTGTTATTCAGATGACAATCGGAAGTACAAAAGCGTATGTAAACTCCAAGGAAGTTATTCTCGATCAGCCACCTGTTATAGAGAATGGAAGAACACTTGTACCATTCAGATTTATTGGGGAGGCAATTGGAGCTAAAATAGACTGGGATCCTGTTAAGAAGGCGGTGAGTTACATTCTTGAGGATACGAAAATTATTCTCATAATTGGTTCAACAACTGCTTTTGTTAATGGCGTAGCAACTAGGCTTGATGTGGCTCCCAAAATTCTTTCTGGAAGAACAATGGTACCTGTAAGATTTATTAGTGAGACAATAGGAGCAAAGGTCGATTGGGACAGTAAGACAAGGATGGTTACAGTTACTGTATCTGTAAAAGAAAAAGCTCCTGTTAAAATAGGGGCTGCTATAGCATTAACTGGTAAATACGCAACGTCGGGACAATATTATAAAATGGCTTGGGACCTCGCCGTAGATGAAATTAATTCGGAAGGTGGTATCAATGGAAGAAAAATACAACTTATTTTGATTGATGACCAAAGCAATCCTACTAACACAGCAAATGCATATACAAAGCTTATCCAAGAAAATGGTGTAATTGCTACGTTTGGCCCTTTCACAACAGATTGTACTGTTCCCGCTGCAAATATAGTGGAGAAGTTTAAGGTTCCTATGCTCTCTGCAGGTTCTGCAACTGCAGCACTATATCAACGAGGATATAAATACTATTTTGGAGTATTTCCTCCGACAGATGCTTACATACCACCAATCATGGAGACATTTAACTCACTGAAGGATGAAGTGAAAACCATCGCAATCTCTTACGAATCTACCGATTGGGGGAAGGAGCTTAGTAGTAAACTAAAGGATGCCTTTACTAATGCAGGATTTAAGGTAGTGGTATGTGAGGAGAGAGAAAATGGCGGAATGGACTATACACCTTTATTGACAAAAATAAAAAGTCTTGCACCAGATGCATATCTCGATGCTGGTCATACAACTGATGAGATATTACTTGCGAGACAAAGCAAAGAAATAAAGTTTAACCCAAAAATCTGGTATGGAGGGCTTACTGCAGATTACAACTTCTTAAAAAACATAGGTGCAAAAGATGCTGAAGGTGTAATGGGTTCAATTGCTTATTCCTCCAATGCCCATACACAGGGAAATAGACAATTTGTAGATGCATTTAAAAAGAGATACAATGTAGATGATGTGGAGTATCATGCCGGTATTGCTTATGCAGCAGCACAAGTGTTGTTTGATGCTTTAAAGAGAGCAGGGAATAATCTATCACCTGAGGCAATAAGAAATGCAATTGCACAAACGGATATGGAAACTGTTATAGGGCGTGTAAAATTTGATAATACAGGCAAAAATATGTATTCTTTTATGCCATTAGTCCAGATCCAGAATGGGAAATATGAAGTAATCTCTCCGTCTACAGTTGCTACAGCTCATATTGAGTTCCCTAAACCAGCATGGGGCAGGTAAATTAAATTTTAACCTCTGTCGGGAAGGAGGAGTACAATGACATCGGTCATTCTAAACGGTATATTAATAGGAGGGGTGTATGCTCTTCTCGCTCTTGGTTTGGTGATGATATATGGAGTAATGCGCATTGTTAACTTAGGTCACGGACCTCTTGTAGCTCTTGCTGGATATATTACTTTTTCTATATGTAGTCTTCTAAAAGTTGATCCAATGATCCTCCTTCCTTTGAATGGTGTACTCTTTTACGGACTTGGTATTTTAGTTTACAAAACTCTTTTTAAACCTGTTATTTCTAAATCTCGAATTGTAACCCTTATCCTTACGATGGGCTTAGGTTATATTATTCAAAGTTTAATTCTTATTGTATGGGGAGCAGACTATCGAAGTATTTTGACACCCTATTCTTCAAGAAGTATAACAGTAGCGGGGATTCCTGTAAGTTTTATGAGGACAATTCTCTTCTTACTTGCCTTTTTTATCATAGTATTGATGTACATCGTTTTAAATAGAACAAAAATAGGGAAAGCTATGTTAGCTTGTTCACAGAATTTAGAAGGAGCTAAAATAGTAGGGATAAATGTAGATAAGGTTTTCGAGTTTACAAATGGAATTAGTTTTGCTGTTGTAGGTATAGCTGGAACTATGATAGCAATGATTATTGTACTTTACCCAACTGTCGGAGATTTGTTTACACTTAAATCCTTCTGCATAAATGTATTAGGGGGATTGGGTAGCGTAATCGGGATCCCCATTGGCGGAATTATACTAGGATTAGCGGAATCTATAAGCTCAATTTTTCTACCTGTTATGTGGAATAATGGTGTTGCATTCTTGATTCTTGTTCTTGTTTTACTTGTGAGACCTACCGGGTTCTTTGGGAGACCTGAGAATCTTTGAAATGATAGAAAATAAAAGGTGAAAACATGAAAATAGTGAATCTAAACTCAAAGATAAGAAGGGCTTTTTTATGGTTGGTCTTGTTAGTTTTATACTTAATTCCACTTAAAACTAAAGAATATATACTGAGCATATTTATATCAAGTTTAATATATACTGGTGTTGCTGTGGCTTGGGATATCATAGGACTTAGCGGTAAAACAAGCTTTGGTCATGCTGCTTTTTTTGGCATTGGAGCATATACTTCCATGATTCTATCTGCTAATGGGGTAAATCTATTATTAGCACTTATAGTAGGTGGCTTAGTATCGGCTTTTTTTGCCCTCATAGTAGGAATTCCATTTCTTCGTCTTCGTGGTCCTTATTTTGCAATAGGGACATTAGGGCTGGCTAATATAGTCTATATTTTAACACTTGTCTTGAATAAATGGACAGGAGGAGCAGCTGGTTTTGCCCTTCCTAAAAGCGTATTTATAGGTAGAGGTTTCTTTTTCTATTATACCTTAATCTTGACTATTGTAATATTAGTTACTTTAATCCATTACTGGATATGTCATACTAAACTCGGCATTGCCTTAAAAGCAATTCATGATGACGAAGATGCAGCATCGTCGGTAGGTGTAAATACTATTTTTTATGAACTGGGAGCTTTTGGAATTAGCGCCTTCCTAACAGGTATCCTCGGAGCATTTTATGCTCTTTACTTAACTTATATAAGCCCCTCAAATGTATTCAGCTCGTCCATAAGCATAGGAGCAGTTGCTATGGCTGTTTTTGGAGGTGTTGGGACAACTATAGGGCCTTTAATTGGAGGAATGTTCCTTTCGCTTCTAAGTGAGATATTACGAAGCTATGTAAGCAGTAACTTTTCTTTACTTTTATATGGAATTGCTATAGTGGGTACCATGCTCTTCTTACCAGGAGGTTTAATAAGCATTACATTTGGAAGAACATCAAAAAGGAAAAATCAAGAAGGTGTCAACAATGATACTAGAGTGTAGGAATGTAAGTAAGAAATTTGGTGGGTTAGTCGCTGTGAATAATGTGACTTTTCAATTAAAAGAGAAAGAAATTTTAGGGTTAGTTGGGCCAAATGGATCGGGGAAAACAACATTGATTAACTTAATAAGTGGTTTCCTTCCTTTGAATAGTGGTACAATTACTTTTCTTTCCCAATCGTTAAACGGTTTAAGACAGGACCAAATAGCAAAAATTGGTATCCGTCGAACTTTTCAAATTCCGAGGCCTTTCCCAAGTATGAGCGTAAAGGAAAATGTCCTTGCAGGTCTAATTTTTGCTAATCCAAAGTATTATGCCGGTACAAAAGAGACTTCAGAATGGATAAATTACATTTTGGATTTTACAGGGCTTTATGAAAAAAGAGAGATCTTAGCTGAAAAACTAACAGTTCCTGATAGAAAAAGACTTGAAATTGCAAGGGCTTTAGTTAGCAAGCCAAGAATATTACTATTAGATGAAGCTATGGCGGGTTTGAATCCTAAAGAGACTGAAGAAGCTATACAACTTGTCATGAGGATTAGGGAGAAGGAAGGAATCTCAATGATAGTTGTTGAACATGTTATGAGAGTAATAATGAATCTTTCTGACCGAATTATAGTTTTACACCATGGGGAAAAAATATTTGATGGCTTACCTAAAGAGATAGCAAAAAGTCAGTTAGTAATAGATGCTTATTTAGGTAAAAGGTATGAGAGCAAGGCAACAGACTAGTAAAAGGAGGTTTTCCAATATGAGTCTACTTCGTGTTGAAAAATTATCTACAGGCTATGCAGGAATACAGGTTTTATGGGATGTGTCTCTTAAAGTAGATAAAGGAGAATGCGTTGCTCTTATCGGAGCAAATGGTGCTGGAAAAACCACACTACTCAAAACTATTGCTGGTCTAGTAAAACCATGGAAAGGGGAAATTTATTTTGAAGAAAATCCTATTTCAAAACTAGAGCCGTTTGAAGCAGTAAAATCTGGTATTGCCTATGTCTCTGAGGAAAAAACATTGTTTCCGTATTTAACTGTAAGAGATAATCTTATATTAGGAGCGTATTCTATAGAAGATCGAGCAAAAATAGTTTCTTCTCTTGATTTTATATTTAAAATTTTCCCTAAATTGAAGGAGAGACAAGGTCAATTAGCTGGTAAACTAAGTGGGGGCGAACAACAGATGTGTTCTATTGCAAGGGCTTTAATGGCACAACCACGTATTTTACTAATCGATGAACTCTCTCTTGGTCTAGCCCCAGTTGTAGTGGATACACTTATGGAAACATTAAGGGAGTTAAACAAGCAAGGCCTAACAATATTATTAGTTGAGCAAAATACAGAAGCAGCTTTTGAGTTATCCTCACGGGCCTATATACTTGAGAATGGAAGAATCGTAATGGAAGGCATGTCTAGTGAGCTGTCAAATAATCCATATGTTAAGGAAGCATACTTAGGTATTAAATGATAATTGATATAGATTGTTATCTGTGTTACAGAACTGAGTACTGAAATCTAGTACAAGGAGGAGATTTTTCTTAATCTTAGAAGAGGAGAAACTTTTTTCCAAGATGTCCGTCTTGAACAACCTATTACTATGTTGTATGTACATGTTAGGGAGATTTCTGGAAAAGTCTCCTTTTGTAACCCTAAACTTATTTAGCTGTCTTAGAACAACTGATTTTATCTATTGCTTAAGTAAACCCGATAATGAGGTCTTGATTTACTTTGCCAGTTTTTTAAAGAACTCGTTAGGAGCTTTAAACAAGTCTGATTCAGAAGTTTTCCCTCTTTCTCATATTGTATGAATAGAAAAATTAAATTGCCAGAAGCTTAAGTGATGGAGAACAACAAATGCTTGACATTGGGAGGAGTTTAATATCCAATCCTAGATTATTAATGCTTGATGAATCACCTCTTGGCTTATCTCCAGAAGTTGTGTCTGAACTTTTTGATACAATTTAAAATTCTATTTATCAAACAAAATGCTTATAAAAGCTTCCAAATTGCAGATAAGGCGTATATTATGGAGACTGGACGAATTACTTTAACTGGCAAAGGTAAAGTACTACTTAATAATGATCATGTAAAAAAAGCACATTTAGTATTATAATTACGTGAATGGGAAAAAAAACCAAAAACTTCGGTAAATTAAAAATAGAAACCTTAGTAGATCAATCAGTGAAACTTATGCGAGAAGCCATTGTAAGTGGTGAATTTCCACCAGGAAGTAAAGTCTCATTGAGGGAACTTTCTGAAAAATGGGGTATAAGCAGGACACCTTTAAGAGAAGCTTCAAGAGTGATAGAATCAGAAGGTTTAGCAGTTTCTATACCAAGAAAGGGATTCATTGTAAAAATGTTTAGTATTGAAGAAGTTCAAGAAATTTATTCCATAAGACTTGTACTTGAATCATTAGCGATTAAACTTGCATGTGAATATTGCAATTCCAAAGATTTGAATAAAATAAAAAAAATAAAAGAAGAAATAGAAAAAATTAAAGACAGCAATAAAGTTGATATAAAAAAATTACAAAGAATAAACAGAGAATTTCATTTTTCAATTTATAAATTATCAAAAAACAAAATGCTACTTGATATTATTTCAAACCTATGGGATAGGAGTTCAACGATGATTTATATCATATTATCGTCTCCGAACAGAATTGATAATTTAATAAAAGAACATAATTTGATATACGAAAGTTTAGTAAATAAAGACAAAAAAGCAATTGAGAAAGCCTTGTGTAATCATCTACATATCACGCAAAACCTTGTCTTAAAATATGTTCAGTCTTATGGCAAAGGTAAATTGTGATCTACATTGAGTGATTTTTTTTCTCATCTTGAAAAAGTTTATTTGCACCAAGTTATGAAATAGAGTAATCTTCGTGGAATATTATACCTTTGTTACTATCGCTAAAATTACCCGGGTTATCAAGCATTTAAAGTTAAATAATTTCTTTATCATCAAGGTCCAAAAGCGTTCTCTCTATCTTTTCATCAGAAATATTGATGTGTTTTTTAGCTTCATCCTTAAAAACTGGACAGCAACAGAGTCTCCAAAGTGATGAACAGTATTCAACTCGTCGCAGACCTTTTGAAGATTGTTTGCAAGCTTTCATTTCTTGGAATCAAGTTTTTTCTTGGACTTTTGCCACTTTAATCTCCCCTCTAATATCCAATCATTCGACGCGTTCTTCGTGTAACTCAAAGATTTTTCGCGAGATCTGTGGAGTGAAATACCTGGAAACATTTTGCAAGAATATGCAATAATATGATACATTTTTATATCACCCCTCTATCCTTCAATATCCTTCTTGTTTCAGAAGCAGAGTACCTCAAATACATAGCAGTAGTTGAAAGAGAAGCATGCCCTAATATCTGTTGAACTATTGTAACTGGTACTTGTGCTTTTAGTAGTTCTATTGCTCTTGTATGCCTTAGTGTATGAGGATGTGCAAGTTTCCTATCAATATGTGCTTTATCACACATTCTCCTAAAGACTCTAAAGAAAACACTCTGAAGTATCTTAAACACATTTCCTTCTATTTGAGGGTATATCTTTATGAGTCTCAGATACTCATTTATAAGACTTTCAGGAACAGGAACAGTTCTACTTACCTTCCCCTTTTTCTTTTTTATGTGTCTTTTAAGAGTCGTAAGGTGAACCTGGGAAAGTCGTAAATCAATATCTCTTCCTTCATTTATGAGTTGAACTTCTCCTATTCTTGCACCTGTGTATCTTAGAAAGAGAAAGAACAATAAGTGTTTTGCTCTGTGAGATGCTCTTGTCATATTTCCCTTTTTCTCATCTTCTTCTAAATACGAATAGAAAGCATCAGTAAGTCTCTGAAGTTCATCATCTGTAAAGTGATATACTACCTCTCCTTCAAATACATTGTCTATACTCCTTACATTCCTATATACCTCTATATCCTTCATATGAACCTCCAAACACATTGTATTACAAATGCATAAAAACTTTAAAAGAAAACATACATTTTTGTGCTAAAGATACCCTGAATTTTCATAACAAAACTATGATTTTCCTAAAAATTATGTACGAAAATTGATGTTTTCATACAGTTTGTGGTGGATCTCTAATTAGCCTGATACTTGGACAAAAACACATCTAAATGCACAAGAATGCTCTTAGACACGAGGTATAGGTATTTATACCTTTGAGGTATTTTTCGTTAAAATTTAAGCGTTTTTTGAATAGATTTTTATGCAACGATTAAATTTCAAATAGAATTTAAATAATTCAATTCGCCTTACCTTAATTAGGCTATTCTACGGTATAATAGTCCATGGGTGGTTTCTCCTTCCTAAATTTATTATTAAGGTATTATACCTTAATAAGAGGAGTCACCCAATTATGGGATTAGCACACTTGTAAATCATAGTTATATTCTGCCAATTTTGATCACACTACAACTCACAGCCAAGATTCCCAGTAGCAAACCTGAGAGAAAGCATTATCTTGCCATTAATTATTGCAGTACAAC
>Ga0315298_1010321_pt1 | contig 11283 bp, 10 predicted proteins | sample WHS_1_MG_FD_203077 | JGI IMG/M metagenome (GOLD analysis project Ga0315298, IMG submission 203077) | Extremophilic microbial mat communities from Washburn Hot Springs, YNP, Wyoming, USA - WHS_1_MG | ecosystem: Environmental > Aquatic > Thermal springs > Hot (42-90C) | place: USA: Wyoming... | reverse complement strand
TTCCTGAGCGACTCCACGATCATCTTCCCACCGATCACCACCAGCAAGCCAAAAGCAACCCAGTGATCAAAGGCAGAGATCAGGCCTGATATGCCAAAGCCCCCCAACCAACCCAACAAGGGCATGGCGGCCTGAAAAGAGCCAAATGAACCGGCCATCCTCAGTGCATTGCCAACCTGGAAGCCCTTCCCCATGACCCCACAGCTTACTGACACGGCGAAAGCGTCCATTGCCAAACTAAAAGCGATCAACAATATAGGCAAGATATCCACCTGACGATACCTCTCTCGGTAAACAAGCGGCAACCCATCCCGCTCGCTGCCTATTAGACTTTTCTAAACAGATTCAAATCGGAACACACTCCACCGCTCTGTTAGAACCCTGGCCAGACCAAACACCGTGCAGGCTAATAGGCCGTATAATCCGGCTCGATCTCAGCGATCCGCACGGGCCGCCCCTCGCGAGCCGAGCGGATGGTGGCCAAAGTGCACTGCACGGCATGAACGCCGTCTTCTCCGCCGTAACGGGGCTGGGTATCTTGCAGGATACAATCGATCAGATGATGAACCTGGTTGATGTGCCCTTGGCTGTAATAACAGATATCTGATTGCCAGACATCATCGCCCCCCTCGTCAAAGCGAAAACAAAGGGTTTCCTTGCCCTCCCGATGAAGCAACAAATGTTCCTGTCGGCCCTCCCACAGCAGGTTATGGCCCCCTTCGCCCAGCACTTCAATCATCCCTTTGTCTCCAATGACCGTCGTGCAAAAGCCGCGCATATAGTCATACTTACCATTCAGCCGCTCGGCACGCATCCAGACGCCTTGGCAATCCGTATCCTCATAGCGCCAGGTGATGATCGGGATATCCACCTCGGCGGAGACATAGGGATCATGAGCTGCCCCGCTCTTCTTTGCGACGCCCTTGGAAGTAGCCACGACCGCAAACACCTCTTGAATACGCTGATCCAACATCAGATATTCCGCTGTAGCGAAAAAGTGCACGGCATGATCATAAATCCAAGGGTAGTCTCCTCCACCCGATTTGACCGGATCGATCCGCCAATTGCGGTCGCTGGGGCCCGTATAGACCATAGCCCTCTCGCGCTCCAGCCAAGCCCCATGCCGTTGGCGCACCTGCAGAGGCCGCCCGATCTCTCCCGCCTCAATCAGCTCGCGCGCTTTCATGTGTGAAGAGATGAACACATAAGTCTCGCCCACGAGCAGCTTCACCCCCGCGCGCCTCGCTGCCTCGCAGGCCTGTAATCCCTCTCCCACACTACGGCAAAAGGGCTTTTCACAGTGAATATGTTTGCCTGCGTGGGCTGCCTTGATGGTCATAGGGACATGGAGGTAGGTCGGCGTAGCGATATCCACGGTATTGATGTCCGCTTTCGCCAACATCTCGTCATACGAGGTGTACGCCTCAGGGATGTTATGCTCCTCGGCGAAACGCCGAGCTCTTGCTTCATCCAGGTCGCAAACGGCAACGACCTGGGCTTGGGGGTGGCTCGCATACCCCTTAAAGTGAGGCGTGGAGACCAAGCCCAATCCCACGATGCCAGATTTCACCTTGTCTTGTTTCATCTTCGTCCGTCCTATAGTCAACGTTAGAACCACCTTCTACGAGGGTGCTTCATAGGAAATCCAAGTCGGCACCAAGGTTGGCCTGTAAGACGTGCTCAGCGTAGAGCCGCCGCCAACCACGGGCCGGCAAAGGAGGTGGCACAAAGTGTGCGCGGCGCCGTCTTAGCTCATCTTCAGGCACTAACAGGTCTAGCCGCCGTTCCTCCACGTCAAGCTCGACAAGGTCTCCATTTTGCACAAGAGCCAGCGGCCCGCCGACCGCCGCCTCCGGTGCGCAGTGCAGCACTACGGTACCATAGGCTGTGCCGCTCATGCGCGCATCCGAGACGCGCACCATATCCCTCACGCCCTTCTCGGCCAAATAGCGGGGGATGGGCATCGAGCCGGCCTCAGGCATCCCGGCCCCTACCGGCCCTGCGTTTCTGAGGATGATCACGTGTTCCGGCGTGATGCCCAGCGAGGGATCGTCTATACGGGCAGCAACCTCTTCCGGAGAATCAAACACAATCGCCGGGCCCCGGTGCCTTAACAGAGAGGGTGTTGCAGCGGAGGCTTTGATTACTGCCCCATCTGGGGCCAGCGAGCCTTTCAGTACGGCAATGGCCCCAGGTCCCCTCAAAGGCCGATCCAGCGTGCGAATCGTGTTCTGCCATGCGCCGGGAGGAGGTACCCGACGCAAGAGCTCCTCTAAAGGCTGGCCGGTCACACCGACCACAGATGTGTCCAATAACGGCTCCAGGGCTTTCAGCAGCACAGGCACCCCGCCGGCGCTATGGAAGTCCTCCATATAGCCCGTGCCTGTGGGTTTGCAGTCTACCAGCACCGGGACGCGCCGCGCAATCCGATCAAAGTCAGCAAGCGTCAACTCCAAGCCGGCCCGCCGGGCGATGGCTAATAAGTGAATGACCGCGTTAGTCGAGCCAGCCAAGGCCATCAGCACAGTGAGCGCGTTCATAAAGGCTTGACGTGAGAGGATCTTGCTAGGGCGAAGGCCTTCACGGGCCAGCGCCACCGCCCGCCGCCCAGAGGCCACCGCGTTCTTGAGGCGCTCCCCGGAGGCATGGGGAGCCGTCGCTCCTCCTGGAAGCATGAGCCCTAACGCCTCTACGAGACAGGCCATCGTGGAGGCTGTGCCCATGACCATACATGTCCCCCCGGTGAAACAAAGGGCCGTCTCAACCTCGTAAATCTCCTCCTCGCTGAGCTTCCCTGCGCGGTATAGGCTCCAATAGCGCCGACAATCGGTACAGGCCCCCAAGCGCTCGCCCCTCCAGCGCCCCGTCATCATGGGGCCGGCCACCACGCAGATGGCCGGTACATCGGCGGAGACCGCCGCCATCACTTGGGCGGGAACGGTCTTATCGCAGCCTCCCAAGAGCACTACGGCGTCCATGGGCTGCGCGCGGATCATCTCCTCGGTCTCCAGGGCCTGTAGGTTGCGGTAGAGCATGGTCGTGGGTGAAACGAGGATCTCGTGCAGCGATATCGTGGGAAAGGCTAGGGGCAAGCCCCCTGCCTCCAGGACGCCGCGCTTTACTGCCTCCACCATCTGGGGCATCTCGCGATGGCACGTATTATAGTCTGACGAGGTATTGACGATGCCCACAACAGGGCGTTCCAGGTCCTCACTATCATAGCCCGCAGAGGAAAGAAACGCTCGTCGTATATATTTGCTAAACTCCCTGTCACCGTAGCTGGTCAAGTTACCGTTGATTCCCAAGATCACAGCAATCTCTCCTCCATCCCTGGCCACGAGTGCTAGCGCCTTAAAGGCCGATCTGATGCCGCAAGGCCTGGACTTCCTCGCACCAATTGCCTACATTCCAGCGTCCAAAGACTCCCATACCCCCCAGGGGATCGGGGCCCCAGTAGACGGGAATATGAATTAAGGAGAGGCCCTTGTGGGATATCGCCTGTTCAAGGGCTTCGACGAGCGTTGCAGGGGATCGCCCTCCATCCAGGGCTAACACCCCTGGCACCGCCCTTGCCCACGCAACATAGTCTACGGCAACGCTGTCACTGGTAGCGTAGATCGCGCCATATTGGGCATCTTGTAACCCCGAAATCGCCCCCATGCGCCGATTGTCCAGGATCAGGATACAGCCCTGTGCTCCATGTTGTACACCATCTATGAGGATTTGCGGGTTCATCGTAAATGAGCCGTCCCCACTAAGGGCAAGCCCATAGAATGGCTTGGAGGCCATTGCCGTGGCCAGGAGCGCCGAGACCGCGAAACCCATGTAGCTTGCGCCCGTCTCGGTAAACGTGCGCCCCAGACGATCATCCTCAACAACCTGAAAGCCATTAGCCTGGACATCGCCGGCATCAAAGAATGTCACCACGTCATGAACACGAGCCCAATCGGTGGCTGCCTTGATGGCCGCCGGTTGTGTGAGCACCTCTGCACCCCACACGGGATCATAGAGACAAGGATGGTCATAGCGTCTCTGGCGAAAGGCATCCCACTCCAAGCGCTTGGCCCGACACTCCCGGAACCATTGCGACGGTTGCGCACGCTTCGGCGCGCCTCGCAAGCGCAACTCCGCGTTCAAACGGGCTAGGGTCGGCGCGATATCACCTATCAAGGCGATAGCCTTGCCGTAATGCATTGCAGCTTCAATATCGCAATTGATATTGATCACGCCCTTCACCTTAGGATAGCCGGTGCGCGAGGAATCGGATTGACAAACTGCCCGCGTGCCCAGAGCTACCAACAGGTCGGCCTCCTCCATGGCAAAGTTGCCGCTGAGTGAACCCTTAGATCCTCCCACACACATATTGCGTTCGTGATTGAAGGGCAGGATTCCCGAGACCAACGGACTTGTGACGGCCACAGCATCGGCCAACTCAAGGAAGGTTAAAAGCTCGGCTCCGGCCCCGCGCGCGCCTCCACCTACCTTGACCACAACTCGTTCAGAAGAAAGGATCAGATCGGCAGCACGAGCGTAAGCCTCATCATGGTCAGCCGCAGCGCCTAAAGGCGGTGGAGCGCCCACGGGCAGCTCATCCAGATTCATATCCGCGATCAGCATCGGTTGCACATTCATGGGTAAAAGCAGAAAGAAAGGCCCTCCCCGATGCGGATGGTCCACCGTGTTCAGACCACGACGCAACGCCGTTGGAAGCGCCCCCGGCGTGTGCAGGGTATAAGCAGCGCCCATCACCGAGAACAGCTTCAGGAAAAGTTCCTGTTCAGGGCGAGGAATCTGCTGCATGTTAGGCCCCTCGTCTTCGGTCGTCTCATCGCCAAGCAGAAACCAGACGCCAAGGCCGTCACTGGCCGGCACAAGCGATGCTGCCAGAGCGTGAAGCGCGCCCGGGCCAATGGACGTGAAAACACAAGCCTTTTCGCCGGTTACCCAACGCAAGGCAGCGGCGGCGTGAGTCGCCTCGCCCTCATGGCGCACAGCGTACGTCTTGACCAGACCGGCATCCTCATAGACGCGCAAGACCTCTCCAACTTCGGTTGTGCCGTGTCCGAAAACCCCCACAAAACGCGTCACCCCCTGCCGAAGAAGCCCCAGGACAAGCGCTTCCGATACGGTCATCGTACTTCGCCGAGGCAACAGGCCGGACGAAATCGCTTTCTCAAGGCTTCCGGCATCAGCGATAACGCCAGCCCTTGCCCGACGTTGCTGGGTCAAGGTTCTCTGATCCATGCAGCTTCCCCCTACCCTCAGGCATAGCTTTCGTGTCCGTCTTCAACATCCATCTCCTGCATCCTGCCGGTGACGGTGAAGACAACGCGTTCGCAGATATTTGTCACGCGGTCAGCAGACCTCTCCAAGTTGTGAGCCACCCATAAGAGATACGTCGCCTGATTTAGCGTGCGGGGATCGGCCATGATAAAGGTTAACAACTCCCGGTACACCTGGTTGTAGAGGGCATCTACTTGATCGTCCTCCAAGGGAATCGCCCGGGCCGCATCCACGTCGCGACGAATGAAGGCATCCAAAGCTCTGCGCAGCATGTCTGTGGCTTTGTCGGCCATCTGGGGGATATCAATGAGCGGCTTGATCAAAGGTTCTTCGCCCATCAGCAAGTTGATCTTGGCAATCCCTTTGGCATAATCGCCCATGCGTTCCAACTCGGTGGCGATCTCCAGGACTGCGGCCAGTGTGCGTAGGTCGCCGGCCAACGGCTGTTGTGTGGCAATCAATGTCAGCGTCTCAGACTCAATGGCGAAGCGTTTCTCATTGATCGCCCGGTCGCCGGCGATGATCCTTCGAGCCATCTCGCGATCTCGCTTCTTAAGGCTTTCAACCGAATCCTGAATGGCTCTCGCCACCATACTGCCCAAAGCCAGCACCTCATCCTGAAGGCGCTGCAAATCCATCTCAAACGTTTTCCTCAACATTGCCCAGTGATCCTTTCATAGCTTGTAGCTTCCTATAAGCCGGCGCTCGCTCTCTCCGGCGATGGTCGCCACGACTTCAACGTACGGCTCTAAGGTCGAATTGCTCAGCTTTCGCTTGAGCAGTTCGTCCACCTGATAGATTCCCGCCGAATTGCTCAGGCTGACCGCCACTCTGATCGGCCGCTCCACGCCCTTCTCGATACTTACTGCCTCTACAGCCAGCGCAGAGACGGAATGAATGTTCACCTGCCCAGCCTCAAAAGGGATCCGCGAGCGCCCCTGGGTCATGTCCAAAGCATCGGCTACTTTGACCACGCCAGCCTCCAGAGTAAGACAACGCGTATCCCAATGATGAGCAATGACCGTATGCAACACCTCAGCGACGATGATCGTCCGAGTAGGTTGTTCGTAGATGCCCTCCAGCAATTCTCGCGCTTTGGGGTAAGCTAGTATCAGGCTATATTGCTCGTGATCATCACGATGTACGGCAATACCCAGATCATGAAGACACGCCCCCAATACCACCACTACTTCGGCATCCTCTGCCGCGAGGGCATAGTTCTGCACGACACTGGGCTGTATCCCGGCCTCAACTAAGAGGCGCAGAATACGCAACGCGGCGTTGGCCACGATGCGAATATGCACCTCGCCATGATCGCTCACGCCACAGCGATCCACTGCGTTGATGTTGGCGCATTTCCAAAGCTGCCCCAACTCCGCATCGGCGTTGATGCGTTCCAAAAGCTGCTGCAACTTGGCGTTATGACGACTGGGCACCTGCAAGCTCATCTTACTGACCCCAAACCCGGTATGACCTAGTTAGACCCAGATCATCCGAACTTTCCCGTGATATAATCTTCTGTACGCCGGTCCTGCGGATTGGTGAACAACTGCCCTGTCGGACCATACTCTATCAGCGTACCGACCCTTTCTTCATTCAGCAGGAAAAAGGCAGCGTAATCCGAGACGCGCGCTGCTTGTTGCATGTTATGTGTTACCACGACGATGGTATAGCTTTGTGCGAGCTCGCGCATAAGGTCCTCTATCTTCAGCGTCGTAATAGGGTCCAAAGCGGAGGCCGGCTCATCCATCAAGATCACCTCAGGCTTAACAGCTATGACCCGAGCGATACACAAACGTTGCTGCTGGCCTAATGAGAGGCTTTGCGCGTCCTGTTTGAGGTTATCTTTGACTTCATCCCACAATCCGGCCCCGCGAAGGCTGGCTTCCACGATGTCGGCCAGGTTGCTTCGGCGACCTAGCCCCAGCACGCGCGGCCCGAAAGCGACATTATCAAATATGGATTGTGGAAAAGGATTGGGGCGCTGAAAGACCATCCCCACTCGCCGACGTAACTCAACGACATCTGTCCCCGGCGCATAGATATCCTGCCCATCCAAAAGTACCTGCCCTATCACTCGGGTGCGAGGAATCGTATCATTCATGCGATTAAGGCAGCGTAAGAAGGTGGACTTGCCACATCCCGAAGGGCCGATGAGTGCGGTGATCTTTTTCTCCTTTATGTCAAGACTTATGTTCGCCAAAGCCGGCTTATCCCCGTAGTAAACACTTAGATTCTGAACTCTGATCTTGGTCACCATGTCCTCTAGCCAAACCGCCCCGTTACATAGTCCTCTGTACGCCGGTCCCTAGGTGCAGTGAAAAGCTCGGTGCCCACGCGGTACTCGATCAACTCTCCCATGAGGAAGAATGCGGCGTAATCCGCCACACGAGCGGCTTGCTGAATACTATGGGGCACGATGATAATCGTGTATTGGCTCTTTAACTCAAAGAGCGAATGTTCCACTTTGGCTGTAGAGATCGGATCGAGGCCAGAAGTTGGTTCATCCAGGAGAAGCACTTCGGGTTCCAGGGCCAGGCTGCGGGCAATGCAAAGTCGCTGTTGCTGTCCACCCGAAAGCGAGCTCGCCGGAGCATCAAGGCGATCTTTCACCTCATCCCATAATGCCGCTTGCCTCAGGCTTCGCTCGGTCAGCTCAGCCAACCGAGTCTTGTCTTTAATGCCGGCCAGACGAGGCCCATAGGTGATATTCTCGCGTATCGTGCCGGGCAAAGGTAGAGGCAAAGCAAATACCATACCGATCCTCCGCCGTAGAGTGGGCACATCGACCCCCGGCGCATAAATATCCTGGCCATTAAAAAGGATGCGCCCCATCATGCGTGTCCCGTCTACAAGATCGTTTAACCGATTGATCAGCCGAAGCAAAGTCGTCTTACCTCCGCTGGCCGGCCCTAAAAAGACGGTGATCGCGTTGCGCTGTACGTCAAGGGAGACGTTCCGCAACGCCCATTTATCGCCATAAGCGTAGCTCACGTTCTCAATGCGAATGATGGGGCTTTCATCATTGCTTACCATTGTCGCCGCCGCCGAAAGTAACTGCGAATGGATGTCGCTACGATATTGATCGAGAGAACTAACATCAAAAGAACCAACGCTGTACCGTATTGGATCTCATGAGGCATGCCCGGCACCTGCGTGCTGATAACGTACAGGTGGTAAGGCAAGGCCATCGTTTGGTCAAAAAGGGAACGAGGCAAATGGGGGAGAAAGAAAGCGGCTACCGTAAATAAAATAGGAGCCGTTTCTCCAGCAGCACGTAACAGCCCTAACAGAACGCCAGTGATGATGCCTGGCAAAGCCTGGGGGAAAACGATATGTCGTATGCCTTGCCAACGCGTACCCCCTAAACTGGCGCTAACGAGACGAAATTCACTCGGCACGGCCCGCAGGGCTTCCTCTGCCGTGCTGATAATAATGGGCAAGGTCATAACAGCCAATGTGAGAGAGCCGGCCAAGATGGATGTGCCTAACCGCAAAAAAAGCACGAATAAACCCAAACCGAAAAGCCCATAGACTACTGAGGGAATGCCGGCTAGATTCAAAATAGCTAGGCGAATGGCGCGGGTGAGCCAGGTATCGCGGGCGTATTCTGCAAGATAGATAGCTCCTCCCACACCGATAGGAATGGCTGCCAAGGCAGTACCCAAAGTAAGTAGCAAAGTCCCCACGATGGCAGGGAAAATGCCCCCTGCCCTCATCCCATCCCGAGGCATGGCTATCAGGAATTCGATGTTGATCGCTTTCAAGCCCCTGGCAACGATCACGCCAACGACGAGCACAATGGGCACCACGACGACCAAAGCGATGAGGGTAAGAAGCACAAATCCAAGGCGCTGCACTTGATAGCGATTCATCAGCGTAGGCCTCCCCGTCGCTTCTGCTTAAACATCGTCGAGGCCGCTGCCAAATTGATGAGGAAAGTCAATACGAAAAGGATAATCCCCACCCCAAAGAGAGCGTGGTAATGAACACTCCCCCGAGCCACCTCACCCATCTCCGCAGCAATGGTCGCCGTCATCGTGCGCACCGGCCTAAAGAGAGAATCTGGAGTGAGCGGCATCCTAGCCGCGTTGCCTGTAACCATCATCACGGCCATCGTCTCGCCAATGGCCCGTCCCATACCCAGCATGACGGCCGTCACAATACCTGAACGCGCCGCGGGGACCACAACGCGCCAGATGGTCTGCCACTGCGTCGCCCCCATCGCTAAACCTGCATCGCGATAGCTTTTGGGCACGGCATCAAGCGCATCCTCAGCTACGCTCACGATCGTAGGTAAGGACATATAAGCGAGGATCAAGGCCCCAGTGAAGGCCGTCAGCCCCGTAGGAGCGCCCAGAACCTGACGCACGAGAGGAGCCACGATGGTCATCCCAAAGAACCCCAACACCACAGAGGGGATACCCGCCAAGACCTCGATCGCTGGTTTCAAAACCTCGCGCGCCCATGTTGGAGCCATCTCGCGCACAAAGACCGCCGTAGCTACCCCGAGGGGAAGCGCCATAAGGATAGCCGTCACCGTGACCAACAAAGACCCCAGGATCAGAGGTAATGTGCCAAAGAGGCCAAATGTAGGATACCACCGAGTGCCAAAAAGGTTACTAAGGGGCACCTGAGCAAAAACGGGCAAACCCTCACGCAACAGGAAAACAAAGATCAGCAACACGAAACCGATGGCTGAGAACCCTAGCACCTTGATCAAAGCTTCAATAGCGAATTCAGCACGCCGCATGTTTCGCTCCATTATTTAAAACGATCACCCCAAAGGTCAATATGATCTTCACTTTGTCTGAGGCTTCAAGGGGACAAAACCCAGTTTCGGCACCAAGGATTGCCCCTCTCCAAGTATCCATTGCAAGTAGGCGGCCACGTGTCCTTTTGGCTCGCCTGCAGTATACATGTATAATGGACGGGAGATCGGATAAGAGCCATCGTTGACCGAATCTACAGACGGCAGCACATAAGGGCTTTGAGCATCGCGAGCAATAGCCAATACCTTTTGATCAGGAGTCACGTACCCCAGGCCATCATAGCCAATCGCATTGGGATTCTGCCTTATCTCAGCGCTGATACCCTCCGAAGAGGGCATCAACAGAGTCTCTGGGGAGAAAAGTAGCGTGCTCTCCTTATCTCCAAGCCGAATCACGTTCTCCAAGAAGTAGACGTAGGTGCCCGAGTTCGATTCGCGAGAAAGCAATACAATGGGGCGATTTTCCCCGCCTACTTCACGCCAGTTGGTGATCTTGCCCGTGTAAATGTCAGAGACCTGCTGAAGTGTAAGCGCATTGACCGGGTTCGCGGGATGAACTACGACGGCAATCGCGTCGCGGGCAACAATGAACTCTTTGGGGACGATGCCGTTGGCTTTGGCTGCTTCGATCTCTTCTGGCTTCATCTCACGAGAGGCGTTGGCGATGTCCACGGTGCCGTTGATCATGGCGGCAATGCCCGTTCCCGTGCCTCCCCCCGTTACCGAGATGCGCACCTCGGGGTGCAATTGCATGTAGGCTTCTGCCCAGGCCAAAGCGAGGTTAACTAGGGTGTCGGAGCCTTTGTTTTCAATGACTTCGGTAGCTTCAATGCCCCGAGTTTCACTTTCGGGCGGTTCCGTACTACAACCCGCCAAAGATAAGCTGAAGAGCAGCAAACTGATAGCCAGCCAGTGCGAAAGACCGTGTCTCCTCATCATGGGCTGATTCTAGCACATGGGCCCAGAAGGTCAAGTCCTGTTGCAGGGCAATCGCATTTAGACCGAAAGGACCTTGAGCAGGTAGCTCTCATCCCAGCCAGCCCTGTGGCGTCTGGCCTTGATGCCTGCTTTGATAGAGTGATCATGGCGCAAGAGATTGAGAGCCAGACGGCGTAAGAGGCTGAAGTTCTGGTCGCCATTGCCCTTGCGGATACGGCTCTCATCCTCCCGAAAAGCGATGTCCAGCACCCAATGGAGGCCGTTTTCCACCCCCCAGTGGTCGCGAACCG
>Ga0315298_1010320_pt1 | contig 11284 bp, 10 predicted proteins | sample WHS_1_MG_FD_203077 | JGI IMG/M metagenome (GOLD analysis project Ga0315298, IMG submission 203077) | Extremophilic microbial mat communities from Washburn Hot Springs, YNP, Wyoming, USA - WHS_1_MG | ecosystem: Environmental > Aquatic > Thermal springs > Hot (42-90C) | place: USA: Wyoming... | reverse complement strand
CCATTTTCATCAGATAATTGTTGAGGCAAATTTAGCAAAGTGTAATCATCTATCTGTTCGCTATAAGTCCCCCATGTCTCAACCTGATGTCTCATCTGCTCAGGAAGATTTAGGTTATCATAAACCATCGGGCATATACCTTTAACTCTTTTGTCAACTGCTGATGAAAGCCAAGTCGTCCAGCCCCTTTTAGACCCGCCAGCGACTACAAATCCTTCAACTTTTGTATTCAGTTCTTGTTTAGCGAATTGCTCTATTGTGTCCATAGCCCTTACCGCAGATTTCGTCATCGGCAGTAATAAAGCCCATTCAGTATCGCCAGTCTCTAAAACTTTTGTGAACGTATAAGCGATCAGGCTATCTTCTCTTTTGCCTCCGAATAACGGCTGACGAGGGACGTCATATAATATTGCGACAGGAGCACCAATTCCATTAGCTATGGCTGTCCCATACATATTCTCTTCTGTGTCATTCTTGCTCCAGCTACCTGTTATTATTAAGAAAACCAATGTCGGATTCTTAACATTTTTTGGCGTTATTATTGACATCCTGTGATCCCAAGCGATGTCTTTCCATGTCTGAGATATCAGTTTAATATCATACTTTTGCATATCAAAAGGAAGTTCTTTCTGTTCAAGCTTTTCCCATTTGTAACTTTCATCTGGTTTAGCGATGTAATCAAATAAGTTTGCGAATGCGATAGTTTGGATAATTAGCAATAATGATAATGTAAAAATGACTCTTTTCATTTTTCCCTCCGTAAAAGTTAGACGATTATGTGACTCTAAGTTGAAAACAATGAATAAAACTGTTTAATAGAATTTTATCATATAGTTATATTAATTATCAACAAGTTTTTGATTAATTGGGATTTGCTTATTGATATGTGAGGATAATTGTTGTATAATACATTTGGATATAAAAATTAGGGCAAATTATAGTATTTTTTATTGAGGAGAAAAAGATGAGGACAGTAAACTTAGGACTTATAGGAGCAGGGGGAATTGCTCAGGCACATTGTCGGGCAATGTCTGATATTGAGGGTGTTAAAATCGTTGCAGTGAGCGACGTAGTAAGAGCAAATGCGGAAAGAACCGCAGAACGTTGGGGAATTCCAAAGATATTTACAGATTACAAAAAGATGTTAAAAATGGACGAGATAGAGGGCGTCATTGTTTGCACACCTACTGCTATTCATTCTGCACCTTCTGTTGCAGCTTTAAAGGCAGGAAAACATGTCCTCTGTGAAAAACCTATGGAAGCTACGCTTTCCGCTGCAACTAAGATGGTCAGAGCTGCGCATGAATCAGGCAAAATACTTATGATAGCATTAAAACTTCGCTTTACTCCGCAAGTTAAAAAAGCAAAAGAGATAGTTGATGCTGGAACGCTTGGCGATATTTATTATGCTGAAACAGTTGCAGACAGAAGACGAGGCAATCCCGGTGGTAGTTTTATAAAGAAGGCAACTGCTGGTCTTGGTGCTGCTGCTGACATCGGAGTTTATGCACTTGATACCGCTCTTTATCTGATGGGGCATCCAAAACCTGTCGCTGTTATGGGTATTACATCAAACTATCTTAGCTTGCATAACACTTGGAACGAGGCATTAAAGCAGACCGAAGTTGAGGATTTCGCTTGTGGTTGGGTGTTGTTTGAAAATGGCGCAAGGTTGGTATTCAAAACCTGCTGGTGTATGAATATGGATTCACTTGGCGGAACAATATTCCTTGGGACAAAGGCAGGACTAAGGATTGGTGTAGGGGAAGTTAGAGGTCCTCAAGAAGGTGTTATACTCTACTATGATGAAAACGGAGAGGCAAAAACAACTAATATACCGATCGGCGAAAGTGTTGATGTATTCAAAGCAGAGGATTCCGCTTTTGTTGATGCTGTTCGCGAAGGAAAGCCATCGCCGATTGATCCTGATGGAATGCTTTTAACCAATGTGATCATTCAGGGTGTCATTGATTCACAGGCAAAAGGCGGACGCGAAGTAAAAGTTAAAGTTCCGACATTTTGATACAAAATATAGGGTATAGGGAAGCCTGATTTAATAGCCCTATGCCCTGATTTTATTATAGGCGGTGAGCCATGAAAAATGAAAAACATGGTATAGTCTTACGCCAAATTCTCCTTATTATAAGCCTTTTTTTGATTATTGCTATTATCTCAACTTTTGCAATTAATAGAACATGGCATTATTTTCAAACGTCTCAAAACAGACCAAAAGGTCCCTATTTCAAAGAAGGCATAATAAGGACAATTGCAGAGACAGAATTAACCGAAGCTGAGATCACAGGAACAAGGAATAATGCCATTGTTCAAGCTATACGTAAAGTTGGGGCAAGTGTTGTAAGCATTAGCACTGTTCGTGTCGTTAGCGATCCTTGGTTTGAGTTTTTTTATCCTTTCGGAGATGCAAAAAGAAAATATTATGGGCTCGGGTCTGGATTTATAATTGATAATAGAGGTTATATTGTAACTAATTGTCATGTTATAGAGGATGCGGATGTCATAACTGTCACATTAACAAATGGAAAGCATCTTGACGCTGAGGTTATCGGATTAGATAAGCAATCAGATATAGCGGTGTTGAAAGTTGAGGAAAATTCTAACTATACCATAGCCGAACTTGGCGATTCTTCTGATCTACTTGTTGGTGAATGGGTCATAGCGATCGGAAATCCGTTTGGGTATCTTATGAAAGACTCACAACCAACAGTAACTGTCGGCGTTATAAGTGCTACTGGTAGATCGTTTCAAAAAGAAGGGGTAAGGCTTAACAATCTTATCCAAACAGACGCTGCTATAAATCCGGGAAACAGCGGGGGACCATTGGTAAACTGCTATGGACAAGTTATAGGTATAAATACCGCAATATTTTCTACAACTGGTGGTTATCAAGGTGTCGGATTTGCTATACCGATTAACACTGCTAAAAAGATCATTACCAAGTTAATTGAACACGGGATTGTAAAGGAACCATGGCTTGGAATTGATTTTCAGGAGCTAACAACCGAAATAGTGGAATATTTCGGGCTTAAAGATATTCATGGTGCGTTAGTTTCTGATGTCGTCAAAGGTAGTCCAGCAGATAAAGCAGGATTGCTAAACGGCGATATTGTCACGAAAATTGGCGATCAGGATATAAAATCATCAGAAGACGCTATTGAAAAATGCAGGTTATTATCTGCTGGCGAAAATGTGGCATTTCGCGTTTTCAGAAAAGGGGAGTTCCGCAATATTTTAATAACCGTAGAAGATGATGATGTTGCTAATTCTGCTGATAGAGTGTTTGGGTTTATTGTCCAAGCTAATACGCAAAAATTAGCAAAGAAATATAAGCTCTCTTCCTATAAAACAGGAGTTGTAATAATACAGGTTAGAAAAAATAGTCCTGCTTACGAAGCTGAATTAGAGGAAGGCGATCTTATACTAAGAATGGCGAAAGTAGAATCAGACCTTTTTTCTGAATTCAGTGTGAGTGAAGACATAAATAATCTAAATGATTTTAGGAGATTTATATCAAGAGTTCGCAAAAATCAGACTATCAGGATAATATTTGAAAGAAAGGGCGAGCTTTGGCAGACTAATCTAAAAGCATTAGAAGATGGATAAATATGTCAATATTATATGCTGAATACTAGATACTGGATTTGATCAAATTTAATGTCTCAATAAATCAAGGAGGATGTGCTAATAATATGAAGACCCCTTTGATAACAATTTTCGTTGTCGCTATAATGGTTATAGGTCTTTTCCTTGCTTTCTATGATTACAAAAAACATGGAATCCATGAGCAACCGATAGGTATTTCAAAATCCCAATCAGAAGCATTAAAAAAAGCAAGAGTAAAAGGTGAACAATTAGTTGAGAAGCAAGATTATGATAGTGCAATAGAAGAATATAAAAGAGCAATACAATTATCCCCAAGAGACCCTTATATACGCAATGATCTTGGAGCTGCATATTATTATCTTGGTCTTAAAGCGATGGACCCACCAATTCCTGATGATGAGGATATAGGATATGGGACTTCAATTGATGCAAGGCAACTCACAAAGGAACAGACAATAGAAAAAGTAAAAGAAGCTCTAAATATAGTCAAATCAGGTATAATTACTGTTGTTGTTAAGGATCAATCTGTAAGCAAAGATATTGAATTATTTATTAAGCCAATGGGGCATTATATCCATATTGAGAGTGAACCAAGAGAGGATGGAGGACAAAATTATTGGGCAACGATAATCACAGGCAAGACAAAAGACTATTTTCTTAACGCTGAAAAAGAATATAGAGCAGCGATTGATCTGCTGTTTGTCCGAGACGCGGAGGGACGCAAATATTCCAGTTATTCCGTAGCATCAAGAAATCTTGGCACGCTTTATTTTAGAATGGGAAGAAAGAAAGAAGCCTTAAATCATTGGCAAAGGGCATTGCAATTAGAACCTTCTGATCAAGAACTGAAAAGACTTGTTGATAGTTATAGAAAACAATAGCTTATATCTTTGGGAAAAACCTAAACGATAGATGAACGAGAATTCAACAATATTTCAAACAAAGGGCATAAAAGAGCTTTTTGTCCTATCTTACCGACTTTATAAAGAAAATTTTCTTAAATTTATCGGTATAACTCTCTTCTTAAAAGGACCCTATATAATAATTACCTATATAATATCAAAGATTATCTCCTCATCGCTTACATCAATTATCACGACTAATACAGAAAATGCTATAAATCTTGAATATGTATCAAACATCATAATTGTTGAGTTATTAGAATTGGCATTCATTCCATTCATAAGTCCCATAGCTATCTCTGCTATTACCTTGAATATATCTGAAAAATGTCTGAAAAAAGACATAGGAATAATTGACTCTTATAAAAGACTGACTGAAAAGTTATTGCCTTTGTTAGGGACTATATTGTTATCTGGAATTCTCATATCCTCAGGATTTATATTTGCTTTGTTGTTAATAATGGGAAATCCTCAGATTGCTAATATAATGATTTTATTTGCACCTGCGATCGCCTCTTTATTTTGGGTATGGTATGCCTTTATCCCTCAAACTGTCATTATTGAAGGCGAAGGCGGGATCGGTGCAATGAAACGTAGCAAATACCTTACAGAAGGATATTTTAAAAGAGTTTTTATTCTTGTAGTATTAGTTTTTATTGGCATATTATTGATCACTTGGCTATGTTCATTTGTATTCAGCAAAATGTTATTCTTTCTTGGAGATAATAGTGCTTTTCTTGGAAAAGGTTTATCTAATGTTGTCTCTGTTATCCTTGAACCTTTCAGAATGGCTATTATTTCGCTTCTTTACTTTGAACTTCGGTTTCGCAAAGAGGGATTTAACCTTGAAACTCTTGAAAAAGAGCTGAGATCGGAAATTGGTTTAACTTACAATTGATCGAGCTATATGGAGATCGGCAAATTAGAAAAAGCTCCGGGCGGTTTTCCTGTTGATGTCGCTATGCCAGCTTATGAGGAAATAAAGAAAGCTTATAAAGTCTTTAACGCGGAGGACAAGTGTTTACTGGACATTCACGATGGCGGGCATGTTTTTCATGGTGTGCCTGCGTTTGATTGGTTTGACAAAGTCCTAAAATGAATGCCATATTGAAAAGCCTTATATGGTTTCTCTATCCTGCACAATGCAGACATTGCGGAGAAAACCTTGATCCCGCTGATGGTTACTATATATGTAAATTATGCTGGGATCAAGTTGAGTATATAAAAAGACCTTATTGCGAAAAATGCGGATTTCCGCTAAATCCTCTTTCGGCTTTGTCAGAGATGATTTTTTCTTGTGCAAATTGCCCTGATGAATCTAAATTCGGCAAAGCGAGATCGATCGCATACTATCATAATTCCGCGATAGGTGAGGCGATAAGGTTATTAAAAGACAATGGCAAAACGATCATGGCAGACAAATTGGCAGAGATAATGGTTAAAGGCATAAATGAATTTTTGGATTCAAAGGATTATGATTTCATTATACCTGTGCCAATTCACAAGAAAAAGGTTAGAAAACGTGGTTACAATCAGATGGAATTAATAGGCAGAAAAGTCAGCTCAAAAACAGGAATTCCATTGGAAACAAAGAGCTTTGTTAAAATCAAAAATACTCCACCTCAACGTGGTTTGACAGGAAAAGAGAGAATACAAAATATAAAAGGCAGTTTTTCCGTTATAAACACATCTAACATTGAAAGGAAAAGGATATTATTAATAGATGACGTTATGACCACTGGGTCAACAGTAAATGAATGTGCAAGAGTCCTTTTAGAAGAAGGGAAAGCTGATAATGTTGATGTGATTACACTTGCCCGCGTTGCCTTCTCTGATCTTCCTGATGATATACGCGATGCAATGTCTCAGCAAATCTGAGATGCTTTTCAACCGATGCAAGTATCGGAAAAACAGATAAAGCGTGTTTGAGTAAATCGTAAGAAGGATTAAATAAGTATTCCGCCATCATCCGCCTTTGAATAGCTAATAGACGCGTGATCCCGCCAAACCATTCAGGCAATTCTCCGATACTTTGGGGCGTAAATTCCCTTCCACAAACGAAAGTTGGCACTTCAACGGATGTATTATCAGGAAAATTGCTTATTGCCCCGTTATTTATCACTTGGAGTGCCACTAATTCCTTTTCATTAGTAGCCATAGCCCTGATCAGTTTTCCAATAGCTCTTCCTGTCGCAGGATAATTCACAAGTGACCGTTCAGGATGGATCATTGGACGGTCTGTGATCGGCTTTTTAGTTTGTAATGCCTCTTCCAAAGCTTTTTCATAGCTTTCTCGTTTGCCTCCCCAGCGACTCCAATCCAATTTAGTCTTTGGCTCAAAATAAAATGGGGGCGTATGATACCCGGAACTCATTAGGTGACCAGTAAGCTCAAATATCCGAAAAATCCCATAATTGCCCGGGTGAAAATCTACGTCTTTTTCTATTTCAAATAATTTTTCTCTGAGAAGTTTATAACCATCTTCCCCATCAATAGTCAATTTCAGCGTCCAGCCATTATGATTTACGCCAGCATAAACCATTTCAACAGCTTCTTCTGGAACGCGGAAATAATAAGCCAATGCACCTCGTAAGCCCTCAACTTCAACGCACATGCCGACTGCTTGAATTCCCATCATATTCATAAACAAAGCTATGACATCCGTTGGATTGACGAGCGATATATGCGTTGCAGAAGGACAATATCTTTTCATATCATCAGCAAGATCAACGTAAAAAGGGGCAACAGCGACAGCTTCCGCAATATCCCCCGGACCTGGTTCTGGCAGAATGGCATCAACATTCGTAAGCAACTGATTTATCTCTCTCAATCGGTCATATAAAGCGACAGAGACAAAAACAAGGTCTGCACCGTCCAAAGATTCTTCACGAGTTGCGGTCGTTTCTGCCCTAAAAGTCGGATATTCATCGCTTATAATATCTGCATACTGACGCATACGCTCTGCTCTGTCTCTATGTATATCATAAAGCGATAGGCATAGCTCAAAATTTCCTTTTTTCCCCATAATATCAGCTATGCCATTTATTATTGACGGAAGAAACATACTTCCACCGCCGATATAAGCGACCTTAAATGCTTTTCTATCTTTCATTTTTCCTATCCTATTAATAACTTTATATCGTTTAGAGTCCCATTAATAGCGGTTATGGTTTTTTCAATAGCTTGATTTGAAATATTCATTGAAATTAATTCGGATTTCAAGCGACCAAGTTCATCTGCGTAATCTGTAAGTGTAGTAGGTGACATCCTATCGCGGAGATATATTGCAGGACCGGGTGCAGATGGATTTTCACTCCAAACAAGCGGTTCAAGCGATATTGGACCATTGCCGATACGGAAATTTGAACGGGAAAAATAGGCATTTTCAGCACGAATAAACCATTCAGTCAACTTTTTAGAGTCAGATTCGCCTAAACCATAAACAGCTTTCACAGCTTCATATAAAGAATCCTCTGGACTTATATCAGGATTTTTAAGTATCCTCGCTCCAACGCGCCAAGATAATTCCTCAACAGGATTAGCAAAGGGACGATAAAAGTATTCGCAAGCCATTCCTCCATCATCCCATAATTGCTTTATTGCCTTTGCAGAACTAAGTCCACATGGCAAAAACCATCTGAGCCTTTCCCAATGTTGCGGAGGTTCTACAAAAACACCGCCAACAGAGCCGAACGCACAATCAAGGTTTTCTATGATCTGCTTGCGTCTGCCTGTAAATGCTGACAATTCCTGAACCTCAACCATATAATCAACAGCTTTTGAAATCTGCTTAATATGTTCAAACTCGCTTGGTTCGTCAAGCCGTAATCCCCACGAAGCCTGACCTATGACCCAGTCAGGGCGGTTCGCTCTTATATATTCAGCGGAACGCGTGAGAATTATCGCATGATGTTCAGCTGGTGAAAGTTTACTGCATTTCTCGCAATTGCACCGTCCCTGGTCCGCTGACTGCATGCTTACGCCGTCAAGACCCCATTTAGGCTCCATAAGGAAGTCAAGGACTCGCCTCTGCCACTCCCAAGCTTTTTCGCTAAACAGACACATCGCCTTATTATGCCCAGCGGAGACTTCAGGCACTTTTTTAATTACCTCATCAAATCCCCACGAATATATGCCAACTCCTGACAATATCTTTAATCTACGTTCATGTGCAGATTGGACAAATTGTTTGAGAAGCTCAGACCGTCTGTCATCAATAATATTTTCAAAAGGCACGGGCCAAGAATGATTTATGAACAGTCCCCATACGACGTTATATGTCATATCTAATTCCTTTTGGACATTAAGGAAGCGAATTTGATCTTCAAGCAGTTTCTCGTCCCATCTTATACAGGGCCAGCTATCGTTTGGGGTAGGTTCTGATGCGAGGTCTCTTAACCATCCGTCAGTAACGCGATATTTAAACGATCTCTCTTCCATTTTTAAAATCCCCATTTTTCATCACAAATTCGTGATAATGCAAATAATTTTTAACTGGAATGTCAGGACCTATGGAGTGAGCGCCGATAGCAACTCCACCATCTTTGGCACATTCTATAATTTCATTTGCCTGTAATTCAATATCCTTGAATGTCCCATAGGGCAAGACATTGGCATTACACATTCCACCGATATAAGCTAATTTTTTTCCATATTTAGCTTTCAACCTTGGTATATTCAATCCTGCTTTTGGCTCAACTGGATTGATTGCATCTATACCAGCTTCTATTATCATATCCAAAAGTGGTTCAATGTTGCCATCGCTATGTAATACAACTTTTTTTGCACCAGCAGACTTAAAAGCCTTTACCATTCGTTTATAAGCAGGGAGGAAGATTTTCTCAAAAGATTTCGGCGACATAAGCGGTTGGAGGTTGCTTCCCATATCATCATATATCCAAAGACCAGTGTCAAAAAGTTCTCCTCTGCGAAGTGATTCCTTGCCAATTTCAATGATATGGTCTGCAATTCTATCTGCAAGGGCTTTGGCAAATTCAGGATCACCTGCAATATCATAAAGGAAATTTTGTTTTCCACGAATATGAGCGGATCGTAAAAAGGGTCCGCCTGTCTTGCAGAATATACATCGCCTATCTGTTCTGAATTTTTCTGGATCAAAGCCTTTATAGCGAAAATCCAAATATGGAGAATCAAATTCTATTCGGTCAAGGTCGCTTTTATTTTTAACTATCGTGTCTAACTCTTCATAGAAAAAGCTGTTTGGGCGAGTGCGAACTATGCATCCCCAGCTATTTTGAGATATTGTCCTCGTAGAGTCCTGATATAATGTCTTTGCACGGGTAGGAAATGGCGTTTCATCTGCAACAACAATCCCAATATCAATGCTAAAATATTCGTCAAGATTTGTCCTTAAAGGCAGATTTAACTCTTTAATACACTTCTCAGAAAATTCTGACCAGAAGCTATCAAATTTCGGTATTCTATCAGGTTTTTGATGATCCAACATCATCATAACCCGTTCTTTTGATGTCATAAATCAAGACCTTTTAGCTAATAAAAAACGCACCCATAAAATATAAATTTAAGGATGCGTAAATATTTAAGTTTGAATTTAGAAACTTGCGATAAGCGAAATTCTATGAGACTGACCGAGTTCGCCATAAGGGACAAAGGCATAATCTAATTTATAATTGCCTATTCCAAATCCGACCCCTGCACGCAACCCTGACACAGTGCCAAGATCGTTGCCTCCGAAGGCATATCTATATCCAAAGCGAAGATCAAACATCCCCATTATCCTATAATCAGCGCCAAATCCGATATTTACATCATTATCAGAAGGGATATTTGAATCAACTGCTAATGTTAAAGCATTATCTAATAGCTTATATGCTAATCCTATATTGACATTCAGCGGAAGACCATAAGATTCTTCAATAAATTTCATCTTTGTCCCAAGATGTTGTAAATTAACACCGACAAGGAATTTATTGTCCGCTGAATATATTCCGCCGAGGTCAACAGCAAAAGCCTGAGCTTTCTGTTCGTCAATTTTTTCTTGTAAAAGCTTTGCACTAAAACCGATAGAAATTGATTTATTTATTTTTCCACCATAAGAGAGTGCAACTAACAGATCATAGGGTCTAAACTTGCCTTGTTCAGTTCCAGCATCGTCAGTTTTATCAAGTTCTCCCATTGAAATATAAGATACGCTTCCTGCAATAGTGCCGATACCGAACGCAGGTTGGACATATCCGATATATTCATATCTAATATCCTCAAACCATTCATTGTGCATCAATCCGATTTGGATTTTATCAACTTTGCTTAGCCCTGCTGGATTCCAATAAGTAGCATAAACATCGTCAGCATTTGCGACATTTGATTCTCCCATACCGACAGCATTAGCACCAACTCCCATTTTTAGGATTTGCCCACTTTTAGTTCCTGCATTTTCGTTTATTTTTTTAGCGAAACACGGATAATTAAACCCATATAAAATTACAAATATGATCGCTATGATCCCAACTGCTTTTCGCATCAAATTTCCTCCGTCCAAAAAGAATTTTTACCAGAAATTTCATTAATCTGTGTTGAAAATATTTTTCCATTTTCTATAATTATACTCTTTTAGACCGCATTATGTCAAATGAAAACGACAAGACGGAGACTGTATTAATTTAGTAGGCAACAAAAAAGCCATCTGTTATAATATACTCCGTATTTATAATAAACAAGATAAATAAACAAAGGAGGAACAGATGGCTGATAATATTATAAAACAAGATGATCGCATGAAA
>Ga0315298_1010317_pt1 | contig 11288 bp, 9 predicted proteins | sample WHS_1_MG_FD_203077 | JGI IMG/M metagenome (GOLD analysis project Ga0315298, IMG submission 203077) | Extremophilic microbial mat communities from Washburn Hot Springs, YNP, Wyoming, USA - WHS_1_MG | ecosystem: Environmental > Aquatic > Thermal springs > Hot (42-90C) | place: USA: Wyoming... | reverse complement strand
ATATTTTCTATAAGCCCATTAGTGTTCTTCTCAATCCACGAGTTTATAATTTCTGAGCAATTTTTTGGATTGTTTTTAAAATCTAAGTTCTCAATATGGGTGTTGAATAATTCAGTAGCGCTGTTTAGAAAATCTTCTTCTGGTTTAAAACTATCGTCAAGCCATAATGCGTTTGCAATATTAAACTTTTCTGAACCAATAGAAACGCTATGCAATATATCTTCATAAGATTGATGAAATTGTTCAAGAGACATATTGTTATTTAAAACTCTGTCGAACTCATCTTTTGTTGTGCCACCTGCTCCTAAAGATGTAATAGAAAGAGCTGTGTATATGCTAAAAGGGGAGAAGACCATATTTTTATTAGAATTTAACTCCCTGAACATATTAAAAGCAAAGTTGTTGTTGTTTTCAGAAATGCTTGATAGTTCGCTAGCAGCATATACTGGTTGAACCAATACAAGAAACAAAAAGATTAAAACAAAGTATAACAATTTCAATTTATACCACCCCTTTTTAATTATTTTAAATTTAGTATATCACAATTACTGTCATCAGCAATGCTAAAATACACCACAAGTGCGGTGAAAATTGCACTAATTTATGCCAACCTTTCGTAAAAAAACTAAATATACAAACCCTACAGGGTACAAACAAAAGGAAAAGTAGAGATTTATTAACTACTTCAAAGAAAACATTTTCAGTTGGATGAATTTACAGAAAAATTAGACGTAAATTGACTAATTTAAGGATTATGGATTAAACTATTTTATCTGAGTACATTTTTTAAATTCTTATTGGGAGAGTATTGCTAATGCAGTCGAATAGACTTTTTGATGTCCTAAAAGACTCTAACGTCTTTGGTGTTTTTATCTTCCAAGAGGAAGGCAAAATAGTATTTGCAAATCAACGATTTGTAGATATTTTAGGCTATAGTAGTGCAGAAGAAATCTTAGGAAAAAGCATATTGGAATTTATCCCCCCCCGAATTAAATAACCTTGAGGAAACAAAGGATATTATAAGAAGGCGCACTGAAGGTGAGGTATTTTCTACAGAACGTAAGACTCATTGGTATTTATCGAAAACTAAAGCTTATATTCCCGTTTCTACTTTTGCATATACCATAGAGTACAATGAAAAACCCTCTGGGTTTGTTCTCGTGTTTGATAGGACAAAAGAGGTTTCCTATCAAAAACTCTTTTTTGCTCTAAGCCAGATAAACCAGCTTATTGTAAGAATACAAAACGAAGAAGAACTTTTAAAAGAGATTTGCAATATTTTGGTTGACAAAGTAGGCTATACTACCTGCGCAGTTGGTTATGTAGATGAAGCTTCAAAGACTTTTATACAAAAATTTACAAGAGCAAATACAAAAGAAAAAGAAGAGGAAATAAAGCGTTTAACAATAGGGGTTGACCCATCTACACCATACGGAAAAGGTTCTATTTCGCAGGCATATCGTACAAAAAAGATAGCAATAATTGAAGATGTCTTGCAAAAAACGCATATGTCATACTGGCAAGATTACTATAGTCGTTTTAATATACATTCTGTTTGCTCTATACCATTAATGCAGAACAATAAAGTGAAATATATCCTGTATTTAAATGACACAACGCCAAACTCATTTCACTCGGATTTTTTTCACCTTTTAGAAGAGATACAGCTGGATTTATCCTTTACTTTAGATAGGCTTGAAGAACAAAAGTTTTTAAATATGGCACAGCTTGCTATAGATTCTGGCTTTGATTTTATAGCAATAACAGATGAGAACTTCAAAATTATCTATGCAAACGATAAGGCTTTATATTTATCGGGATATACAAAGGAAGAGCTCCTTGGAAATAATTTGTTCTCATTTTCTCTTAAAAGCTACTTGATTGATTCTGAAAAAAATATGTATGAGGCCCTAAAAAGTGGCTTGACATACTCTAATTTTGTCAAGTATAAAACAAAATCAGGGAAAATATTAGACTTTTATGTCAACATAATTCCATTCAAACAAGGTGACAAAATAACAAACTATATCGGTATTGGTAAACTTGTAAACGAACGAGAAACACTAGAGCAATTGGAAAAAATTCTATACACAGATCCTATAACAAATTTACCAAATTTTCATTCATTTCAGAAGAATATTAATCGTTTCTTAAAAAGAGCTTTACAAGGAAATATAATAGGAGCTATAGCTATAATAAACCCTATTTCCTTTGATTCTATAAATCGGGCACTTGGTTTTGATAGGGCAAATGAGGTCCTTAGGCTCATCGGAGAAAGGTTAAAAAATACTTTCTACTCTTACGATATAATTGCAAAATTAGAGTCTGATAAGTTTGGTATAATAATCGAAGACTTAAAAACAGAAGGAGATCTTTTTATAGTTGCTTCAAAGATATTAAGTGAGATTTCAAAACCGTACATCGCATTTGGTAGAAATATATCAATTGCATTTAATATAGGTATTAGCCTAATTCCAAAAGATGGAACAACTGCACATGAACTTATAGACAAAGCTAACATAGCTCTTTATGATGCAAGGCAAAAAGGAGAAAATCAGATTGGCTTTTTTAGAAAAGAAATAGAAGAAGAAGCTATTAAAAAGTTAAGATTAAGAGCTGATTTAAGGCATGCTATAGCAGAAAACGAATTTATACCGTTTTATCAGCCTTATGTAGATAAAAATAAAAATATTGTTGGCGCTGAAGCCCTTATGCGCTGGAATAAGGATAATAAAATAGTACCTCCTATAGACTTTATAGATTACCTTGAAGAAACAAGCCTGATTATAGATGCAGAAAACCAGCTCATAGAAAGCGTGCTAAAAGATTTAAAGAAACTCCAGGAGCACCATAAAGATATTCCTATTTCTATAAATCTTTCTGCTTTTAGCTTAAAGCGAAAAAATTTGGTTCAAAGTCTTTCATCTAAGGTTAACTACTACAATATAGACCCCAAATCTTTAAAGATAGAGATTGTAGAGCGCGCCTTCTTTAAGGACTTTTTATACATAAAAAATCTCATAGAAGATCTAAGAGAAATTGGAGTACAATTTTCAATAGATGACTTTGGCACGTACTATTCATCCTTAAGCTATCTATCAGAATTGAACGTGAGCTTTTTAAAAATTGATATCTCTTTTGTAAGAAAAATTCAAACAGATCTAAAGACAAAAAAAATAGTATCTGGCATTATTTATTTAGCACATTCTCTAGGCATTAAAACTATAGCTGAGGGTGTAGAAACTCAAGAGCAGTTTGAAACACTTATAGAATTAGGTTGCGACTACTTCCAGGGCTATCTCTTCTACAGGCCTATGCCTCAGAATGAGTTTTTTAGGGTTCTAATATAACTTCGTCTATCTTCGCTAATTAAGTTTATAATACTTTAAGAGATAAAATACAAATTTGAAGGGAAGATTGTTGTGAACCGTAGACTGAAGGTAATTTGGACTATTACTGATGAGGCCCCATATATTGCCACATTTTCATTGCTTCCTATTGTAAAGAGATTTTTTGGCCTATCTGATATCGATATAGATGTGAAGGATATATCTCTTGCTTCAAGGATATTAGCAACCTTCCCTGATTATCTAACTGAAGATCAGAGGGTTTCTGATGACCTTGCTATATTAAGCGAAATGGTAAAAAAACCAGATACCATAATTATAAAACTGCCAAATATAAGCGCATCATTGCCACAGTTGAAGAATGCAATAAAAGAGCTTCAGACAAAAGGATACAAGCTGCCTGATTATCCTGATGAGCCAAAATCAGAACAGGAAAAAGATATAAAGGAAAGGTATTCTAAGGTTTTGGGAAGTGCTGTAAATCCAGTGTTAAGACAAGGGAACAACATTCGTGCAGTTCCAAAATCCGTTAAAGAGACTGCTAAAAAATTTCCTCAGCTAATGGGATTTCCTCTGAAAGATTGGGATGAGCTTTCAAAAACTCACGTATCACATATGACATACGGCGATTTTTACTGTAATGAGAAATCCATAACTCTTCCTCATGACACCAGGGTAAAGATTGAATTTATAGATAAAGCGGGTAGAACAAGCGTTTTAAGAGAACTTGACCTTTCTAAAGGCTCGATTTTTGACTGCTCGTTTATGAGCGTGAAGGCGCTGTCTAAATTTTTTGAAGATGAGATTGAAGATGCAAAAAGAAAAGATATTTTGTGGTCACTACATCTTAAGGCTACAATGATGAAGGTATCCGATCCTGTAATCTTCGGACACGCTATCAGGGCATATTTTAAGGATCTCTTTGTAAAGTATCAGGAAATCTTTCAGGATATAGGAATAAATCCAGATAATGGTCTAACAGACATGTATTCTAAGATAGAAAAATTACCTGATGATAAGAAAGATGAGATCAAAAAGAACATAGAAGCCATATATAAAAAAAATCCAGGGCTTTATATGGTGGATTCAGATAAGGGTATTACCAATCTCCACATGCCTAACTTAGTTATCATTGATGCGTCTGTACCTACAATAATAAGGGATGGTGGAAAGGCTTTTGGACCTGACAAAGAACTTCATGACGTAAAGATCGTCATACCTGACAGAACATATGCAACTATTTATAGTGCAGTAGTAGAAGATTGCAAGAAAAATGGCACATTTGATAGGTCTACTATGGGCACTGTGATAGATGTTGGTTTGATGGCCATGAAGGCTGAAGAATATGGATCTCATGACAAGACTTTTCTGGCTCCTGATGATGGTGTCTTCAGAGTGGTGGATTTAAATTCTGGAAGGGTCCTTATAAAACAATCAGTAGAAAAAGGGGATATATGGAGAGGATGCGAGGTAAAGGACATAGCCATTAGAAATTGGGTTCAGATAGCAGTAGAAGAGGTAAAAAAGAATGGCTATCCCGCTATCTTCTGGCTGGATGACAATAGACCTCGTGATATAGAGGAGATCAAAAAAGTCAAAGAATATCTGAAAGAATACGATCTTACTGGCTTAGATATAAAGATAATGTCTCCTGAGAATGCTATGAAGGCTACCTTAGATATGATAAGAAGAGGAAAAAACATAATTGCAATTACTGGTAATATATTAAGAGATTATTTATCTGATCTTTTTCCAATATTGGAAGTTGGATCTAGCGCAAAGGTTTCTTCTATAGTTCTTCTTCTTTCGGGAGGATATATCTTTGAGACCGGAGCGGGCGGTACTGCACCGGTTCTCGTAGAACAGCTTTTGAAGCAAAATCACTTTAGTTGGGACTCCATTGCTGAATTTATAGCACTTTCCCAAAGTCTAAAATTTATAGGTGATAAATATAGCTATAAAAAAGCTCTGGTCTTGGGAGGTGCTTTTGAGGGTGCAATATTTGATATTCTCTCTAATATGAAATGTCCATCAAACAAGGTAGGAGAGCTGGATACCAGAGGGGAACACTATTATTTTACGAAATTTTTGGTTGATCGCCTTGCAGATCAGCAAGATGATATTGGTTTAAAAGAAAAATTTGAGAAAATAAAAAGTGATCTTGATAAAGATGAGGATAAAATCCTTGAAGAGCTCCTTAGCGTTCAGGGTCAGAAGGTTGATATTCAGGGCTATTATAAACCCGATGAAGAAATCTTAAAAAACATAATGAGAATAAGCAAAACTTTTAATAGCATAGTAGATGAAATATAGGACAACGTATCAGATAGTCTTTAAAAAACTTTAAAGCAAAAGATTCCCCGAGCAAGATGCTCAGGGTGCTATGAAGAACTTTCCGCGAGCAGGATGCTCGCGGTACCATGGGCAAGATGTTCGCGCTACTATTGGCCAATTGTCAAACTAAAGTCAAGAGAAATCGTGGAGTTCTATTAAGGTGGTGTTTTTTCAACGAATTATCTTAAAATATAATCTATAATTTAGTCAACAGAAAATGAAAGGGCGTGAGAGTTTTGGCCAAAACAATGGTTCAGAAGATCTTTGAAATGAAGACCGAAAGTGATGTAAATCCTGGAATGATGATAATTGTTCCGGTAGATCTCGTTTATGTTCAAGATGGTACAGGTCCCTTATCTTTCAGGCAGTTTGAAAAGCTTGGAAAGGATAGCCTTGCATTTCCAGAAAATACAGCCATATTTTTAGATCACGCTGCCCCATCCCCAAGAAAGGAGCTATCAAACGATCACGTATATTTAAGAAGTATGTCTTCTAAGTTGGGTTGTAGATTATACGATGTGGGACAGGGCGTTTGCCATCAGATTGCAATAGAATCTCTTGTTAGGCCTTATGATATAGTAGTTGGTGCAGATTCTCATACCTGTACTGGTGGTGCACTTGGGGCATTTGCCACTGGAATGGGATCGACTGATATAGCTGTTGCAATGGGTTTGGGAAAAAATTGGTTTAGAGTTCCAGAAAGTATACTTATAAAACTTGTTGGTAAGATGCCTAAATATATTACAGGCAAAGATGTTATTATATCTATAGTTAAGCATTTTGGATCAAACGGTGCTAGCTATCAGGCTTTGGAATTCGTTGGAGATATAGAAAACATTCCAATTCATGACAGATTGACTATTTCTAATATGGCAATTGAGTGTGGAGCAAAGGTTGGGATATTCCCATCTGATGAAATTACGAGAGAATTTCTTGAAAAAAATAACAGATTTGAAGACTTTAAAGAATTAAGTCCTGATCCAGATGCAGAATACGTGGATAAACTTGATATTAAACTCGATGAGATTGAGCCAATGGTAAGTGTTCCACATTATGTTCACACAGCAAGAAGGGCAAAGAATTTAAAGGATGTAAAAATTAATCAGGTTTTTTTGGGCTCTTGTACGAATGGCAGGCTTGAAGATCTAAGGATGGCTGCAAAGATTTTAAAAGGTAAGACTGTTGCAAAAGGTGTTAGATTGATTGTAGTTCCAGCTTCGAAAAAGGTGTATTTAGATGCTCTCAAAGAAGGTATTATTGAAACATTTGTAGATTCAGGTGCGTGTATAATGGCACCAGGATGCGGCCCTTGTGTGGGCGTTCACGAAGGTATTCTGGGAGATAACGAAGTAGCTCTTGCAACATCAAATAGAAATTTCCATGGCAGGATGGGCAATCCTGATTCATATATATATCTTTCTTCACCGCTTACAGCAGCAGCTTCTGCAATTACAGGATATATTACCGATCCAAGAGAATTTGACATATAATTTGCCGAGAACAAATTTATTTTAGGAGGTTTAAGTTGGCTATATCAGGGAGAGTTATAAAAGTAGGTGATAACATATCCACCGATCATATAATTCCAGGAAGATATTTTCATTTAAGATCTGATCTTGAAAAGTTATCCGAGCATGCTCTTGAAGACGTGGTAGAAAACTTTCACGAGAAAGCAAAGGGTGGCGTAATACTGGTTGGCGGTAGCAATTTCGGTATAGGTTCATCAAGAGAACATGCACCTATAGTACTTAAGATGAGCGGTGTAAAGGCAGTAGTAGCAAAGTCTTTTGCTAGAATATTCTTCAGGAATGCAATTAATATAGGTTTACCAGTAATTATAGTTGACACAACCAGGATTTTTGATGGGGACGACATCATAATAGATCTCGAAAAGGGGGTTTTAATGGAAAAAAGGGATAGCTATAAGCTAAATTTTCCACCTCTTGATATCAGGATCCAATCAATAATAAATGAAGGAGGGATTGTTGACTACATAAAAAAACACTCTGATATCTCATTCGAGATGTAAAAAGTAATCTCTCTAATATTTTATAAGTTTATTATAATAGGCTAAGGTTAAATTTTAGCAATAAATTTTTATGTTTTTGCTGTCAGATTACTTTAGTCTATTGTATTTATAAATTTTGTTGATATCAAAATAGGTTTTTTAGTAATATAATTTATTAGTGAAGATACAAAATTTTATTTTGTTTGAAAGGGGAAGTTATGTCACAAAGTTCTCATCTAGAGCCTGTAGTAAACAAGGCTTTTTGTAAGGGGTGCGGTATATGTATAGAGTTTTGTCCAGCAAATATTCTTGAATTTGATGAGCATAGAAAGTGTAGAGTAACTGAACCCGATAAATGTATAAAGTGTTTTCAGTGTGAAATGAGATGTCCGGATTTTGCAATAGAACTTGTTGAAAAAGGTGAAGAGAAATGAGTGCAAAACTAATTCAAGGTAATGAAGCGGTAGTTTATGGTGCAATCAAAGCCGGTTTGAAATTTTTTGCAGGATATCCAATTACTCCTTCTACAGAAATAGCAGAGATGTGTGCTAGAGAATTGCCAAAAGTTGGTGGCGTCTTTATACAGATGGAAGACGAGATATCTTCTGTGGCAGCGTGTATTGGAGCATCTCTTGCAGGTTTTAGATCTATGAGCGCTACCAGCGGGCCTGGCTTTTCTCTTATGCAGGAGAATATTGGCTATGCAATTATGGCAGAGGTACCACTGGTAATCGTAAACGTTCAAAGAATGGGACCAAGTACAGGAATAGCTACTGCACCATCTCAGTCAGATTATATGCAAGTAAGATGGGGAACTCATGGTGATCACCCAATGGTTTCATTTGCACCCTTTTCAGTTGAAGAATGCTTCACTGAAGTTATAAGATCAATTTATTGGTCTGAGAGAATTTCATCTCTGGTAGTATTACTCCTTGATGAAGTAGTGGCTCATATGAGAGAAGGCATTGATATAGATAGCATAAAAAACGTTATAGAGATCCCTGATAGAGGCCCATTTCCTAATGAAAGGGAAAATTATCGCCCTTACAAAGTTGATAAAGATAAGGGGGCAAAATTGCCGCCTCTTGGAATGGGATATAGATTTAACGTTACTGGCTTGGTTCACGACGAGTTAGGCTTTCCTGTAGAGGATCCGGAAAAAACTAAAGATTTGATTAAAAGGTTGCACAATAAGATAGATGCCGTAGAAAGTGAGATAATTTCCTATGACGAAAGATATACAGATGATGCCGACGTGATTATTATTTCATATGGATCAGTTGCCAGGTCATCTCTTCGTGCTGTTAGAGAACTTAGAAAAAACAACTTTAAGGTTGGTTTCTTTAGGCCAATTACAGTATGGCCGTTTCCGTCAAAGAGAGTACGAGAACTCTCAAAAAGGATCAAGAAAATAGTTGTTGCAGAAATGAGTATGGGGCAGATGGTTCTTGAGGTAGAAAGATCGGTCGGTGATGACTGTCAGATTAATTTAATTCAAGGTATAAGCGGGGAGCTTATTTCTCCGGATATTATATATAAAACAGCAAGTGAGGTGATCTCAAGGTGATCGGAGAGCTGGTAAAAAAATATTTGAGAATGGATAGATTACCTCACATGTGGTGTCCAGGTTGTGGACATGGAATTGCACTTGGTGCGCTCTTAAGAGCTTTTGATAAAGTTGGAATAGATAAAGATAAAACCGTTATATTTTCTGGTATTGGATGTGCTTCGAGAGCAGTAGGATATCTTGACTTTAGTACTGTTCACACCACACACGGAAGAGCTCTAGCATTTGCGACTGGCTTTAGACTTCTTAGGGACGATGTAAAGGTTATAGTAATAATGGGAGATGGAGATGCTTTGGCTATTGGTGGTAATCACTTCATTCATGCTTGCAGAAGAAATATCGATATTACTGCAATTGTTTGGAATAATCAAATCTACGGTATGACAGGAGGACAGAGTTCTCCTACTACTCCTCAATCAAGGCTGTCAACTACTACTCCGTATGGAAATTTTGCGAGAGCTTTTGATTTTTGCAACCTAGCGATTGGTGCAGGAGCTACATATGTAGCCAGAGCTACCACGTATCATGCTTCACTTATGACAGAGCTTTATGCAAGCGCAATAAAACATCACGGTTTTTCTTTTGTTGAAACCTTTACACAATGTCCAGTAAATTACGGAAGAAGAAATAAATTTCCTGATCCTGCATCAATGCTCAAATATATGAAAGACATCTCTGTTCCATTTAAAGTGGCAGAGAAAATGGGGAGCGATGAGTTGCAGGGAAAAATTGTAATTGGAGAGTTAATAAAAGAGAAATCAGATGTTGAGTTAAATGAAGTGGTAAGAGAGCGCATAATGAAGTTTAGAGGAGGTGCTCAGTGACAAAGGAATTGAGATTTGCTGGAACTGGAGGCCAGGGTTTGATACTGGCAGCTATCATATATGCTGAGGCAGCTCTGAGTAAAGGATATAGAGTTTTACAAAGCCAATCTTATGGACCTGAATCAAGAGGTGGAGCAAGTAAGGCAGATTGTATTGTTTCTGATAGTGAGATAGACTATCCAAAGGTTTACTTGGCTGATTTTTTGCTTGCCATGTCACAAAAAGCATATGATAAATATAAAGATGACGTAAAAAGAAATTCTGTCATATTGCTGGATTCAACCTATGTCGAGATTCCAAAAAGAAAAGAAAACATTATTTATTTTGCTCCTATATCAAAGACAGTAAGAGATAAAATTGGAAAGGAATTAGCGTCAAATATAGCTGCACTTGGAACTATTTCAGTTGTATATCCCCTGATTGAAGAAGACTTGTTGTTGAAAGCAATCTTAGATAGGGTACCAAAGGCTACAATAGAATTGAATAGAAGTGCTTTTGATATAGGAAAACAATTAGGCAAGGAGATTTTGGAGGCTCAAGGTTCTATAGAATTTGTATTTTGATAAGGGGTGAATTATGAGGCTTTTTGAATTTCAGGCTAAAAGTATATTGAGCCAATATGTGAAAGTGCCAAAGGGCATACTTGTTTCCAAAGAAAATATAGATGAGATGATTACGAAATTAACTCTACCATGTGTTCTTAAGGCACAAGTGAAGGTTGGTGGTAGGGGAAAGGCAGGGGGAGTATTAAAAGTAAAGGATCTAGGAGAATTGAAAAGCGGTTTTAAAAAACTCTTTTCAATGGAGATTAAAGGGGAGAAAGTTGAAAAGGTTCTTGTGGAAGAACTCATAGACATAGAGAGAGAACTTTACTTTAGCGTAATCTTTTACAGGCCGTCAAGGAGATTTATGTTGGTTTTTTGCAAGGAAGGCGGCGTTGATATAGAGCAGCTTGCAGAAACGAATCCTGAAGCTATTAGTAAAGTAAAGGTTGATCCAATTATAGGCATAAAGGACTTCATGATAAGAAATTTAATAAAAGATTTTGAATTATATGATTTATTAAATAAATTTGTAAAAGAGGCTTACAAAATTTTTGTTGACAGAGATCTCGTTATGCTTGAAATAAATCCTTTGGTAATTACTAAAAATAAAGAAGTGGTATGCGCAGACGCTAAAGTAGAGTTTGATGACAACGCTCTTTATAA
>Ga0315298_1010316_pt1 | contig 11289 bp, 9 predicted proteins | sample WHS_1_MG_FD_203077 | JGI IMG/M metagenome (GOLD analysis project Ga0315298, IMG submission 203077) | Extremophilic microbial mat communities from Washburn Hot Springs, YNP, Wyoming, USA - WHS_1_MG | ecosystem: Environmental > Aquatic > Thermal springs > Hot (42-90C) | place: USA: Wyoming... | reverse complement strand
GACCGTCGCGGCAGCCACCAGGGCAAGGATGAGCGCGATCACCACGATGGCCAGGGCCCATCGACCAAAGCCTGGGATGACCACCGTTCTCCTCCTCGTACGCCCGCCCGCGCTCACAACCGCGCGGCCGGGGTTCAGGAGCCGTGGCCGCCCCATCCTGGGCGTCGCCCTGCGCCAGTCGACTCTATCCCTTGACCCTCCTCAGAGCCCATTAGCCCAACCCGCAGCGGTGGCTGTTGCGCCACGCCCGCTGCAGGCTTGCCAGATGGGTCCCAACGCGCACACCGGGGCCTACCTCCGGGTACGCCCCCGGCCGACGCCCATGAACTGCGGCCCGGCCTCGATCGTTCGCCAGTTCAAACTACCTGAATGTAGATCGGGTTGCCCAGTGCCTGGAGCATTAGTGTGGCGGGCTCGTCGGCCTCTTCGGGCTCGCGGGGCTCTGCCACCTCGGCTCGCACGTAACTGGGCACACGTGCCGTCAGACTGTGCTCCAAGATGAAATCGTCGCTCGGGATGGGCGCCTCGGCCCACACGCCCCTGGGCCCCACCAGGCGCAGCACGTTGCCTCCCGCCCCTCGTACCTGCACCCTCAGGTGTACCGGCTGGCCGCTCTCGATGGTCAGGCTGTCGCCCATCATCGCTACGTGGTCGCCGGCTGTCGCAGTGAGCTCGAGCTGCGGGCCTGCCGGGCTGGCTGAGATGAAGACGTGCCCGGCACGGATCCCTGCCAGGATCTCGGGCTGGTCGAGGGCGTCAGCATACACCCAGGTTGTGGGCTGGCCCACCTGCTGCCAATAGGTATCGCCTGCGGCCGGCTGGTGGTGGTCGCTGCCGCCCACACCCACGACCCTCTGGCCGCGGCGCAGCAGCTCATCCCACACTGCCAGCGATTGGTAGTTGGAGAGGAACCACGGCCCCTGCCACACCTCCAGACAGTCGATGCCGCCGAAGGTGCTATACTCCCAGGGCGGGCCATTGGTCTTGGGGTGGTTCGCCGAGACCATGGCCCCAGCCGCGTGGGCCATGGCGATGACCCGCGCCATATCGGCATTGCCGCGGCAACGGAACTCGACCCAGCGATTCGCCGCCCATACGTTGGCATGGCCGTGGTAAGTCGTCACCTCCTGGCCGGGGATCGGCAAAAAGTCGCTGGTGCGGAACTGGCCGAGCAGCGAGTGATGGCTGATCGTGTTGTGCTCGGTCACCGCGAGAAAATCGAGCCCTTGCGCCCGGGCTCCGGCACAGAGTTCGGCCAGAGTGCCGCTGGCCTCGCTATGGTGGCTGTGGCAGTGCAGGTCGCCACGATACCAGCGCGTCTCGCGGTGCACCGGTGGCACCGGCCATGACACGGGCACCGGTTCGGGCGCTGGTCCCAACGTCAGGCGCACGGTGACAAGATAGTTGCAGCCCGAGGGATGGACGTGGTAAAAGCCCAGGCTGACGTTCCACACCCCCGGGTAGAGCGGCCCTGGCAGGTAGCCGGGCGTCGCGTCGTCGGGTGCCACAAAGATGCGGGCCTTCGACGAGCCGCTCCAGCCCCGGAAGCCTTCGGCCGTGCCAAACTCGGCTCCGCGCGCGTCGAACAGTCCCAGGTCCAGCACATTGCCAGGGCCAGACCCCGGCGCTGCAGAGATCGCGTGGTCGTATTCCAGCTCCACCTCGATGCGCGCGGCGCCTGCCGGCACCTCGAAAGGCAAGGACACATACTCGCTCACGCGTTCGGGCCCGATGTGCTGCTTGAACGTGATGACCTGTTCCCTCGCCACCAGCATCCCCCTTGGTACGTCTTCCCCCACCAGCAGCGTGGCCTCTGTCCGCAGCCGGCCGGCAATTGCCGCGCATGATACCATGCTCCTGTTTCTTTTGCAAGCGCAAGATGCAGGAAAAGTGTACTTCGCTCCCGGAGACGGTCCATTTGGAGTGTGCAGCCGCCCCTCGCCCACCTCCCCATTTCGAGGGATCCTGCGCGTGCGCACGTGTGGACCCAGGGCCAAGTGGCCAGCACCTTCCGCCCCTGAAGCTCCCTGGGCAGAGGAGAAACGTTTGCCTGCCCTTGAGACTATCCGCGGAGGCTGGGGATCCTTGGTAGTGGAGGGTGGCGGGAGGAAAGCGCGCTGCCAAAGGCTCCGTCGCGCCGCGCTGCAGAAAGGCCGGGTACGGGGCTGAGCAGGCGCTCGGTTTCTATGGCAAGGGGGGTCAGGAGCAGGAGGGAGCTTGGCAAGCGCAGGGGCCAAACCCTGCGCTTGCCAAGCTCCGAGGGGTTCAGTAGATGGCGTTGAGCCCGTCGAGGTCGCCGCTTTCCAGGGAGTCTTTCTTCACCTCCCCCTTGTCGCCATAGCCGTACATCGTCAGGTCGTGGTTGGCGGTCGCATAGAGGTCGGCCAGGCCCATCCAGTGGCCAACCTCGTGCGTGAGGATATCCTGCACGTCGTAGTAGTAGAGGTCGGCGCAGGAGCTGTCGGGGTTCGAGACGGGAGTGTACTTCCACGGCAGCGACTTGGCCATCACCGTGTCGCACTCGACGGCCATGCCTGTATTGCTGTTGTACCAGGTGTAGGTGACGGCAATGGCGCCGCTCGGGACGTTCCCCCAGACGACGACATTCTCGCCGTCATACTTGGCCCCGCGGGCCGCGGTCGCCGTCCCTTCGCTGAAGGAGACACCGCCAAACTTCCAGGCGTTGAACGAATTGGCGATCGCCGTCTTCACATCGCTCACGGTAGAGGGAACGGTACTATAGTTGACGTGGTAAACGACGGGCCCGGGCAGCTTCCAGCCGGCGGTGGCATAGCCGGTGGTGTAGCCTTCCTCAGGGTCGCAGGTGCCCGGCTGTGACCCTGGCCTGGCCTGCTTGGGATAGTGGATGAAGACCCTGAGCTTGATGTGGTCCTGACTGGCCGAGGCCGACACGGTCGGGAGGAGCAGCGATAGGATGACAATAGCGACTGTGACGATGACAAAGGCCTTGCGCATGGCAATCACCTCCTGCACCGCCGGAGGGAACGGCCCTCTGGCGCAGCTCTTACCATGTATTTTACCACACTTTTCGCTCCCGCGCATCCTCTTTCTTAAGGGTGCAGTTCAGTCTGGGGGCAAGCCTGAATGCCAGCATTCGGTGTATGGTGCTGCCCCCATCCCCCCGGCCCCACGCCTGGGGCGGGGCCGGGGGGATGGGCCTCATACCTGTCCAGAACGCTGGTCGCTGGCTTGCCTCCAAAATGAACTACACCCCTTTCTTAAATCCTTGTGCTTGTGGCCCAGACCTTGCTGGTAGAAGAAGGAACAGGACGATCTCGCCGCTGAGCAGTTCGTCTGCTGGCACGACACTCACGTACGGAGGGTGACATCGCGATGGCGCAAAGAGTGACCGCGCGGAGCACGACGGACCTGGTGTTGAAGGTGCTGCGCGAGGCGCGCAGGCCACTGACCGTCGAGGAGATTCTCGCGGGGGTGCAGAAGCTGGCGCCGGTGCACAGTGCCAACCCCAAGAACACCATGCGCAAGGCCATCAGCCAGATGTTCCTGGTGCAGCCCACTGCCGATGGCCGCTACGGCTACTTGCCCTACCTGCTGCAGGATAACCGCTTCCGCCACCCCATCGAACGAGGGGCGCTGCAACGCGACTACTTCGTGCTGGAACCAGAGATTGTGACCGCCCTCTGGCCAGCTACCTTCGAGATCGCCAAACGCCGCGACGACAGCCCGGCCATTCTCCTCCTGGAGGGCCGCCAACAGGCCGAGGCCCTGCGCGTCTACCGGCAGGTGGAGGGGTGGGGCATGCAGGCCGAGCCAGAGTTCTGGACTTGGCTGGAAAGCCTTGACGCGCACACGGGCGACGAACTCATCTTTACGGTTGTGAACGCCGAAGAGCGGCGCTACTCGGTCAACTTTGCCCGCAAGGCTGAACGCGATGAACACAGGATTGCCGAGCGGAACCTGATGATCGGCGACCAGATGGAGGTGCTCCTGAAGGCTGCCCACGATGCGGTCATCCTCAGCAACCTGGCAGTGCGCCTGATCGGTATGGGCTCGTACCTCGACCCGGTGCCCCCCGATCCGCTCGCCACTATCATCGCCCACGACGGCCGCTTCGTCGACGCCGGGCTCGACATGGTGGCCCTGGCCGACCGCTGGGCGGGCTATCCCCCCGAGCCGGTCGAGGTGCGTGGGCTGGTTGGGGCGACAGTCTCGAGCGCGGCGGGCGAGGAAGAGGAAGTCTGATTGGCGCTCAGCGGTGCAGCCGGCAGCGGGCTGCCGGGAAAGCCGCAGGGCACACTTTGTGCTACCCTTAGGTGGCGGGGCACCCTGCGGCGCCCCGCCCATTCTGTGGTGCTCTCGACTGTGCGCTGAAAACCGCCCACCATGAGGAGGACGAGTACCAAGATGTTGGATCCAATCTCTGTTGTCAAGAGTTTCATCGACGCCGTGAACAACCGCGAGCTGGATGAAGCGCTGAGCATGCTCGACGAGGGCGCCACCCTCGACACCGAACCCCCTCTGCCTCGTTCGCCCAAGCGCACCTACAGCGGCCGCGAGGAAATCGGGCAGTGGCTGCGCGATCTGGCGGCCGAACACCTCAACATCGTGGGCTCGAACTTCCGGGCTGTGGGCAACGAGGTCGATTGGGATGCGCGCATCTCGGCCGACCGCTTCGACGAGATGGGCATCGGCCCTGTGCTGGCGCACGTGCGCACCATCGTCGAAGGCAGCATCATCCGTTCGATCGACTTGCGCCTGAGCCCGGAGTCGGTCAAGAAGATGGAGTCCGTCACCGCCGCGCAGCCACGCTGAGCGCTCGACCTCAGCCAGGGGCTTGTCCGCACACCAACGCGCCCTCTGCACCAGCGAGGAGGGGCTATGGAGACGCAGAGCGCGGAGGGGTGGAAGACGCGGAGGGTTGCCGTATTGTGTTCTCCCTCCGCGTCTCTTTGCGTTCTCTGCGTCTCCGTGCCGCCTTGGAGACGCACAGAATTGCAGAGAGCCCCCATGTTGCCTCTGCACCTCTGCATGCTCTACGTGAAGGGTCACAGGCTCCGGCCGATGCGTGCCACGGCGCCCGGCTCCACGGTGGCCAGGCTATCGACCGTCACGGCCACCGCCCCGGCCGCCAGGCAGGCGCGCGCGTCGGCGGCGTTCTGGATGCCGCCGCGGGCGACGATAGGTAGAGGCACCACCGCGGCCACCTGCTGCACGACCAGGAGGTAGAGGGGGTGGAGGAGCGGCCCGTGCACACGTACCGGCCGCAGCTCGCCGCCCAGGGCGGCCAGGCCCTGGGCGGGCGAGGCCACCACCACGGCATCGGCCGCAGTCTCGCGCGCCAGCGCAGCATAGGTGATGGCCTCGAAGAGGGGCACCTGGGCCAGGAGAGGGAGGTCCACGGCCCCGCGCACGGCTGCGAGCGCATCTTCGGCCAGGGCCGGGTCGCCAGGCACGAGGTCTACGAGCAGCGCACGCGCCCCTTCTCCGGCCAGCCGCTCCGCCGCGCGTGCCGCACCGCGTGGCTCGGCGGCCACCACGCTGCCGATGACGGGCAGTTCTCCTGCCTCGCGCACCAGGCGGCGCAGGCCGCTCAGCGAGAGAGCCCCTCGTCCCTCCTCCACCAGCATGCCGCCCGGCCGCTCGAGCACGCGCCGACGCTTTCGCTGTGCCCCGCCCAGCTCCGGCGCCACCACGGCGCCCAGCACGTCGCGGTCGAGCAGCGCCAACACCTCTGCCGTGCAGTGCGCCACGAGCAGGGGATGCGCGAGGGGCAAGCCTGTCTTGTGATAGGGTGCAAGCTCGATGGTCATCTCTGTCTGTACCGCACGCCCAGCGGTCTTGCTGGGCGCTCCCAGGCTCGGCGGAGTCTGGCGCGCTTCGCAGGCTCGAACCCCATGGACTTGCTCCTATACGTCCCTTGTGGTATGCCCAACGCTTCAGCCATGCGCAGCGGCACGAGGCCAGGCCAAGCCTGAAGCAGCGTGCAGCAACGCTCTGCAACCCGCCGTGGTCCTCAAGCGCATTATAGGCCGATGCGCGTACCAACGCCAGCGTTCGTTTCCGGGGCTCTTTTGACACAGGGCACTGCCCGCCCTACAATTGCCGGGTCATTATCCTTTGCCGGGAATTGCCGGCGTGCGCCAGCCATGGGGCCTTGGAGGAGAACTATGGGCAAGACCAAGTACACAATCGGCATCGATTTCGGCACTGAGTCTGGCCGCGCGGTCCTGGTCGATGTGGCGACCGGTGAGGAGGTAGCGACGGCCGTACACGCCTACGTGGATGGGGTAATCGACGAAGCCCTCCCGGGTTCCGACACCCCTCTGCCGCCCGATTGGGCGCTCCAGAACCCGGCCGATTACCTGGCCGTCGTTGAGGTTACCATTCCTGCGGTGTTGCGACAGGCGGGCGTCTCGGCCGATGATGTCATCGGCGTGGGCACCGACTTTACGGCGTGCACGATGCTGCCCACCAGGGCCGACGGCACGCCGCTTTGCTTCCTGCCCGAGTGGCGCGACAACCCCCACGCCTGGGTCAAGCTCTGGAAGCACCACGCCGCCCAGCCAGAGGCCGACGAGGTCAACGAAGTGGCCCGCCAGCGGGGCGAGGCCTGGCTCAGCCGCTACGGCAACAAGATCTCCTCAGAGTGGTTCATCCCCAAGGCGTTGCAGATCCTCCGCGAAGCACCAGCAGTCTACCAGGCAGCCGATCGCCTCATCGAGGCGGCCGACTGGATCGTATGGCAGCTGACCGGCCAGGAACGGCGGAACTGGTGTACGGCTGGCTACAAGGCCATCTGGAGCAAGCGCCACGGCTTTCCCAGCCGCGAATACTTCCGCGCTCTCGACCCACGCATGGAAGACATTGTCGACACCAAGCTCTCGCGCGACATCTGGCCTCTCGGTGCGCGGGCCGGTGGGCTGACCGAAGAGTGGGCCAGGCGCACGGGCCTGCGGCCGGGCACGGCAGTCTGCGTGGGCAACGTGGATGCCCACGTGTCGGTGCCGGCGGCCACGGTGGTGACGCCCGGGCGCATGGTGATGATCATGGGCACCTCCATCTGCCACATGGTGCTGGGCACCGAAGAGCGGATTGTGGAAGGCATGTGTGGCGTGGTGGAAGACGGCATCATCCCCGGCTACTATGGCTTCGAAGCCGGCCAGTCGGGGGTGGGCGACATCTTTGCCTGGTTCGTGGAACACGCTGTGCCACCCGTGTACCACGACGAGGCAGCGGCTCGCGACATCGACCTGCACCAGCTCCTCGAAGACAAAGCGGCTCGGCTGCGGCCCGGCGAATCGGGCCTGCTGGCCCTCGACTGGTGGAACGGCAACCGTTCGGTACTGGTGGATGCTGACCTCACCGGCCTGCTCCTCGGCGCCACCCTGGCGACCCGGGCCGAGGAGATCTACCGCGCACTGATAGAGGCCACCGCCTTTGGCACGCGTGTGATCATCGAGGCCTTTGCCTCGAGCGGCGTGCCCGTCGACGAGATTGTGGCCTGTGGCGGCCTGCCCGAGAAGAATCGCCTGCTCATGCAGATCTATGCCGATGTGACGGGCCGCGAGTTCAAGGTCGCCCGCTCGCGCCAGGCGGGTGCCCTGGGCTCGGCCATGCATGCCGCGGTGGCGGCCGGCCCCGAGGCCGGCGGCTATCGCACCATCGTCGAGGCGGCCGCCCACATGGCGCACCTGGCCGACAAGGTCTATCGCCCCATCCCCGAGCATCGCGCGCTCTACGATCGGCTGTACAACGAGTACGTTCGCCTGTATACTTATTTCGGCCGTGGCGAAAACAATGTCATGAAGGTGCTCAAGCGCATCAAAGCCCAGGCCCGCGGAGAAGCCTAGCTCGTGCCCTCCGACTGGCCGGATCGCTCCTCGCGGGCACCGTCTCGAAGGGCGTGGCCGTCGGGTCAGCACACTTCGCTGCCCACTGCGCCCCCTCTACGGTTGGGTCGGGCGGATGTGAAACGAGCAGCCCGGCGGCGACCGGAGTCGGGGTGCGTGCTCGGCCCCTGGGCGGTAGCGATCGTGGCGGAGCCAATTCGCGGTGCCTTGGCCCCGGGCGCCGCGCGCGTGTGGAGGCAACATTGTCGGCGCTTTTGGAGTTCTTGGGGCTGGTGCCCCGGGCGCTCCTGCTCGACGGGGATGTATACTGGGATGCGAAAGCAAGGCCCCGGGCGCTGTATCACGGGGTCTTGCTGCTTCTCTTCCTTGGCGTGGCCCTGGGGCTGGCCCGCGCGGCGGGGGCTCTGGTCACCCGTGTAGCCTCGCCCCACCCCGCCGACCTGGCGTGGGCGGCTGAGCATGGCCTCTCGCGGCTGCCTGCCGTGCAACGCCTGGGCGCGAGCGGCGGGGCGTGGCTGGTGCCCCTGCTCAAGGGGCTCGTGGCAGGTCCGCAGCCGCCCTCTTCCTCCCTGCTGGGCGCGCCGGCGGGCCTCTTTCTCGGCTGGCTCACCTTCGGCCTCCTTGCCCACGCCGCGGCGCGCCTTTTGGGCGGGCGCGGCCGGCTGGCCGACACTCTGGCCTGCACGGCCGTGGCCGAGGCGCCGCGGACCATCCTGCTCGTGCCGTTCCTTCCCTCTCTGGGGCTCGCTGCCGTGGGGGTCGAGGCGTGGGTGCTCGCTGCCCGGTTCCAGGCCATCCGCACCGCCCATGGGCTCGATGGCTGGCGGAGCTTTTGGGCGGCCAGCGGGGCCGCCCTCCTGCTCGGCATGCTGGCCCTGGGCCTGTGGGCCCAAGGGGTGGGCTGATGGCTGCGGCGCTGCGTGGCCCTTGGGGTGCGTTGCGCTTCGATGCGGCCAGCCTGCGCCGCTGGAGCACCCAGCCGAGGGCCCTGGCCTGCGGGCTGGCGCTCTTGGCAGCGGCCTCGCTCGTCGGCGGCTCGGCAGGGGGCTTGGCCTATGCCCAGGCCTGCCTGCACCGCCCGCCGCCTGGGCCCGCCGAGGAGCGCCTGGCCGCCACCCTGAGCGACTTGCTGGCGCGCAGCCCCCTCCCTCCCGACGTGCAGCACGAACTGGTGGGGAATGCTTTGGCTGCCCTCGAACTGCAGAGCGACCTGGCCGCCCTGCCGAGGCCGCTCGGGCGCCAGGTGGGGTGTGCCCTGGAGGGGCTGCAGCGCGCCGCGGTTGCTCCCTACCGGCGGCTGGCCCTCTGGCTGCCCTACACCCTGGCCGTCTTTGCGGTGGCCCGCGCCCTGGGCAGCCGCGCCCGCCTGGGCGAGACCCTCGCTGCCGGCAGCCTCTACGCTCTGCCGCATCTGCTCGACTTCATGCAGGTGCTGCCGGGCTGGGGCGCCTGCGTGAGGGCATTGCTCTTTCTCTGGGGCGCCGCCATCTATGCCTGGGCACTCGGCAGTACGAGCGGGTTGGGCAAAGCGCGTGCTCTCATCGCCCTGGCCCTGCCCGCCCTGGCAGTGGCAACCCTGGCAGCAGTCTTGCTGGCTGGGGTGGCAGTCATCCTGTGACGGAATTGGGGAACTAGGGAACTGAAGGGGCGTGCCGCTCGTAGGGGCGGTTCGGGAAGCGCGCCGGTCGTGGCCCAGCCCTTACTCTTTGGCTTCCCCGGTTCCGTCGCACGCAAGGAGCCCGCAACATGAGCGAACCGATTCGCCTGCACCTCGACGATATGGCCTATGGCGGCGCAGCTGTGGGGCGGCACAACGGCAAGGCCATCTTCGTGCCGGGTGGCATCGCTGGTGAGGATGTGCTGGTAGAGATTGTGGAGGAAAAGCCGCGGTGGGCCCGCGCGCGCCTGCTCGATGTGCTCGTGCCCTCGCCCGACCGCGTCGCCCCACCCTGCGAGAACTATGGCCGCTGCGGGGGGTGCCAGTGGCAGCACATCGCCTACCCTGCGCAGCTGCGCTTCAAGCAGGAGATCGTCCGCAGCCAGCTGGAGCGCATCGGCAAGATCGGCCAGCCCCCAGTGCAGCCCACTATCGGCATGGAGAACCCCTGGGCCTACCGCAACCATATGCAGTTTGCAGTCGACGACGAAGGCCACCTCTGCCTGATGGCGATGGGCACCGAGCGGCCGGTGCCGGTGGGCAACTGCCGCCTGCTCTGCCCCGAGCTGAGCGAGGTATTCGACGAACTGGAGCTCGACCATCCGGATCTCGAGCGGGTGAGCCTGCGCGCCGGCCAGCGCACCGGCGAACGCATGCTCATCCTCGAGGCCAAGGGTGGCGCGGTGCCCGAGCTGGAGAGCGACCAGCCCCTCTCCTGCGTGCTGCTGCTGCCCGATGGCACAGGTCTGTCGCTCATCGGCAGCACCCATCTGCACGAAGAGGTCGGCGGCAAGCGGCTGCGCATTTCGGCTGGTTCCTTCTTCCAGGTGAATACCGAGCAGGCCCAGCAGCTCCTGCGGCTGGTGCTCGAGTTTGCCAACGTCGGGCCTGCCGATGTCGTGCTCGACGCCTACGGCGGCGTGGGCACTTTTGCCCTCCACCTGGCCGAGCGGGCGCGCGAGGCCATTGTTGTGGAATCGAACCCCTGGGCCGTGCACGATGCGCGCGAGAACGCATCGGACCTGCCCAACGTGCGCGTGATCGAGGGGGCCGTGGAAGACGTGCTGCCATCGCTTGACCAGGCCATCGACGTGGCTGTGGTCGACCCGCCGCGGGCGGGCATGGCGCCGCGGGCCCTCGAGGCTCTGGCTGCGAAACACCCGCGCCGCATTGTCTACGTCTCTTGCGACCCGGGCAGCTTGGCCCGCGACCTGCGTGCCCTCCTCGACCGTGGCTACCGCCTCGAAACCGTCCAGCCCGTCGACATGTTCCCGCAAACGCACCACATCGAGACGGTTTCGCTCGTGGTCACGGCCACCTAATCAGTGATCAGACCTCCGGAGGATACGGACCTGGACGCCCCACCAGGCAGTGCGTCAGCATCTCTGGAGATGCTGAACGGAGGCAGTCTGGATGAGGAAGCTCCTGTTGCCGGCGCTTCTGTCGGCCCTTGTCCTCACGAGCTGCACAGCAGCCGCAACCCGCGAAGCGCCAGCCGCGGTCGAGCGCTGCTCACCCCACCGGCAAGGTACCGTCACCGGCCGGCAACCCGAAGACCTCCCGTGCGACCAGTACTCCCCAGCCGACCGCTACCGTCGCCGCTACACTCACGCCTGTCAAGGTGAAGAACTGGGTGGATATCTGCGAGGATGGCCGCAGCAGCGCTTGGAAGGAGGGGCTTGAGAACTATCACCCGACCTCGTCCGATGGCACCCACACCAACACGTGGAAAGCGGGCAAGTTTCAGGTCCCGTCGGCCCCACGATGCGTTGCCACGAGCGAGCCGTTGAGACCGAACGT
>Ga0315298_1010315_pt1 | contig 11289 bp, 19 predicted proteins | sample WHS_1_MG_FD_203077 | JGI IMG/M metagenome (GOLD analysis project Ga0315298, IMG submission 203077) | Extremophilic microbial mat communities from Washburn Hot Springs, YNP, Wyoming, USA - WHS_1_MG | ecosystem: Environmental > Aquatic > Thermal springs > Hot (42-90C) | place: USA: Wyoming... | reverse complement strand
GAAGTGCTGAAAGAGCTCGATACTCTTGTCAAAACCGGCAAGGTGACAACCAGTGTTGTGGGCGACCGGGTGTTCTACGCTGCAGGGCGACACGAGCAAAGCGGCCCTTAAGAGCTGCGCGGACAAGCCAAGGAACCTTGGCCGAGCAGTTTTACACTGTGCCCTGAACTGCTAATCGAACAAGAGGTGAGAGCTTGAGATCTTGGCTGGACTGTGTGACGTGCTTCACTCGCAAGGCTTTAGATGCGGCCAGGGTGACTTCACATGACCCAGCTATCCATGAGCATGTTGTGCGGGAAATGCTGGTAAAAATGGCAGAAGCTGATCTGGGCTAACCGCCGCCCAAGTTTGGGCAGGACATGCACCGACGTTTGTGCGCTATCGCGGGTAGCGATGATCCCTACCGGGCGGGCAAGGCAATAACAAGAAAGCGTAGGGTAGGGGCTGCTCAAAGCGCCCGGCGAGAATTCCGGAAGCAGCAAGTCCGACAAGATGCTCCTTTCTTCCGGGGGTAACGGGGTGGTGATGAAGGTAGCCTGGCCTGTCGGCTCCGAAACCCTCGGCAAGCCTTTCATTGTCTTCGAGCAACTCGCGGCTGTGTTGATAGCTCGAGAGGCTGTTTAGCCGGGCAGCAGGACCGAGCGGTTTTCCCACTTTGTCTCTTTGTCTTATTGCCGCTCCGTCTGGCTTGTTATACCTTTCTAGTCTGTCCTGTTTCCGAGTTCACGCGACACCTCGGGTTAATTAAGGGAGGGTTAGAAACAAGGGCGGCGCATCTCTCTCGTTGACCGGGTAAATCTTCGAGAAGAAGCGCCGCCATGACTGATGATGACGTTCTCTTTCGGTTTCGTCTACGCCTCTTTGGCTTAGCCCATGAGCTGGGGAGCGTGAGAGCTGCCTGCCGGGCCATGGGCGTCCATTCCTCCACCTATTACCGGTGGAAGCACCAGGTCGACCAGGGAGGACTGGAAATGCTTCGGCCTCGGGAGCGCAGAGCATCCGGTGTCTACCGAGTCTTACGTCGTCATGGCCCAGAAACTCGAACTAAACGCCTGGGGCTGGAGCTGGCTATGCCTGCCCACCTGACCCCTTGCCCCGGGAGCCGGAGCCGGAGCGGCACCTGGAGGCTCCCTATCCTGGCGCTACTTGTGCAGATGGACGCTTTCGCCATCGGGAGGCTCTCCGGAAGTAAGGGCATGGTCTGGCAATACACTGCCATTGATGTGGCCTCTAGCTACGTGTGGGCAGAACTTCATACCTCACCCCGCAATCCCACGGCGCACTGGTGCTCGCGCCTTGCCGAAGAGGTGGCTCGGGAGTTAGCCACCCAAGGCTGGAAGCTTAGAGGTGGTGATGACCGACAATGCCAGCGAGTATAGAAGTCAGGACTTCGAGAAGACCCTTCGCCATCTGGGGATCCAGCATCGCTTCATCCGGGCCGGACGACCCCAGTCCAACGGCTGTGTCGAACGAGTGCAGCGTACCATCCTGGAAGAATGCTGGAAGCCTGCCTTTGCCCTCTATCTCATCCCTAGGTACACGGGGCTCCGCCATGATCTTAGGCGCTACCTAGCTTACTACAACACCATGAGGGCTCACACCGGCAGGCTTACCCGAGGCAGGACCCCTGCAGAGGTTCTGGGAAAGGCTAAGATGTGGTCTTAGGACGAGGAAGATGCGTCGCTACATTTTTGAACCAGTACAAGCTAAGGCTTGAAAACCTACGAGGACAGCGTGGCTCTTTGCACCACGCCGTGGGGCACTACCCACGGCCTGTCTACCCACAGGAGGTGAAATTCATGGAGGAAAGACCCGACGGCATGTTCCCAAGTCGCGGTTTTTTACTTTTGGTCTTTCACCGCGGGGACAGGAGCTGCCCTTGCTCTATTGCTTGCAGCGCTAGCTGAAGCGTGGGCTGGTGGAACTCGCAATGTGTCTGAGTTTTTGTGGCTGGCCCTCATCCCTGTCATGAATGCCGGCATTGTCTTTCTCCTGCTGCTGTACCGCGTGTGGAAGGTCATTCAATGGGAGGGGTGCCGAGTGCAGCCTGGTTCTCTACGTGGGATGCGCATTACCCCCGGTCGAGCAGTTGGGTTCCTGTTCGTTCCCATCTGGAGCCTCGGTTGGGTTGTACCGGTCATAGCTGGATGGGCTCGTAACCACAATGTCTACGTGACTCGCTTCCGGGGGAGCCTCCCGCGGGTACCGGAAAGGCTTTTTTGGGTCGGCCTCGTTCTCGTGTACGTCAGTGGCGTGCTGAGAGTTTTAGGGCAAAGGCTCCCGGGGCTTCTTCTGCCAGCGGCGTATGTTGACTTGGCTGCGTTTCCAGTGTGGGCGGCAATAGTGGCAGGGATGCAAAGCGCTTTCAATCTGTTGCGTAGAGCAGAGGTAGTACAGGTCACCGGAGAGGGTCCGGAGGCAATATGCCGACAGTGTGGTGCTAGGCTTTCTCATGCTGATATTTTTTGTCCCTCCTGCGGCACGAAAGTACCCCGGCATTGGCGGGCCTGCGGCCGCGAGCTGCGACAGGGTGCACGGTACTGTCCCTTCTGTGGCACAGCGATCGGAGAACCCGGCACGTCAGCAGCTGTACGAGATATGCAGCTTGCAGCGACCAGCACGGTGCTGCAGGAGAACGCCGAGGAGGTGCTGTAAGGACAATGAGGTGGGCAGCCTTTGCTCTTGCCGTAGTTGGTTCCCTCGTTTGTGGGAGTTGGCTAGTTGTATGGGCAAAGCCGGGTCAGAAGATCCTTGGTGCGCGCTCTAAAGTGGCTCTGCTAGTCCTGGGTATTCTAGGGGTTGGATTGCTGGCATCCTCCGCGGCGCTGTGCGGTGTGCGGTCTTCTGGACAGACTGCTCGGGAAGAGGGCCCGCCTTTGGAGTTAAGTGAAGGCGCGTCTTCAGAGGCAGCAGCTCAGAAGGCGGGCAACGCGCCTGAAGCAAGCATGTTTACTTGGGATATAAAGAAGCTTGTCGACTTGTTACCAACTACCATCAATGGATACCGCCTCGTGGACAAAGGGACGGCTGTGAGAGCCATCCCGGGCCACACGGTCGAGGAGGTCTGGGGCCTTTATCTGCCCGTGGAAGAAGCAGAGAGTAAAAGCTTTTGTTGTACGCATCCCACGGTTCGAGGTAGTAGTACAGGGCGTACGGAGCTCAGAAGATGAAGTCACGCCAGATAATATGTCCGCAGAGGCCAAACGTGAAATTGAGGCGCTGGAAGAAGCCGTTAGCGACTACTATGGGGACTATAGTTCCGGGATGGCCGAGAGTCGCGAACTGGTACCACCGGTTGTAGACCAGCTTGCTAAAGAGGGCAGAATTGACGCGTGGGCAGCAGTGTCGCGCCAGGGGATCATCCAGTGGGGTGAGAACAACTGTGGAATTGAGCAGAGCACAGGAAGGATTTCCTTCGAGGAAAATGTGCGACGTCTTGGGGTTTTCGTTGTATCGTACTACTCTGAGGCTAACGGCAGTGTTGCTGACGGAGGAGCTGGCGGGGACCCTGAGGTGCGTAAGTTCAATGATAAAATCAGCAACTTAGTGGTTGACCGCTTGCGTGAGAAAATGGAGGGGGACCAGTGAGGAGTAAAGGGACTCGCCTGATGACGACTCATATACACAGGCTGTATTCCCTCGGGCCTGCCATCATGATGCTCGTAGGTGTTTGTGTGTGTGTGGGTGTTTCGGTGTTCTGGGCTGTGGTGAGGAATTAGCACAAGGATCGACCGAGACCACCATTGCAAGTGTCGCTATGGCTTCCGCCACTGTTACCACGGCTCCCACCACCACTACCACTACGGCTCCCCCGCCTATCTCTGGCGAGCTGGTGTCGCTTCTGGCTGATAAAGTAGTGCAGGCCGAAGTCATTGGACGGGATATCACATGTGTGGAGCTCAAGCTGCGATCGCTGGTGGATCGGAGTGTCAATGTGGTCGTACCTGCTGGCACATTTTTTGCCGCAGCTAAATCTTCCACCCAGAACATGATAGCCGTGGAGGAAATGACAGCAAATCTGGAACCCAATGGGTCGGTTGCCGTAACTATTCCGGCAGTCTGTGCCAGTTTGCACCGCGAAATTCCTGGTGAGGACGATAGCTTTAGAATTACCTTGGCGCCAAGCGACGAACTGAAGAAGGTTGCCCTGAGGCTGGAAGCAGAAGAGTACCCTGTCCGTCAGGCGGCGGTATGGATAATCAGTGACAATGCCAGTTACGATGACCTGGGCATCTTGAAGCACCTGGGTGGCGATCGGGTAATTCGGGAAGAGGAAGCGGCAAAGGCTCTCCTGGTCCTGCGCGATGCAGGTATAGACATCAAGTCGAAGAGAATATGGCGTGACAAACAAGAAATCCTACGCGGTCTTAAGAATGAGGCACTTAAGGAAGCCTTATTGAGTGGCCAGTGATGACCAAGATTGCGATAGTTGTGCTGTACGTTTGCGGGAGCACTTTGGCTATCTGGAAGGCTCTCACAGCACTTGTTTTCGCCACCCATGGATAGCACAAATGCTGGTTGTCCGTGGCGGGGCAACCCTCTGCTGTGTAACACTTTTGTACTATCTTTTTTGGAGTGCGTTCCTGGGAAGGCCACGTTCACTGGGGCCGGACAATTACAACTTGCTTCGGAATTCCACTTGGGTGTACAGACGCCACAGGCGCTTTGTTGCCTTCTTTGTCCCTATGCGTTCGAAGGCCAATGCTGCTTCAAGGATGGCCTAAAGGAGAAGCAACCACCCGGTCTCGTACCCTGCCTTGCCACTTCGATTTACGCGGAGGATGCCTTAGATCAGGCTGTAGAGAACAGAATGAGGCTGCTGAAGTCCAGGTTGGTTGAAACGGTCCCTTCTCTACTTGCAGTCGTGTTGCTAAGCGGAAGCTCGCTGTCACTGGGCTGGGTCGAAAAGTTTCTCGCACTTGTATCTCATGCGCTGCCGGATGTCCCTTTGCGATGGTCGATCGGAGAAATATCTGGTTACAGGGTGTCAGCCCCGGTAGTTTTTGTGACTGCCTGGTCATAGGCTTCTTATTCAGCTTGCGGACACATGTGGTCCAACCCTAGGAGCTTTGCCGCAGCTACAATCGTGACTCCATAGAAGACTGTGGGCTTTTCCTCTCGGGCTCGCTCCAGGAACGGTCCTATGGTGTTATTAACGAGGGTGGTTCCTGTGACTAGCGCCAGGTCGCACCAGTCAAGTATCTCCGGGGTTTTCTCCGCGTGTTCGACGGTCGCGCCAAATCGCTCTTGGTCTACGTTTGCCTGGTCAAGGTCTGTTAGGCGCAAAGGGAATACCGGAGCCAGGTGTTCAACCAGTCGTGGTTGCAACCCGACCAGCAGTACGCGAGGTTCACCATAACGTTCGCGAATCTAGCTCACGACCTCCGGGGCGCATTGTGGTTGGTCCTTGATCCCGACAGTGACGCGTGGCGCCGATGAGTCCCACATGACGAAGAACTGCGTTTAAGGTGGCCACGAAGATCGCTCGCCGAAAATTGTTGGGAAGCGGCATTTCGACAATCTCTCCCAGGCGGGCAGAGAACTCCCCGTACGTATCGGTAAAGGCCTGACCTGGCGTGTTGCGGACCACGGCTTGCATCATTTTTTCTCGGCCTGTGATGATCGGGTAGTCTTTGTCCCTGGGGTTACCAATGGCCTGATCGGTTGTTAAAGGCACGGTGACTACTACCTCATCTTCGCCAAGATTGTGGTCGGCAACGACGGAGCGTAATGCGACACGAATTTGGTCGTAATCATCGCTTCCAATTGACTTCATGGTAGCGGACATAATGGCGGCAACCTCCTGGGAGTTTCTAGGTCTCATAGGTACGAATGCGGCGCAATTTCAGAATGACAAATACCTGCTTACCCTGTTCTGGGTCCATTTCGCTACATAGGGCCTTGGACACCTCGGCAAAAAGGATGTTGTTATGACACAGCAGCTTGAGACGCACGCCGTCGCTTCTTTCTTCCAAGCCCACAACCTCAGCCTCAAAGCCGTTGACATGGGTGCCCGGCGGCCGGTCCCGTCCTAGACTTGCTGTAAATACAGAAAGGGGTTGAGCCCTCTTTGACCGAAGCGCTAGGCTTCGGTTGACAAGAAAGAAGGAGGCTCAACCCATGAAGAGAGTACCACCGTCTAAGAGGACCAAGGCCGAGCTTGCCGCCCTGTTTTCGACCGGCACGGCGGGCGATCCCCAGGCTGAGCTCGTGCGCCTGGCCGTGAGACAGATCGTGGAAGAGGCTTTGGCAGCAACGGCCAGGGACGTGCTTCAGCGTGACTATTATGCCCGCGCCCGCCGTGGCGAGAAGGGGTGGCGAAACGGCTACCGGGAAGGTCGCCTACGTACGGCCTAAGGAGAGGTGAGCTACAGCGTGCCCCAACTTACGAGAGGTAGACGACAGTGCACTGGGCGCACTTCGGCAGTCGCTTAAGTGGCCGCACGGAGGCTCTTTAAGGACCTGGCCGCCCAAGATGTATGCCCGCGGACTCTCGACCAGGGACATCGAGGCCTGCTTCAAAGATGAGGAGGGGCGCAGCCTCCTTACCCGCACGGCCGTTTCCCAGGTCACCGAGCGCCTGTGGGCGCAAGTACGAGGCCTTTGCCACCCGCGACCTCTCGGAGATGCGGCCCCTTTACCTCTTCTTAGACGGCGTGGCCGAACGCCTACGCCCCGGATCTGCCCGGGAGGCGGTGCTCTCGGCCTGGGCGATCGCCTGGGAAGGTAGGAAGGTCCTCATCCATCTTTCCCCCGGCACGAAAGAATCGACCGACTGCTGCCGGGAGTTCCTTAAAGGACATGTGCCGCCGGGGACTCTCTGATCCAGTGCTTGCCGTGACCGACGGGGCCCCCGGGCTCATCCGGGCGGTGGAAGAGTGCTTCAGCGCTTGGCTTGAGGCAGCGGTGTCTGGCTCACAAAGCTCGGAACATAGTGGACAAGGTGCCGGAACAGGCCCAAGCCGAGGTGAAGGAGGCCATCCGGGCCGCCTACCGGGCCCCCTCGCTGGCCCTGGCTCGGGTGATCCGCGACGACGTTGTCGGCCGCTACGAGAAGCGCTACCCGGCGGCCATGCGTTCGTTCCTGGAAGACTTCGAGGCCTGTGTGGCTCACCTTCATCTCCCCCCAGCCCACGGGCGAGTGTGCCGTACCACTAATCTCCTCGAACGGCTCTTCGTGGAGGAACGGCGTCGGAGCCGGACGGCCGGCACCATGCTGGCCGGGGAGCGGGCCGTCATGAATCTCTTGTTCGCCCCTCTTATCGGCGCTTCAGGGACTTGGCGGGGGATACGGATCTCGGAGTTCGAGCGCCGGCAACTCGAGCGGCTGCAGGAACAGCTAGTCGAGGGGTTGAAAGAGGGGCAGGAACCAGTCGTGAGAGAGAGTTCAACCCCGATCCCAATTTACAGCAGGCAGGGGACTTGACCTTTAGAGTCATCAAGAGCTATTATGAAAAATGGCGCGGGTGGTCTGCTTGGCGGGAGAGCGTCTGACTATTAGCCAGTGGCCACTACGCACGCAGTGCCGAACGGAGTAATGGTTGTGAACCGACCGGAAACTACCACCAATTCTGCGAGAAGCCAGGACCAACGCAATAGCGAAAGAGCTCTATTCTCACCGATCAGTTACAGCCGAGTTGTCTTCGTCCTCTTTCGTGCCAGCACCAGCTGGATTCATTGGCGTTAGCTTTCATGACTCGCGCAAACCACTGGCTGCTAGTTCTCGCCGGCGCCGCTATGGTGGCGAGCATCGCTTGCGGTTCCTCCTCAACATCGACGTCATCCACAGCCCCTGGCTCCCTGGGCACTGTTGAGATCACAGACCTTCAACTCACGTGGTCGCCCGCTGAGGCTCCATCAGCCTCTGATCTAGACGAGCTCTCCTCCTACCTGCGCAGCCGCAGTATGCATACGCTGCTTCCCTCCATAGCTCCTATGGCCGGTCGCTCGTCGGTGAAGCTCGCGGCCTATTCGTACCCGGCGTCCAACGAGATCAGGCTGGTCCTCACGGTGCGGATAAACGAGAATGCTTCCCCTCTCCTGTCTCTCTCCTCCTATTCCAAGCTCCCTAACAGTGACGTGACGGGACAATCGGTGACGATCCGCGATGTCCAAGGGGTGGTCAAGGTCGTCCCGTATGCGGTCTCCTTCCTGCAGTGGCAGGAACGAGGTCAGACGTTCGTTGCGGAGTTCACTACCACTGACTATGAGCAGATGCTGTTGTGGCTGAACCAGTGGCGGACAGTGCCGTAGCAGGTGTGTGGTCCTAGTGGTCACATCGGTGACTGGATCGAGGACGGAGTCGCGTGTAGGTGCCAGCCCAATAGCCGCCGACAGTCTCAACGTCGGCAAACCCCGCGCGGAAAGGAGGTGGGACGGTCAGCGGCTCGCTAGTAACCAGGAGCACGAGCGGCAGGATGAGTACTCGACGAAAGTGAGTTGGCCATGCGACTTCGAAGGATAGTTGCAGGTGCATTAGTCGCGTGCGTGGTGTTGGTTGTGGTGGTGGTGACCAGCGTCGCGTACGGAACTCAAGCACCGGGAACGACAGACACAACGATTGCTACCGGCACAACAGTCACACACACTGAGTCCAATCCACCCGGCCCAGCGGGTGACAGCAAGGACTCGGCGTGGACGACGACCACCATCCCTCCACGGCCCGCGTCTGCCACGTCTGAAGACCCACCTGAGAAGACAAGAACACTTGCCTTTGTACCACTGGCTCAGCCCGGAGGAAGCGAGCAAGCCTACCGAATTGTCTACGATGCGGCAACTGGGCAGGTGCTGGCTGAAGGTGCGCCAGGCGAACCGCTCGCAGCCCCGAGCAGTCAGGGCGAGGCTCTTCTGGCCGGTGGCTACCAGACAGACTACGTTCAACTTAATGACAACACGACTCAGGATGTCTACAACGTCGATCTCTGGGTCTACATCGGCGGGACGCAGGGAACGGACTACCCTGAAACGTGGACGGGTACGGCCCGCAAGACGTCCGGCTACCTTTGGTTCACGGCGCTTCAAACAAATATCGGGAGCACGCCGTCGGACAATCACTACTTGATGCATGCCGGAATCGCCATGGCAAACGGCATCCACAACTGGTGGTACTTCAGTTGGGGAGGCTACGACCATTACAACAACGACCAGAAGATTGGGGATGCCAAAGGCAACGGCATCCATCTCTATGAGAACACGTGGTACCGAATACGGATCTGGCGCGTCAATCAGAGCGGCAGCGTCTGGAATTGGGTGGCGTCGGTAAAGCCGTGGCCCAACGGTACTGAGTTGCAGGCGGGCACTTGGGGTCTCACCAACGGGCGCATGATCTCGAACGCGCAGTACTGGACGGAGTTGGTGGAACCCACCGACGTCGGGGTCACCGACTATACAGGCAACCACAACGAATGGGTTGAGTACCGCGATGCCGCGCATGGCGGAACAAACATAATCTACAGTCAGGGCTGGGCCCACTACATGACCACGGTGACTAACACTAACCTTCGCAGCATCACCCCCTACATCAATCGCTACACCATCGATGACCGAGAGATAGCGCGATCAAATCCGGAGGGCTACTTGCTCTTCAACAACCCGTAAGAGCGGGCTAGGCTGGCGAGCGAGACCCACGAGGTCCTCGCGCGCGGTGTGCGATCAGAACGACGAGCCGGGGCTTGGCCGACCCGGTTTGTCGTTGTGGCCCACGCGACCCCGCAACAGGAAAACATATCCAAGGGGCTAGGAGCGGAACCAAGCAAGGTGGCCAGCGATCCCCGGTGGCCGTGCAACAAGGTCTAATTCAAATCGTAGGTGGCTGATCTTGCGCATGACCTATTGAGCCGCGCGCCTCCATCCCCATGCGACGCATGAGCGTGGAGTGGCGCTCGCGTAACACGGCAAAGCCCCGGTCGCCGAGTTCGTTCCGTATCCTCCTTGCTCCATAAACGGGGAGCTTCATGTGGATCTCATCGACGGCGGCCATGAGGGCGAGATCAGCCTCGCTCGTCGCGACCGGCTTGTAGCAGAGGCTGGAACGGGAGAGGTCCAAGAGGCGAGCCTGCCCGGTTATCGGCAATGTGTCGATCATCGCTTTGCGCTCGTGCCGTTCACGCGCCCGAGCGCGCCGGACAAAAAATCGTTCTCCAGCGTCAGCTTGCCGATCTTGGCATGTAGTTCGGCGATGCTCGTCCCTGAGGGGTACATTCACTGCGATTGGCGGCGTGAAACGGGATAAATGTACCCCTCACCTGCCTGGCAGCTCTCCGATAACACAAAAGCCCAGACCCAAGCGCTCGCCCAAGCCTCTGCCCAAGCCCATGCCAAAGGCGAGGCGTTTGCCGCCGCCAATGGAGTGACCCTGGGCGACGTGCTCGTCCTTACCGAGGGCTACTCGTCCCCTGTCTACTATTACGGGCGAGAAACCGCATCGCCTACTGCCACGGCCGGCGCTGCGCTTTCTCGCCTGCCGATTAACCCTCAGAGCTTGGACATCTGCATCAACGTGACCATCACCTATCAACTCAAACACTAGACGGCTGGTACTCGGCGGGCAGCAAGTACCACCGGCATGGGGCAAAGACTAGAGGCGGACGGGCTCGGGCAGTGAACTGCACCTGGTTCATTGAAGACTCGGTCGCTTGAGTCCCGGGCCACCTATCAAAAACCCAAGTTTGTGCGCATGCTACCCAACCTCATGCAGCATCCGGTTGGACACATCACGATCGCCGAATGGTGTCGGTTCCCCTTCACCTCTCTCTGCCGATCGCCAACGCTCAGCTTCTCAGAGCTTGAGCCTCTAGAAAAGCGGGGCCGCTCACCCTACAGTGCTGCGGGCCATCATTGCTGATCGGGATCTTGCCTGTCCGCGGGCAGCCTCAATTGCTCCCATTTTGGATCCTGCCCATCAGATATCTGAGTATAGTCGGCGAGTTCGGACTCGAGTGCGCAAACGTCGAAAGCCTCATGGGAGAGTTCATGGTCGTCTTGGAAATCCGGTGGAGCGCCCCACTCGGTCGCTCTGAGCTTGCGGCGAAGCGACACCACAATCGCTCGCTCCCGTCTTAGGTTCTTCTTAGCAACGAAGTCCGGGCGGAGGTTGTATTCGTATGACTCACTGTTCTGTACGAGCGCATCCCCCTTCAGATTCTCGCGCAGCTCCTTAGCGGCAGGAATGTTGTGGTCTCTCGCTAAGAGATACACGGCGTCCACTTGATCTCGGTATATCAAACGTTTTGCGCGTCGCCTGTACGGTGTAAGGCCCTCTTCCTGGAGTCGGATTTTCGCCGCCACCAA
>Ga0315298_1010313_pt1 | contig 11290 bp, 8 predicted proteins | sample WHS_1_MG_FD_203077 | JGI IMG/M metagenome (GOLD analysis project Ga0315298, IMG submission 203077) | Extremophilic microbial mat communities from Washburn Hot Springs, YNP, Wyoming, USA - WHS_1_MG | ecosystem: Environmental > Aquatic > Thermal springs > Hot (42-90C) | place: USA: Wyoming... | reverse complement strand
AGGCATGCGCGGTCGATCTGCTGATCTATCTTCGCTGTAAGCCGAGCCGCCGACGGGGCGCTGCCCAGCATCCGTCCCTTGCTGCGGTGGATGGCGAGCGTGCAGTTGCTCATCTCAGCGCCGCGACGATCAACAGGGTGCTGGCGGCGGTGTCGTCATTTTATGAGTGGGCCAGGATCACCGAACGATTCGATGGCCCTAGCCCGATCACCCGTGTTCATGACCGGGCCGCTGCGCGGGTCTCGGAACGTCATCGTTCGTTCCTGACCGGCATCGCGTCGCGGGCGCCGACGCGCAGCCCAATGCGGCTGCGGCAAGTCCATCGCGTGCCACGCCCGATGACGAACAAGCACGTCGACGCGCTGATCGCACAGTTGCGTTGCCGTCGTGATCTGGCGATGATCCGCCTGATGCTCGACGGCGGTCTTCGCCCTGGCGAGGCGCTCGGGCTTCACCTGACCGATGTCGCTTACGGCAGGCGGCGCGTGACGATCAGGGTCCGCTTCGACCACCCGCGGGGCGTGCGCAGCAAGTCGCGCACCGAGCGCATCGTTGATCTTCACGAAGCGGCAACGCTCGAAGCCGTCAGCGACTATGTCATGCACGAGCGGCCCCAGGATACCGACTGTCCGATCCTCTTCTTGGTCGGCGGCAACGGACCCCGCCGACACGAAGCACTGTCCTACGCGGCGCTGGTCAAACTGTTTGCGCGCGCCTCCGCTCGCGCAGGCATTCGGACGCCGTGGGTCACGCCGCACGCATTGCGCCATACCCATGCGACACGGATGTGGGAGGCGGGTATGCGCGAGCTGTCTTTGCAGCGGCGGCTCGGCCACGCCTCGCCAGACGCGACGCGGTTATATACTCGCGTCTCTGATCCTATCGTCGTCGCGGAGTATCGGCGCGCTCTTGGGCTCGATGATGGCAGGGCGACGGATTCCAGGACGGGGGAGTCGTGAGGCGGGGGCCGGTCTCGGCGGCGGCCATGCAGGCGCGTGCGGTCGACGAGCAGCGGACCTTTCGCAGCCGCCACTGCTCGACCGAAGAGTATGACGCATTCCTCGCCACCTGCGATGTTGCCAAGCATGTCGTCGAACAGCAGCGCAGCCATCGCAAGCTGTTCGTGCAGGCTTGGCCCGATCTTGAGGAGTGGCTGCACGCACCGCTCGCCGCACGCATAGGTCGGGTCGTTGGGCAGACCCGTGCAACGCTTTACAACCGGCCATCCTATTGGGCGCGCGCCTACCTCTACTATCTCGCGCTCAACGGCCATTTGCGGCTGGATTATACTTGGCTGCTCGCGATCGGCGATTTGTGTGTCCACGATGTCGCCCGCCACTTGCGGCTTGATCTCGGCGTGAAGACGCTGGCGCTTGAAGCGGCGGCGTTCGGCCTTCGCCATGCTAACGCCGAGCTTTCGATGCGCTGGGCCCTGGGCCGGATCGCACTTCACAGCGGACCGCGACCGGTCGATCAACTCGGCGACGAGGATATCGACCACCTGCTCGTCGCGGTTCGGCGGTTCAGCGAGCGATCGGATCTGGACGCTTACTGGACGTCCGGCGATCGCTACCGCGAAGTCTCCAAGTCGTGGATCACAAAGATTGGTCAGCTTCGACTCGTCCTCTATCATCGAGGACAGGTGCGCGAGGCACCGCGCAAGATCATGCCGTCTGCTGATGTTCGGCCGGCGCAGCCGGCGATGGGCGCGCTGGTCGAGAAGTGGCTCGAACGCCGTGCCGCGGCGCTGCGGCCGTCGACTGTCTACCATCTCGCCCTCACGGCGCGCAGCTTTCTCGGTCACCTCGCGGCGGCAGCGCCCGAGGTCCAAACGTTCGCGGCGGTGAAGCATGAGCATGTCATCGGCTGGATGAACGCGATGGCGACCGAGCTGTCGGCCAAGACCGGGCGGCCGCTCACCGCGCATTCGCAGCGCGGGCGGGTCGTCCGTCTCGCGCAGTTCTTCAAGGACGCCGAGGATTGGGCGTGGCCGGACGTGCCCCGATGGCCGCTGGTCGCGAAGCGCGATCTGCCGCGCCAGCCTGACCGCATTCCGCGCTACATCCCGCGTGCCGATCTCGATCGGCTCATGGATGCCGTCAGGGCGCTTCCTGATCCGTTTCAGCGGGCAGCAATGATTATCGCTCGCTGGTCGGGGGCGCGGCGGAGCGAGGTTCGGCGTCTGACAACCGATTGCCTCGACAGCTATTCCGACGGCACCGCACGGTTGCGCATTCCAGTCGGCAAGACTGCGCGCGAGCGCATGATCCCGCTGCACGATGAAGGGGCCGACGCGCTCCGCGCCGTCCTGGCGATCCGCGCGGACGGCGCCGACCGGCGCCTGCCCGATGAGCGAACAGGCGAACTGGTTCGCTTCGTCTTCGTATGGCGCGGCAAGCTGATGAGCGAGCGTCACCTGTTCGGAGCGCCGCTGAAACGAGTTTGTGAAGCCACAGGCCTGGTCGACGCCACGGGTAAGCCGACGATCACCATGCATCGGTTCCGGCATACGCTCGGCACCGAGCTCGCCGAGCGCGGCGCGAAGCTGCACACGATCATGAGCATTCTCGGGCATGAGAGTCCGCAGATGACGATGGTCTATGCTCGCATCAGCGATGCCGAAGTGCTGCGCGACTATCGATCCGTGCTGGAACCGGGAGCGACAATCGCCGGAGCGGGTGCGGAAGCGATCCGGGCCGGAACGCTGAGCGCGGGTGCGGTCGACTGGCTGCGCAGCAACTTCCTCAAGACCGAACTCGAACTCGGGCATTGCCTGCGGCTGCCGTCGGAAGGACCATGCGAGTGCGATCTGTATCTGAGTTGCTCGCGCTTCGTGACGACACCTGCCTACGCGCCGCGGCTGCGGGAGCGCCATCGGCTCGAGTTGTCGCTTGCCGACGATGCGCGCAAGCGGACTTGGCCGCACGAGGTCGAACGCCACTGCGCGATCGCGCGGCGCATCGAACAGCTGTTGTCGGATCTCGGCGAGGAGGCTGATTGAGATGAAGTCGGCGCACGCGGCCCGGTGCTCGCCCCGGTGGGTCCACAGGCACCTCCCCGCCGTCCGCTCCGCTTGCGCGCTGATGCGCGCTACGCGGACGGCGGGGCCCCTCCTATGGACTACCGGGACGACCACCTCCGCCAGTACCAAAATCAGGCCGGGCTTGCGTGTCCATATAACCGCCATGAAGATGCCTTCGGCATGGTGGCGGAGTGCACGATGTCGAAAATCAGCTGTCAGCATCTTCGACTCGTCGAACCAAGCGTGCAACGGCAGGTAGTCGTCCGCAGTCCCGCCCCAAAGGCGCGCCGAGGACAGGGCGTGATGATACGGGTGAGCCATCGTCGTCTCCGTCAGAATTCGTGTTCGGAGTAGGAGGTCGTCATCACGCGCTCGTTGTATTCCAGACGGATGGTGCGCTCGCCGACGTCGAAGACGAATTCGCCATAGGCACCGTCTTCGTTCTCCCAGCCGTCATGCACCTCTTCGAGGAAGTCGTAGGCCAGCTTCTCGATGGCGTCGCGCACCGGCATGGTCTCGGTCTGCACGCCGCTTCCGTCCCAGAGCGAGGTGCGGATCTCGATGGTGCCGTCGGGCAATTCGGCGGCGGTTTCGTCTGGGGCCGTCGCGTCGATGCTCTCGGTCTGTCCGGAATCACCGGCGCCGTCGAAGTGAACGGTGACACGCTGAACGCCAGCGGCCTGAAGCACGGCGAACAGCGCGGCCTTGTTGAGCGGCGTCACCTCGCGGGCCAACTCGGCGCGCAGCCGGGCCTGGGCCTCGTACTGCGCGAAGGCATCGTTCGGGTTGTCGATCATGGGGGTGCCCCTCCGGGGTTCGAGAAAGCCGATGAAGGCCCGAGGCAGGATGCCCCGGGCCTTCATCGGTCACTCAGCGGCGATGGCCTGCGGCACGGCGGGATTTTCGGCGTCGATCAGGAACGCCGGCAGTGCGGTGATTTTGTCGGCGTCACAGTCGGCCGTGCCCTCGGCTTCATTGCCACTGGCTGCGGGAGCGACGGCCGCAGCCTCAGGCAACCCGGGCGTGCGGAGCGGCTCGGGCAACCAGCCGGTGCCGGCGAGCAGCCGTTCGGCCTCCTGCGCCATCTCCGGCTTCTTCAGGTGGTCGATCAGCTGCGCGGCATGCTCGCCCTTCGACTCGCGCACCGCCTCCAGGATGCGCGCCTTCGGCACCCGACCGAGATAGGTCTCGACCGTCGGGACCCAGCCGGCCGCCGCCATGTCGAGATCGACTGCCTGGGCCAGCCGGTCGGCGTGCGCCAGCGCGCCCGGACGACGGTTCCAGGGTTCGTGCAGCGCGTTGATCGTCAGTGCCGCGCAATGCGCGAACAGCGCCGCGCGCGTGTTGGTGTCGAACCCGACGAGCGCGTCCCAGAGCTCTCCGGACGTCGCCGGCAATTGCTTCACCCACGCCTCGTGCCGCACGTCGATGGCCCTGGCGGACGCGGTGTCGTTCAGTCCCGGAGCCTGGGTCCCGAACCCGGCGCTCTTGCCCTCGATCTCCAGGCACGTGTCGGCGGCCGAGCGATAGAACAGGCGGAGACAAAACGCGTGGAGCACGGCCAGGAACGCCATGTCCCAGTCGTTCCCCAAGGCCTCGCGCAACGCGAGGGTCCGGTGGGCGGTGAGTTCGGTCATCAGCCGCTCGGGCAGCGGCTTCAGCCCCTCGTCCTCCTCGGGCACCTCGGCGGACGGCTCGGCGGCCGTGGCGGTCGTGGTCGAGCGCGCCTCCGTCGCGGACGCGTCCCGATCGGCATCGGGCGCCATATTGGCCGGCTCCGCCGCACGATTGGGATCGTCGGGCGCAGCCACCGGCGGCTCATCCTTGGGCCGCACATAGCCGCGCTCGACGCGCAGCGCGCCGTCACGGTCGATGCTGATGAACACGCCGCCGCGGACGATGTCCGCGGGATCGAATTTCGGCGGGCGGTTCTGGAATGCCTCGATAGTGGCTTCGATCTTGGCCAGACGCGCCTCCACCGCCTCGGGCAGTTCGTCGGCCTCGCCATACTGCTCTTCCAGCGCGTCGTATTCGGCCTTCAGCGCATCGAACTCCGCCTGTTCGGCCTCGGTGAGGGGATTGGTGGAGGGCAGCGGACGCAGCCCCTGCCGGTGGCCGTAGGGGAAGTCCGGGGCGGCCTCGACCCATCCCCAGCCTTCGGCGCGGACGGCGTCCGCCTCGCGGGCCAGGCGCTCGGCGGCCAGCCGGTCGAGCAGCGCCGGATCCTGCAACCAGCCGCCGTCGTCGTCCTGGAACAGGTCGCGCATCACGATGCCGCCTGCGGCTTCGTACGCATCGGTGCCGACAAAGCGGGCGCGCCGGTCGGTCGCGCGCACCGCGCCCTCGGTCAGCATGCGGCGGATCATGTGCGGCTCCTTGTTCCAGCCGCGCTGAATCGTCGCCCAGACCTGCTCCTGGCGGACATGATCGTCGCTGACGCAGAACGCCATCAGCTGATCGAGCGCCATAGTCCCCTCGGCATAGGCGTCGAGCAGCACTGGGCTGGCGGCGGCGAGCTTGAGCCGCTGGCGCACCACCGCGGCGGTGACACCGAACGCGGCGGCGATCTCCTCCTCGCCCTGGCCCTTCGCACGCAGCGTCTGGAAGGCGCGGAACTGGTCGAGCGGGTGCAACGCTTCGCGGTCGGTGTTCTCGGCGAGGCTGTCCTCCTCGGCCAGCCCGTCGGTCTTGACGATGCAGGGAATGGGCGCGGTCTTGGCCAGGCGCTTCTGCCGGACCAGCAGTTCCAGCGCCCGGAAGCGCCGGCCGCCGGCGGGCACCTCGAACGTGCCCGTCTCGTTGCCCTCGGCGTCCAGCACCGGACGGACGCTCAGGCTCTGCAACAGGGAGCGGCGGGCGATGCTCTCGGCCAGAGCCTCGATCGAGACGCCGGCCTTCACGCGGCGGACATTGGCCTGGCTCAGGACGAGCTTGTTGAACGGGATGTCCCGGGACGGGTTCAGGACGATCTTCTGGGTCGCAGCCATTGGGTGATCTCCGCGACGGGCCGGCCGGGAGCCTCTCTCCCAGCCCCGCGACCCGTCACGAAAATTCCCTCCGCCCTCTCGCTTTTATGGGGCTTCCGGAGTCAAGGGGGCACCCCAAGTCACACGGCTCAGGGAGCACAGCCCTAACCAGGGCCGTGTTGGCGGGCACCTCATCCGCATCATCGTGACCCACACCTTCCGATCGAAGGAATCACCAGGACAGAGCACCGTTTGCAAAACCGATCACCGGCTCGACTTTTATCCGGTCCGATACCGTCGGCTGCCCGACTGGCTCGCGACCCCAATCCCGTTTGCTGCGGGTGCGGCGCTCCGAGGGATGGGACCCTTCTCTACGAACGGCATCTTTCAGCCCAGTGAGAGTTCGGTCACACATCCGCCCGGCATTCCCGACGGTCGCGACCCGTGCGGGAATTCGAAACTTGTGCCGGCGGCGATCAGGTCACGATGGCGCCGCTGGGAACGGTCCCCGTCGTCGCATATCGCCACAGGGCGACAAGCAGCTTGCGCGCGAGAGCCACCACCATGATACGCCGCATCCGGCCCGTCGCCCCTTCGGTCCGCTTCTGGAACCACCGCGCCAGATCGCTGTCGGGTTGCCAGAACAGCCAGCGCCAGGTGATCTGGATCATCTGCGCCCGCAGCATCGGCGGCCCCGCCTTCGTGATACCCTGATCGCGCGACACCGAGCCGCTCGCCCAAGGCGACGGCGCCAGCCCACTCCAGCCGCCGAGTTCACGCCGATTACGGAAGTTGCGCCAGAATGCCTCGCGTACCAGGATCGAGGCGTCGTTCGTTCCGATGCCCTTCAGCCGGTTCAGGACCGCGATCATTGCCGCATCGCGGTGGTGGTCGGCTGCCGATACCTCCTGTTGCCGGCCCATCTCCGCCACGGCATCCCGTTCGGCCTCGACCCGGACAAGTTGCTCCATCACGAGGGACAAGCGTTCCAGTTCGCGCACGATCTCCTGCTTGAGGCAGGCTCCCAAGCGACGCCCGTCTCCCGTCATGATCTCGTCCAGCCGCAAGGTGGCACCCTTGGCGCGTGGATCGAAGTCCATGATCCCCTGCGTCTTCAAGAGGCCCTTGATGCGATTGGTATGTGCCGTCCGCTCCTTGACCAAGCGGTGACGCTCGCGAAGCACCCGGCGGGCATCGTCCTGCTCCACCGTCGGCACGCGCACCTCGCTGAGGACCTGCTGCTCCCCGCGCACAAACGCCATCAGCGCACGCACCATGCCCCGGGCGTCGATCCGATCCGTCTTCGCCCGCTTCGCGCGCCGGTCCATGCGGATTCCGATGATCTCGGACAGCGATTCCGATTGAAGCCGGACGCTGATTCCAATCGAAGCCGGACAGCGATTCCAACGATCCCGGACAGGGCCGTCATCGGCGCTGCCATTGGGGTCAGGCGACGGCGGTTTCGTCAAGCATGAGTGCCTTGGCGGCGCGCTTTCGCAGCGACTCCCCCTTCAGGACGAGGCGATGAGCATTGTGGACGAGCCGATCCAGAACGGCGTCGGCAATGGTCGGATCGCCGATCACCTCGTGCCAGTGGTCGACCGGCACCTGGCTGGTCACGATGGTCGAACCGCGCTGGTGGCGGTCGTCCATGATCTCCAGCAGGTCGCGGCGCTGCTCGCCGGTCAGCGGTGCCAGGCCCCAATCGTCCAGGATCAGCAGTTGCACCCGGCCCAGCGCCTTCAGCAGCCGTCCGTATCGCCCATCACCGCGGGCCAGGGCCAACGCCTCGAGCAGCCTTGGGACGCGGTGATAGGCGACCGAACGATTGTCGCGGCATGCCTTGTGCCCGAGCGCGCAGGCGATCCACGACTTGCCGACCCCGGTCGGGCCGATGACCAGCAGGTTCTGCTTGCGGTCGATCCAGTCTCCTGACGCAAGCTTGTGGAACAGCGGGCGGTCCAGACCGCGGGCGGCGCGCAGATCGACATCCTCGACGATCGCCTCCTGGCGCAGCGCGGCCAACCGCAGCCGCGTCGCGAGCCGCTTGTTCTCGCGCTCCATCGTCTCGCGGTCGAGCAGCAGCGCGAGACGCTCCTCGAAGCTCAGCGCCGCGATATCGGGCTGCCGCCGCTGGTCGTCGAGCGCGCGGGCCATGCCGGTCAGGCCGAGAGACAGCAGGCGTTCCTGGGTGGGATGGGCAAGCATGTGACCTCCTTGTCAGTGGTAGTAGTCGCGGCCGCGGATGTTCGCGTGCAGCAGAGGGGCCGCCTCGGGCGTCGCGTCGTCGTGGAACGCCCGATCGAGGCCGGTCTTCAGGATCGAGGCGATCGAGCCGTAGGTGCGGGCGCCAATGGTCAAGCCCCGCTGGCACGCCGCCTCCAGCCGGGCTTCGCCATAGGTCTTCGCCAATTGGAGGATGCCGAAGCATGCCCGGAAGCCCTGCTCCGGATGCGGCTTGGTGCGCATGATCGTCTCGACCAGGGCGGCCGTCCCCGGCCCGATCTGGGCTGCGAAGGACAGCATCCTGGCCGGCGTCCAGCTGGCGTAGCGCCGATGCGCGCTCGGCATGTGCTCGGGGATCGTCGTGTGCCGCCGCTTCGATGCCGAGCGCGCATGCGCTGCGACCCGCTTGCCGGCGTGGAACACCTCGATGGTCGTGTCGGTGATGCGCGCCTCGACCACTTCGCGGATCAGTCGCGACGGCACCGAATAGAAGTGCCCATACACCTCGACGTGGTAGTCGGGCGCCACCCGGCAGCGCCGCCACTCGGCATAGGCGTAGGGCTCCGCCGGCAGCGGCAGCAGCGCGGGTCGGTCGATCGTTTCGAAGAACTCTCGGCGGCTGGCGCCCAGGCGCCGCATCAGCCGCGCATTCAGATCGCCGAGCAGCTCGCGGATCGCCTCGTTCAGTTCGCCCAAGGACAGGAAGCGCCGGTTGCGCAGCCGCGCCAGGATGAACCGGGTGACGATCAGCACGGCAGTCTCGACCTTCGCCTTGTCACGCGGGCGGCGCACCCTCGCCGGGAGGACGGCCGTGCCGTAATGCGTCGCCATGTCCTGGTAGGTGCGGTTGATGCCCGGCTCATAGCGGCAGGCAGCCGTCACCCCGGCGCGCAGATTGTCGCAGACCAGCAGCTTCGGCACGCCGCCGAGGAACCCGAGCGCGTTGACATGCGCGCCGATCCAATCGGCCAGGCCTTCGCTCCACCGAGCTTCGGCATACGTGTAGTTCGAGGCGCCCAGCACGGCGACGAACACATGCGCCCGCCGTTCCTCGCCGGTCGCCCCGTCGAACACCGGCACGGTGTCGCCGGCGTAGTCCACGAACAGCTTCTCGCCGGCGACGTGGGTCTGCCGCATGGTGGCGGTGACGCCGCGACGCCACTCAATGTAGAGCCCGCAAAATCGGCTATAGCCGTAGCCGTCGGGCTGCTCCGCCCGGTATTCCTCCCAGAGCAGCAACAGCGTCACACCGCGCCGGCGCAGCTCGGCATGGACGTGGTGCCAATCCGGCATGATCCGCGCCGGCGGCCGGTTGAAGCCGACCGGGGCAAACAGCCGTCGCTCCAGCTCGGCGTCGTCGATCTCCGCCGGCACCGGCCAGGTGATCCCGATCACCGTCGTCCGGCGCAGATACTCGGCCACCGTGGTGTGCCCGATGCCGACCGACCGCGCGATCGTGCGCACGCTCGCGCCGCACGCATACTTCAGCCGCAGAACCTCTCGCACTTTGCGCATCGACAATCTCTCGGCTGGCATCGCGACCCCCTTGGTGGGAGGCCACGCTACCGGTCATCGGATCGCCGACTTCGGCCTCATCCGCCCCTCTCAGGGCTGTCCGGGATCGATCGGAATCACTGTCCGGCTTGCTTCGGAATCAGTGTCCGCCTTCCGTTGGAATCACTGTCCGCCATCGCTTGGAATTCGCACCGGTCCACAAGCAGGCTGGCCGGATCGATCACGACCACCCGGAGGCCCAGCGCATCGAGCCGGCGCTGGAGCCAGAAACCCTCATATCCCGCCTCGTAGCAGACGATCACGGTCGGCGAGCTGTTCCCAGCCGCCTCGACCTTCGTGCGCATGCGCTCAACCAACGCCAGAACCGCATCGGCGTCGCCACAAGCAAAGGTATGGATGGCGATCTTGTCCGCCATCGACGTGTGAAGCCCGATCACCCACTTCGAGCGGCTCATCTCCACCGAAACGAAGATGTTGCCGTCAATGCCCGAGGCCTCGGGCGCCGAAACTGCTTCTTCCTGAGTGAGCATCGTCCTTTCTCCTATGACAGTTCGAGAAGGCGGACCGTAGCAGGCGGCGCGACTCCCTCCCCATAGGATCTCTCGGCGGCGGCGCGAGGCTCTCGCACCGGGATCATCCGCCGCTGGTTCCGGCAGGTTGACCACTTCGGCGCCGGCGGCGCGGTAGGCTGCCGCGACCGCCGCCAGGGGCGCATAGCTGAACGGGCCGTGCGGCGGCGGGTCCGGCGGCGCGCCGACGGCGATCATCGGCCCGCGAATGACGAGCCGCGCCACGGCATCGAAGGCGACGCCGCGGCTGTCGATCACCGGCAGGCCGGCTTCGATGCAGGCTGCCTTGATCGGCTCGGAGTCGTATCCCAGGAGCCGGCATCCGTCCCCATACCAGAGTATGAAGCCGCCCCGGCCGATCGAGAGGTGGCCACCCTCGGTCGCCAGAGCTTCGGCAATCAGCTCGGCATGGTGGGAGTGGAGGTCGACGTTTTCGGCCGCGCTCATGGCAGTTCTCCGCGACGGGCCGGCCGGAAGCCTCTCTCCCGATCCCTTCGGCACATCACGGAACGCTGGCGGCCCTCTCGCTCTCCCGCGCCGAGGCCCGGATCGCGAGCCCCGATGGAGCTTCCGGCTCACTTTCATCAGCCTGGAACGCCAGCAGATAGTCGGCGGCCTTCGAGGCCGCGCTGGCAGCGCGGATGATCGCGCGATCATCGTCGCGCAGCACCTCGAGCCAGGAGCCGATGTAGTCGGCGTGCCGCACGGTCGGCACGATGCCGAGGCTTGCGCAGAGGAACGCCGCCGTCATCTCGGCGACCAGTTCTTCCTTCGCGTAGCTGGCGGAACCGAATCCGCCCGACATGTCGCGGGCCAGCCGATGGGCCGCGCCTGACCAGTGCCCCTTATGCCGATGTCGGCATAACGGCCATAATGCCGCGATCCGGATTATGCCGCATGGCCTCCGCTGGAGGCCGGATAGCCCGGCATTGGCCATGCGGCTGTTCGGCATAATCAGAGCCCTTCCAGGAACGCGAGGAGTTGATCGTCGG
>Ga0315298_1010311_pt1 | contig 11290 bp, 4 predicted proteins | sample WHS_1_MG_FD_203077 | JGI IMG/M metagenome (GOLD analysis project Ga0315298, IMG submission 203077) | Extremophilic microbial mat communities from Washburn Hot Springs, YNP, Wyoming, USA - WHS_1_MG | ecosystem: Environmental > Aquatic > Thermal springs > Hot (42-90C) | place: USA: Wyoming... | reverse complement strand
CATCGTAAATAAAATAGGGTCTTTGGTTCAGCTTTATGAAGAAGATCTCAAGCCATGGTCTTCCAAGAATAATAAACCTAGATGGAAAGTGATCGTTTATGGGCTAGTCAGTGATTTGAGGCATAAAGGATTGTTAAAAAGGGTAGATTTAGGATACTACGTGATAACCGAGGAGGGAAGGAAGCGATTAGAGCAACTAGAGAAAAAATAGGAGAACAAAAGCTTTAACTAAGAAATGAACGAATAAAAGTAACGAGGGAAGCAATTTGGTCAAGTGTCCCTACTGTGGATATGAGGGTGAATTTAAGCTTCTAAAGTCTTGGAAGTTCAGGTTCTATGAAGTTAAGAGGCTAGAATGCCCCAAGTGCCACGGAATATTCAACCATTATTATGGTGTTACCCCTAAAGGCGATAAGCTCTCAGAGTTCGTAGTTAGGATAAAACCGAAGGTTAAGAGCGGTAATCGTTAAGCTCTCAAATTGTTTTCCTGCAAATCTTAGCAGATAGCGTTTTTACATGCCTTAGAAACAGAGGAATAAAGCTATCAATGAAAAAGATCTTAAAATAGAATTTCTAGCTACATAAGAGTTGAATATAATAAAACTGCTTGAAATCGATCAGATTGATAAATACGAATATGCCTTTTTGCGTCAAGTGTTTGGTTAGATGCATTGTACAGTCGTGTAATAGTGGGGTTTAAAGCTTCCGCAGGTTGTTCAAATGTAGTAAAACTCAGAATGCAAAATTGTTAACAGTAATTTAGTTTATAGGCTCTCGATCCCTGAAAATGGAGATTTTAATTAGTGTTAGGTAGAAAATGGGATCTAAAATCTACCTAACACCGATAGATGCATAAAGTTATGAACTAGGTTTTATACGATAGCTCTATGAACCTGCTTTTCTCTTTGTGGGAAAATTAAGGGAAACCTTAGCGTCATCTGGCGCTAAGGTGTTAAACAGCTTTCCCATTGATTCGTAATGTTTAGAAGTGTTAACTAGGGGTTTAACATAAGGTTTGAAGAAGCTCGAAGGGTGTGTTCATTTGAACCTACCCTTCCAAGCTTCTTTCAATTTTATCTAATAGATTCGTGGTAAGGGTTGAGATTTGGGCAATAGTTATAAATTAGTAGAATAAGCTCAAAGAATAGTGCAGAATCTACTAGATAGAATTGAAAGAATAATTTCTTTGGATTTCCAGGAATAAGTATAATATCGACTTCTGTTCTAGAAAATTAACTCTCCCTTCCACCATTTTGACCAAATATTTTAAAACTCTCTGGTTGAAAGATTCTTTTTTTGTAAATACCTCTTAACAACCAGTGTTTACCTAGATTTTTCTTCGAGGATCAACTCATACAGTTCTTTGATTAATTTATTTTCTGACAAAGCTATCACGTCTAATTTCGAACTACTCAGCTTTTTCTTCAGTTATTTTTGCTCCTATTTGTCGCAGAGTTTCTTTCACTTTTAAATCAAGAATATCTTTACTTATTCCTTTTTCTGATGTTGCTTCGACTTTCATTTTTAGTGAGATCTTTGCTCCTTCACTATTCAGAGGCACAAGTACTCCGCGTATTAAATCAGAAAGCTTATCCCATGGAATTTCGGCTTCGATTGTTATTTTTTGTAAAGCTTTTTTACTGACTTGCGGAGGAGCTTTAACTTCTTCCAGTTTTGTTGGAGCTATTTCTCTTTCTATCTCCTTTCCTTTTACTTCCTCCTTCATTTTAGCTGCTATTTCCTTTCTGACTAGAATTATATCATCGCTTATTTCTTGAAGCGAAATGATTTCTTTATACCAAACTTTATCACCAATTAAAAGACCGAATACTCCATCCTGAACACCTTTGGCAACAGCATCCTTAAGAACGCTTTCGTCTTCCAATAACGGAAGTTCAAAATATTTTAAGAAGGCTTCATATATTTCGACTAAGCTTTTTCGCTCATCTTTTTCAGAAAACGTTTTTTCCAAAAGGACTTTAGGCGATAGCTTATCTAATAAAACTTCTTGGTCTTTTAGATAGTGTTTTACCCTCATCGTAAAGCTCGTTTTTTCACCAACAGTGGGTATACCTAAATCAAATTTTTTAAGCCCATATTTTGAACCTTTAATTAAATATCTATATGTTGAAATTATTTTGAACCAAACTTCTGAATCCTTTTCCTTTACCCATTGTTTTGCTCTATCTTTGTCGGCCTCTGTTAGAGTTTTTATAACCTCTTCATCCGAAGTTATTGTTTTTAAGGCTAAATAGCGGCGTACACTTTCCCTTAAGCCATTATATTCATTAGGATCTGAAACGAGAAACATAAGTGTATTCTTATAAGTTCTATAACCAGTTGAGAAATTTGTGAGCATATCGCGTATAAAATCCTCAGTTTTTTGATCATTAATCGTAAATTCTAATGGTAAGATAACCAACTTCAGCTCTTTATTATCTGGAATTTCAGCATTAGATTTGGGCCAAACCTTAACTTCAAAATCTTTTCCCACATTTTCTTCTATCCTTCTCTTAATATCATCTTCAATTTTTTGTTCTTCTATCCTTTCTTCTTTATCTAAAATCACTTTATTTAGTCCTGCTTGACTACTAAAATAATAAAGACCTTTTTCAAAATGAAGATAAAGCGGTCCATCTACATCCTCAAGCTTTCTGACAGCATCGCCAACAATTGATGGAGGAATTCCTTCTCTTAAAAACGCGACCCTTAGTCTTTGGATGCTAATTCCTCTATGTTCTGTGACTGGAAAAGAATAGAAAAAGATTGATGTTGCTAAACCAGTTGCAACTTTAAACTTCGTGTATTCACTTCCTATTTGTTTATCAATTCTAGCAGTTCTTGCATTATCGCCAACAATATCTGATGCCAGAACAGATTCAAAAGTGTCACCTATGTGCTCTATAAACATTCTTCTTATGTCATAATTAGAGAGATTAATATTTGCTGGTTGTATGAGAGGTGAAGGGTCTTGCCGGATAAAATTATCGTAAACGATTTCTGCTAATAGCCTCAACACACCTCTGGTTCTTTGGAAAGTTGGTATTGTTCCCCATCTTTCAAAAAGAACATCTATAGTTTCCGGATGAAATGGATAAGCTTTCTTGATTTTCTCTTTATATCGAATTTCACGGAATTCGGGTGGGATTTCTTCTCCAAGTCTTTTATAAAGTTCAAAATATTCGGAAGCAACTACTTCATGCTCTTTTGGATCTCCGAGATCTTCAAATAAACGTTTTCTTATGATTTCGTACACTTCTTCCCCTTCGACAGGAGTATATATTATTTGCACTCTTCCGAAAATTTTTTGAAGTTGACTTAGAACTTTCTCTCCTCTTTCTCCATAAGGAGCACTAGAGGGTAATGTGCACACAAGTACACATTGAGTTAATGATTTAGACACAGCTTCAGTTAACTCTTGCAAAAAAGCAAAAACCTGATCTTCAAACTCTTTTGCTTTTACGATATATTCAGTTAGCTCATCAATTAAAAGTAAAACAGGTCTACTGTCTCTTAATATTTCTTCGATAATCTCTCTCCCCGGAGCAATTCTTTTTTCATCATGCTCTTTAACCAGCTCATAAGCACCTAGTTGTTCAGCTATTTCTCCCCAAAGAGTCTTGCCCTTTAATGGGTCTGGTACAGTTCCTACAAATACAGCAACCTTAACTTTAGGCACACTTTTTAAGTCAGTCTTATCTAAGATCTTTTTTATATCTGGAATGTATTGTAATTTTTCACCATTTTTGAAAAGATGATAAAGATAAACTAATGTATGTGTTTTTCCACCACCAAACGGTGTTTGAATTTGAATTACTTTTCCCCTTTCTCCTTCTTTTGTTAGTGTAATAAGAACGTCACTTATAATATTTTCAAGCCCTCTTGTGAGATGTGTTCTTCTAAAGAAGGTCTCAGGATCAATATATTCTACTGATGCCTCACCTTTTATAATGCTTCTTAAGTCAGCAGCAAAATCACTTATTTTTCCTTCTCTAATGTCTCTATGTGGAACCGCGACTTGCCACCAAGGCTTCATTATTTATCACCCATAAATTCCAATAATGTTGATGTTTTTCTTTGAGACGCCCATTTAATATATTCTTCTTTCCCATATAAAAATCCTTGAATTAACTGTTTTTCTTTATCTTCTTTTGGTAAAATTTCTGATAGAGCTTGAGCTGTTTGCCAAAATATTTCATTTTGTGCATAACCAGTTTCGCTTAGAATTTCTTTTATCTTTTCTTTTTCCCCCTTCTCCCATAAAATTAAAACATAATGTAAAGCATCAATCATTGATGCGAACTTTGTCTTCTTTAGAAATGCTTGATCTTGAGCTCTTTCTTTTGGATTTAAGACTTTGACATATTCTTTTTCCTTCTTCACTAACCCTCCTTCATCCCATAGTTCTGTTAACTCAACCCCTAAAGGTCTCGAAAGCTTTATCGCATCATCAAAATGAACTCTAGCATTTCCAAAAGCCCATCTCCATAGAAGGTAAAATCTTGTTTGAGCATCAACTCCTCCAAGATCAGCTCTTTTCAATACTCTTTCAAGTGCAAATTCGCTTACAACTTTTCTAACATACTCCAAAAGCTCTTTAACTGAAACTTCTTCGCCAGATAATTTTTCTACTTTTGAATATTGACCAAAAACTTCAACAGCAGGACCTATAGCACTCACGAAGAAATCAGCACCGCTTATTCCCTGCTCCCAAAATTGCTCAAGTTTTTCTTTAATTCTTTGCTCGATCTTCTCCTTTATTTCATTAAAGTAAGCAACTTCTTCTTTAACACGTTTTCTACAAACCATGTATACTGAAGAAGCTAAAGCTGCACTTTCTTGGGCTCTTAATCTTTTTTTCATTTCTGTATGGATAGGCCAAGAAGCAGTAAGCACCAATCCAGATTTAAGGAGACTGTTAATAATAGTTTCCCATGCTTCAGTAGTCTTGTAAGCGAAAACAATGCATGCTATACCATCTGGTTTTAATACGCGATAGATTTCTTGGAAAGCTTTAGTAATTTTACTCTCAAAAAATCTTTTCCCTTCTTCGAATCCTCCTTTTCCATGAGAGTAGGCAACAATTTCTTCAGATTTTGGTGTTAAAGGTGTTGCAAACAAATTAGGATAGAAATCTCCAAGTATTCTTTTAAGCCAAACATAAAAAAAGTCTGAGAGATAAGAATAAGGCACATTGTCATAATATGGAGGATCTGTGATAACTGCATCGAAAAATTCATTCGGGTAGGGGAGTGAGGCAGCGGAACCGAAGAGGCACATTTCACGTTTTCCAGTTATTACTTCATTGGAAAATACGTTTTCACTGCAATGTTCAATAACTCTTATAATTTGTCTTAGCATACTTTGCCATGTTCCAGTAAGAATTGGAGAAAATAGATTTAATTCAGAATAATCCCAGACCATAGGTAAAGCTTGGCGAGCAAATAGATTTGGAATAAATTCCCACTGAGGCTGCCATCTACATAAAACAGTCTCAAAATCAGAGCAACGACTTACAATTAATCCTAAATAGCCCGTTACTGCTTTTGCATACTCTTCATCATATCCTTCTTTAATCATCTTTTTATAAGCAAGCCTTACCTTTTCTGTAAAAGTAATCAATGCAAGCTTCTGGCGGGAGTTGAAAAGGTCGCCCCATTTGAGCATTCCATATCTTTGAACTCTAAAACCCAAAGTTTCTTTAGGCGGAAGTTCTTCATCTGGCACAGGATCGATTCCCCATTCTTCCATCAATTTCGCTCTCTTCTCCTTGAGATACCTCTCAGCCTCTCTGAAGATCTCAATATCACTCTTTGTTGCTATCCTATACCTTTTCCCTTTAGTGCCAGGTCTGTGTAGAACTACAGCAACCATCCTCTGTCCTGCTTTTCCTTCCTGAAATAAATTTCTTACTTCCTTATCTGAAATGCCTGCTCCACAGATAGGACAAAAAACTGTCGCTTTTCGCGTAGTTCCTTTGGAAGGGTCGAAATCTATTTTCTTATCTTTTACGATTTTAAAGTCAATTTTCTTATTTTCTTTATCGACAATAATTTTCAAGGCTATTTTCTTTTTTTCCTTTTTTGCAAGCCAGAGTTGTCTCATTAATGGTATTTCTGCTCCGCAAGAAGGATTTTTGCATTTGATTGTTCTTGCCCATATGTATCCAATTGGAATGCTTCCATCGGGATCTGGAGGATAAAATTTTCCAATTTCTTTTCTTGCTTCTTCATAAACCCAATTTCCCCATTTTTGAACATCATATATAAGTTTAGGCATCTCTTTTGCTTCAGCTTCACCAATATAACTGTTTAGATTGGTCTCCTCGATTTTTTTCTTAAAACTTGCATATTTTTGGGGGTACTCCAAGACAGCTTTTAAAATCAACAATGCAACCGGATTATATTCTAAAGCATAGGTTTCACATCCAAGCCTTAATGCTTCTAATGGAATAGAGCCACCACCAGCAAAGCAATCCAAAACCTTAGGAGCTCTACCACCGAAGTGCTCTCTAATGCCTTTTCTCGCCTTTTCAATAATCTTTTCATTTAAAGAGTTCTCCCATTTAGAAAGTTCAGCGACGAACTTCAGTTTCTCCTTTAATTCTTTTTCATCCTTTGGTGCAGGGACTAGTGCAGCATAGGTTGTTGCCCTTGATGCGGCCAGTGGGCGCCTTGCCCACCAGATATGTAGCGTAGAAATATGCCCGTGTCTGACATTCTTTTCCCTAACAGATTCTTCACTCACTTCTTTCAGTGGGAAGTCGACTTCGATAAGCCTCTTATCGCTACCAAATGCGCTCACAACCCTTCACCCACAAATTCCTTTTTTGCAACATTCTTCCAATCGTCCTTATTAATCATATAACGAACAATCTCTGCTTCTTCATTCGGCTTAAGCTTAGACGCAGGATTTTGAATTGTGTAAAGTTCTGGTTGGGTTGCCACATTAACTACAACATAGAGCCAATATTCATCTTTTAACCTATTAGCCATCAACCATTCATTCGGAGTTAAAGCTATTTTGCCTTCTCTTGCTCTTGCTTTAACCTCAATATACCTATAGCTTCCATCCGGGGCTCTCGACCTAATATCAAACCCAAGGTTTAGAGGCGAAACATCTTCCGGATTCCTTCCCTGAGAAAACTCAAAATTCATCGCTATTTGCATCCCTAACTTTTCAATCTCTAAATCTTCTTTCAACTCATCTTCTACTGAAGGTTGAGGAATCACTCTAACCACCCCTAGTATTTTTGGAGGTGAAAGCAAAAGATTCATTTCGGCCATTATACTCTTTTCAAGCTCAGCTTTCCTTCTCTCTAAATCCTCTTTCTTTATTCTTTCTTTTTGAATAAGAGTCTCTGGAATTTCTATTCCCTTAGCTCTTTTTGTCTCATAATCAGTTAGCTTTTCTTCGGAACGTAGCATAAGTTCTTGAAGCGATCTTAAACCATACTTTCTCTTTATCTCAGCATCATGTTCCCTCTGCATTTTTATTTCATCAAGATATTTTGTCAGCACATTTTCTATGGCAAAGGCTGTTATAGCATCCTCATTCACTACAGGAAGGTTAACGAGTTTGAGTGAAGTAGGGTTAGCTGGTTTTAGATCCCAAAGTATTGATGACGACACTTGCTTAATATCGTTAGACCGAGCATCTTGATATAATGCGAATATTCTTTTTCTCGCAACTTGATCATTTCCATCGTTTATCTGCCCTTCTAAGAACCAAATAAATCCATCCATCGTCCCAGATGGATCGATAAACGTAGCCCCCCTTTCAACTTCTTCACCGTACTTTTCGAATATTCTTTCTATTAATGCTTCCAGAAGAGGATGCCCCGGAGCTACGAAGTCCGCCTGCCCTTTGAAAGCCTTCTCCTTATCAAAAGAGAACTTCTCATATTCTTTAGAAACATCTCCATATCTTATCTTAAAATCATAGGGTAAGTTCCTAAGCTCGTAAGGCACGTTTGGTGCTCTCCAAAAACCATCTTTTCTCATTTCAACTCTAACTCCAAGTTTCTCAGTAGCCTTTAAAAAGAACTTTTCTATATATTCGGGTACTAATCGATTTTCCTTAGCAACTCTCATTTCACCAAGAATACGGCTGAAGTCTATGTATCTCGTTGCCAATCCCTCTAAAGCGGCTTCTTTAGCCCTCTCTATAGCTTCTTCATCTGGTACCCTTTCAAAATCTTGCAGTATTTCATCGAGGGATCTTTTATTGGTGATAGCTTCAATTATAAGGTCTTGAAGAGTTTTTCTAGTAGGTAAATAAGCAGAAACTACATCACCGATAACATCAAAAACTTTGCCAACTTGTTCTCCTATAATTTCAAGCTTAGTTAAGAGCTTCTCAAGAATCATGCCTTCTTTCGTATCTACAGCTACTAAGTTGTAAATATGTACTTCGTATGGTTGCCCGTATCTATGTATTCTACCCATTCTTTGTTCAAGCCTGTTTGGATTCCAGGGAATATCATAGTTAACCATAAGCCAGCAGAATTGTAGGTTAACTCCTTCTCCACCAGCTTCGGTAGAAACCATTATCTGCGTTTTCCCCTTAAACTCGTGCTCTGCCTGTATTCTCTTATCAAGATCCATTCCGCCGTGGATATAAGTTACGCTGAATCCCCATTCACGAATCTTTTCAACAAGATATTCGAGAGTATCTCTAGATTCAGTGAATATTAACAGCTTTTCTCCCTTTTCTTTGAGCTTTTCGATTTCCATAACGTTTCTTAACTCATTGAGTTTTGTTTCTATCTCCTTCTTCTCAACTTCCTTAGCCAATTGTATAAGCTCTTCAAGCTTATCTATCTCTTCCTTTAATTCTTCAAGCGTTCTTGAAGAAGTTAGTTTTCCTAAAAGCTCTTCCTCTTTTTCCCATCTTTCTATTTCTGGCATGTCTTCAAGATCATCTTCACTCACATAGCCAACTTCTTGTATGAGTTCACCTTTCTTTAATAGTTCTTCAAGTTTCTTCTTCCTTCTTTCCAAAGATTTCCTAACGGCTCTAACACTTGAAGCTAGACGTCTTTGAAGAATTAGCAAAGCAAAAGTAATATTTCTCCTTCTCTTTTCTTCCTCTATCCTTAAAGCTTTGTTATAATATTTTTCCACATATTCGGTTACGGCATTGTATAATCTTTTTTCATCAGGACTCAGCCTATATTTGACTGTTTTAACTTTTCTCGGAGGAAATATCGGCGTACCGTCAAATGTTTTTAAATCCTCTTTTAATCTTCGCAAAAATAGCGGATTCTCCCTATTCCTTATCGCTTCTATAAGTATTTCATCCGTTGCAAAGAGATCCGGCTCAAGCAAGTCTAAGAGGAATCGAAAGTTACTGGGATCCCCCTTATGAGGAGTGGCCGTGAGGAACAAGAGAAAATTTGAGTTTTTAGATAAGATCTCTCCAAGCTTATATCTTTGCGTCTTTTCTTTTTTAGTCCCATATTCATAGGCTGCTAGTTTATGAGCTTCGTCAACTATGACCAAATCCCACATAGCTTCAGCTAAGCTTAACATCACATCTTCTTGCTTGGCAAAGTCCATAGAGGTTATAGCTTGATTTTCTTCAAGCCATACATTTCTGCCCCAAGACACTTTCATTATGTTTCTGTCTATAACTTTAAAAGTCTCGCCAAACCTTTCCTTCATCTCTCTAATCCACTGATCTTTTAAATGGCCTGGAATAACTATCAAAACTCTGTTAACAAGTCCTCTTTGCTTTAGTTCCTTAAGCAGGAGACCAGCCATAATAGTCTTACCGGCACCAGGGTCATCTGCTAGGAGAAATCTAATCCTGGGATTTCTCAAGATGTGGAAATATACGGCATCTATTTGATGAGGCAATGGGTCTATTTGGGAAACATTAACCGCATAAAGAGGGTCAAACTGGTGAGCTAGACGGATCCTTTTCCCTTCGATTACTAAAAAGAAAGATTCAGCATCGCACGAAAAGTCTCTTTCCTTCAATTCAATCCATTTTATCTTTTCAAGATCAGCTTCGGTTAATATTCGAGGATAAAAACGCCCCGAATCTAAGCCGACACCATTTATTTCGATCGAAGCACCGACCTTTCTATAAGAAATAACCTTAATTCGCTCAGGCCAGAACGGACCTTCTATAATGTAACCTTCCCTCAAACTTTTATCTTGCAATTTGCATCACTTTATTAAAATACACCTTATAGAAATAAATTTTAGCAGGCCCTATTCTTTTTGACTTAACATAACCATCGTGTCCCAAAGCTTTAAGATATCCTGTGAAAAATTTTTATTCATGCCTAGCTTTTTAGCTAGATATTTAACAGCCTGCCCATGGTCGTTTTCCAGTAATTTAATTATATTTATTCCTATACTCACATTCATCAGTCTTTCACAAATTAGATTAGGGGATTAGTTTTTTTTAAAAATTTTTGCTAGCGTTACTTTCTTCGTTCACGCAGAGCTTATGGCAGAATCCTCAGGTAAATGAATATACATGCTATCTCTATGAATGCTAAGGATGTGAGATTAGTCTTTCGCATCTCTAGTATTTCACGCAACTTTTTTCTACTGCCACTCTTAGATCGCTTTTTGGTTGATCTGTTGAGGCTTTAAAGGATGAGAAGGATGTTCCCGTTAAGGAGAGGATCTTATCTTTTAAGCTCGTTTATGATGAATTCTCCGTAAACAAAGTAGTGAAGCTGTTGGTAGGACGAAGAGAACAGTTTCAATTGAGTTAAGAAGTTTTGGGAGAGGAGACATAATGTCTTAAGGGACAAGCCTGTGTGTGGTGAAAAAAAGCTTTAACGAATTATTATTGTTAAAACATGTCCGCAATAATTTCATATGCTTTAAAATTGTAGATATTTTTGCCCTTAGGCACAAAGCGGATTATTTTCATGAAAAAATTTTTTTGCTAGAATCAATAAGATCGCATTTATAAATTGTTGAAATATATTTTCTGATTTTATAAAGACCAAAGCATACGAAACTAATACTACCTTAACCTTTATTGCTTTTTTCTTATACTTCTAATCCCCAAGCCCTTCGGTGTCAAGCGGTCTCAAGCGGGAGTCTCAGGGAGTGTCAAGCGGTGTCAAGCAGTGTCAAGCGGTGTCAGTGTCAAAAAATCAGCTATGTTTTAGCTGACCAGTGTCAGGATCAAGTCAGGATCCCCTAAGAAGTTGCATGATCTCAAGAAGCGAGATCATCCTTGGAATCAATGAGCTATCTTTTCCAGTTTATCAGTTTTCTTTCTACTCTCTCCAAAGTTCTTAAAAGGATCAACCTTTGGC
>Ga0315298_1010309_pt1 | contig 11291 bp, 10 predicted proteins | sample WHS_1_MG_FD_203077 | JGI IMG/M metagenome (GOLD analysis project Ga0315298, IMG submission 203077) | Extremophilic microbial mat communities from Washburn Hot Springs, YNP, Wyoming, USA - WHS_1_MG | ecosystem: Environmental > Aquatic > Thermal springs > Hot (42-90C) | place: USA: Wyoming... | reverse complement strand
ATATCTACGAAGTCGAGTTTTAAAAATGTAAAGAAAAGAATTAGCATTAATAAATAAGTAAGATAAGGCTTTAGAATTGCAAACTGCGGGAACAGAAGCCCAAGCAGAATCCCAAGAGAAATAATGAAGGAACTGTTCTTTTCTATAAACTTGATAAATTGCTCCATGCACATTATTTTATTTAAAATGTGCCATTTTCCAAAAATCATCTTAAACTATACAGAGGATTTTTAAAAATTGTCTTTAGCAACACAACGAAAATGGAAAAAGATATGTTGCCAATAGAGATTTATTTTTGTGACATGACAGAGGGGGTTTAAAGTTACCCCCTCTGTCAGGACTAAAATGTAAAAGCCTCCTGTAGCTCAATTACTTAAATATAAGGTACCATATTATTGCAAGGGCAATTGTAATTAGAATAAGTGTAATGATTGCATATGCTGGGAATTTTACTTTAGATGTTTCTATGCCTTTTTCTTTTGCAAGATTCTCTGCGTACTTGAGATTATAAGTATTTATAGAAATTGTTCCAATAGCAAAAATTATGAGGATTGCTTCTCCGAATGGCTCGCCCAATTTTAGAAAGGCAAAAATGAAATTTAGGATAAGAAGTGGAATTGTAAAAGCAAGCATTAAAAGATATGCTCTTTTATTTGCTTTACTCCATATTTCTTCAGAAGAAAATGTAGTCGGTGTCCTAACTCCGACTAAGTAGTTTTTCTTTGCTTTCATTCCAACAATAGCGACAATTAAATAAGCAGCAATAAGGATCGTATTAATAATGTAAAGATTTACACCTTCAGGTAATGGTCCAAAAGGCATGGATTGTATGCTCCTTTCTATGGTTTTGATAATGTACAAACATCATAACAAAAGGCCCACCCTGCTGAAACACAAAGTGGATAGATTGGGGTATTTAACCAAGGTAAACAATCCCACAATGCACCTGGAATGCATTGCCAGACGCATGACCAGTCAATATATACGCCTTCAGTTGAGGCGTTATTGGATAAGAAACTGACTTCACCTTTTGTTGATTCAATACCTATATTTATATTTGCAGTAGCAGGGTCTTTGATTCCTTTTACTTCTATCATATATGATAAAACTCTGTGCTGTGCATATACAAATATAATTCCAGCAATTTTGTTATTGTCAGATGTATTAACAAACGGGACAGAAAGAATATAGGGCTTATCTACCTTCAAAATAACATCATAAGAGAATTTCAAGTTTGCGTTATTGTCTTCAGAATTTTTATTGATTACTGGTGTTTTCTTAAAATAACCAGCAAATATACCATTTGTATATTCAACATACCCCTTTTTGATTAGAAATTCAGCGTAGTCTTTGTAAATTTTTTGCGATTTGGTAACTGAAATGAGGTTTTTTAACTCTGCGTCAGAAGGCTTATCATAAATTTCTGCAAGTTTTTCCTTTTTGTTACATCCGCAGTTGTCTGAAGTCGTTGCACTTACACTTTGACTTGAGCCGAATGATTTCTTGTTATTCACTACAGTAACCAGCGAAGTAACTATTAAAATTGTCAAAAGAAACACAACAAATAAACTTCTTTTGTTAATAATAAATCTCTTTATTTTATCCTCCCTCCTTTAGAATTTATTCTACTTTTCTCAAAATTCCACTTTTCTATCCCTTTTCGTATCTTTTGCACATTTTGCTTATGGTCCTTTGTCTATTTCCATCATTTTGTCCTCCTTTCCAAGATAAAATTCTTTTTTCTTTTCTACCAAATTATATATAATCTCTCTCTTGTCAATAGAACAAAAATTCGTATATTATAGATTAGCATTGTTGTTTATTAGTTTTTTAATAGTCAAGATACTCATAATTTTTAAGTGCGAATTCAGGTTTGAAAAGTTAGTAAAAAGTTGTATAATATCTTTGCTTTTAGCAAGGGAAACTCGTATAACCCTCCATACGGTTTCCTTTGTTATTAGCGAAATAAAAATTTATTTAGGAGGTTAAGAATGATTACAAAAGAACAAAAAGAAGAAATTTTTAAGAAGTTTGGCCGTCATGAAGGCGACACCGGCTCTCCTGAGGTGCAGATTGCACTTCTCACTTTGAGGATTAACAACCTTACAGAGCACTTGAAACAATTCAAGAAGGACTTTGCATCCAGAAGAGGTCTTTTCAAGCTTGTCGGTGAAAGAAGAAAACTCCTCACCTACCTTAAAGAAACTGACAAAGAGCGTTATGAGAGAATTGTTAAAGAATTGAATTTAAGAGCATAAGGCTATGGTAGAGAAAGTAAGTATAGAAGTAGGCGGAAAAGTTATTGAGTTTGAAGTTGGAAGGATGGCAAAGCAAGCAGGGGGTGCTGTTTTTGCAACATGTGGTGGCACCCAGGTGCTTGCAACTTCCACTATGGGAGATGAACCTGCAGAGCCAACAGACTTTTTCCCGTTAACCGTTGATTACTTCGAAAAGATGTATGCTGCAGGAAAGATCCCCGGAGGGTTCTACAAGAGGGAAGGGCGTCCAACCGACGAAGAAATACTTGGTTCCCGCCTTATCGACCGTCCACTAAGGCCGATGTTTCCAATTCAATTCAGAAGGCCTGTTCATATTGTTGTTTATGTGCTTTCTGCTGATGGCTCGATTTCACCTGCCATTCTTGGGATAAATGCGGCATCCCTTGCATCTCTTATCTCGGATGAACCGTTCTATGAGGCAGTATCCGCTGTAAAGGTGGGGCTTATAGACGGAAAGTTAGTCATCAATCCAAATGAGAATGAGATTGACGAAAAAAGCCTTCTTGATTTGAGTATTGCAGGGACAAAAGACGCACTTATTATGATTGAAGCAGGTGCAAAGGAAGTTTCCGAAGATACAATGATTCAGGCAATGCAAGTTGCTCTTGAAGAGATAAAAAAGATCTCCCTTGTGCAGGAGGAGTTTGCAAAGAAAATCGGAAAGCCAAAGGTAGAAGTGCCCGAAATTGTAATTGATGAGGCACTCAAACAGGAGATTGAGGCGGAAATCCTTGACAAGATTAAACTTGCACTTGAAAACAAGGAGAAGCTCACAAGAGAAAAAGCCCTTGAAGAGATAAAGAAGGGCATTATTACAGAGTACGAGGAGAAGTATCCCGAAAAAGTATCCGATGTTAATATGATATTTGACCTCATTTTGAGAAACTATATAAGAGGGGAAACTCTCAAGGGCAACAGAATCGACGGAAGAAAGCCCGAAGAGATAAGACCTATTTCAATTGAGGTAGGAGTTTTAAAAAGGACTCATGGTTCTGCTCTTTTCACAAGAGGTCAGACTCAAGTCCTATCCATTGCAACCTTGGGTGGCAAAGGCGAAGGGCAACTTGTTGAATCTCTTGAAGAGGAAGTTGAAACAAAGCGCTACATGCACTATTATAACTTCCCTCCATTCTCAGTGGGTGAAGCGCGTCCAATGAGAGGACCAACAAGAAGAGAAATCGGTCATGGTGCACTTGCGGAGCGTGCCCTTGTGCCAGTACTTCCCGACGAAGAAGAGTTTCCATACACGATAAGGGTTGTTTCAGAAGTCCTCGAGTCTAACGGCTCGACATCAATGGCATCAACATGCGGCTCTACTCTTGCCCTTATGGATGCAGGTGTTCCCATAAAGAAGCCTGTTGCAGGTATTGCTATGGGGCTCATAAAGGAAGGCGACCAGTTTGTCGTTCTTACAGATATTCAAGGAGCAGAAGACCACCTGGGTGATATGGACTTCAAGGTTACAGGGACTGATACAGGTATTACGGCACTTCAAATGGATATAAAGATAAAGGGTATAACCGTCGGTATATTGAGAATTGCACTCGAGCAAGCGCGCAAAGCAAGGCTATTCATCCTTGAGAAAATGAAAGAAGTACTACCTGCACCTCGTCCTGAGATTTCTCCGTATGCGCCACGTGTCTATACAATGCAAATTAGACCTGATAAGATTGGCTTGCTTATTGGTCCCGGCGGAAAAACTATAAGAAGCATAATTGGTTCAACAGATTCGGAAATCAATATCGAGCCAGATGGAAAAGTGTTTATCACGGCACCAAACGAAAATATCCTTAATACGATTTTGGAGCGTATAAATCAACTCCTTGCAGAGCCTGAAGAAGGAAAAGTTTACGAGGGCGTTGTTGTTGACCTTAAAGACTTTGGTGCACTTGTGCAGATCCTTCCAAACTATGTTGGTCTTTTGCACATCTCACAGATTTCGGATAAGTTTATAAAGGACATAAGAAAAGAACTCCATGTTGGCGACAAGGTGAAGGTAAAAGTCCTTAAGATTGAAGATGACGGAAAGATACAACTTTCAAAGAAAGCAGTTGATGGGGAAAAGAAAAATAACAACGAAAATTCGGAGAAAAGCGAATGAACGAAAGTCTTGATATAAGCATTTCTAAAACTTCTACCAGATACTTCGTTGAGGAGAACCATACATTCCCTTCGGTTTCTCTTGGCGTTTTTGTGAAATCTGGCTCGAGGTATGAGGAAGATAAACTTGGCATTGCTCACTTTATCGAGCATATGGTCTTTAAGGAGACAAAGAAACGCTCCTCTTTTGAAATTTCCAAGGCAATTGAAGGGCTTGGTGGAGAGATTAACGCCTACACCTCAGGCGAGTATTCCCTCTTCTATGTAAAACTGCTTGGGAAGGATATTGAGGTTGGCTTTGATGTGCTATCTGATATCCTTACAAATCCCACATTCAATAAGGATCTTCTTGAAAAAGAACGTGAGGTTATTCTTGAGGAGATCTATGAGTTTTACGACGATCCTCAGGATATATGCCAAACCGAAGCCCTCCGCTCTCTTTGGGGAGACAGCCCTCTTTCGAGAAATCCTCTTGGGACTGAGGAAAGCGTCCGCTCAATAACCTACGAGGATATTGTTTCATATTTTAAAAGGTTTTTCGTTCGTGATAATATCTTTGTCTCTATTGTTGGAGATATTGAAACCAATACTGCAGAAACACTACTTGATAGGTATTTTAAGGATTTTAGAGATGGTTCAGTCAACCTTAAAACAGAAGTTGCTCCTTATGCATTTTCAGAGATTAACTTCCCCAAAGATACAGCCCAACTCCACCTTGCATTAACCCTTAAGGGCGAAAAGAGTTTTACTCACGAGTCCTACCTTCACTCGATCTTTACAACAGCACTTGGTGGAAATATGTCCTCCAGGCTTTTCCAAAAATTGCGTGAAGAAAACGGACTTGTTTACACAGTCTATGCATACCCTGTAAGGCTTACGGATACAGGTGGCACAGTGGTTTATGCTTCAACTCTTCCAAAATACGGGAAAACTGTTGAAGATATGATGCTTGAAGAGCTGGATAATGTAAAAGAAAAAGGCTTTAGCGATGAGGAGTTTGTTAACGCCAAGAACTACCTTTTAGGAAGCCTTGTTTTAGGGCTTGAAAGCACTTCCTCAAGAATGCAGAAAAATGGTGTTTCAGGTCTTATGCAAGGAAGTATAAGGACCATTGATTCAATAATTAAGGAAATCGAGGGTATCACAAAGGACGAGTTTGATAACTACCTTAAGACTTTCCTTGAAAGCCCTCACGGGATTGTAAGAGTTGGTAAAATAGATGGGAAAAGTTGATATGCTTAAGGAGATCGAAAACGACATAAGGCGCTGTACGAAGTGCGACCTTCACAAAACAAAGACACATTATGTTCCTGGTGTTGGTCCTGCTGATGCGCGAATAATGTTTGTGGGGGAAGGACCCGGGCGTGACGAAGATATACAGGGGCTTCCTTTTGTAGGGGCAGCAGGAAAACTCCTTACTCAACTTCTTTTAAGCATCGGAATTGATAGATCTGAAGTTTTTATTGGCAATATTGTTAAGTGCAGGCCTCCAAATAACAGAGTGCCAACACCAGAGGAGGTCGAGGCGTGTTTGCCTTACCTTTATGCGCAGATTTCTGTTATAGAGCCCGAGATTATCGTTACACTTGGCAATACTCCTCTTAATGCGCTTGTCTCTCCAACACTCAAGGTGAGTTCAGCCCACGGAAGATTATTTGAAAAGGATGGCTTGAGATTTTTTGTTACATTTCACCCCGCAGCAGCACTTTATCACGGGGAATACAAGGATTTACTTGTTAAGGATTTTATGAAGTTGAAGGAAATATTAGACGAAACCAAAATTTTAGGAGGTTCTTAGATGAAGAAAAGGCTTTTAGTCTGGTTTATTATCTTTCTTATTGTCTTTGGGCTTGCGGTTTACATCGATTACACTGCAATAACCGCATCCTCAAAACCGCTTGAAACTCTAAACAAATTTGAAAGTTACATTGTGCCACGTTTTGGGCTTGATGTAAAAGGTGGCGTTAGGTTTGTCCTTGAAGCAGTCGACACACCTGAAGTTAAGGTTACGCCTGAAGCAATGCAAACTGCGATAAGCGTAATTCAAAAAAGGGTAAACGCACTTGGCATCTCTGAAGCAATAGTTGTCCAGGAAAAGGGTGCAAACTGGAAAAGAATAGATGTAGAACTCCCAGGATGGAAAGACCCAGAGAAAGCAAAAGAACTCATAGGGCAAACAGCACTCTTGCAGTTTAAAACTGAAGATGGAACAGTTGTCTTAACAGGAGCACACATAAAGAGTGCAACACTTGAGTTCAGTAAAGACCCAGCAACTCTGGGACGGCCTGTTATTGCATTCCAGCTTGATGCCGAAGGAACAAAAATATTTGCAGATGTCACACAAAAGAATATTGGAAAGACAATTTCCATATACCTCGATAACAAATTGCTTATGGCTCCAGTTGTAAAGAGTGCCATAACCGAAGGTCAGGGTGTTATTGAAGGCAATTTCACGAAAGAAGAGGCAGCAAACTATGCAGCACTTTTAAGAAGTGGTGCTTTGCCTGTTAAATTGAATTTTATTCAGGAAGAGGTCGTTGGTCCTTCACTTGGTTCATATACAATAAGAATGGCGGTAATCGGCGGAATTGTTGCATTCATAGTTATTGCCCTTTATATGATTATTTTCTATGGGTATCTTGGACTTCTTTCTGCGCTTTCCCTTGTGTTCTATGTGTCCTTGGAACTTGCAGTGCTTTTCCTTATTCATGCAACGCTTTCTCTTCCTGCGATAGGTGGTGCAATCCTTTCGCTTGGTATGGCTGTTGATATAAATGTAATCGTTTTTGAAAGAATGAAAGAAGAGTTGAAACTTGGAAAGACACTTAAGTCAATTATAAATGCAGGCTTTGCAAATGCGCTCAGGACGGTTATTGATTCCAACCTTACAGTTCTTGTTGGTGCTGCGATCCTTTTCTACTTTGGCACAACCGTAATCAAAGGCTTTGCAGTCACAACCACAATAGGAATCCTTTCGGGATTTATTTCTGGCGTCTTTGTTACGAGGCTTCTTGTTGAACTATTCCTTCCACAGACTTCCCTAAAGAAGCCGTGGATGTGGGGAATATAGGAGGTATGAGATGAGTTTTAGAGATAGGATTGCAAACTGGGATATTTTAGGACATACAAAACTGTGGTTTTCAATTTCCACAACCATTATTCTTATTGGCCTCATTGCAATGGGGGTAAACTGGGTTAAATTTGGCTCGCCACTAAACCTCGGTATTGACTTTAGGGGTGGTTCTGTTATCACTCTTGCCTGTCAAAATACACCAGATTCTCAAAAAGTAAGAGATATTGTCGCAAGTGTTGGATATAAGGATGCAATTGTTCAGGAAGCGCAGGGAAACAAAGTCATAATCAAGATAAATGCAACAAGTGTTTCTACTGATGATATCACAAAGATTGTTAACGAAGTTGATAAACTCTACAAGGTCAATAAGGATGCAACACAAATAACATCAATTGCTCCTGTTATTGGAAGTGAACTTATGCGAAACGGTGCAATTGCACTTCTACTTGCACTTCTCTTTGTCCTTTTCTATATTTCTATACGATTTGAATTTAAGATTGCAGCAGCGACAGTTCTTGCATTGTTCCACGATATCATTGTAACTCTGGGAATGCTCGCATTGTTCAGAATTGAAATTAATGCGCCTTTCATTGGTGCCTTTCTTGCAATCATTACATACTCCGTAGAAGATACAGTCGTTGTAATGGATAGGATTAGAGAAAAACTAAAATTCAAGTTAAGAGAGTCCTTTAGAGAACTTGTTAACAAGAGTATAACCGAGGTCTGGGTGCGTTCGATGAACACATCAATTACAACACTCTTCTCATCGCTTGCACTTGTTATCTTTGCCGGAACTGCCTTAAGAGACTTCTCTATGACTTTCTTCTTTGGTCTTTTCTCAGGAACATATTCCTCGATTTACATAGCTTCACCTCTCCTTGTCCTCTTTAGAGGCGAAACTCTAAAAGAAGAAATCTCAAAGAAGGAAAGTGTTGTGAAAGTTCTTGAGGAACCTAAAGAAAGCGCCCTTGAAGGGCCTTCTCAAGAAGCTGTTACTTCAGAAGTTAATGAAGAAGCGAAGGCAAGCAAACCTAAGTCAAAAAAGAAAAGAAAAACTTCCAAAAAGAGAAAGTGAGTATAATATATTTGTTAGGAGGTAAAAATGGATTTGAGGAAATACATTAGAGACATCCCTGATTTTCCACAGAAGGGGATTCTGTTTAGAGACTTAACGCCTCTTATGGGGGATAAGGATGCATTTAACTTCGCGGTGAAAGAGATTGCAGACCACTTCAGGACATTCCATGTTGATAAAGTTGCAGCAATCGAAGCAAGAGGGTTCATTTTTGGTGCGCCAATTGCAAGAGAATTAGGCGCAGGCTTTGTTCCAATAAGAAAGCCAGGAAAACTTCCATACGAAGTTGTTAGAAAAGAATTCCAGCTTGAATACGGAATGTCTATCCTTGAACTTCACAAAGATGCCTTTAAGAAAGGCGAAAGAGTCCTTATGATTGATGACCTTCTTGCAACAGGTGGAACAGCACTTGCAGCATCGCAACTTGTTGAGTCGCTTGGTGCTGAAATTGTTGGCTGGGGATTTGTTGTTATACTCAAAGGTTTGAAAGGAGAGGAAAAGATAGGGAAATACCACATATTTTCCCTTGTAAACTTTGACTAAAGAAAGCCTTTTTGAAGAATTAAAAAATAAGGTATCCCCTTACCTTGATGGTGAGGGGATGCAACTTTTAGAGAAAGCCTACAATTTTGCAGAGGAGAAGCACTCTGCACAAACAAGAGAATCAGGCGAAGAATATATCATTCATCCCCTGAATGTTGTACTTATCCTTGCAAATCTCAAACTCGATGCCGAGACTTACGCTGCAGCCCTTCTTCACGATGTTGTAGAGGATACAGGTGTTACGATAGATGAAGTAAAAGAAAATTTTGGGGAGACTGTAGCCTTCCTTGTAAACGGGGTTACGAAGTTAAAGGGCATAAAAAGTGTCTCAACAGAGGAAGCACATCTTGAAAGTTTGAGGAAGATGCTCCTTGCAATGGCGCAGGATGTGCGTGTAGTCCTCATTAAACTTGCAGATAGGCTTCATAATATGCGCACATTAAACTACCTTCCTCCCGAAAAGCAAAAGGAAATTGCCCGTGAAACTATGGATATCTATGTCCCTCTTGCGCACCGCCTTGGAATGTACACTATAAAATGGGAGCTCGAAGACCTCAGTTTCAGGTATCTTGAACCAGAAAAGTACTATGAACTTGCAAAGAAAGTTGCAAAAAAGAGGGAAGAGCGTGAGGCTTATGTAAACGAATTGATGGAGGAATTGAGAAATCTTTTAAAGGAGCACGGCATATCAGGTGTTGTGGAAGGGCGTCCAAAGAACCTCTACGGCATATACAGGAAGATGATTCGTGATGGAAAGCAGTTTGAGGAGATTTACGACATCATTGCCTTGAGGATTATCGTTGATGATATCCCTACATGCTACCAGGTCCTCGGGATTGTAAATAACTACTATAAACTTGTCCCTGGAAGGATTAAGGATTACATTGCAATGCCAAAGCCCAATAATTACAGGTCTCTTCACACAACAGTCATAACAAAATCGGGTGAGCCTTTTGAAATTCAGATAAGAACAAGAGAAATGCACGAGGTTGACGAAATAGGAATTGCAGCCCACTGGAAGTACAAGGAAGGGAAATCCCTCGATAAAAATTACGAAGCAAAAATTGCATGGCTCAGGCAGATGCTCGAGTGGCAAAAGGAAGTGCGTTCTTCAAAGGAATTCGTTGAGAGAGTAAAAGTCGATCTTTTCACAGATGAGGTGCTTGTCTTTACACCAAAGGGAGATGTTATAGAACTTCCTCAAGGCTCAACACCTGTTGATTTTGCTTTCAGAGTTCATACGGATATTGGATACCGTTGCATTGGTGCAAAGGTTAATGGCACTATGGTCCCACTGGACTACAAACTCCAAACAGGAGATAGGGTTGAGATTATTACTTCCAAAACCTCAACAGGCCCAAAACTTGACTGGCTTCAGTTCGTTAGAACTGCCTCTGCAAAATCAAAAATAAAGGCATACTTTAGAAAACTCTACGAAGAAAAGAAAGAGCAGGAAAAAGTTGAAGAGGCACCAAAGGTCCAGCTTCCAAAAATAATTCCTTTAAAGCCTAAAACCGAGGTATCCGAATATTTCCCTGTAATTAATGGCGCAAGCAACATCAACATCTCCATTGCAAAGTGCTGCAATCCGAAGCCCTTTGATGAAATTGTAGGGTATGTGTCAAGAGGGCGTGGCATTAAAGTTCACCGTGTTGACTGTCCAAATCTTATAAAGATAATCGAAAATGGTGGGAAAATTGTTGAGGCACACTGGAGCAAGGGAAAAGAAAAAAATCTCTACGCCTTTTTCAAATTAACGGTTCAGGATGTTCCAGGACTTATATATAAAATTTCGGGCGTTTTTGCAAAAAGAAACATAAGTTTTGAGAATTTTCACTCCTCTTCAAAGAAAAAGAAATTCAAAGGAAAGCTCCTTGCATATGTGAGATTTTCATGTAAACTTAACCCAAAGGTGAATCTTTCAGATTTAGTACACGAACTTGAAAGCCTTGAAGAGGTTGTTAAGGTAAGGGTTTCTAAGAGGTGGGTTTATGAGGGTAGTAGTCCAGAGAGTGAAGACATCGAAAGTGAAAGTGAATAATGAGGTTGTTTCGGAAATAGGCAAAGGTATTCTTGTCCTTGCAGGCATTGAAAAAGATGATACTATAGAAATCCTTAAATGGATTTCAAATAAAATTGTAAACCTCAGAATTTTTGAAGATAATGAGGACAAGATGAACCTTTCCGTAAAGGATATTGATGGTGAAATACTTCTCGTTTC
>Ga0315298_1010305_pt1 | contig 11297 bp, 11 predicted proteins | sample WHS_1_MG_FD_203077 | JGI IMG/M metagenome (GOLD analysis project Ga0315298, IMG submission 203077) | Extremophilic microbial mat communities from Washburn Hot Springs, YNP, Wyoming, USA - WHS_1_MG | ecosystem: Environmental > Aquatic > Thermal springs > Hot (42-90C) | place: USA: Wyoming... | reverse complement strand
TTGTGCCCCCTCAATCCCCCTCAATCCCCCTTTATAAAAGGGGGAATGGAAGGGGGATTTGGAGGGTGGGGGTGGATTTTTCCTGCCCAAGTTCCCCCTCTTTCCCAAAGAGTGGGCTGGGGGAGATTTTAATCCCCCTTAGTCCCCTCTTTAAGAAAGGGGAGGTTAAAAGAGAATTTGGAAAAGGGGAAGAACGGAGAAGGGATTTATAAAAGGGGAATGGAAGGGGGATTTTGCAAAAAAGTTGAGGTTAGAAAAAAGGAGAATGAAAGAAACAAAGAGGATGCAATGGAGATTTTGAACTCTCATTACAAAGAGGTAGTAGCTGTAATACTGGAAAACAACATTAGAAATCAATACAAAAGATATTTTGCTCTTTTTTGAATAAAATCCTTCAGTGCTGCCTGATACCAGTTTGCAATATCCTGGTAAGTTTCTCCATTCATCAATTTTTTTCTTATTATATCTGACCCACATGCTTTATCAAACATCGCAATCCTATCCTTTATATCTTTTTTTGTAAGGTCAAATTCAGAAGGATAAAGTTTTATCAGTGTTTCCATAATGGCAACAGATGTCAAAAATGGACTAAAATGATTTTTGTCAGTAATAATAATCCTTACACCATTACAAAATTTATCCTTAAAACCACCATAATATGGTTTGTAATAAAATGGCTGGAAATAAACCCCCTCTATTTTTTTTCTGTTCAATTCCTGCGCAAATGTTTCAGCATCAATCCATGGAGCACCAACAAGTTTAAAAGGCAACGTATATCCAACACCAATATTTACAAGTGGAAGTTCACCAATGATACCGGTTACAGGGTAATACCAGGGAGTGTCAGGTTCTGGAATATGCGGAGATGTTGGCACCCAGGGAAGTCCTGTATCCTGCCATGTCATTGTTCTTTTCCAGCCCTTCATGGGTATCACAGTTAGTTTACAATTGATATTGAGTTCTTTATTAAAGAATAACGCAAGTTCTCCTGCAGTCATTCCATGGACAAAAGGAATTTCAGCAATGCCAATAAATGACTTAAATTGTGGTTCAAGCACAGGTCCATCAACAATTACTCCATTGATGGGATTTGGTCTATCAAGAACAACAAATTCTTTATTATTTTTTGCTGCCTGTTCCATTGCAAGTTTCATTGTACTGATATATGTATATGACCTTGTACCAATATCCTGGATGTCATAAACAATAACATCAACATTTTTCAATTTTTCATCAGGAATAACCCTTGTTGAACCGTATAAACTGTAAACAGGAACCTTTTTCTTATGATCATAGGAATCAGAAATATCTCCCTGAACACCTCCAAGAAAACCATGCTCTGGAGCAAAAATTGCAACAAGTTCAACATCCTTTGCTTCTTTCAGAATATCAACAGTCAAGCGATAATTTGAGTCAATGCCTGTCTGATTGGTAATAACCGCCACTTTTTTCCCGCAAAGAATATCAAAATTTCTTTCTTTCAATACTTCAATTCCTGTTTTCACAATCTCACACCTTAATGAACCAATGAACAGAAAGCACATTAAAAACAAAAGACACGATTTCATTTTATTCCGCCCTGAATGCAATTTCAGGTGGTTCGTATGTTACCATTAAATCCTTTAAATAGATTTCCTGTCTCTGTACGGGCTTATATTTAGTAAGATACAAAATCTTTTCAGGAATTGTGATAATAAGTTTTTTAAATTTCAGTGGATATTTCACAATCCCATCTCCTGAATATCTCCACTGACTGCTATATGGCCAGTGATAATTTTCACCTGGATAATTGCCTGGAAGTGGAAATTCCAGATATCTCCAGCCCTCAAAATTAATATAACTTCTCTGCCATGCATCATCAGTGTTCCAATCACAAAGGTTTGAACTTTTCAACTGTGCAAATTCCTCGGGCTTGAACCAGTCAGCCATCCATCTTGTCGGCTCTCCCTTTTGTTCTGCACCTATGGAAATCCATCTCTGTCCCGAAGCATCCTCAAGTTCAAATATAATTCTGCCCCATCCACCATTGCCATTTACCATCAAACCAATTTTTGTTGGAATCCCGGGTATTTCAATACCTGTTTTGCTCGCCAGTACTTCATACATTGGCAGATATTCAGAACCAGGTACAGGCAGTTTTGGTTTTACCTGTAAAACCTTCGTTTCACCCTCAAATGAATCAACAATCTTAAATTCAAACTCGCCCTTTCTTCTCGGACAATTGAAATTGTAAATTTCAAGTTCTCTATTTCTTTCCTTTTCCACAATCCATTCATCAAGATTACCAAGGTCTGAAATAAGATAAAAAGAATCAGGTCTTTTCCCTGGTTCAGGTTGACCTGCGATAAGTTTTTCAGCACTGGTACTGGCAGTAATAAATAATGGTTCAGACGAAATTGTCAAAAACCCTGATTTTCCTTTTGTTTCAAGTTTATTTTCATTTCCCATCATATCAGTGATGATACCGCTGCTTTTACCTTTGTAAACAAGTTCCACCTGTCTTGTTCCACGAATCGTCCATAAGCACGTGACAAACCTGTTATCCTTTCTTTTAAATTCAAGAGCGTAAACAACAGGAGAATTTGCTGGGACTATTTTTTCAAAGGTAGCACCATCAAGAACTTTTGTCATAGTTGCAATGGCAACATAAGCAGGCTTTGGTCTTATATCAGGAAGTCCGTAACAAAGCCCTGAAGAACCCCAGTTACTGAAGTAATATGAATTTCCTACATCAGTTATTATTCCCGGCCTGATGATCGGAATTCTCCAGGCAAGGGAATGCATGATATGTCTGACAAAATATTTTGCCTGGGTCTGAGGCGAAAGATTACCAGGATTTGTACCAGGATAACACATCTCATAACATTGCCTCAGTGGTGTATTTTTATAACCATAATAATCAAGAATCATCCTGTCCATCCATAATCCAGCATTATTTCCAATGAAATCAGGTGGTTGCGCTTCTGGCATCCTCATAAAATTACCTGCTTCATTGCCCCTTGAACCAAGTAATTCTGCTGGAAACTTATGCCTGCAAAATTCCTCAAGAAGTTGCGGAGCACCATTTCCAAAATAAATTTCTGTCTTCGGAAAATATTTTCTTATCGCCTTTGCTGTTTGTTCAGCAAATTCCCACATTTCTTTAAATTTCTTTTGTTCTGATTCATTCATCTGATACGTTCTTCCAGTAAAAACATCAGGAACCCTCATAATGTGTTGACCTGAAATTGCATTTTCATGAAAAATCATTAATCTTTCAGGAACTTTTATTGTTGTATCAGTTTTTATTTTTTCTGCCAGTGCTTCAACTGCTTTTGCATCAAGTTTCATATCGTTCCCTTTAATAATGCCGTACTTTTTTCTTGCTTCCTCAGAAAAACCAAACATTCCATATCTCAGACCTGCCTTTACATAAAGTGGTCCCACAACATCAGGGTCATCACTTGTGTAATGTCCCCCGCAAAAATCCCATGTTCCAAACGGCGATTGGTTTCTGTATTTTCTGTCATCAGGCGGAAGTAAAGCAAAACTTGTGTATCTTGTGTAAAGGGGCTGTTTGTTTACTTTTAATGTTATTGCAAGGTCATAATAGCCCCTTTTAGTAAGTTTCATTTTTAATGGAATTCGAGCATGTCTCGGAAATGAAATATCAGAAAGAGTAAAAACAGTTGTATTGCCATAATAATCTGTTGCCCTTGCTTCGATCTCACACTGTCTTATAGATGTCAACTTTGTAAGTTTGATGTTGAATTGAGGAATCTGTGGCTCATTAAAAACATGACCTGGCTCGTCAGTATCAACTTCCATTCTTACTGGCGCTCTTTCAAATGTTATTGCAAAAACATGGATTCCTGATGGAAGTCCCAGAGGCCTTGTTTGAAACCTGCAGGGGTCAGGTCTTCGTATGGCAAGTCGAATTTCCTTTGTAATGTCAACATCAATGGTATAACAATCCTTAAAATCCTGCCATATTGCACGGTCAAGAGGAATTCTGACAACAAATAAATTCCCTGATTCTGTTCTTACTACTCCCATACCACCTTTTGTATTTTCTGCTCTTGGAATTCGAGCAACAAAATCAGTGTAAAAAGTTTGCGATTGACCACCAAATTTTCCAATTCTTAACGTTAAAATATCGCTGAAACTTTTATCATTTTCACATACACCAAGAACATATGCAGCACTGTAATAATCAACTGGTATATGAACCATCACCCTTGTTGGGTCAATCTCCTTTGGTGCAAAATCATAGGCAGAATAATATGAACTCGGATCAGTACTCCAGTCCTTCCATCCAGCATCCTTGAGAAAAACATTATCCGCTGATTTTTTATTTATCAGTTGAAATGGAATGTTTCCGATGAGAACCTTATCACCATCACCAGAAATACTGAATAAACTTTTATGATTTGCAAAATCATCAAGAGAAACAGTAAAAAATCTTGACAAAATTGAAGGGTCGTTCTTCCATGCGTTCTTCCATGGTTGAATCTGCAAAACCTGAGAAAAACTTAAGGAACAACACATAATAAAAAGCCCTGCGAATATTGATAGTATCTTCATAAATATCCCCCTTTTAAAAATCATTTTCAAATAATTTACAATGAATGATGACTTTAGTCAAAATATCAAATTTACAATTAATTCCACGCATTATTAGAGCAGATAACCTTTCCTGTCCAGGGAGAGGAAAATTGAAAGGGGTATATCCCCTTGCAATAAATCCCCCTATGTCCCCCTTTGCCACCTCCCCTCTTTCCCCTCCTGAAAGGAGGGGATGCAAGGGGAGGTTATTCTCCTACACAGCCACCCTCACCTTTTATCCTCTCCCCTCAAGGGAGAGGAAACGAGGCAAAGAATAGCCAAAAGGATGGGATAAAAATCCCTCTTACATCTCCCTTTGAAAAAGGGAGAAACTACTTTGAATCCCCCTCAATCCCCCTTTGGAAAAGGGGGAGAGCGAAGGGGGTTTATGAAAGGTGGAAAAATTGGAGGAAGAATTTGAAAAAGGGTACAAACAGGGCTTAGAAAAAATCAGGATACCAATGAAACTATGAATAAATTGGCAGGTAAAAATTATTTCTGATTATTTTCAAGTTTAATAGATTCATCAATTAAAAATGCTTCTCTTCTGCACTGAGGACAGATAATTTTAAAAATGTCTGTTCTCTGAAGAGGTTTTTCAACTTTTGTTTCAGGAATTTCGGACTTCACCTGAATGATTTCCTGGTTAATATTTAATAGAATCCCCTGTGCAAAACTTAAGTGCCCGATTTTTCTGATTGCCCATATCAAATGCTTTTTTGCTCCGATGATTCTTCCGCATGATTGACAAACAACAAGGTCATGCTCAATAAAATGGGAATCATCTCCCTGATTAAAATAGGCAAGATCAAATTCTTTTGTCAGTTTAATTCCAGATTTGTCTGCAATGCAATTTGCCTCGCATTGACCACAGAAAATGCATATACCTGAATAATGTGTCAATCTTCTTTTGGCGGTACTACCCTGCCTGATATCTTCAAGCTTTATTGCACCAGCAGGACAGACAATCGCACAGGCACCACAGCCAACACATTTTTCAAAATTAAACTGAGGTTTCCCTCGAAATCTCTCAAAAGGAACATGAGGAACCTCAGGAAATTTGGTTGTATAAGGTTTTGAAAATAAACTTCTTAATGCCTCAACAAGTTCTCTAATTTTTGGTTTTTTCATTCTTTTTTCCCTGCTTCAATATCTTCTTTCAATTTATCAATGATACTTCCCTCCCACAGTTTTACACCCGCGATATATGATGCTCGAGCCAGCGCATGTTCTGTGGTTGGTGAAATAATCAATATGAATACAAGACATAAAAACGCCTTTGCGCCAACAGGAGAAAAACCAGCGATAATCATTGTGCCAATCAAAATTAAACTGGTTCCCATAGCAACACATTTCAACGATGCCTGCAATCTATTATAAAGGTCGGGTAACCTTATCAAACCAATACAACCAATCGCATCAAAAATTATGCCCACAAGCATACAAAGATAACCAATGTTTTCTCTCATTTTTCCATCCTTTTAATCATCAAATCCCCTGTTCTCAAGAAACTTAGATAATGCAAGCACTCCTATAAAATTCAAAAGTGTCCAGACAAGTGCAGTCGTGAGATAAAATTCTTTGCCTGTTTTAATACTCATAAAAGCACCGAAAGCAACAACCATTATTCCAAGAATATCAATGGCAACTGCCCTGTCAGAAGCTGTTGGACCTCTTGCTATCCTGAACAGGCATAAAAAAGCACAGCATCCAAGTGATATCATAAAAAGGTTAATCATTCGAGTATCCTTTTCAAAATCGTTTCAAATCTTTTTACAAAAGCAGCCGTTGCATCTTGTGTATCAGTATGTCTTATACAAGCCATATGTATGTAAAGTATGCCGTCATCACCTATTTCAACAGTCACTGCTCCAGGAGCAAAACCCATGCAATTTGCAAGAATTGCAATAGCAGATTTTCTTTTCAAGATTGTCCTCACTTTTATTATTCCTGGTTTTATCGGCAATGAAGGATGTAAAACCCTGTATGCAAAGTCAAAACTCGCGTCAATGAAAGCAACCGCAAATAAAAAAACGAAATAAATCAACCAGAAATATCTTTTTGGCTCAAAAAACTTGTGTGGTGATTCTGTAAAAACATCCCCGAAAAATAGCCCAACAATAACACTTGCAACAATTCCAACCATTAAACTTACATAATCAATTCCGTATTCTGAAAATGGCCAAACAAGCAAAATCCACACTATAAATGAAATAATCCCAAGAACAAGTTTTTTCATCTTCCCAGAATCCTTGTGATGTATAAATTAGTTCCGTCAGTCAAAACATTCACAACAGGACCGAAAATCCCATTAAGCCCGCCCAGAAGCAATAATCCTGCAAAACAACAAAACACTGCAAGCACGACCATTGAAACTCTCATCAAAGCAGGTACTTCAATAATGTCCTTTATCATACCGCTGTTAAATTTTTCTCCTTTTCCAAAGAAAACATATCTTTGAATTTTAGAAAATGATGCAAGCGTCAAAATACTTCCAATGACAGCCCATAGAGCAAATACTGGTTTTCCTGCCTGAATAGCAGCAATAATAATAACCAGTTTGCTCCAGAATCCATTAAATGGAGGAATACCCGAAATTGAAAGGGAAGCGATTAATGAAGATGTTGAAGTCAAAGGCATCTTTTGAGAAAGGTGCCCGAGTTTTTTCAAATCCTGTGTACCGGTTTCATATTCAATGCTTCCGGCATTAAGAAACAAAAGTGATTTAAACAAGGAATGATTGAGGAGATGGAAAATACCTCCAAGAATTGCAAGTGGTGTTCCAATGCCCAAAGCAAGAACAATATATCCCATCTGACTGATACTATGATAGGCAAGTAATCTTCTGAAGTTCCATTGTCCGAGAGCCATCAAAACACCAATCATAATGGAAACAGTACCTGCATAAATAAACAACATTGAAATATGCTGGTTTATACCAAAAACATTATATGTCAGGCGCATCAAGACATAGATACCAAGTGCTTTTATCACGCCTCCTGCAAGAATAGCAGAAACAGGCGCTGGCGCAGCAGTATAAGCATCGGCGACCCATCCATGGAAAGGAACCATTGCTGCTTTTGTTCCAAAACCAACAAGAAAAAGAACAAAAGAAAAAGAAACAATAACATCTTTCTCTGTGGAATTAATTAATCGGGATATATCCGCCATATTCAGTGAGGCAAATTTTCCGTAAAGAAGTGCAATACCAAGAAGTATAAAGTATGAAGCAATAAGATTTATCACAAGATATTTGAAGGCACCTTCAAGATTCCTTGCTTCACATCCAAATCCAACAAGTGCATAAGTGGCAACAAGAGCAAGTTCAAGAAATATAAATAAATTGAAAATATCACCTGTTAGAACCGTCCCATTCATTCCTGTAACGGCTAAAAGTAAAAGTGAGTAATAACGAAGTTTTGATGTATAAATTTTCTCTATGTAGTCAACAGAAAATAAGGATACCAGAAAACCAATGAGATTAACAATAATCAATACCATGCAACTCAAACCATCAAGAACAAAAACAATACCATATGGAACAAACCAGTTGCCCATTCTGTAAACTGTCTCGTGATTTAATGTCATCAGCGAAAGGAGAAGCAGTATGAATGTTGTTATACTCGTAATAACATCAGGGAACCATCTGAACCTTCGACTGACAATTGGTATGAAAAACGCAACAGCCGCAGGTATTGTTATGAATAATGAAAGATTGTCCATGTTATTCCCTAATGTTTAAGTTTGTTCATTTCTGTTATATCAAACGTTCCGTATCTCTGGTAAAGGCGTATAGCAATTGCAACCATTAAAGACAGAATTCCAAGCCCTGTCACAATTGAAATCAAAACCATTACCTGAGGTAATGGATCAACAGAAGCAGACACAAGCATATGTGCGTCAGATCCTGGTTCAATTACCGGGACAACACCATTTTTCCTCCATCCAAGCAAGATCAAAAATAAGTTTATACTGTATTCAATAATCAGAAAACCAAGGATAATCTTTACAATATTTTTTTTACAACTTACCCCGTAAAGTCCAATCACAAACAGAACAAAACATAGTGTATAAACCATTTATTATTTCCTTTCTGTTGTATCAAAAAATTCTGTTGAAATCAATCTTCGTTTTCCTCCAATTTCAACCACCCTTCTTACTGCAAGTATAATAAATACCATAAACAATCCCGCACCAATATTTATTGCGACAACAAGATTATATAAAGGGATACATCCTGCACTAAAGAAATCATGGTTTGTTGATGGAAACAATTTCGCAAGGAAATTTTCAAAGAACTTCCCACCAAATAAAATGCTCAAATTTGCAATTAATAAAAATAGTAATGCCGCTGAACAATTGAGAATATATGCAGTTGTCTTACCAAGCGTATTTAGCACAACATTCTTTCCAAAAGCAAGTGTCATAAGAATAAACACACATGCAAAAACGACCCCACCAGAAAATCCACTTGCAGGGGTAATATGACCGTACAGAGTTAGATAAATACCAAAAAGGAAAATAAGCCCCATCACCATCTTTGCTGTATTTTTCACAATCAAACTCATACCATGTTTATCATTGTTTGTCTTCATTTGTTTTTTCTCCTGCCTTCTTTTTGCGACTCTGGACCCTCATTATTGCAAATGCACCCCAAATACCAGCAAAAAGTATACAGAGTTCCCCAAAAGTATCAACACCCCTGTAATCAAATATAATAGAGACAAGAATATTGCGTGAACCTGTTTCCTGAAATGATTTTGTCAGATACCTGTTTGATGCACAATCAGGAAATTGTGTCATTGCAGGCTTACCAAATTCTGGCAGATTCCAGAATGCCTTCAAACCAAAAAGGAAAAATACAAACAAAAGAGCAAGCGTCACTGTAAGACCAAAAAACTCTCTGTCTCCGTCAATTGTTATTAAATCATGTCTGATTGTCGCCCTTATAAGAATAATAATCGTCAGAACCTCAACAACAAGTTGAGTACTGGCAATATCAGGAGCACCAACAAGGAGAAAACAAATGCTCACAGCAACACCAATTGCTCCAACAGAAATAACAGCAGAAAGCAGATCAGTTGTTTCAAGAGCAATAATCGCCGCAATAATCATAAAAATAGTCATTACCGCTATCGTTGACTCGACCATTTTTAATGTCCCCTTTCTATCATGGTATCACCACTTGATAAACAGATAAAGCAAGACCAGAAGTCCAAAAAGCATCCATGTTAAATATGTTCCAAGTATTCCTGTATGAAATACCCTGAATCCTTCTGTAAAATAAAGCACAATTGATTTCAGCACCTCATAAAGGTCAGTAAGCTTTTTTTCTGCAAGTTTATACATTGTTTTCAAAAAAGTGGTTTCTTTAATCACATTGTAAAATGAAGTGCCTGAAATTTTCATCTGTTCCGTCTGTCTTTCTCCGCCAACAAATGCAGGTGCAATCCTTATTTTTGATGGCTTCAAAAACGGATACAATATCGCACCAATAATAATTCCAGCAATAATTAAAAATAATGGTAGAGCCATATTAAATAAATTTCCAAGGTTTTCTATTTTTACCACTGGCATAAGAAAGAGTTTTAAAGGAATCCTGAAATAAAGCAATCCGAAGATCAGGCATATCAAGGCAAGAATTACAACTGGTAAAAGCATTGTCCAGTGTACATCTTTTATTTTCTTATCCTTTATTTCTTCAGAGGTCTGCCCGAGAAAAACAGCATGGACAATTTTCATGAAACTTGCAAGGGTTAGACCACTACCAATAAGTGCCATTACAATAAACAAAATCCATGATGGTTCACCATTTTTCCCTGCCTCAACCATACCCTGATATATCATCCATTTGGAAAAGAATCCATTAAATGGCGGAATGCCACTGATTGCAAATGAAGCAAAAAGAAAACTTAAAAACGTCACTGGCATAGTTTTCCCAAGAGCACCAAGTTTATCAAGCTCGGTTGTCCCGGTTTGTTTTTCAACATTCCCGGCACCAAGAAATAGACAGCACTTATAAACTGCATTATTCATCATATGAAAAAGCCCTCCAGCAATACCAACAGGATTTGCTGAAGCAATACCAACTACCATATATCCAACCTGACTTACAGCATGATATGCAAGAAGTTTCTTCATATTGTGTTGAATCAAAGCCATAAATACAGCACAAACAATTGTCAGTGAACCGAGCAACCGCAATAAAAACCACATTGACTCATGGTAAGAGAATAAATTCAGACAAATTCTTGCCAGTAGATATATCCCGAGAAGTTTATCAATGGATGCAGGCAAAAATGCCATCACAGATGCTGGAGTTGATTCAGAAATTTCAGGAATCCAGGTATGAAGTGGCATTGCGCCTGACTTTGCAAATGATGCAATAATAAGTGAAAGAAACGCACAGGCAGAAAGCCATCGATCAATCTGGACATTGATATCAGTTATATTAAAACTACCTGTTAAGACATATAACATGGCAATACCTAAAATCAAAAAAGAATCACTGCCACCAACAATAATAAATGTTTTCTTTGCAGGATATGCTGAATCAGGACCAGCCAGATTAACCATCAGATACAATGTAATTGCAAGCATTCCCCAGAAAACAGCCATCAAAATCAGATGATTTGAAATAACAACGCCAATGCCTGAGCCAAGCGTTATTAAAAGACAACCATAAAATCTGTTGGCGAAATCACTGATATTCT
>Ga0315298_1010304_pt1 | contig 11297 bp, 9 predicted proteins | sample WHS_1_MG_FD_203077 | JGI IMG/M metagenome (GOLD analysis project Ga0315298, IMG submission 203077) | Extremophilic microbial mat communities from Washburn Hot Springs, YNP, Wyoming, USA - WHS_1_MG | ecosystem: Environmental > Aquatic > Thermal springs > Hot (42-90C) | place: USA: Wyoming... | reverse complement strand
GCGTCAGGAAATGCCAGGGAGTGGCTTCCCTGAAACCTGAGAACAGATTGTCCTTTCTGGTGAATAACCCGGATGAATCTTATAGAATGCCTGCATGGGGAGAAGAGGTCCCGGCTGCGCCGGGAGACGAGGAGAATGTCATGCTGCGCCGCACCGGCTACATTTTTGCCCTGCGCTACGCCCTACATGATCCGGGGTCAGAGCATCCGGAACACCTGGCCAGGTTGAAGGCCATCCAGAAAGATCTCGAGTCGAGCAACGTCCTGGAACTGCTGGTGCGCCTCAGGCCGAATTATGCCCCCCTGGAATGGGTGGAGCGGCTCCACGACCCGGGTTATGTCCAGCGGTTTAAGGAAGCCTGCGAACAGGGCCGACTCACCTTTGATGATGAGGACTGCGGCATCTCCAGGGATTCGTTTGAGACCGCTCTGTTGGCCGCCGGCGGGGTGATGCTGGCTGTGGACGTGGTGATGCGCGGCCAGGTGGACAACGCTTTCTGCGCGGTCAGGCCCCCCGGTCACCACGCCGAACGGGACCGGGCCATGGGCTTTTGCTTCTTCAACAACGTGGCCATCGGCGCGGTCTATGCCCTGGAAAATTATGGTTTACAAAGGGTGGCCATCGTCGATTGGGACGCCCATCACGGCAACGGCACCCAGCACCTGTTCGAGGAGGACCCCCGGGTATTTTTCGTGTCGCTGCACGGAGACCCGCACATCTGTTACCCCGGCACCGGCTATCGGGACGAAGAAGGCAAAGGCGCGGGGAAGGGGTTCACCCTGAACCTGCCCCTGCCGCTTCGAAGCGGCGACGCCCAGTACCTGGAGGCCCTTCAAAGCGAGGCCCTGCCCCGCTTGCGAAGGTTTGCCCCCCAGCTCGTTTTTATCTCGGCGGGGTTTGACGCCCACGAAAAAGACCCCATGTCCCCCATGCGGGTGACCCGGAAAGGGTATCGGCGCATGGGGGAGCTGATCCTGGAGTTGGCCCAGGAGACGGCGCAAGGCCGGCTGATCACCGTGCTGGAGGGCGGCTATGCCCTGGGGGTGCTGGAGGAATGCGTGGAAGACCACGTCAGAATGCTGCTGGGAATACCCTATGACCATTTTTGAGGGGCGCTTCGGCTTATCCTTTCCTTGGCAATTGGTGTTCCTCTCTGTCAAGGTGGCTTATGAGAATTCATCCAGGCCGGGATTATGCCGCAAGAATGAGCTGAAACAAGCCTCACTCTTTGAAATAGGAAGGGTAGATGAGCGATCCGGGAGCTTCCCAGGCGCTCGCTGGCAGTGAGAGCCAGAACGAGGCCAGCAGGCCGGATTTTTCCCGCCCCACCGGGATCGATTTCCCGGGCGCCGCCATCTCCCCCCATACCGGGTTCATCCTTCTGCATGAAGTAAATGAGCTTCAGTATCGGCGAACCCATGCAAGGTTGCCTGGAAGGTTTGAGGCCCCCTGCTCATACGAAACACTCATTGGGCCAGAGCAGCATTCGCCAGGACCTGGTTCAACCGGTTGACACTCTTGCCCAGGCCGGCGTAAAGTTTTCGGCTGATCACGGGGTGTGGGGGAGGGCAGAGAGCCGCCGCTTTCTGGCCCTCCCTCCACGCAAGATTCATCATGTTCTTTGCAGGGCAATGGGCAGAATCGGTTGCCATTTTTGACACAAGCAGTCCACGTCGTCTGATAATCCTTAAGTTGCCGGCAGGATAGCGGGTGACGCCGCAGTTTGTCCGGCGCGAGGCAAAGAAAGCCGGCTGAACATCATAAGGCCTGGCTGGGCCGGGGTCCCGCGGCCAGGGCGCTGGCCACTTTTTCCTCCAATTCACCTTTATCGATGGGTTTTATGCAATAATCGAAGGCGCCGAATTCCTGGGCTTGGCGCGCCGTTTCCAGGGTCGGGTAACCGGTGAGCATAATAACCCGCGTCCGGGGGGAAATTTTATGGATTTCTTCCAGGACATCCACCCCGCTCATTTTTGTGAGCCTGATATCCAAAATCGCCACGTCCGGGACGTGTGACCCTGCAAAAACCAGGGCCTCTTCCTCGTTGGTGAATACGGTCACCTCATGACCCTTGCGTTCCAGAATGCGCTTAATCACCACGCACGCATCCAGCACATCATCCAGCACCAATATCCGTCCCATATAATCCCCCTAAACTTCACACTAGGCGGTGGCCCATTTTTGGCTGTTTAAGTTGAGGCTCATCAGTTCCTCGCAGGAATCCACGGCAGGCTTCTGCCAATCCACCGGCAGCAGTACGACAAACAGGGCGCCGGCTCCCCCGGGTTGTGAAGTTTTTTCTAAAAACTCCGGGGGAGCCGGGCTCACCGCAAAAATTTTCCCCTGGTGTTCCCGGACAATCCCGGAAGAAACCGACAACCCGAGGCCAGTGCCGATGCCCGGTGCCTTGGTGCTGAAAAACGGGTCGAAGATTTTTTCCAGGTCCTTGTCTTGGATTCCGGCCCCGGTGTCAGCCACGGTCACCACCACGTGGTTGCCGTGGGGGCACATCTTGGTGGTCACCCGGATGGTGCCGTCCCGGCCGATGGATTCAAAGGCGTTGTTCAGGAGATTAAGCCACACCTGTTTGAGCTTTTCCCGGTCTCCGCGGATGGGCGGCACGTGCGGATCAAGAGAGACATCCATGACCACCCAGTCCTGCTTGAAAATAATCCGCACCAGGTCCAGCACCTCCTCAATGGATTGATTGATATCCATTTCTTCCATGCGGCTTTCGCTGACCCGGGAAAAATTCAGCAGGTCCGCCACGATGCGGCGGCAGATCTGAACATGTTTTTCAATAATCCTCAAAAATTCGTGACCTTCGCTGTCGCCAGGCAGGTCCTCGAGGAGCATCTGGGCATATCCCAGAATGATGCCCAGGGGCGTGTTGATTTCGTGGGCCACGCCCCCGGCCAGCTTGCCCAGTTCCTCCATCTTGACCGTCTGGATGAGGGCTTCCTGGAATTTCTTCATTTCGGTGATGTCCCGGGCCGTGAGCAAAAGTCCGACGATCCGGTCCTCATCATACACCGGCACTTTTACCGCGTGAAACCAGTGCCTGTCATTCCCGTTGCTGATCAATACTTCCTTGGAAAGCGGCACTCCGGTCGCCAGAATCTCCAGGTCTTCGGCCCGGGAGATTTCGGCCCTTTCCGCAGGAAAGATCTCGGCGTCGGATTTGCCGATAACCTCCGCCTCAGTTAAAGAAAAATAGTGGCAGAAGGCCGGGTTCACGGCCCGATAGCGCAAATCGGCATCCTGGAGGCTGACCAGGTCGGGGGTGACGTCCAGGATGGTCTTCATCACCTGTTGCTGCCTGGCGATGCTGGCCTCCGCGTCTTTGAGGCTATTGATGTAGGAGCGCAGACCCAGGGCCATGAAGTCGAAGGCCTCGGCCAGGGCCTGGATTTCATCGCCGCTGGTTTCCCCAAAAACCTGGCAATTCTGACAGGCCTTGATTTTTTGTTCAAATCCTCCCCCGGCGCACTCCGGACACAAGGTGTCGGACAGGTACCAGCAGCGCCGGAGGGTGTCGCCGTAGGCCGGGCATTCCGGCTGCCGGCAATTTTTGATCTCCCAGCAATTGCGTTTGAGTCGGGGTCCGGTCTGGACGTCCAGGTTTCCTTTGACAATTTCTTCTGCGGATTTCCGCAGGATATCCAGGCGGCGGGTGACGGTGCGGGCATACAGGGTGCCCAGCATGACGGCCAACAGGCCGGCTCCCAGGGAGGCGCTGAAAATAATGAAAAGCAGTCTTGAGACCGCGGCCTGAGCTTTAATCTGGGAAAGGCCGATCCGCACCGTGCCGAAACGCTCGTCGCTGATGGTAACCGGTATGGCGAAATCGTAAACCCGCTCCCCCTGGGCGATGTCCAGAAGTTGAATATGGGCCGCGGCGCCCGGCGGCGCCTGGTTGGCATCTTTCAGACTGACCGGGAAGCCGCCCTTGAAGGTATGGGATAACACCCGGCCGCGTTTGTCCTGAATAAAGACATAGACGATGTCGTCACTTGATTCTTTGACTTCATCCACCATATTTTTCAGGCGCAGGAAGTCCAGGGCCAACATGGGGTCGGCGCAGCGGCCGGCGACGCTCAGACCCAGACTCAGGCCCCGTTTCTTTATTTCCTCCAGCATGGCGTTGCCGGCGATACGGCTGGCAAACAGGGCCGACAGCACCCCGAAAAGCAGCACTATCGCGGTGATCCCCAAGATTATTTTGCTGCGAAACGACAGCCTGGCTAACCAACGCACTATTTTCATCTAACCATGATTTCTGGCTATGGTCTCTTCCCGGTGACGAATTCGCCTAACTGCCGCACCGGGTTGAAGTCCTCATCTTTGGCCGCAATCACCTTGATGAAGCCAGCCTTTTTCAGGATGGTGGCATCGGCGGGATTATCTATGTTCAAGGCCAGCAGGGCTGCCTTGATTTTGGCCACGACAGCCGGGTCCAATCCCCGCCGGGCCGAATACACCCACCCCGGATACCAGCGGGAATCGGCCAGCACCCTGATTTGCTTGGGGTCGATCTTGCCTTTCTGCGCCATAATGTCCAGGGTCCCCTCCCGGATGGTGCCCACGTCGTACTTCCCCGACAACACCGCCATGACCACCTTTTCCTGTTTGCCTCCCGGCCCCGGCGCAAAGGCTATTTCCGCCAGATCTTCCTTGCGGATGCCGTGCTCCATAATCAACCCCCAGGGATACAAAAAGCCCCCGGCCGAAGTTGGGTCCACGGCAATGAGACGCTTCCCCTTGATGTCCTCCAGGGTCTTGATCTGGGTATTGTCGGCCCGGCAAATGATTTGACCGCGGAAGTTTTCCTTGCCCTTGGCTTCCACAATGCGGGCAAAGGCCCGGGCCCCGTAAAGGTCGGCGATTTTCACGTAGCTGAAGGGGTTGCTGAAGGTGATGTCAATGAGCCCCCGGCCCACCATGTGCATGTGCTCATCAAAGGTGTCCGGAAACACCTGCCGGAAGGCCATTCCGGTGGTGCGGCTCAAATAATCCACGACCAGATGGTGCCGTTCATAGGAAACCGTGTGGGCATATTGGGGCAGATAGGCATAGGTTATAGCCTTTTCAGAACCATAGACCGTGCTTTCCTCCCGCTTGGACAAATCAACCTTCTTAACCGGCTCGTTATCGCCGCAGCCCCCTACCCCCAAACAGGCGCACAGCAAAAAAACCAAAAGGTATGCACTCATCTTCCTGCCCCGCAAGATGCACGTCCGGGAACCTGCCTATCCCATGGAAGACACTCAGGTGTTTGCATTGATGGTACAATTTTTCAACCAGGTACACAAGGGAACCCCCGGGCGGCCGCAACCGCAAGGTTGCGGCTACAAATCGCTCAATTCAGGTTGAATATTGTGCCCAGAGATGTTTTCCATCCGCTATGTGAAGGTGCTGCATCAGGATACCTGTCGTGAACATATCGATGAAATGAGAATAATGGGGCATACCTCCAGCGAATGGATCTTGGACACAGAAGGAAAGGACCCCTGTTTCCTGAATATGGAACTTTCTCCGGGACGCACATGCAGTGTTTTGGAATTCTGCCTGGGAGAGATTGGCAACCCGGATTTGCGGACTTGGGCAAAAAGTAAAATCACCGCCGATGGATCATCATCCACCTAAGCCATCACGATCAACAGGGTCGAAGCCAAAAAAGCCTTCCGGCGGGTGGAATTTCGAGTCAGGACTGAGACCGAAAAGCATATCGGCAATATTCTTAAACTGCACATTCTTGACGAGCGTTATTTTGATCATAGCCGGTAATTGGATCAGGGGGCAGACCGCGCCGCCACGATAAGAAGGGGGATGTTGGCACACCTATCGCTGCCCCCCGTCAGGCAGACGACAGATCTTTTTGGTGAAAAAATCTTCAGGTGGCTTGCTCCTGACAGATAAGGTCTCATATTTATGGAAAATGGGGGTGAAGCCAAAAATCGGCAGAGTATCCCAGCGAACGAACCAGGAGGAATCGACCTGAAGATGCTCCGGAATTCCGGTTTATTTCCAGAAACCCCCGGCAATCCTTTGTCGCCCAAGGGAGCGGTACAGCATGGCGCCGCATGAAACCACGCTGGTTTATCTCGGTTTGATCGCTTTAGGCTTTGTGGTGGGCACTTATGGCACCTTGATCGGCGCCGGCGGCGGTTTTGTTCTGATGCCGCTGTTGCTGTTGCTGTATCCCCATGAAGATGCCAACCGCCTGACCGCGATTTCGCTGGCGGTCGTCTTTTTCAACGCCCTGTCCGGCTCGGGGGCTTACGCCAAGATGAAGCGGATTGATTTTAAATCCGGCTTGATGTTTGCGGCGGCCACGATTCCCGGGGCAATTTTCGGTGTTTTCAGCACCTCTTACGTTTCCCGGTTGGCGTTTGACGTCATCTTCGGCGCGGTCATGATTGTGGCCGGCCTTTTCATGGTTTTCAAGCCCAAATCGGATGAAGAAGCCCATGTGAGCCCCCACAAAAGATCGGCCCACGAAGTTACCCGAATCTTGATGGGTGCAGACGGCATCTCATATGAATACTCCTTTAATCCCATCCTGGGCATCGTGCTGAGCGTTTTTGTGGGATTTGTGTCGAGCTTTTTGGGCATCGGCGGCGGCATCGTCCATGTCCCGGCGATGGCCTACCTGTTGCATTTCCCGGTCCATATCGCAACAGCTACCTCGCATTTCGTCCTGGCAATCATGACCTTTACCGGAACGCTGGTCCACATCTGGACGGGTTCCTTCCATCATGGGGCTCACCGCGCCGCCGCCCTGGCCATAGGGGTGCTGCCCGGAGCCCAGTTGGGGGCTTACTTGTCCAACAAAATCAAGGGTTCCTGGATCATACGCGGCTTAGCCCTGGCCCTCGCCCTGGTAGGAATACGAATTCTCATCGCTGCCTTTTGGTAGGAGTGAAGCATAAGCTCCCTGGCAGCAGATTCAAGGGACGCAAGGAGCATTCGATGTCCATTGTCACCATTTCAAGAGGTTCCTACAGCCATGGCAAAGAGGTGGCGGAAAAGCTGGCCCAGCGGCTGGGATATGCCTGCATTTCCCGGGAAATTCTCCTGGAGGCCTCCCAGCATTTCAACATTCCTGAAATCAAGTTGAGCCGCGCCATTCATGACGCCCCCTCGATCCTTGACCGTTTTACCTATGGCAAAGAGCGCTATATCGCCTATATCCGTGAAGCCCTCATGCACCATTTCATCAAAGATAACGTGGTCTATCACGGGTTGGCGGGGCAATTTTTTGTGGTTGGCGTTCCCCACGTCCTCAAGGTCAGAATTCTGGCAGACATCAACGACCGGGTGGCCGAAGAAGTAAAACGGGAAGGTCTGTCAGCCGATAAAGCGCGGGCCCTGCTCCTGAAAGACGACGAGGAACGGTATCGCTGGAGCAATTATCTTTATGGTATTGATATCCGCGACCCAAGCCTCTATGATCTGGTTATCCATTTGAGATCCCTCGATATCGATGAAGCCGTGGACCTCATTTATACCACCGTGAGATTGCCGCGGTTTCAAACCACCCCCGAATCTCAGCAGGCGATGGCCACCTTGATGTTGGCCGCCCAGGTGCAGGCGGCTCTGGTCGAGCAGATTCCCTCCGCCAAAGTCGGGGTGGAGGGGGACAAAATCGTGGTCACCATCAGGGGCCCGTGGGACGATGACAAAAAACTCATCGCCAAGGTCGAGGAAATCAGCGACAGCGTGGGTGGGGTCAAAGTCAAGGTGCGCCTGGTCAGCCCTTGATGTCTCCACAACTTTCATGGCGAACTTCCCCTGCTGAGCCGTCCGCAATCCTGCCGGATGGTTCAGGAGATGGAGAGAGATCCTCAGGAATGCCTCTGGCGCGGCGAAATTAAATGAATGCCGGCAAAGGGATAGCCTGTCGTGATTCAAAATCCGTTGGCACTCCCTGGCCGCGCTGATACAATAAGGCTGAAGCGAATTACCTAATCCAAACTGCGGTGGGGCTGCCCTGGGCGGTCCCGAATGAGGCTGGTGAGAAACGGGGCGCTGTCGGGGGAGTGGTGGCCGGGAGCCAGGCACCAGAGGGACTGCGGACCATCTCCTTCAGAAAGATTACGACGGCCTGGAGTATCTTCATCCCCCGAAATAATATCTAAAATCCCTCTGCAAGTTTCCTTTCTCTGCCGATTTTCCTCAACTTCCCGACAAGACGCCCCGGAGAGCGATCCTGAATAGTAAATAATCCCAGGTACTTGTAACTGGTGAGGATATCCTATGGTGAATGAAAATATCACGGAGGTTTTGTCCCCCAATTCATATGCCACGAAAATCTTCGAGATCAGCGGCACCAAATTCGATCCCGAGGTTGCCGCGGAACTCTGGCCCAGAATCCTGCAACATAAGTGGCTGATGTCAGAAAAATTGGGGAGAGATGTCGGCCTGCGGGTGGCCTGCATTGATTTTCTGGAAAATATGGAACAGGCCGATAAGGAGTATCTGGCTTACCAGCGAAAAGATCTTCTGGAAGAAATGGGGGCGCAGACCATCGGCCGGGAGAGATGGGAAACCATTGCTGATTCCCAACCCCCCAAGCAGATTGTGCAGCGGAAAATCATCCTGCCGCTCACCGAGCCTGATCTTTCAAGAAAACATGGGGTTGTTCCTCCCAAGGCGATTATCTTCTTTGGGCCTCCGGGCACCGGCAAAACGCATTTTGCCAAGGCGATAGCCGGAGCCCTTTCCTGGTGGTTCATTGAGATCGCGCCCAGCATGCTCATGATTGATGGAGCCGACAAGGTGGGGGCGAATCTGCGGCATGTCATGGAAAAAACCCGCACCCTGGATGAAGTGGTGATTTTTATTGATGAATTTGAAGAGATCGCCGGCAGCCGCGATGAAGCCAGCCGGATCGACAAGTCCATTACCAACGAATTTCTCAAGCAAGTGCCGCTGCTCAAGCAGGAGGGCAACAAAGTACTCCTCGTGTGCGCCACCAATTACATCAGGCAGCTTGATGCCGCACTCCTGAGGCCGGGCAGATTCGATTGCATCATCCCGGTGGGCGGTCTGACCGAAGATGAGAGGGCCACGATCCTGCAACATTACCTCTCCAAGCTGAACACCGGGGAAGTCGATCTTCAACGTTTAATTGCAATGACCTCCAGATTTACGCCCGCCGATATGGAATATCTCTTCCAGCAGGTGGCCCAATACGCCTTTGAACAAGAGGTTCTCACCAAAAAAGATTATCGCGTCACCTCGGACACCATTTTCAAAATTTTGCCTACGGTGCCTCCTTCCTTAACCGAAGAGGTCCTGGTGGAGTTTGAAAAAGACTGCAACGCCTATTCCCGCTATTGAGGGGCACGGCTGGGGGGAAGCTCTTCTTCAGCGAAGACCTTTGTCAGGCAACCGTCACCCTCCACTCCCCCGGCCTGGAGTCCCCTGCCCCCTTCGGTATTCCTGGCAGTCGGTTCGCCGGTACCTATCCGGTGACCGAAAGGGGCAATTCCAGGGATGATAGTTATTTGATTCAAAGAGTTGACTGGCGGAGGGAGTAGGATTCGAACCCACGGACCTTTCGGTCTGCGGTTTTCAAGACCGCCGCCTTAAACCACTCGGCCATCCCTCCTTGCCTAAATATAGCTTGCATATCCGCCACCTGTCAATTTTCATTAACCGATTATGCCCTTTGCTCTGCAAAGAGAATAATGATTTTTCCGTGGGGGGAGGGCCAGGGAGCGGCGGCTCCCTGCCCTCCCCGCCATAAAAAGTATTCTTCTCCGGGCAAAGCAAAGGGCATGATCGGAAATTTCTTGCGAAAATTATTTTGCAACTCAGTTGAAAACAGGTATGCTGCTAGCATGAGTGATCGATGCAATTTCCAAGCGGCCCTGGTCCATCGCCGTCTCCGGCCCACGCCCCTGCGTCTCCAGGTTCTGGAGACTCTGGGCTCCGAAAACCGGGCCTGGCAGGCCCGGGAGGTGCTGGAGGCCATTCGGGCCCGGCGTCCCGTGAATAAAGTAACGGTGTATCGCATCCTGGACGACCTTGTACGCCTGGAGTTGGTCCGCAAACTGCCCTCGGACAGCCTTGCGTCCCACTATGAGCTGGCCTGCGAGCATCACCCACCGCATCCTCATTTCCAGTGTCAGGTCTGCGGCGAAGTGCAATGTCTCGAACCCGTGCCCCTGGAGCACCTCTGGCGGGAGATCAAAGGTCCGTTAGGCAACCGGGTTGACCGCCTGGAAATTCGCGCCGCCGGACTCTGTCGTCGGTGCCAGGAAAGCAATAGACGGTAATTCATCTTAAAAGGACCGCGGTTATGAAACGCTGTTGCGGGATCAGACTGGTTCTTTTGCTTGCCTTCATCCTGATCAGCCTTGTGGGTTGGACGGCTGCGCCGGGACTGGCCGCCGGTTCTCCGGTCGCGGATAAGATTCCGGTTGTGGCCAGCATCCTGCCCCTGGGCGATTTCTGCCAGAAGATCGGGGGAAAGTATGTTGACGTCAGCGTACTGGTTCCTCCCGGCGCCAGCCCCCACGCCTTCGAGCCCTCCCCCACAGCCGTGGCCAAGGCTGCGGAGGCCAGGGTTTTCGTGTATGTGGGGGCGGGCCTGGACCCCTGGGCCGAGCGATTGCTGGCGGCCCAAAAAACGCCGGGACAGGTGGTCGTCAAGGCGGTGGCCGGGATTCCGCTCCTCAAGGACACAGATGACCATGAGCATGAGGAAGCCGACGCCGGGGTGGCGAAGGAGAGCGAACCTCAGCACCATCATGAGGCCGGCAATCCCCACGTCTGGCTGGACCCGGTTTTGGCCGAGGATATCTGCCGCCGCATCGCCCAGGCCCTGATGCAGGTTGATCCCGCGCACAAGGACGCCTATGAAGTGAACCTGGCGGAATACCTGGGTAAGTTACAGACCCTGAACCGGGACATCAAAGCAGTGGTGGCAACTTTCCGCCACAAGGATTATGTCACCTTTCATCCCGCCTTTGCCTATTTTTCTCAGCGCTATGGCCTGCGGCAGCTGGGGGTGATCGAGGCCTCCCCCGGGCGGGAACCTTCCCCCGGGCATGTGCAGAGGATCATCGCCGCCATTAAAAAGAGCGGGGTCAAGGCGGTCTTCGCCGAGCCCCAGCTTAATTCCCGGGTGGCGGAGGTCATCGCTCAGGAGGCGGGAGTAAAGGTTCTTATCCTTGACCCCCTGGGAGGCCGGCCTCCTTACGGGTCAGACTATATCAAGCTCATGCGCTATAATTTGGCAGTCTTAGTGCAGGCTATGCAATGAGCCCGGCAGCCATCCAGATTCG